>PJTT01000134.1_pt1 | contig 120406 bp, 116 predicted proteins | sample 1512261 | NCBI WGS metagenome assembly PJTT01 (sample SAMN08177685, study PRJNA422409) | Soil metagenome, whole genome shotgun sequencing project. | isolation source: Soil (2) enriched on wood chips | place: USA: Madison | collected 2015-01-15 | reverse complement strand
GAGGTACTAAGACACTAGCCGGAGCTACTGCTACACTGCTGTAACCTGCTTCTACAAAGCTACTCAATGTCATCGCCTCATTGATTTGGTAAAGCAAATTTTTAACTCAGCATGACAAAGCGTGTTTGTAGTTTTTGCTTAGAATTAAATGATTACAATAGCGAAATGAGCCCGCGAAATAGCTGGAGAGACAAACGCTTTTGTCATGCTGAATGAAGCGGAGCGGAATGAAGTATCTTTTATATTCAAGATGCTTCGTGCTTCAGCAAAGTATTAGATTATAGCACGCAGATTTTCATGATTTATATGATTCAAAGACCTGTTAGGTTTTAAAAGAGACCTGACTGTTCTATAATTGCAATGGAAGAAGCAATGGCACTTAATTGAAACCATCTATCACGTTTATCAATTTTTGTAAATCTTCCATAGGATTGTAATAGTGAAATGAAACCCGCAAACCTTTGCCACGCATCGTTCCTACTATATTTTGCTGGCCTATATTTTCCACTATTTCATCACTGATATGCAGCTTGAAAATAGTGCTGTGAACGGGTCTGTTTGCAATAAAACTATCCAGTAAGTTGCGCTCTGAAAATAGCTGTCTGGCTGCGGTGCCTAATTCAGTATTGCTATTTTTGATGTTAGTCAAGCCCACTTCGTTTAGTTGCATCAATGACTGCTGCAAGGTGCCAAAGGCAAGCGTATCAAGGTGTCCGGGCTCGAAGCGAAGCGTGAGTGAATCTTTGTAAGCCAGAAATGCTTCTGTTGGTCTTCGGGTATTTTTAGGTTCGTTGTAAATCTGCTGCGCTAAATTTTCTTTCAATAGCACAAAGCCGTTGCCATAGCCGCCCAGCATCCATTTATAGCCACTTGCTAATAGTGCGTCGAGCGGCGATTCCATAAAATCAAATGGCTCGGTGCCGCAATATTGCGTGCCATCTGCAATCAGAATAACCTCGGGAAATAGCTCTTTTAATGAGTGCATAAAAGCGACGTCTAATTTTAAACCGTTGGTATATTGAACCATGCTAAACGCAAAAATAGTCGGTTGGAAACGCTTGATGGCAGCTATTATTCGCTCTTCGAGATGTTCGCCCATTGGTATGGTTTCCGTTGCGAAGCCACGAATTTGAACAGGAAAATAGACCGCAGGAAATTCATTTTCCAGCAGCAGGAAACGGTGCTCTTTTGCTAAGCCATTCAATAAAGTATTGAAGCCTGTCGAGAAATTTTGAACGAGGTAAGTATAGCGCCGGTCGCCATGGAAAAATGTTGCTACGGTATCTTTAACGCTTTCAAGAAACTCGGCCTGTTGCAGCCTGAAGTTACTGCCTTGCTGCAAGAAGTCATTGTCGTGGCGGGCTCGCCAGGCGTGGGTTTCAGCAGATAAAATACCAGAACCGGCAGTATTGAGATAAGTGCAGTTGGCAAGTGCAGGAAACATAGAAGGTATAATTGTGATAGCGAAAATAGGGTATTTGTTGTTGGATTTATGCTGCGGTTTAGAGGATTGCAAATCCTATTTTTTCAGGCTTCGGGATGCGCTGTGCTAACATCGCGAGGTGCGGGACAAAATTATTTTTAGCAAAGTTGTCATTTTACGAAGAATTATTAACCTTTGAAGTACTTTGAAATTTATATAAATCCCAAAAAAGAAAATGCCATGTTTTTCAACAATAATGCTAAAGAACTGAAAGAAAAAGACGAAGCGTTGCAGAGAGAAAAGGAATCCAATGCTCGTATGCAAAAGGAGTTGCAAGAATTAAAAGAAAGCTTAATTCAGTCAACCGAACAAATTCATTCATTGCGAAGAAAATATTCTCATTTGATTAATTTAGATGAAGCTGTGGATTTCCGGCAAAAAGCATTGGATGAAGTACGTGATAACTTAGAGGTACTAAATGCTAAATTCAAAGAAGCAAAAAATATAAATACTTCATTGGAGCAAGAAATAAACTTGTATAGAGACACTCTCGAAGTGAGAATGTTCGGACTATATGAGCCTCAATTCAGTTTCGAAACATCAGAAAGATACAAGGATGAAATACAACTTGTCTATATCAAACAGAAAGAAATGATTAAATCTGATAAAGCTGCTGTATGTCCAACCGAGTGGACGGTCGGGGGAAGTCTGGCGGAAGGTAAAAAGATGACCAATCAGAACAAAAAATTGATGCTCTATGCTTTTAACGGAGAGAGCGACAGTCTCATAGCAAAAGTTAGATGGAATAATGTGGCTCGGACGCGAGAAAGGATGGTGAAATCTTACGAGGCTATAAATAAGTTAGGCCAGACTTCGTTGGTAAGTATAACGAAGGAATATTTGCAATTAAAACTTGAGGAATTAGCGCTTACTTACGAGTACGAGCAGAAAAAGTATGAGGAAAAGGAGGAGCAAAGGAGAATTAGAGAGCAAATGAGAGATGAAGAGAAAGCTCAAAGAGAAATAGAGAAGGCTCAAAAAGATGCAGCGGACGAAGAACGACGTTTTCAAATCGCTCTTGATAAAGCTAAACAAGAATTAGGGAATAGTTCTCAACTGAATGCTGACATGTTGACTGAAAAGGTTAGGCTTCTGGAATTAAAGTTACAAGAAGCACATGATCGAAAAGAGCGAGCGATTGCACTTGCTCAACTAACGAAGGTGGGGCACATATATGTTATATCAAATGTTGGCTCATTCGGTGAAGACGTTTATAAAATAGGCATGACAAGAAGATTGGATCCGCTTGATAGGGTAAGAGAACTGGGCGACGCTTCTGTGCCTTTCCAGTTCGATGTTCATGCGATTATTTATTCAGAAAATGCGCCACAGCTCGAATACGAAATACATAAAAAGTTTGGTGATCGACGACTGAACCGAATTAATAGTAGAAAGGAGTTTTTTAAGATTACTCTCGAAGAAATTGAGGAGTTTGTGCATCAGCACGCAAATGCCGAAATCCAATTTACCAAACTTGCAGAGGCAAGGGAGTATAGAGAAACGATGAGTTTATTGGAGCATCTTGCTCTCGCAGAAGCACCATCTGTTGTGCAACAAAGTAGATTTCCAGACAGTTTAATTTAGGTATCAATAACTCACCTTACAAAACGTGCGCTTGTAGCTGGCGCCCAGGCTGGGCGCGGCTTTGCCACTGATGCCGATGATGGCATTGTTGTATTCTTTCAACTCTGGTATGCGGCCTATTACTTTTACATAAATAGTCTTGTCGGCAGCAGGGTTGTGTACTTTCATAATAGTGCCACGCGGCGCTGTATTATGAAAAGCGTAGAACATGCCCGGCTTCGCAGGTGCTTTTGATTCAAATAGTACTGCTGCCCCTGATTCGTCAGTGATAGATATGCCGCCTGATTGTTGCAGGTACTGTGCTTCCAACGAACTCTGCATACTGTCTATTTGCAATTCTATTGGCGTTAGTACCGGCATCGCAGTATCAACAATAGGTGTAGCTTCTACCACGCGCTGTTTCATAGGTGGCGCGCTGTAACTTATATAGCCCACACGCAACACCTCGCCTGCTTTTACATCGCCTTGCCGTGGTGGATTGAAGCCTTTAATAGACTCCGGCGTAGCATTGAAACTTCTGGCTATAGTGGCTATTTTATCGCCGGTCTTTACACGATAATAAATAGGCTCGTTTCCGCTCATATCAGTACGTCGGTAGTTGTAATTGCCAATGGGTATTTTTATTTTTTTGCCTGCAACATCTTGCTGCACATTCATGCCATTCATATCTGCAAGAAAAGCGGGTGGCACGCTGAACTGCTTTGCTACAGACATAATAGTGCTGCCTGCCTCCGGTGTTATTTCGATATGAGGAACGTCATTGCCTGAAGCCTGCGCGTACAGCGTATCCTGCGCTTGTGCATTTGCCAAAAGGCACAAACAACTAACCATCAATAAAAATAAATAGCGACTCATTCTGTAAATATAGGTAGAAAATAAAATGCGCGGTTTCTGACTGAAGCCGCGCATTCTAAAACAATATTTTTATGTCAATTGTCAACTGCAATGTTGCCAACTACTTCATCGGCTCTTGCGCTGCCAGCACGGCTTTGCCGGTTACAGATGTGTTATCGCCGGTAACTGCATTACCATTTTTATCCTGCAATTGCAGGCTCACAGTCATGTCGCCCATTGGCATATTTTGTACGAAGTATGGTTTCCAATCAACGATGGTAAAATCCTGTCCGTTGATGTTCGCTTTTATCTTATAATCATCAGCAGATAGCTTGCCGTTGTACACATAAAAATCAAGCAATACATTTTTGGTATCTCCGCCAATATAGTCGCCTTTAGGGCGGCTGTAAAATACCATCGGCGTTTTAGGAATATCCATTTTGGTTACCTTGCCTTTGTCATCAACGGAGAATTTGTACAATACACCTGCCTCCGGATTTTTCAACGACTCGTGGTAAGAACGTGATAAGAAAGACATCAAATAGTGCTCTGAATTAATAGCAACAGTAAAAGTATTGGTAGGCTCGTATAATGCTTTGTATGGCTTGTTGTCCAGTATAAAATGGATGTGCTGTCCGTCTTTGGAATTGTTACATTCTTTAGTGGATGCATCTCCCGTTTGGTGTTTCAATTCGTAATTACTTACAGCGTAATCTATGGTGATTTTTACAGAATCTTTACCCTGCAATTCGCCCTTAATATCTTTTACTTTCAGCGTAGCGCCCGGAAACGCAGGCGAACCCTCTACTGGCGTTATGCTGATTTTCGCTACAGAGTCTTTTGCAGCAACCGTGCTGTCGCTCGTGCTGCTATTATTGTTGGTAGCAGCATCCTGACAAGCAGTGAATCCTAAGATAGCCATGCCGGCTCCTGTAAGTGCTAATGTTTTTAGTTTCATAGATTTATTGTGGATTTTATTAAGCATGTAAAGCTAAGCATTAATTTATCAGGCAGTTGTATTTAACGGTAATTTTGGAAATGGAAAGAGCCTCCATTGTTGGAAGCTCTTAGGTGTATTTTTTAGGAAGAAACTATTGTCCTGCTGGTGTGCCGCTGGCAGTAACCTTTCCTCTGAACAATAGAATGTCGCGGTCGAACAGGTAAATACCACCTTTATCGTCACCTACCAATTCCAGTTTGTCATTCAGCGTACGCGCCAGGCTTTCTTCTTCTATTTGTTCAGATACATACCACTGCAGGAAGTTGTGCGTAGGGAAATCTTTTTCTTTCAAAGCCAGATCTACCAACTCATTGATACTTTCTGATACACGCAATTCATGCGCTAGAAAATCCTGAAAAACTCTTTTTAACGATTGAAAAGTAATATTAGGTTGCGGCAACGGTGGTACTACTGCAAATCCACCACGCTCATTGATATAGCGAATCAGTTTCAGCATGTGCACACGCTCTTCATCTGATTGTTTGTAAAAGAAATCTGTTACACCATCAAGGCCGGGTTGAATTTCGGCCCAGGATGCCATTGCGAGATATGCCTGAGAAGATTCTGCTTCCATCGCCACCTGGCGGTTAAGCGCTTCTTGAACTGTTTTAGATAACATGGCTTAAAAATTATTAGTGTTGTAATGAAAGTACAAATTTATCTTTTTAGATAAAATCCGCAAAACCAATACTTTGTTATTTTTCAAATGATGCAATAAACATTTGCAATGGAACTATTTTCCAAGGCGCTCTACACGCAAGCCTACATTAATTACCGAAGGCAGCGGGTTCACGCGCATTACTTGCTCCAGTTTGATTTCGTACATACCTGGTTTCGAAAATAGGGATATTTCTTTTGCATTAATAGGCATTTTATGTTCCCATATTCCACCTACAGCCATGGCATTGCTTTGCCATTTTCCCGAAGCATCTGCAATTGTCCTGTCTATGCGCACACCTTCACTAAAAGCAGTATCGCCCGGCGCTTTTACCTTCATACGAATCCAGATATTCGAAAACTTGTAAGCCTCATCATGCCTTACCAGCAAATAGGTGGCATACTTATAGCCGCTATCGGGTATATTGATTTTATACACGGGCTGAAAGGAATAGTCCCATTTTGCGCCGGGTATAGCATCCTGTTTTTGATAATAGGGAGAGGTAGTACAGCTTTGCATACCTGCAATGCTAATGATAGTGCAGGCTGCTATAAACAGGCGTGATTTAAAAAAGGTAAACATGCTGAAACGTTGTATTGACAATAGTTTTATTGATTTTTTGCAAAGAGAAAATAACTTATAACACGTTCAAAGATTGCTCTTTTGCCTTTTCCAATTCATCTTTCATATTCACTACTATTTGCTGTATGCCCGCATCATTTGCCTTCGAGCCAAGCGTGTTTATCTCACGGCCTACTTCCTGCAATACAAAGCCTAATTTTTTGCCCGCACCATCGCCACTTGCATTAGCGGTCAGTGTTCTGAAATAGTCGCAATGTGAACGAAGTCTTTGCTTTTCTTCGGCAAAATCAATTTTTTCAATGTAAAAAATTAATTCCTGCTCTAATCTGTTAGTATCAATTTTTTCTAATCCCACCCATTCCTGCAAAGAGCCGGTAATGCGTTGACGAATGCGCTCTATTCTTTTCGGCTCCAGCTCTTCTGCCTGAGCCAACAGTTGCTCTATATTGTTGATGCGGCCTGTGATGTCTTTGCCTATATTCACGCCTTCTTCGCCACGGTGTACCATTAATTTCTCCGCAGCAGTTTTTATCAGGTCGCGAATAATCAGCCACTCTGCTTCGGGCAACGTATCCATATCAGGAGCGACTACATCAGGCATGCGCATCAGCGTGCTCAACATGTTATCTTGTTCCAGTCCTAGTTCTCTTGAAATAGTGGTCATGGCTTCATAATAATATTTAGCCAGCTCAGTATTAACCTGCATCGGCTTAGATGCGCCATCTTGCTTGATCACTACAGTAAGGTCAATCGTGCCACGCTTCAGTATTTTGGTAAGGTCGTTACGGATGTCGGCTTCATAAGCCTTCAGCAAAGGTGTAATTCTATTGTTGAGTTCAAATTGTTTACCGTTGAGCGATTTTATTTCTACAGTTACCTGGCGTGTGCCTGCCAAACCTTCGGCGCGGCCGTAGCCCGTCATGGAATATATCATGCTTGTTATGGAAATATGTTTTGGCAAAAATCTTTGAAAGTTGTCAGAACTAAAAATTTATCTTTGACATTTACTATAATTGTATAAAATAAGTATAATTCATCAATATGTCGCAGCAGCAACAGGGGAGTAAGCTATTTCCCAAAATTGCCTTTACCGCAGTAGCTATTATAGCATTTGTGTTCTTTAAAAATTTCGGTGTCAACAAGCTTTGGTTTGAGAAAGTAGGTGGTTATTGGGATGCTTTTGTAGAGCAAAAATCTGCCGGACTCACACAGGAAGAAATTAAGCGCGAACGCCTTGGCGGACCTTACGTTATCAGTAAAATGATACAGGAATATTTTGAGAAAAATAAGATTAAAAATCCTGTGGTGCTGACTGAGCCCAACGACTATTTACTTGAAAATAAAATTCTCAGTTTCAAAATGCCGGAGCCTATTATCTTCTACAATTATACCGGATTAAAACTGGTATGGATGAATAGCCGAAACGTAAAAGATGCCACCTATTTCGTTAGGCTAAGACCGGAAGGGCTGCAAATAGAGCCTATTAAGTCGCCTGAAGAATTACAAACAATTATTAGCCAATACAAAAAATATACACCATCTATATGACCGATTTATTACTGCTGTTAGCACTCGCAGTTTTTCATTTTGTTACCGGTTACGGTCTGCTCAGTTTCTTTAAAGTTTCGCTGAAACCCTTGCCCTACGGAGCATTAGCTACTATGTGTGGCGTGTTGGTCGCATCTTTCGTGCCTTTTCTGTTGCAGTTGTTTAATGCGCCCATCACCGGTTCTTCAGTGATGATTACCTGGGCTATTATAGCTGTTGCACTAAACCTGAAAGTAATAGCGGGACTGCGCACTTTCTCTTTTAAGCAAGCATTCAGTCCTATGCCTACAATTAAGGTATATGAAATACCTGCCTTACTGATATTGGCTTTCTTGTTGTTTGTGAGTATTTGGCGTTGCTATTATTACCCCTCTTATGTGCGCGATGCATTGTCTGGTCCCGAAACAATTGCCGAGTATGCGATAAGAGAACATACCATGATTAACTCGGTATTTTCTGTTAATCTGGAAAGCACCAATAACCAATTTAAATCTCCGTTTCTTACCAGCTTGCAGGTAATTTATAAGTTTGCAGGATTCCCGTTTGGTGGTGTATGGCTGAGCATTTTAGTCGTTAGCTTTTTTATATTTCTCTACAATGCCCTTTGCGAAAAAGTACATCCCGTTATAGCCAGTTTGTTGATGATTATTTTTACGGCTACGCCAGAGGCTTATGGCTATACCTTCATGTTTTTGTATGATTATAGCAATATGATTTTTCTATGTCTGGGCATGTATTTCATCTTCCGCTATTTCGACTCGAGGAAGATGAATGAGTTTTACCTTGCGGCAGTGCTGTTTGCGTTCTCCATTTACATCCGTTCCGAAACGCTGGCATTTGTAGGTATGCTGTTGCCTTTTCATCTTTTATTTGCCTGGAGAAAAAAAGAAAATTTGCTCAAGCCCGGCTTACACTTTGTAGTACTAATGATTATCGGTGTGGTTGCTTATTGGTTGCCGACAGAACTATACAACAACCATTATTTGCCGGTTGACTATAAAATAGACACGCTGGTAAATAAAGACCTGACTAATCTTAGCCCTTTCTGGGTAAGGATTACAGAGATGACCAGCCAATTGATGTTTGGAGAAAAAGGTCAAATGCTTTGGGGCTATTTCATGTACATATTTGTAGTTGTGCTGCTTGCCGAAATGATATTTGTGCGCAAGTTTACACAAGGTGCTGTTTACTGGCTTATCGCTGTGGCTATTATCTATATTGGTTTACCGTTCCTCGGTTTCTTACTGCCTTTGATGGATTTGGATAATACAACTAAGCGTGGGCTATTTAAAATATTGCCTTTGATGCTGCTGTACATGGCGCACAACCAACTGCTCACAAGGCTATCTGCAAAAATGTATCAATGGGAAGGTGTGATACCTGCCAGTAAGCCGGAGGCTGTGCTGGTAACGCCAATAGCAAATAAAGCGACTAAATCCGGAAAGAAATAGTTGCTATTCTGCATGTAATTTATTGCTTGCAAATTCATAGTCGGTAAGCGTTTTTAAAAATGCCACCAAATCTTTTTGCTCCTGCATCGATAGCCTGATTCCTTTGCCCAGCGGGCGCATCAGGCTATCCATGTTTTTGCTTTTGTGCTGTATTTGCTCGCTGTAAAATGCAACAACATCTTCCAATCGTTGAAATCTACCATCGTGCATGAAAGGCGCTGTCAGTGCGACGTTACGCAGAGACGGTACTTTCCATTTACCGTAATCGGATGCTAATTTTGTAAACTCGTACCTACCCTCAGTAGGCCTTTTATCCAAACCGTTATTTCTGAAATTATTGTCGGTTAGCAGTACGCCCGCATGACAGGTATTGCATTTTCCTTTGCCCGAAAAAATCTTTAGGCCGTTAAGTTCGGATGCACTTAAAGTATCTTTATGTTGGTAATAATAGCGGTCGTACCTCGAGTTAAAAGACAACAGCGAGCGTTCAAATTGCGCGAGCGCTTTTGTCACGGTTATGCTGTCTATTGTAGTATTGCCGAAGGCTTTTGCAAACAGGATTTCATATTCTTTTGAAGCTGAAAGCCTTGCTATTACAGTGTCCCAGCTATTTGCCATTTCTATCGGATTTACAATCGGGTCGTTGATTTGATGCTCCAGCGAAGCTGCTCTTCCATTCCAGAAAAAATGATTGCCCCATGCCATGTTGAATAGCGCAGGTGCATTGCGCAAGCCTATTTGTCCTTGCAAGCCAATACTGAATTGCCTGAAATCGGCGAAGGCCTTTCCAGGCGCATGACAGGTAGCACAGCTCATGGTATTGTCTGCACTTAGTTTTTTATCATAGAAAAGTTTTTTGCCCAGATACACACCATCGACGGTGGCGATATTGTCTAAAGGTTGTGGTATTTCTCCAAGTTTCTTCTTCGCATAGTCGGGTATTAACGGAGCGAAATCGTAGCGCGCCTGTTGTTGCGGTGTATTCATCTGGCTATAGCCCAAAAATATCAGGCAACATAAAATAGAAATACAAGCAAGAATTTTCTTCATAACAGACGACAGTAGAAATAGCATGTTGAAGCGCTATTTTAATCAAAAATAGGAAATGTGTAGAGACGGAATGCTGTCCGTCTCTACACATGGTAGTATCTGAATTTCTTAGACGGACAGCAGTCCGTCTCTACGATGCAATTCATCTTCTTTAAAAAATCCCAAATATCATGCCATTAGTTTTTTGACAGCGAATAAATCGCTAACATTGTGGTGTTTAATAATCTCTCAAATTATTCCGTTTTATGGACGAGCAAAATACTGTTTCTGGTCAGCCCGCTGCACAGGGCATTCAAGGGCTGATTGCGCAAATGGAAACAGTGATAAAAGGCAAAAGGCAGCAGGTAGAAATGGTAATTACCTGCTTGCTGGCGCAAGGTCATATTTTGATGGAAGATAATCCAGGTACGGGAAAGACGGTGCTTGCGCGTACGCTGGCCAATGCTATTTCCGGTTCGCATGGTGGTAAGCAAGTATTGTTCAGGCGCATTCAATTTACGCCCGATTTGTTGCCAATGGATTTGATAGGTGCTCATATTTACGATGAAGAAAACCACGATTTCATTTTTAAGAAAGGGCCATTGTTTTGCAATGTTTTATTGGCTGATGAAATAAACCGCGCGTCGCCCAAAGTGCAGAGTGCGCTGCTGGAATGTATGGCTGAAGGTCAGATTACAGTAGGCGATACCACGACCAAACTCGAAGACCTATTTTTTACCATCGCTACGCAAAATCCGGTGGAGATGGAAGGCACCTATCCGTTGCCGGCTGCGCAGCTCGACCGTTTCTTTATGAAGATACAATTTGGCTATGTAGATGCTGATACCGAACTGAATATTTATAGGAGTTACGGTAACATTGCGCACAATCTGGAGCAGCTTCATCAAGTGCTGAGCATGGATGATATTTTGCGTTTGCGGGATGATGCAGCGGGCGTATTTGTACATGAGGAGATAATCAAAGCGGTAAGCGATATAGTGCGTGAAACCCGTGCCCATGCTGATATTTCATTGGGTGCAAGCACGCGTGCAGGTATAGCGTTTATGCGTTGTCTTAAAGCTTATGCATTGGTAAAAGGCAGATCATTTGTAATAGAAGATGATGTGCAGGCTATTGCAAAATCGGTACTCGACCATCGCTTAATTTATAGAAATAAAGACGGCAGGCAAAACGCGCTTTCGCAAATAGTCGATAAAGAAATGAGTCGCTTGTCTAAACTGAAACTCCATAATTAACCAAGAATATTTACCAATAAACCATCCGTATTTATGAGAAAGTTTTTGTTGATAGCCTGCTGTATTTCACTTGTTGTTTCCTCTTGCAATATCATCAACGGCAATAAGACGATTACCGGCAACGGTATTATCGTGAGTCGCAGTTACGATATAGAAAATTTCAAAGATGTGGATGTCAGTTCGTCTGTAACAGTCGTGCTTACACAAGGTACAGACTTTGATGTAAAGCTGGAGGGCGACGACAATATAGTGCCGGTATTTCAAGTGAAATTAGTAGGCGAGAAGCTGGTAATAAAACCTAAAGACAATTACAATCTTAGTTTTAAAAAATCGGTAAAGGCTTACGTTACAGCCCCTGAGTTCAGGAAACTGGAAGCATCCGGCGCCAGCAATTTCGTAAGCAAGTCCGCTATTAATTACGATGGAAAAATGGAGCTGGATTTATCGGGCAGCAGCGATGCCGACCTGGAGCTGAATGCAGCAAAAATAGATGCAGAAGTATCTGGTGCCTGCAAGCTTTCGCTAAGGGGTGTCACCAAAGAATTTAAGGTCGATGGCTCAGGATCCAGTATAGTTAAGTGTTTTGATCTGCAAGCCGATATCGTGAATATAGACTTCTCCGGTGCGGGAGCAGCGGAAGTAAGTGCCGCGCAAAAAATGAAATTAGATATAAGCGGTGCTGCCAATATCAAGTATAAGGGTAACCCTGCTATAACACAGGATGTAAGCGGTGCTGCCAGTGTGAGCAAAGTTGAATAGAATCGCATGAAACAAATAGTGGTATTTTTTTGCTGTATGATGCTTTGCGGATTCGTTACGACGAATGCGCAAAACCTCGTTCAACAAAACGCCCAAAAGCGCGCCTCTATTGATGCTAAGCGCACCGGTACTGATCCAACCAGTAAAGAAGCATTGCCCGCAAGCCGTGAATTTATTCGTACAGATAGCACCTATTATGTCGGCTGGATGTTTGAGGGATTGTACAAAGCCGACTACGCTGCCGACTATTTAGGTTATAAGAATGCGGCTATTCCTTTAAAAAAAGCATTGGATTTATTGGAGCGTGATTATGCGAAACAACTGCGTGTGCGCACCTCCGATCTGATGCAGTATTTTCCGGTATTTCAACTGCATGGAGATTATAGTCAGATAGCCTATCAGTTGATGGATTGCTACAGCAATATTGATCGTCCTGATTTGGTGTATGCCTTGCTACGCCGCGCTCAGCGTTGGAATTTTCAGCGAGAATACGGATTGCAGGTGTATAACTATCTTGCCTGGACTACACATCGAAACCGCTTTTATACTTCTTCTAAATACAGCTTTTTAAAAAATAGCATTAAAGAAAACGAACAGCTCGCACATCGCTATCTCGATAGCGCGATGGCGAAGATAAAACGTGACCAAAGCCTCAATACTTTTTTTGAGCCTAACTATGTAAACCAGGACAGGCAAAGCGTTTACCACTATCGAGCAATGCTGTACAGTTATGCTTTACAAATAGATTCTGCCGGAAAGTATTACGAGCTCATGCGTCGCTCCAATTTTTTCTCGCATAACAACTATGCTACATTTTTGTCTATTTGCGGCGATTTTCGCGAAGCAGAACAGGAATATAAATTAGCCGCTATGCAGGACGGCGGGCAAAAGACTTTGCGCGAATGGGCCTATTATTCTTCCATTCTCGATATATACAAAGCGCAACCTGAATCGGCGATGCAAAGTATGCGCGATATGATACGTGCTGTGGGCAGTACGCCTGGTTTCGGATGGTATAATATAGCACTGGCAAGGGCTTGCAGCTATAATGGAGATATTGAAGAAAGCGAACGCTACCTTACAAAAGCGGAGGGTTTTAAAGAATTGCATATAGGAACTACACTTGGGCAAAGCCATTATGATTTCAGTGTAAATCTGGTAAAGATGATGAACAGCATTAACCGGATGCAGCAGCAGAAATTCGAGCACAAGAACTGGTGGTATAATCCATCTGTGCTGAGCTCGCTGGCAAAGCAAGGCGGAGAAAAATACCTCATGCAGTATTTAATCGTCAACCAATTTGCCATGAACCCTGAGCGGGATATGGTGGTCTATAAATTGTTTTCGACAGAAAGTACTGTGTCGTGGGATGAGGTATGGTTTTTGATCAGAGATTTTACAACTAAATTTTTTATAGAGCGATTTGAGCAAGAAGTGAAAAGCGGCGACCAACGCAAGCTAATAGCCAAGTACTACAACCTTTTCATCGCAAAATTGAAAATGCAAAAAGGTAACTACAAAGAAGCAGAAGCACTTTTGAAATCAATTGCCAGCAATGAAAATATTGACGAGGAATATGAGCGCCTATTTATAGCACGACTATATGAAGCATTAGCTACCTGCGCAAAGGAAGAAGGCAATGACCGTGAGTTTGATGAGTATTTATTTCAATTCTACAAAGCATTTCCACAGTTGCTTCCTTATAGTGATTTAAAGCCGGCAATGAAGCTTATCATCAGAGGTGGTGCTGACAATGCCTTGGTGTCAAGATTGAAAGACTGCAATATCGATTGGGTGACGGGCAACGCAAAACCCGCGCCGGAAGCGGTTTTGAGCTTTAGTAATGATGGTAATAAGAAGACCGTTACTTATTATGTAGTCGATAATAGCGGTCGTGAAATAGTAAAGCGTGAGAGCTACACCTACACTAAATCGGAAGAAGCAGGCCTTAACCTTGCTTATCGATTATTCAACATTACGCATCGCCCACCGGAGAACACAGCCACACAGCCTGTTGCAGGTAAGTAGTATTTTTTGCGCTTAGTTAGAAGTGTAGATGCTTTACTGTAAGACCATTATTGATCAATTGCATCAGGGAATCTATTCCTATTTTAAGATGCGTTTCTGCAAAATTCTTCGTCACTTTCGTATCGCTTTTAGCAGTCTTTACGCCCTCAGGAATCATAGGCTGATCAGATACTAATAATAGCGCACCAGTTGGTATTTTATTGGCAAATCCCGTAATGAAAATAGTGGCAGTTTCCATGTCGATGGCCATAGTACGTATGCTTTTCAGGTATTCTTTAAATTCATCGTCATGTTCCCATACGCGTCTATTGGTGCTATAGCAGGTTCCGGTCCAGTAGTCGCGTGCATAATCACGAATAGTTGTTGAAATAGCTTTTTGCAGCGCGAAAGATGGTAGTGCCGGTACTTCTGGTGGGAAATAGTCGTTGCTGGTACCCTCGCCGCGAATAGCCGCGATAGGCAGTATCAAATCGCCTACTTTGTTCTTCTTTTTCAATCCGCCACATTTGCCCAGAAACAATACAGCTTTTGGATTGATTGCAGATAATAAATCCATTACTGTAGCTGCTCCGGGGCTTCCCATCCCGAAATTGATAATAGTTATTCCATTGGCGGTAGCGCACTGCATAGGTTTGTCATGGCCGGTTACAGGCACTTCGTTCATCTCGGCAAACATCTCTACATACTTATAAAAATTGCAGAGCAGTATGTATTTTCCAAATTCCTTTAATTCCAGTCCGGTATAGCGTGGCAGCCAGTTTTCTACTATCTCTTGTTTCGTCTTCATAAATAATATTTTGAAACAACTCTTGCAATAAGAGTTTAGTTCATTTGTAAATTACTATTATTTTTGCGAACTACCTTAATCTTATACATGAAGAAAATTTTACCTTTTTTATTGGTTTATAGCAGTGCTAATATTTGTAGTGCACAAACTGATTCATTATCAAAAGTTGATTCAAGTTCTTTTCGCACCACTACCGGATGTAATGTTCCAACATACACCACTCGTCATATACCGTTCGATTATGTTGCTAATTTTTCCAGAATAATTGATGGCAAGGTCGCTGGAATCCAAAGCACCAATGGTGGCGGCCAGCCGGGCAGCGATGCCGCATTGATGATACGTGGCTATAGCACAAGGCTTGGCGATAATAAACCTTTGATAGTTGTCGATGGCTTTCCTTACTTCGGCGAGCTTTCATCATTAGACCCTATGGATTTAGAATCCGTCACTATTCTCAGGGATGCTATGTCATCCATCGAATATAGCCAATATGGAAACGCCAATGGTGTAGTAAAGGTTATTACTAAGAAAGGTAAACGCAAGCAAGGTCTCACAGTAGAGGGCAGGGTAGGCATTACCACCAATGCTTTGCGCAGCTATAAGACGATGGGCGTGGATGAGTATTATGAAACTGCATTTGACGGATTGCGCAACGACTTTCTGGGGCCAGGTGTAAGTAATAGTGAAGCAGCTAATTTTGCTTCGAATAATCTTGTAGCATACCTCGGCTCCAATGCTTACAAAGATATACCCGATAACCAGATCATTAACCCGGCAACAGGCAAGTTGAACAATCCGGGTGCAGCATTGAAACACAACGATGACTGGAACAAAGAGTTGCGCAGAGTAGGACTACATCATAGCTATAATCTCTCTTTTGGCAATGCTACCGACAAGACCGATTACACATTCAATGCAGGTTATGTAAAAGAGCAAGGCTATATACCCAATACCAGTTTCGAAAGATTGAACGCACGACTTAACGTCAACCATAAGTTTACCAATTGGCTAAGTGCGGGTGTCAATGCAGCAGGTTCAATGGGCACGCAGCATTTGATGAATCTTGACGGTTCGGCTTCTTACAATAATCCTATCTTTTTTGCCAATGCAATTGCGCCTATTTATCCTGTTTACTACCGCAATGCTGCGGGCGAAAAAGAAATAGATCCCGCAACCGGTGATTACGTGTATGACTTTACGAACAAAGCATTTGTAGGTGCTCCATACAATCCTCTTGCTTCTATAAATCATCATACCAATAGATATGCTACGAATAGCCTGACAGTATTGCCGCACGTTCGTGTCGGATTTCTAAAATATTTCAGTTTTACATCTTCAGCGTTCATCAACACCTTTAGTCAGCAGCGACTTATTGAAAGTGTGACGCAATTGTCACCCTTTGAATTCTACGGCAGGAGCAGCAATGACCGCAATGTTACCAATTATTCACTCAAGCAATTGTTGAGTTGGGAAAGGCAAATAGGTAAGCACGGTTTTGACGCACAAGCAAGCATAGAGATGTTTAACAGCAAGGAACGTGTAGCTGATACAGCCTACGATGTAAGTGGTATGAGCCAAGGTCTCAAAGAGCGTCTTAATCAAAAAGCAACTGTTGGCGTGGGTATTTTTCGCTATTCTTTATCAGGGAAATACTACGCTGAAGCAGCCTTTTCTTTAAGCAACAGAAAAACAAGCAGACGCAGGGAAGAGTCAGCATCAAATTATTCATTTGGTATGGGCTGGAATATTAGCGAAGAGACATTCTTAAGAAATAGCGATTTTGTATCATTGCTTAAATTACGCGCTTCCTATGGCACGCAGACAGGAAGAAATATATACACGCCCATATATTTCAGTGACGAATATGGCAGTTATACCCTAACCAACTTATGTCGCCAATTCAATGCAGGCTTAGATTTCGGGTTTTTTAATCGCAGGCTGAATGGGAGTATAGATTACTACACAAGAAGCACTCCTTTTGAGACATTTATTACCTATAATCCCAGCGCCGGGATGCAGGACAGGATGATATTGAAAGGTTTTGAAACAGTCAATCGTGGCATCGAAGTCTCACTTGATATAGACGTAATCAGGGAGAAGGCTATAACATGGAATGTGGCGTTAAACGCTTCCGGCTATAAAAGCAAACTTAGTAAAAATGAGTCATCGTTTAAGCGTTTGCCATTAGCTTGGGGACTCTTGGAAAATGGCCGCTCTACAACTAATTGGTTTATGCCAGAGAGCGCCGGCGTAGATCCTGCTACGGGACAGGAGCTCTGGCACGCTGCTGACGCGCCTAGTGGTAAAACCAATAATTATATGCTCGCTGCGGAAATCAACAATAGAGTGGATGCCGGCCAATACCAGCCGACCGTTTTTGGTGGCTTGCAAAATTTATTTCTTATCGGAAAATTTGACTTCCGCTTCAATCTTACCTACAGCCTTGGTGGTAAACTATACGATGCAGTTTACCAACAATTAATGAGTGGTGAGGCAGGTGCCAACTATTCTGCAGACCTTGCTAACCGCTGGACACCCGAAAATACAAATACGGATGTACCTAAGGCAACAGTCGGGATGGGGCAGGTGATAGGTGCAAGCACACGCTTTTTGCGCAGTGCATCTTTTCTTAATATTCGCACGGTTACATTAGGTTACACCTTTAAAGAAAAAGGCACCGGCAATAAACAACCGAAGTCTTTACGCGTATACATCACAGCAGATAATCTTTGGCTATTTGCAGCGCATCGTGGTATGAACCCGCAAGATAATTTTGATGGTATCACACGGTTCTCTTATAGCCCGGCACGCACTATTTTGTTTGGCGTGTCCGTAGGTTTGTAGTTTTAAATAATTTCATGATTAACATTCAATATCCGCCCCATAATTTTAAGATAAAATCCGAAGCAGGAAAGCAATATATTTTTGACGCGCTGCGCAAAAAATACCTCATGCTCACGCCTGAAGAATGGGTGCGGCAGCATGTTATTCTATACCTTACCGAAACGCTGCAATACCCGCCCCGCCTTTTTTCTGTTGAAAAAGAATTGAAAGTTGGCACGCTTAAAAAGCGTTATGATATTGTGGTGTACGACAATGCGCATAAGCCCTGGATGCTGATAGAATGTAAAGAGCCCAATGTGCCGGTTACGGATATAACCTTGCAGCAACTCATGCGTTACCATCAGGTATTGCAGTGCCCATATTGGGTATTGGTCAATGGCAATACAGCCTATTGTGCATTTGTAAAAGAGGGCAATGTATCCTGGTTGGATGCATTGCCCTCTTTTGAATAATCGAATCTGCTTTACTGTCCGATTGCCAGCAATTCCACGTCAAATATCAATGTGCTGTTTGGCCCTATATCGCTACCAACCTGACGGTCGCCATAACCCAAGTGTGGTGGAATGAAGAAACGGAATTTGCTGCCTTGAGGCATCAGTTGCACGCCCTCTGTCCAGCCGGTAATTACTGCGCTCAATGGAAATGTAGCCGGCTGGTTGCGCTGTACCGAGCTGTCAAATACTTTACCGTCAATCAATGTACCATGATAGTGGCAGGTAACTTTATTTGCAGCAGTTGGCTTTGCACCATCGCCTTCACGCAATACTTCGTACTGCAAGCCGCTTGGCAGCACTACCACGCCTTCGCGCTTTTTGTTTTCTTCCAGAAATGCTTCGCCTGCTTTTTTGTTGGCTTCCGCTTTGTCTTTGTTCTTTTGAAATAAAATATCAGAGATACCCATTTTTTGATGATTTTTTATTGATGATTATTTGTTTGTTTTCTTTAAACTATTATCTGTTTCATTTGCCGCACGGCCATTTATGATTTCGTTGTAATTCTCGCCCTTCAACACTTCCAGCGCTTTGCCCACTGTATTATCTGTTCTGTTTAATACCTGATAATAGCCATCGTTCCTGAATTGCATTCTTGCTATCAATGCTTTCATTCTGGTTTTTAAATAGGCTATATCATTAGGATTAGCCCAAACCGTTCTCGTAAGCAAGGCATTGTGCAACAGGTATTTTTTGTGCAATGATTCCACTATTTCCGGTGTTACTTCAAAGCCTTTGATATATTGGTCAATCGTTTTTAGAGAACGAATGCGGCCGCTATTCGCTGCATAATATTCATACACAAAAGTATTGAATACATCATTATTCAGCAATTCGGAGAGCGCTGCCGAAAAGTAGTTAGCATCGTAGGGCGTTGCAACATCCGGCATAATACCGCCACCGCCAAAAATGGCTCTCCTGTTGACTTTCGTGTAAAATTTAGCAGTGTCCGCATGTGTAGTGTCTTTGTTCATAAGGGAGCCGTCGGTAAAGCGGGCGTAATAGTCTTGCTCGTAGGCATCTTTGCCTTTTGCATAAGGACGCTGGATACTGCGGCCGCTTGGTGTATAATAGCGGGCTATAGTTAGTCTCAATGCCGAGCCATCACTCAAATCATACTGCTCTTGTACCAGACCTTTACCAAAAGTGCGCCGACCTATCACTACACCTCTATCCCAATCCTGTACTGCGCCGGCTACAATTTCGCTTGCGGAGGCTGAGCCTTCATCTACCAACACCACTAATTTACCTTTCTCAAAAGTTCCGGGACGTTCTGCTTTATATTCTTCACGCGCAGAGCGACGGCCTTGTGTATAAACCACCATTTTATCATCGCCTAAAAATTCATCGGTAATATAGCTCGCAGCTTCCAGGTAGCCACCCGGATTTTGACGAAGATCCAGTATCAATTGCTGCATGCCACGGCTTTGCAATTTATCCAATGCCGTTTTGAACTCTTCGTGCGTAGTAGCGCTGAAACGGTTGATGCGTATGTATCCCGTCGTCTTATCATCCATCATATAGCTTGCATCTACACTATACAAAGGAATGATTCCGCGCTTTACATTGATGGAAACCATTTGCGTCTGGCCGTTGCGCAGGATGCCTAATTTAACCTGACTATCTTCCGTACCTTTTAATTTGCTGATGATCTGCTCGTTGGTAATAGCCACGCCCGCAACCAGGCTATCATTTACTTTAATCAATTTGTCGCCAGGTTGTATGCCCGCCTTTTCGCTGGGGCCGCCTTCGATTACTGATGTAAGTTGTATGGTGTCTTTCACAATAAAAAACTCCACGCCGATGCCTTTGAATTTTCCTTCAAGGTCTTCATTCACGCCTTGCAGGTCGCTAGCAGGAATGTAAGAAGTGTGGGGGTCGAGGTGTTTCAAAATACCGTTCACAGCATCTGCATACAGCGAGTCGGTATTTACCGAGTCCACATATTTGTCGCTGATGAGTTCAATGATTTCTTCAAGCGGATCGTTGTTGTTGATAATTGCGCTGATGCTGCGCTTGTTGCCCAATAAATTGTTGAGGTAAAAACCAATAAGCACGCCGGCTACCAGCACAATAGCATAATAAAAAGGAGCCCACACGGATCGGCGGCGGGAGGTGTCAGATGACATAGATTTATTGGAAAAATAATGGCTTGATGAAATGAATAAGGTGCAAAATTAGGTATTAAAAGCACATCATCATTAGAAAATTTCTATACTAAAACACTAAAAAAGCAAACAGGAAAACGGGTATATTTATTTTGATTTTTTTCGTAGTTCTAATGAGTTGCGCATTGTTACTTTCTTTTTTTATTTGAATAGTAGCGGTTAAAAGAGTAACGCTATTTCAGTAGTAATGAACCATAAAATGATTGGGCAAAATTTGGAAAGAATGAACACACGAAGAATTTTTTCATTAGTGGCTTTAGCCTGCATTTTTTTTCAATCATGCGTTTCTGATAAATCAATGGATGCTGCGAAAGTGACAGCTGAATACTTTGGTGCAAAGTCCTATTCAGTAGCGAATAACTTTTCGTCTGATGAAAAGTCTTGTCAAATAATATCCTTTGAAAATTTTGATAGTCCACTTGCTGATTGGAGCGAGCAGCAAATTGCATCATCTTTAGCCTCCAAGTTTATTAACACGTTAAAGGAAAAGTCGACCTTTTTGGATAGTTGTATAGAGATTGTTGCAGTGTTCGATACAAGAAAAATAAGTAGAACGTTTACTGTTAGTAACCTTGAGAAAGTTCCGCAGTATAATTCGTTTGTAAAGCTTTTTTTCGAAACTGCCTCACGAAATGAGGATGTTTTAGCAATGTTTGACACATCGTTCGTTCCTAAAAAATCTGTAGAAGAATTGCTCGTTGCAGAGGTGAAGTTTTCGTCTAAGCAAGATTCAGTTCAGTTTAGAGGATTCGAACGGAAGAACATTTCTAAGTCCCAGGAGCCGGTGATAACAGTCTTTGTTAGACGAAATGTGGATGGATTACTAATCGACTATAAATTCATTTTTGTAGAAAGAACTAAGCGGATTGTCTATTTCGAAAGGCTGTGAAGAAATAGCAGATGCAATTCGTATTTTTCTGGCCATTGTTATCCCAGATTGAACTTATTTTTTGCATCTTCCCAGTCAAGCATATAATTGGCGTCATTGCTGGCACGCTCTCGTTCTGTTTCTATTAGTTGTTTTTGTTGTTCCGATAGTATAAAATGTTCAGGTTTTTTGTCCACATGCACGAAGCCAAGATTTTGAATCAGCTCCATGAAAAATGGTAGTTTGCTATCCGGTATGTTGAGCGTCAATTGTTGCATATCTGTTTGGCGCATTGTTGAAAAAACGCTGATAACAAAGCTAAAAAAACTAACGAGTAAAATAGCGCATATTTAAGCGAGGACTAATTGGGTATTCTAAGAAAAGCTTAAGGAACAATAATGGAAATAGCTGCTGGTTTTAAATTTACTTCCAATGAATTTTCGCAGGCATGAGTATCGCCATCGGCTTGCATCATTTGTAGGTTTTGATGACTGATTTTCACATGGCTTCCTCTCAAAAATGTTACGTATCGGCTTTTGAGTAACGTGCCGCGAAATGCTCGTGCGACAATAAACAAGCCTAATAATTTAGGGAAATTTCTGACCAGAATAATATCAAATTGTCCATCCTGCAAATCGGCAAGCGGTGCTATTTTAAAGTTATAGCCAAATTGTTTTGCATTAGCTACATTCAGCATAAAGCATTTTTCGCGATAGCTTGTACCATCCACTTCAATATCCCATTCCTGCGCTTTGTATGTCCACAAAAGTTTGGTTACAATCCATGAATAGGCAGCCAGACCGCGGCGTTTGCTTTTTGCAAATTCTTTAGCCACTTGTGCATCGAAACCAACGCCTATATTGGCTGCGAAGACTATATTGTTAGCCGTCCCAACATCTATTGTGATGGCGTTTGCATTGTTGATTGCATCGATGGCGGCAGCGGCATCCAACGGTATTTTGAGTGAACGCGCCAGTCCATTTCCAGAGCCTTTGGGGACGATGCCTAATTTTGTTTGCGTACCGTAAATGCCTTTAACTACATCATTTACCGAACCATCGCCTCCCACTGCAACTACAATGTCAGTACCTGCGGCCGCAGCTTCGCGTGCAAGTTCCGTACCATGGCCCGCATTTTTGGTATGGGCTATAGCTACATCAAATTTATTAGAATCGATGCCCGCTTCAATCAGCGCCTGTATTGACTTTACCCTGTCAACACCCGAATGCGGATTGACGATAAAAAGAATTTTCTTTTTCATGCTTAGCTACCAGCGCCTGTTATTTTATAGCTTTTAAACTTAAATCAAGGCTTACAGCATGGTGCGTAAGCGCACCAACAGAAATATAGTCAACACCCGATGCTGCATAATCCTGGATATTATCGTAATTAATGCCGCCCGATGCTTCAGTTTCGAAGCGACCATTAATTAACTGAACGCCTTGCTGCAAAAGCTCCGGCGCAAAATTATCAAGCATGATGCGGTGCACATTGCCTGTTGCCAACACTTCTTCAATGTCAGCAATGCTGCGGGTTTCTACCTCTATTTGCAGGTCAAGGTTATTTTCTATTAAATAGGCATTTGTTTTTAGAATAGCCTTTGCGATGCCGCCGCAATAGTCGATATGGTTGTCTTTAAGCATCACCATATCATACAAGCCCATGCGATGGTTATAGCCGCCACCGAGTTTTACCGCCTCTTTTTCGTAAGTGCGAAATAGCGGTGTTGTCTTTCTTGTATCAAGAATTTTAGAGCGGGAATTTTTTATTTTCTCTACATATTGGCGGGTAAGCGTAGCAATACCACTCATGCGCTGCATGCAATTAAGCGCCAGTCTTTCAGCCTTTAGAATAGTATGTACTGATGCTGAAACTTCAAATGCTTTTTCGCCATATTGGATAGCATCGCCATCTTTTTTGAAAAAAGTAAAAGCAGCCTCTGGTTCCAGATATTTGAAAATAGCCTCCGCCACACGAATGCCGGCTATAATACCATCTTCTTTAATTTTTAAAACTGCATGTCCGCGTTCGGTAGCAGGTATCGACGATAGGGTAGAATAATCGCCGCTGGCAACATCTTCGGCAAGTGCCAGCTCTATAAATTTATTTGTATCCAAAGCTCTTAAAGTTATGGTACAAAGATAAGGTCTTATGCGTAGCGACTCGAATGGATTTTGTATTGCTGAATGGATTTGATATCGCAAGGTCTATTGTTGTGTGATGCATCGACAACCCCTTTTCTACGCGATATTATTTTATAAATTTTTACCTCCAGCCACTATTATGTGTGCATTCGATACGAGAATAATTTATACCTTTCGGGCAAATAGAGCATTTTATGAAAAAAGTTTACTTACCGCTGGCAACCCTCGCGCTACTATTGCTTTCAGCAACAGATAGTACCGCGCAGCTTAAAGAAAGATGGAAGGAGCGTACCCGCCTTAGTAAACGGGACAAGGAAATTGAATTTAGCGATACCACCTGGCTAATTGGTGGCGACAAGCCCGATGAGATGTTTATTCGCAGAGGTGCATTTATGTATCGTGGCGATATGAAGCGCAGCAAGTTTATGCTTACTGACCGCGAGTATCTGGTTGAGAAAAAAGATGAACATGAAATTCGCCTGAAAGACCAGGATGGATTGACGCATGTGTATAAGCCTGATGTGCGCGACTCATCGGCGATGGACGCACCCGCTAAAATGGCTGAACAAGCATTGCCTGCAAATCCTGTTTCCAATATTGACATGAACAAACTTGCAGGAAAATGGGAAGCCTATAAGCGCAACCGCAGGCCAGGAGCGCCAGCCGGCAAAATCAATTATGCTACTTTGCTGAAAGGTGCTGTTATTACACCCACTGCAAATGCCAATGGAAGTTATGGTGTGTTGTCAACTTCGGCCATTAAATCTGCAGATGAAAAGGGTGCGTACTCTGTTACCATTACACGATTTGAAGCGCCCTATATGTATGGAAAAGATGCTGATGGAAAAGAGCATAAGCTCACTATCTGGCGCTCTTCGGACGAAGAATTAGTATTTGAAGACGAAGATAATATGGTGTATTTCTGTAAGAAATTTTAGCTTAGCATTGTTGTTACAAAAACCTGTCAGGTTTCAAAACCTGACAGGTTTTCTATTTAGGTGATTGCTTTAGAAATAGTCGAGCCTCAAAAAGTTAAAAACAATATTTCTATTGTCCTTTTGCCTTGATGCAAACGGACCAAAAAATCAAGGCTGCGCGTATTTAAGCTAAAAATGGTTTTCGTTTCGCTAAAATGCACAAACTTGCTTCGCTTCGGACAGTGTGCATTTCTAAACGCTACACTACAACCATTTTCTTAACGCAAAATACGCGAAGGCCGTCCGAGCGAGATGAGCATTCAAATTGCAGGTATTTTATTCAAGAGTCGAAAAAGTTTGCAATTTTAAAAGCACTATTTATGTTATAACCCAATAGGGAAAACGTATCCAGGCGTTTTGATGGATGACGAAAAAGGCTATTTCAATTTGTTGACGGCCTTCCAGTAATGTATGTCTTCATCAAATTCTTCTTCATTATCCGCTGGAGCGTACTCAATTTGAATTGACGTTTTGGAGGTGGCTGCTATATCCGATAATAGCTTCTCTAGCTCACATGCTCTATCATAATTGTCGACCAAACTTCCATCTTCAATAATTTTTTTACTTTCAATAGATACACCAAAAATAATTTGCCTATCCGATGTGAATTTCAAAATTACCTCTTTTATGTCTTCTTTTAAGTTGTCATTTATATAGAATACAAAGCAGTAATCACTATTCTTTACACCGAACTCTAATACTTCTCTCAATACATTAATTGGTAAACGAATTTCGTTTTTGTCATTCGCATTTTCTAAAGCAATAATTTCTTGTCCTGATCTATTTTCTATTTCATTTCGGTAAGAGAAGTAGTTCAGGAACTTTTCGATATCAATTTGATTTCTCTGCTTTGAAAGTGCATAGATGTTGTAAAAGGGAGGCATTCTATGATTGTTGCTTTGTATATTATACGTGTGTTTTTTACTAAGACTCTTTGCATTTCATAATTACTTCCCAGAGTGCTTCGGCAGATTTATCCCAACTGAATTTTTGTGCCTGTTCTCGCGCAGCCGCTACCAGTCTGGCGCGCAGGCGTTCATCTTTGTAAATCATGCCCATTTTTTCGGCAATATCTTCCGGTTTTTCCGGGTCGGCGAGTAAAGCAGCGTCGCCGCCTACTTCCGGCATAGATGAGGTGGTTGAAGTAATAACAGGTACTTCACATTGCATTGCCTCAACAATAGGAATACCAAAGCCCTCAAACAAAGAAGGGTACACCATTGCATAAGCAGCAGCCGTTACGCGCGCCAGCTCTTTTACATCAAGATAGCCGGTCCAGATTACATCTTCTTTAAACGGCATCAATCTTTTTGCCTTTTCAATCTCATCGGTTTGCCAGGCCATACGACCTACAATTACCAATTTCATGCCGCTCTTTTGCCTGCGCTTAAACTGCACAAAAGCCTTGAGCAAATTGACTACATTCTTGCGCGGATGTATGGCGCTGGTAAAGATGAAATATTCTTTACCATCGGTATATTGTTCTTTAATTGATTTTTTTGTTTCGTAATCCAGAGGGCGATATTCCTGGTGGGCGCCATTATAGACTACGCTAATTTTCTCAGGCGCGATACCGTATTTGTCTATTACATCGCTTTTAGTATATTCCGATACAGCAACTATTTGCTTTGCTTTTTTGGCAAACCTTGGCTGGTAGCGGCTATTAAACCAGGTGTGTAGTTTGTCTGCAAAACCTGGATAATGTAAAAATGCAAGATCATGAATAGTGATGCAGGTAGGTACTTTAGTACGCAAACTGCCTAATCCCTCTGGCGAAAAATAGACATCAGCCTTGTATTTGCGCAGCATTCTTGGTATGCTCACCTCTGTCCAGGTAATGTACAAAAAAGGATGTCGCGCCTGCGGCGCTACCACTACAGGTGTTACATTGGGTGCAAAGACAAACTCCTCGCTATATGGACGGTCGAAAAAGAATATAAACTCGTGCTCAGGATGGTTTTTTACAACTCTGGAAAGGGTTTCTTTGGAAAACCAACCGATACCTTCCAGCTTACCCTGAAGCAATAGCCGGGTATTAACAGCGATGCGCATAGGGCTGCGAAATTACGACAATAACGGTATGGCGCAATATTAAAAATGAACATTGGTGATGCTGCTCAAAGGTACATTGGTGCCACCTTTTAGCTGAATATAATGGTCGGTAAGTGACCAAACGGTTGTCTCAACGGTTTTGGCACCGTCGGTAGTTTCGAATGTGATAGAAGTTTTGCCTTTAAATTCGTTGCCCAGCCTTACAGCGTACTGAAGTTCTTTTTTCCAGTGTTCGCTTTTGTCGTCAGTAGCAGGAATCAATTTATATTGGTTTATATCTTCTTTTAAGATGAGGGTATTAGGCATCGGTTCTGTATTTTATTGTATTAACAAACTTAACAAAAAAATCATTTAAAGCAAATAAAAATGATTTATATCAAAAGTACGATTGCTGATAAAGATAGCGGTTTCGACTCGAAGCATTTGCTAACACAATGTTTTTTAGCAGCGATATAGAAAAGTATAACATCGCTGCTTATTTTTGCCTGAGATATTGGAGTTCAATACAATCTTGATTGTTGAATCTTGACTCCTGATTCTTTCTTTTGCCTTTTGAATTTTTAAAATAAATGCTCTACTTAATTCCTTTTATTACTGCGATAGTTGGATGGCTGATTCATCGTGTATTCGTTACCTCTTTACTGACCAAAACTATACCTGCGCAGCAATCGCAAATTGCGGCAAAAGCGGGAGCCCTGGCTGCTGCACAATTAAACATGCAGAAGATAGCAGGTAATATAGCCGATAGCAGTCAGCTTGCAGCGCTCAAGCCCGATATAGAGCGCCATATCGACACATTTCTCAACGAGAAATTGAAAGAAAAATTTCCGATGATAGCCATGTTTGCCGGCGAAAAAACCATGGATAAAATCAAAGAGGGATTGATGGAGGAAATAGACCTTTTGCTACCTGCTATTTTGCAAAAAGTTGCCGGTAACCTTGATGCGAAATTGGATATTGAAACTATGGTGCGCAATAAAATTGCCGCGATGGATAATGCGGTATTTGCTACTAAAGTTAAAGAAGCGCTGGGCAGCTATGTAGGCAGACTCACTTTTCTGGGAGCCTTGGCAGGCTTTGCCTGTGGCTGGGTAGCGGTACTTTGTTTTTTGTTGATAAAATAGATTTTTGATCCGAGAATATTCGTGTATTCGTGGCGGAAATAATAGCCACTAATGCACGAATACTGTACCAAATAAAAAATCGTGTATTCGTGGCAAAATAATAGACCAAGAATACACGATTTTGATTTGAACACAGGTTGTAATTACTTAACCGGAACGCTCACTTTTACATTGTCCCACTCAAAGTTCATGGAAGTCTTGTCAAGCGTGATGGTAAATGTTTCTTTTACCGTATTTGTTTTGGTAACCGGTGCGGTAATTTCCAATACGTTTTTGTCTTTATTTTTTTCATATTCAGATGCGCCTCTTTGCTTAGGTACGCCGTTGAAGATGATAGTCCATTCATTTTCCTGAGGAATAGTGAAAATAGCATAAGTGCCGGCTTTCAGTTCTTTGCCACCCACAGTGATGTCTTTTTTTACAGTGATGTCTGTGCTCATGTTGGCACCAGTGCGCCATATTTCGCCATAAGGTACAAGGCTGCCGAAAATTTCGCGACCTTTTTTAGAGGGCTGACTGTAGCTGATTTCAGCCACTTTGTTTTTTGTAGTAGCAGCCGGACTTTTAGGCGCTTCTTTTTTGTCTTGTGCGGTAGCAATCATTACTGTGGCCAACAGCATAGTAAACAAGCCTGCGATTTTTTTCATAATCAACTGTATTTATTGTTTTGATAGGGTGTAAATTTAAACGCAGCTATCCATACTATTTGTTAAAAGAAAATTAGGTTACTTTTGAGGGCTAATTATTGACCTTTATTAACATCAATATAAATCATGGTTTTAGTAGAATGTCCGCGCGATGCGATGCAAGGCTGGGCTTATTTTATCCCAACAGAAAAGAAAATAGCGTATCTCAATCAATTATTGAAAGTGGGCTTTGATGTGCTGGATTTTGGCTCGTTTGTATCTGCCAAGGCTATTCCGCAACTGGCCGATACCAAAGAAGTACTCGCCGGTCTTGATTTAAGCAGCACTAAAACGGAACTGCTGGCTATTGTGGCCAATACACGTGGCGCTGAAGAAGCAGTTCAATACGATGCTATAAAATATCTGGGTTTTCCTTTTTCGATCAGCGAGACTTTTCAGATGCGCAATACCAACAAGACGATTGCGCAGGCTTTGGTGCAGGTGGCCGAAATTCAAAATCTTTGCGTAGCGAATAATAAAAAAGCGGTGTTGTACATTTCGATGGGATTTGGTAATCCTTATGGAGATGAGTACAGTGCGGAAATAGCCATTAAATGGTTTGACCAATTGGCTAAAATGGGTATTGAAATTATAGCCATGGCTGACACTGTAGGTGTCGCTAATCCCGAAACTATTAAATATATCTACAACCAACTCGTGCCTGAATTTCCGCGAATAGAAATAGGCGCGCATTTCCATTCGGCACCCCATAATTGGGAAGAGAAGATTGCTACGGCTTATGCCTCCGGTTGTCGCCGCTTTGATACTTCTATTAAAGGAATAGGCGGTTGCCCTATGGCCGAAGATGAACTGGTGGGTAACATTGCTACCGAAAATCTGGTGCAGTGGGCTTCGCAAAACAATATTCCATTGCAACTTAATAAAGAAGAGTTAGCCAAAGCGATGATAATGGCGAATGAGATATTTGTGTAGATAATACAAAAGTTTTTAAAGCGCCGGCGAGAGGAGATTCTTTGCCGGCGTTTGCTTTTTAGACAGGTGTATTTCTTTTTGCGCAAGCTATATTTCTCTTTGCGCAAGCTATATTTCTCTTTGCGCAAGCTATATTTCTTTTTGCACAAGCTATATTTCTTTTTGCGCAAGCGATATTTCTTTCTGCGCAAGCTATATTTCTTTTTGCGCAAGCGATATTTCTTTCTGCGCAAGCGATATTTCTTTCTGCGCAAGCGATATTTCTCTTTGCGCAAGCTGTATTTCCTTTTGCGCAAGCTGTATTTCCTTTTGCGCAAGCTATATTTCCTTTTGCGCAAGCGATATTTCTTTCTGCGCAAGCGATATTTCTCTTTGCGCAAGCTATATTTCCTTTTGCTTGTTTGTCCTGAGTCGGAGACGTCAGGACAGCGGAGGAGTATACTCTTTTAGCTTACCGTCCTTTTTTGAATTGTATACCCTTTATCTGTGCATACTCGGGACTGCTGGCTCCGTACAAAGATTTGACGTAATTCTTTACTTCTTTGGCAACCTCTATCAATCCTGTATCGGCTTTGTATAAAGTTTTATTGCGGGCAATACGGGCGTTGCTGACGGAGGTGTAGGCAGTGGCTACTGCGTTGTTTTTTACGTTGAGGTCGGTCTTTTTGAGATTGAGGTTTATGACTTTCAAATCGGCCTCGTTAGGGGTATAGGTGGCCTCGGACTGTAGCACTGAAATTAAACCGGCAAAGTGCTGAAGGAGCTGGTCGTAGCTTTGCTGGCTGGCGCTGATGGTAGCGGGAGCGGGTGTGGCTGGGTCGACAGGGTGCATTGCGCTGCTCGCTCTTTTTTGCCTTGTAGCTTACGATTAAAGCCTTTGGCATCGGCAATTTTTTCGGCCGTGGCGTCGGTGGCCTGAAGGGCACCGACGAGACGGGTACCGAGGGACTGAAGCCCTGAAAAAGCCTGGATGCGGGCGTTGATGGCATTGCTGTAGGCTGTGTTTTTGGTGATTACATCGGCCAAATTGGTATTGGAGGCACCGAGTAATGCGTTGAGCGCTGTGAGTTTAAGGCGTGCTTTGGTGGGATTGTAGCTGGCGCCATAGCCTGTGAGAAAGGCAATGAGGTCTTGAAAATTGGCTACATTTTTGGCATGGCCTACTTCGGAAATGGATGACATAGACAAAGGGGTTTTTGAATTGTTATAAAATGGCATTTGTTTAATGTGTTCAAAAAGTGTGCCAATTTATAAATATTTATTATGTGTGCTGAGTCGGAGACGTGGGGACAGCGGGGTAGGAACTAGTATTTATAGAAAAACGCCGGCAAGGGAAATTCTCTCTCCCGGCGTTTTGTTATTTATAGGCGCAATTTTTATTATTTGTAATTAATAAATAATGAATTTCGGCATAGTTTTTGATTTGTTAATTTTTCAGTAAGATAAAATGTAGATTGCGCTTCATAAAAAGAAAATATATGAAAATGAAAATTAGCTATGTGAAGCATGTAATTACAGTGCTATTACTTCTTGCATCAGGTAGTGAGATTTTTGCAAAGGTTAGGTTTGGACTTGGAGCCGACATAAGGTACTCCATATTGACCAACTACGAAAAAGGGTTACAAAGATATGGTAGTTATAAGGCAGAAAATAGCTTGGGCATTACACCTGGTGCCTATTTGGAATTTACAATCGGTAAAAGATGCTTGCTCGAAACAGGGTTGTCTTATGAATATATAAAGCATACAGTCGAAGAAGCCTCTTACTACAGTGGTTGGCCTTACGTTCCCTACATCATAAGAGAATATACAGCACTTCACTATATTCAAGCGCCAGTTATTTTTAAATACAAGCTTTTCAGTTTTGATAAAGCAGATATCAATATCTCCACTGGGCTAATATTGAAATATTTGCTTGCTCATGGAGGGAGGCTGCAATATTTAGGGGATGGCCCTGGGTCTTCTTTGCCTTGTGAGCCCATTGGATTAGCACCAACATTAGGCTTTAATTTAAGAAAGGCACTTTGGAAAAACAAAGTTGGAGAACTGGGGCTTGCAGCCAACTACGAACTAATACCATTTCTTTTCAGTAATTCTACAATGGAAGGAACGTTTCGCAATGCGCGCACTTTGCAAATTGCTGTAAGAACGAGAATATTTTTTTAACTATCAATTGTCGCCTCTTTGATACCTCTATAAAAGGAATAGGCGGTTGCGCTATGGCCGAGATGAACTGGTGGGTAATATCGCTATCGAAAATCTGGTGCAATGGGCTTCGCAAGACAATATTCCATTGCAGCTTAATAAAGAAGAGTTAGCCAAAGCGATGATAATGGCAAATGAGATATTTGTGTAGAAAATAAATTATTTAACTGAAAACGCCGGCAAGAGAAAATCCTCTGCCGGCGTTTTGCTATTTTATTAAATCTATTAGTTGAAAGCATCAATAATTCCTCTAAAATCATCGGCAATCAAAGAAGCACCGCCTATTAATCCGCCATCCACATCGGGGCAGGCAAATAGCTCAGGAGCATTGGATGGCTTGGCGCTACCACCGTATAAAATAGTAGTATCATCGGCTATTTCCTGTCCGTATTTATTAGCAAGTATGCTGCGTATAAAAGCGTGCATATCCTGTGCTTGCTGCGCCGTAGCATTGCGGCCTGTACCTATTGCCCATACCGGTTCGTAAGCGATTACGATGTTTTTGAAATCACTTGCAGAAAGATGAAATAGACCGCCCTCTACTTGCTTGCGCACATGCTCATTTTCCTGTCCGGCATCGCGCACTTCTAATGGCTCGCCTACGCAGAAGATTACTTTCAATTCCTCTGCCAATACAGCATCTGTTTTTTTAGCCAGCAAAGCTTCGTCTTCGCCAAAATACTGGCGTCTTTCGCTATGGCCTAATATTACATAGTCCACACCTACACTCTTCAGCATACGCGCAGATACTTCGCCGGTGTAAGCACCCGATTTTTCCTGATGGCAATTTTGCGCAGCAAGGAATACATTAGGCACATCTTTTAATTGTGTGGCAGCAAGGTCGAGTTGTATAAAAGGTGGGGCAATAACAACATCTGTATTGCCGGGTAAAAATTCGGTGCGTTTGATGATATCGGTAATGAGTTGTTTACCTTCAAAAAGGTTCTGGTTCATCTTCCAGTTTCCGGCTACTATGTTTCTGCGGGCCATGTTGTGTAATTGTGTTGTTTTTGTATAGGTTATTATCGCGCGCTGATGTGAATCAGGCTGCGTTGTTTTTCTGTGTTATCGTAGATGTGTTGCAGTATTTTTAGTTCTGCATTGGATAATTGTTTGTTGCGTCGTCCCATCATTCTATTAGCTGTATCCATAGCTTTGTCGATGCGGTACGTAGTCATATTGCTGCCATTACCCCAACTGAACGAGGGCACAAATTTTTCAGGAAATTCGGCGCCGTAAATATTGGAACTCACACCTACCACCGTTCCTGTATTGAACATGGTATTAATGCCGCTTTTGCTATGGTCGCCCATTAATAGGCCACAAAATTGCAAGCCGGTTTTGATGGATTTGTTTTCGTATTCGCTCCAGATTTTTACTTCGTCATAATTGTTCTTCAGGTTGGAGCAATTGGTATCTGCACCCAGGTTGCACCATTCGCCAATAACGGCATTTCCCAAAAAGCCATCGTGGCCTTTATTGCTATTGGCAAAAAATACCACATTAGAAACCTCGCCACCCACTTTGCAGCCGTCGCCTATGGTAGTAGCGCCATACACTTTCGCGCCCATTTTTAGGGCAGCATGTTTGCCTATTGCAAAGGGCCCGCGAATGAGGCAGCCCTCCATTATTTCAGCATCTGCCGAAATGTAAACCGGACCCGTGCTCGCATTAATGGTGCAAGGGTAAATATGTGCGCCTGGTTCTACAAAAATATTTTCTTTGCCAATGGCAGTAACATATTCCGGCAGCTCTTGCGAAAGCTTACCTGCGCTCAACGTAGCAAAATCTTCTGCAATGGCACGTGCATTTTGGCTAAATATATCACACACACCTGTAAGCTGATGTATAAAGCTTGTGTAAGCTATTGCAGTGTAGTCTTTTGCCAGATTTTTTAAATCTTCGGGCGAAGAAAATACCGCTGCGGTGCTTAATGCAATCAATGTATTTTCCTGAAATAATGCCTCGCCATGTTGTAGCGCTGCTACAGCATCTGCTAATTGCTGATTGGCAAAAATAGCCGCATTTAAATAGATATTGCTGTCGGTATTATTAGCGGGGAAAGCGCCTTGTAAATAGGCTTGCGTAAGGCTGGAAGTATCGGCTTTGAGGTAATGTTGCCAACGCTCGCGCATGGTCATGATACCGCAACGAATATCCGCAACTGGTCGGGTATGTGTAAAAGGCAGCAGGTAATTGCGTACCTCACTATCAAACAATATTATGTTCATAATTTCTTAAACAACGTGTATTGTACGTGAGGGACGAAGGTCGGGAAAAATGACGTAAAAGTGTAATGCAGGGTTATGTGGCACGCAGATTTTTATGATTGGTATGATTCTGGAACTCTTTTTTGATAATCAACGGTCTGATTTTTCTCGCAGCGTCACAAAGGCTATTTATTATGAAATCATATCTATCATATCCATCAGCGTTCAGATTTTTTTCTCGCAGCGGCACGGTGGCTCAAAGGCTATATTTTCTTTACAAAAAGAAACCACATTTATCATATTAATCAGCGTTCTAATTTTTATCGAAAAATCATATCCATCATAAAAATCATCGTTCTTTTATTCTAGCAACTTCGCAACGGAGCAACGACGCAAAAATGTTATTCTGATTTTTTCTCGCGGCGGCACGGCGGCTCAAAGGCTATATTTTTTACAATAGGAAATCATATCTATCATATCAATCAGCGTTCCGGTTTTTTTCTAAAAAATCATATCTATCATAATAATCAGCGTTCAAAAAAACGCAAAAAAAATCGGCTGCTCTTATGAAGCAGCCGATGTATAAAAACAAGGGTAGGCCTATTTAAACATTTTAGTGATGTCGTTCAAGTCTACATCGCCGTCGCCATCTTTATCCAATCCCATTTTAGCACCGATGCTGCTGGCCATATCCATCAAACCACCGTTGCCGGCTGCTGCGCCATTGTTAGCATTGTTGCCACCGCCGGTAAGCGATGCTAGCAAGCCACCTAAGTCGAAACCGCCGCCAGCATTGCCTTGTGCGCCTTTGTTCATCATTTTACCAATAACCATCGGTATGATTGAAGAAGCGATAGAAGCGGCAGTGCTGCTATTAATACCAAATTTCTCCATGATGCTGCCCATGAAATTGTTGGAGATTTGTTGTACTGCCGGATTGCTGTTTGCTTGTCCGCTTTGTACAGATTCCATCAGGCTGTTGATTTCGCCATTGGAAGCAGCGTTGTTCAAACCACTAATAATAGAGTTTTGAGCTTCAGCCATCACAGCATCATTGTGTTCATTAGGTACTTCGTTATTTTCTACTACAGATTGTTGTCCGCTCTGTTGAATCATTTGAATTAGTTGGTCAAGCATGATTTTTAAAATTAGATGTTATATAATTAGCTTTAGTATTTCAAATATTGTGCCAAAGATTCATAATTGGAATCTGAGATTTCGTGGTAATCATTTTTCTAAATTAAAGTTATGCCTAATATGGAAAATTCGGGCATTTTCGTCAATTTATTAACCATTAATTTTTACGCGTGGGCTATATCAATTGCTTGCTAATTAGTATCGTTTTGCTTGTTGTCTCCTGTGGTGTCAAAGACAGTAATTCGCCTATTTCTTCAAATAAAAATAGCGTGTGGAACGAAGCCCGAAAAATTACATCGCTCTCTCAAATCAAAGCTGCACCTAAGGTGGGCGAATGGCTTGCGACTTACAGCGAGGAGTATCAATCTTTTTCGGACTATATTGCCAGCAATCCACCGGCTATGAAATTTGCCAACGGCAAAATGTATGTAGTGCAATTAGGGAAATTTGATAGCAGTGCAAATGTTATATTTAATCGAACCAAAGACTATATGTCCGTATTCTTTGCTGTGGATATAGTGGTGTTGCCGCCGATAACGATAGAGCATATTCCGGATAGCTTTACAAGGCATGGTCAGATAGGCTTTCAGGTAAATAGCAGATATGTGTTGGATACATTGCTCCCAAGGCTATTGCCCAAAGATGCATTGTCGCTGATTGCATTTACTTGTACCGATCTTTATCCGCAGGATGATTGGAATTTTGTTTTCGGGCAAGCCAGTCTTGTAAATAGGGTAGGCGTGTGGAGCATGGCAAGGTTGGGTAATTACAGCGTAAACGAAAAAGAATATCGTGCTTGCTTGCTACGCACCATGCACGTTGCTGTACACGAAACCGGACACATGTTGTCTATCCCGCATTGTACGCAATACAACTGCTGTATGAATGGGAGTAATTCTCTTGAAGAGAGTGACCGGCAACCATCCTGGTTTTGCTGGGAGTGTCTTGCCAAAATGTGTGCAGCGAGAGGAATAGAGCCAAAGCAACATGTGAGGTCGATGGCATCTTTTTTCAAACAACTGTCTTTCGCGGAAGAAGAACTGCGCTACTATCACGAAGCGCTTGCATTGATGCGTAAGTAAAAAAGCTTGCAACAAGATTTTTGCTGCAAGCCCTTTTTAAGCTATTCTTGTGCACGCATCATTTCCACGCGCATCGACATATATTCTTTTCCATCTTTTGTGTCGTAGGTTGTTATCACCTGATGGTTAGGGTCGCGCAGGTCTATTACCTGTCTGAAGTCAACTGCTTTTTTAGTAGCCGGGTCGGTCGTGTATCCTTTCAGTTCTATTTCTCTGTTTTCCGGATTGAACTTGCCCTCGCTGTACATTACACCGGTGCCCATATTGTCTATCCAGGTGGAGATGAAAACCTCGCGCGCGTTATCGTAAGCCATGGTACTCACGCCTTCAAATGGCATGCCCATCATCGTGCCTTTGTGGATGCTTTGCTGGTAGCGATCGCCTAGTATCATGCTCACTGTTGCAGTAGCTTCCATCATCATAGGCTCTTTGTCCGGAGATTGCCAAAATACAACGCGCTCATTAAATTTGCCGTTAAACATTTTAAGCATGTGGTGCATCTGAGCTGGCTGCATGTATTTTCTCCATTCCTCGTTGTCTTGTTGTGCTGTTGCTGTATTACAATAGCCTATTATGCTAAGCGCGGCAATCGATAATATTTTCTTCATTGCAGATTTATTTTTTTTTGGAGTGATAAAGAAACAAAAAATATAGATAAATAGGCAATTGGGTAATAAAATAAAGGGAACACCGTCTTTGGTATTCCCTTTATCAAAGGTGCTATCCGATAGCTGCCTCGATTTTTTATACGATATCAATCACTTTGTTGGTAACAATTGCGGCCTCTTTTTTAGGCAGGCTTAAGTTAAGTATACCATGCTCGAAAGCTGCTGATATTTTTTCGGTATCAATTTTCTCGCCTAATGTAAAGCTGCGTTTGAATGAGCGAACTTTAAACTCGTGACGAAGCCACTTGTCGGTGCCTTCTTTTGGTTCTTCGCTTTGCTCAAAAGAAATAGTCAACGTTTTATCGTTTACATTCAATTTCAAATCTTCTTTGCGAATGCCTGGAGCAGCAACCTGAAGTTCGTATCCTGTTTCTGTTTCTTTTACATTCACCGGCGGCTGCGCATTGCTAAAGAACTCATCCGTGCGATGTTCGTCACGGAAAAAACGTGGAGCGTTTCCGTTAAATAATTCTTCTAATAAGCCATTGAAGCCACGACCGATAAATGGATTTACTTGTGCTGTTTTCATTTTTTAATGTTTTTAAGTTGTGAGATTAATTTTTGATTTTTTGATATTGATTCGAGAGGTGTAGAACAACATTTGTTCCAATTGGAAAAATAAGACAAAATGTCGCTATTTTGAAATTTAATACGACAAAATGTCTTATTTTGATTTTTTGATGATGTCAAAACCTGCTAAAGTCAGATTAAGGTGGCAGGTAATAATATATTAACAAAAAAACATTTCTTTATCCGAGTTCTTTTTTTGAAATTTGCCTTACTTACGATGGGTTAGTAAGTAAAGCTCGCCGCTCCGGAATTCTTCACCGGGGCGGTTTTTTATTTTTCACCAAATTATTGCAACGAAAAAAGCCACCAACATCTGAATGATGAACGGTGGCGAATGTTTTGATTCAATTAGTAAGCAAGTGCTACTATATTTATGTCTTGCGATGTTTCTTTTTTGCAGCAGGAAATAGCACGTTGTTTAAGATAAGTCTATAGCCTGGCGAAGTAGGATGCAGTGATAAGTCGGTATGCGGATCGCCTATTTGGTGTTGATAATCTTCAGGGTCGTGACCACCATAAAATGTCCAGGTACCTTTTCCAAATTCTCCATGAATGTAGCGCGCTTCATTAGCTGCTTTGTTCTCGCCCATTACCACCACATTGCTTTTGATGACGTCTTTACGAAAAGAAGTTGTTTGTCCCATAAAGCCTTTAACAGTGCTGGTATGGTTTTGCGAAAGCATAGATGGTACCGGATCAAATTTAGCGGAGAAAGTAAACAACGTGAAATAGTCTGTAGCAGCAGGTATTCTGCGCAGCATAGTGTTGTCTATATTGCTGTATTCATACACCATAGGGTTTTGCTCCAGTATAAAATCTTTGAACGCAAAGCTGCGCGTATAGTCCAGTTTATTTTGTGCATTGGGATCCATACCATCACCATCGAAAGGTACTTCGCAAATATCTGTGCCCTCAGCAGCAAGCGCAATATCGTAGCTATCGGTAGCGGAGCACATGGCAAACAAATAGCCGCCACCCGCAACGAAGTCACGTATTTTTTTTGCCACAGCAAGTTTTAACTGCGATACTTTATCGTAGCCATGTTTAGCCGCCATTGTCTCTTGCAATTTTTGGTCATCGATATACCATTGCGCATTTCTGTAAGCTGCCCAAAATTTTCCAAACTGTCCTGTAAAATCTTCGTGGTGTAAATGCAGCCAATCGTAGTCGGCGAGTTTGCTTTCCAGCAACTCATCATCGTATACTTTTTCGTAGGGAATCTCGGCATACTCCAAAGCCATTGTTACAGCATCATCCCAAGGTAATTTTCCAGGAGGTGTATAAATAGCGACCTTAGGTGCTTTTTCTAATTGAATAATATCGCCGTTAAAATCAGGGTCCATTATTTTTTGCACGATACCATCATATTGCGCATCGGCCATAATATTATAGCTCACGTCACGCAGCTTGCATATACGCTCCACTTCGTTTGTTTGCTCCATCGAAAAAGCACCACCATCATAGTTGAGCAGCCAGTCCACTTTCAGTCCATTAGCAAGCGCAAGATAGGCTATGCCGTAGGCTTTAAGGTGATTGGTCTGGTCGTCTGCATTCATAGGAATGTACAGCTTGGCCGCAAGTGCAGTAGCCGACATTGACATAGAAAGCGCAAAGGCGCAGATGTATCTTGATAGCATAAGATGCAAGTTAATGTTTTAACCAATGTAGTAAAGGGTTGCTTTTGTAAAAAATACATTAATGACATGGGCGGCTGTAACGCTTTATAGGCACTATCTTTGCAGGCGCGTATGAAGTCGGTTGTTACAAAGCAATTGTTGATTGCATTAGTTGGTATCATTTTGTTTGTTCCGTTTTTGGGACAGGTGCATCTATTTGATTGGGACGAAGCAAATTTTGCTGAATGTGCGAGAGAGATGCTTGTTTCAAAAAATTACCTGCGCGTACAAGTAGATTTTCAGCCATTTTGGGAGAAGCCGCCTATATTCATTTGGATGCAGGCCTTGTGTATGCAGGTTTTCGGCGTTGGCGAATTTGCTGCACGATTGCCCAATGCACTAATAGGTGTGGCCACATTGTGCACGATATTTTATGCGGGTCGTCGTGTGGTAAGCGAGCGCATGGCCTGGTGGTGGGTGGTGATGTATGTAGCGAGTTGGTTACCTCATTTTTATTTTAAGACGGGCATTATCGATCCTACTTTTAACCTGTTTATATTCTGTGCGTTTTTTCAGGTATGGTTGATAAAAGCCGGCACGCGCAAATTACTACACGCAGTATTATCAGGTGTATTTTTAGGCTTGGCTACATTGACCAAAGGCCCTGCCGCAATACTTATTTCCTTATTGGCATTTGCGGTATACCTTATCGTCAATAAAGGCTTGTGGGGCTATAAGGTCAAACACTTTCTGTTGCTGGCGCTAAGTTGCGCGGTTACTACATCGCTGTGGTTTGGTGCAGATATAGTGCAAAACGGCTGGTGGTTTACCCGCGAGTTTATTACTTATCAAATACGGCTATTTGGCACAGAAGATGCCGGTCATGGTGGTCCATTTTATTATCATTTTATAGTGTTGTTGATTGGTTGTTTTCCTGCATCTGCATTTTTGTTTCAATGGAAAAAGAAAAATGGCGGACTACTGATAGCAGCGGAAGAAAAAGATTTCACACGCTGGATGGCAATACTGATGGGCGTTACGCTCATTTTATTTTCCATCGTTAAAACAAAGATTGTACACTATTCTTCGCTTTGTTATTTTCCACTTACGTTTCTTGCTGCTCAGCAATTAAACAGAATAAGTGATGGACGCTATCCGCCAAAAAAAGGTGTAGTTGCGTTGTTAGCTTCAATTGGTATTTTATTAGCCATAGCGATATTGCTATTACCTGCTGTAGGTGTAAATATCAAGTCCGTAGTGCCTTATGTGAAAGACGAATTTGCAGTAGCCAATATGCAAGCTGCAGTCCATTGGAGTTATGCCGAATGTTTGTACGGTGTGTTGTATTTGATAGGAGTAATTGCTGCACTGCTATTTATGCGCAAGTCATTTGAGAAAGGCGTGTTGCTGCTGGTAGTGGTGCAGGTTGTGATGATACAGGCAAGTGCATTACATTTTGTGCCTAAAATAGAAGCTTACTCACAACGTGCTGCCATTGAGTTTTACAAAGCGCAGTCCGGTAAAGATGTCTATATCAAGCCGCTTGGATTCAAGAGTTATGCTTATTTATTTTACGCAAATAGCCAACCCGATAAAGCGCCCGAATATTATACTAAAGGCACAGCGTGGCTGTTGGAGGGCAAGGTAGATAAGCCGGTATATTTTGTTTCGAAAATAACCAGTGAAAAAGATATTGCAAAAGAACATCCACAACTGGAGAAAGTAGGTGCAGCGAATGGTTATGTTTTCTGGAAGCGGAAAGATGATAAATAGTCGCCCAGTAAAAGAAGCTATTTTTTAACCGCAAAGATTCGCAAAGAATTCGCAGAGAAAATAAGAGTTGTGCCTACTTGGCGTGTCTTTGCGCCAGACTCAGCGTGTCTCTGCGGTTTTTACACATGCCAATAGCAGCGCAAAGATGCTTCGCATGGCAAGCATTTTTGAGGGTTGATAAATTAAAAATAGGCTACGTAACCAAAGTGGATTTTTGCGGAGCGCAACTGAAATGTTTCTCCACTTCTTTTGCCGGTGGCAACTGCTATATTAAAAATACCGGAACCGCTCTCTAAAGTCATGCCCAGACCAAGGCTGACAGGATAGTCTTTCATATTGACATTGCCATATTTTGTCGCCACAAAAGAGTTATCATTGAAGATGTAGAAATAAGAATTTTGACTGAGCAAAAAGCGCACATCAATACTGCCCACATGATATTGATTGGCATAAATGCTTTGCTCATCAAAGCCGCGCAATAACTTAAATCCGCCTATTTGAAAAAGCTCATTCATAAATAGCCGGTTGCCGCTCAGGTAGCCACCATTAAAGGCTACACGCAGCACCATATTTTTCAGCAGTGGGAGAAAGTATTGCACATTTGCCTTGATACGATATTGGTATTTATTGTTATTGACCGTATCGTAAAGCGCCGCATAATTATAGCCCGAACCATCTGACAATCCGGTAATCGCATCATTTTTTCTTATATCGCGAATGAGCGCAGATGCACTGACAGCGGCTGTCCAGCCTTTACGCGGATTGAGATTATAGTCGGTATGCGCCGTTACAAATTCTACACCTGCACCTGATGTACTGATGTCGAGGTTCTCGGGCAAGGCCTTATTGTTGCGCACATAATTGGTATCTGGTGTGATGATACGATTGCTCTGGTTTTGATAATAGACACGCACATAGTCTGATGCATTGAACTGATAGCGAATACCCAGTTCCAAAGATGTTCTTCTAAAAGCAGAGTCTTTTTTAAACAAATCAAAACTCGCTTCTGCGCCAATGGGCGTGCCTAAAATATAAGGCCACATTACATCTGCATGAAAGCGTGGCGACTTGTATTGCAATTGCTGGTAGGTAAGCGAAATAGATTCGCCAAAGCCGATCGCGTTTTTCAACGCTATTAATATATCGGCGGTCAATAGAAATTTTCCTGTCTCAACAGTGTTAGGTTGTAAGCCTATCAAGCCATTCAGTTGGTTTGATTTTTTTTCTTTCAGGTATATCTTCAGCTTGGTGCTGGTAAGTGCAAACTCGATATTCCAAGGTTGTGATTCCTGCAAAAAGGCAAGTTCTTTAATCTTCTTGCTGATTAATTTTAGTTGCGCCTCGTTGTATAAATCTCCTTGATGAATACCTAAATAGGTCAATAGAAATTCGCGTGAAACTTCCACATTTCCCTCCACAACGATTGTATCTATTTTTATTTGACGACCACGGTCTAATATAAGCCTGGCATACATTCCATTGCTACTGTCCGTATGCAGGCTATCTGTGAAAGTGGTAGCAAAAGGGTATCCGTTGTTTTCGCAATATACCAGCATCTTATCTGTAAGTGTGGCAAACCTTGAGGGGCTTATTGGTTGAGCCGACCAACTTCGCTCTCTTATATTCATGTCATTAAGTAGTGCGTCGGGTATATTACTGAAAGACAGGTTAGCCCAGGTGTATTTTTGGCCGGTGTATATCCACGCTTTAATCCTATCGCCTTGCTGTTGCATACTGTCTATCGAAGCAGCCAGATAGCCTTGCTCGCGCTTGTTGTACAATGTTTTCTTTAGCTGCGCAAATGCTTCTTGCATGTTCTTGAACTCTGAAACTGTTGCTGCACTGCTGTCGCGCTGTCCGGTATCGTATATGTGCAAATAGGCCGTTTGGGCATGTAACCCAAAGAAGCCCATTGCCATAAAAGTGATACACAAGATTAGTTCTTTCATTATTGCAGCATCAAAATTAATGGTTTTACTATCGATACCCATACATGCGGGTTGATGCAACTTTGTAAAGTCGTATTTTTGTTCACATAAATTTAGCTACCTATTTTTCTTACTGTATGCGGAAACTGGTTACATTGATAATAACCCTATTACTTCTGTGCGAGTCGGCGCAGGCACTCCACAGTGTGGGCGGCGAGTTTACCTATACCTGCCTGGGCGGCAACCGCTTCAGGATACAGCTCACTATTTATCAGGATTGTCTTTCTCAAACCGTAGGTGAAGACGGCAGAAATATTGATGACCCTGCAAGTGTCAATATCTTCAGCAACCGCAATAACGAGCGGGTTATCGTTCAGGATATGATATTGGTAAGCGACACGGTAATAGGCGTGGAGTTTGTTAATAATTGTATTACAAATGTACCGGAGACCTGCCTGAAGAAACTTGTATTTGAAGCAGAAGTAACGTTACCGCCTGATTCCGAATTTGGTTATACAATTGCTTACGCCCGCTGCTGCCGCACTACCAGTATCGAAAATATCATAGCTCCCGGCAATACCAGTTCTATTTACTCAACTACCATACCTCCATTCGTGGATAGCGTATGTCCTAATAATAGCGCAGCATTCAAGAATGAGCCACCGCAAATCATTTGTAACAACTACCCCTTCATCCACGATTTTTCTGCTGATGATGTAGATGGGGATTCTCTATCCTATTCGTTGTGTAATGCCTACCATATTGCCGAACTAAACGGCTCCGTAATGAATCCCAAGCCGGTAGAATTTGATCCGCCGCCGTATGATGTCGTATCTTATGGTTTTGGCTATTCTGCAACCAATCCCGTGAGCGCTTTACCTGCGTTTGCGATAGATGCATCAACTGGTATATTAACCGGTACACCTATTCAATCCGGTCGCTTTATTGTAACCGTGTGCGTAAGCGAATGGCGGGATGGCCAGTTGGTGACCACGCATTCATTGGATATAATGTTGTTGATTGCTGATTGCTCTAAAGCTACCGTTGCCAATACTCCTTTGTTTTCCGATCAGCCCAATACGTATATAGTCAACTGCACAGACCGCACGGTAACTTTTGAAAATACAAGCGTCGGTGCAGATACTTACGAATGGCATTTCGGTGTGCCGGGAGCTACTTCTACATTATCTGAACCAACCTTTACTTATCCTGATACCGGTGTGTATCAGGTAAAGCTGGTTGTAAACCCCGGTACCACCTGCCCGGATAGTATAACCAGACTCGTAAAAATATACCCGGGTTTTTCAGCGGATTTTACCTACGAGGGTAAAATATGTCCTCAAGACACTATTTATTTTAGCGATGAGAGTATTGCTGCGCATGGCGAGGTAATCAGCTACGATTGGGATTTTGCCGATGGCAACATTTCGGATATTGCCAATCCTATAAATAGCTATGATTCCGGTGGCATATACTCAGTGCGGCTTACTACGCGCAGCTCTATCGGCTGTGTCGATTCTGTTTATCACGATGTGTATGTTTCGCCTTTGGCGCCTTATGCCGGCAATGATACTATTTTGGTTAAAGATTATCCTTATACAATGAAAGGCTCGGGCGGAGATAACTATTTGTGGATGCCTGATAGCTGGCTGAGCAACGGCACCGACCCTAATGCAACCGCTAATTTTAAAGATGCCGGTATTTATAACTATGTGTTGCAGGTTTCCAACGATGAGGGTTGCATTGGCTACGATACTGTAAGAATACAGGTTATCAACGATGATATTTTCTTTTTGCCAACAGCCTTCTCGCCAAATGGCGACGGCTTGAATGATACCTTTTATCCTGTACTAATTGGCTACACGCGCATGAAGTTTTTAAAAGTCTTCAACCGCTGGGGCGAGATGGTTTTCATTAGCTACGAAGCACATCGCGGCTGGGACGGTACATTTAGAGGGCAGCCGTCTGAAACAGGTGTATATTTCTGGCAAACGCTGGTGGAAACGCCTTGGGGAACGGAGGTTATTAAATCGGGTGATGTGACGTTGTTGCGGTAACAGAATACATTATAGCGCCACTAATTCTTTAGCAACCTGCGAGCCTAATGCCACACCCATGCCGCCCATACGAAACGCACCGGCAACACGAGGACTAATGCGCTGCACGACAGGATTTTTATCTTGGCCAAAGGCCATAATTCCAGCCCATTTCATGTCAATTTCAAAAGGCGTATCGGGTAATATTAGTTCTTTTAATTTTTGTTCCAGGTCTTGTTGAATTGCATTGTTCAAGGCTATTTCGGTGGTTGCTTCTCTTTCGAAGTCAAGATTGCGACCGCCACCAAATAGCACCCGCCCGTCTATTTCCCTAAAGTAATAATAGCCTTTATCGAAATGAAAAATACCTTTCAAACGCAATCCTGGTATAGGTTTCGTAATTAACACCTGACCACGACCAGGTTGCAGGTCTATATTAGGCAGCAATTTTGGCGTAAATGCATTGGTGCAGATAAATAGACGATTTGCTTGGAATGCAATCTGTTGATGAGCGGAGTTTGATGTGACGACTGTAACACTATTTTGTTCCTCTTCAAAATGGCTAACCTGCACGCCTGTCTTGATTTCCACGCCCTTTGAAATAGCCAATTCCGTAAGCGAGCGCATCATTTTTCCTGTATGCAATTGCCCCTCGCAGGTGTTTTCAATTAATGCAGCTATTTTATCATTGGGGAAACCAAAGTCGCCTATTTTATCAGAGGCTATTTTATAAGCATCTTTACCAGTAATACTTTTGAGCAACTCATTTGCATAGGGAATCCGCTCTAAAATACCGATTTCATCTTTCGTAATCAGGTCATGGCTGCCCTCAGCTTTATAGCCTATTTTATCATCGCCCAATCGATTTCTCAGTATTTCCAGCCCTTTCTTTCTGCGTTCAAATAGAGTGAGCACTTCCCCTTCGGTCATTACGTTTAAATCATCCAGTAACTCAGATAAGCTTCCCATGCAGGCAAAGCCCGCATTGCGCGTGCTGGCACCGGCAGAGAATATACCACACTCCAGCACTAACACTGTAGCATTAGGATGTTGCTCCCGCAATTCAATTGCGGTGCTCAAACCAGTAATACCAGCACCTACGATGATATAGTTGTATTCAAGCAGGCTTTGCTGCTCCCAATAACTTAACATGGCTATTTCAGATTTATCCTCTTATAAATGGATTCGTTTCTTTCTCGCGGCCTATGTAAGTAGCCGGACCATGACCACTGTAAACTTTGGTAGTATCGGGTAGGGTATAGAGCTGCTGCGAAATGCTGTTCATTAAAGTTTCGTGATGGCCTCCTGGCAAATCAGTACGACCTACACTTCCGTTAAATAATACATCGCCGCCTATTACCCAGGCTCCTGGCTCGTAGTAAAATACGATGCTACCCGGCGAATGTCCCGGAGCAAGACGCACCTCAAGTGTATCATTCCCTAACTGCAATAATTTGTTTTCTTCGATATAAAAATCAGGGACAGGAATAGCACCGAAGTTAAAACCAAATAGCATGGCAGAGCCTTTCGCATTGGCCAATACCGGCTCTTCCAATTTGTGCATGCCAAAAGGAATATTGTATTGCTGCTTCATCGCATCTATGCCCAATATGTGGTCTATATGTGCGTGTGTATTGATAATTTGTTGCGGTATCAATTGCTGCTCAGCTATATAGTTTTTTAAGATTTTTTCTTCATCATTCCCGTGCATACCAGGATCCACAATCCAGCATTCTTTTTGCTCATTGATTAGCAGATAGGTATTTTCCTGAAAAGGATTGAAAGTAAAAGAAACTACGTGGAGCATTTGATTAGATTTAGGGGCGCAAATTAAAGATAGAAGTGGAGATAGCCGCTTTTTTCGGAAAATTTAGGAGTGCTGAACTAATAAATCTTCGAATTAGCGAGGTGTCGCTTCCCATTCCTTAATAGCTCTAATCTGCTCTTCGCTTAGTCCCTCCCAATATTTTTCATTGTGATAAATATTATCGTTTATGTAAAGGTCCGTTTTAGAAAACAATTTTACTAAACGTGCTTCCTCTTCAGGGGATATAGTTCCTTTAAGCATCAATTTTGATATTTCAATCTGTGCAAGTCTGTTTGGAATTTTTATTTCACTGTTAAAACTCAACGAAAGTGTTCTTATGCGATGCCTCAAAAATATTTGCGAAGGAAAGGAATCATCATCCCAGATAATAAAGTAGTCATCGTATTGACTGCCGTTGTCTATTGTTACATTGGTATTAGGAAACAAATTTTTTATTCGCTCCTCTTGTTTAACTGTAATTTTCCCTACAAGATACATATCATCAACTTTTGTTCGTGCGAATTCATCAGGTATATCTATACTATCTGTGTAAACTATACGTAGTCGTCTTATCACCGGTATTAATAGTAGTTCTTCAGGGAACTCATTGACACGGATTTCTATCCCATCACCTCTTAAATCTTTACTATAGTAGGCCAGCTCCGAGTAATTGGAGATGTCTTGCCTATCCGCAACCAACCATGATATTTGTGGTGTTAAACACTGTGTTTGTTTGTTTTGCGAAACACCCCAAAAGCCAGCCATTAAAGAAAGTGGCTCTATTTTTGTGCTTCCATCGGGGAAGGATGTCACGAATGATACATTAATTGCTGCTTGTTCGTTGGGAAGCCTATCCGACTCTCTGATTATCTTAAAATCATTCCTGTTTCTTTTGTTGTCGTAGGGGAAAAACTTTACAATCCAGCCATCAAAGGCATGATTAACTCCATAAATATCTTTGTCGTGGTATTTGAACATATTCCTCCAAAAATCCTTGTCCACATTGCCTTTAGATGTCTCCACGATTTTTTCCAATACAGGAATCATTTCATCAATCCACCAGTCCAATTTATACTTCTTTAGTTTTCGGGTATTTTCAAGCATTAACTGCCAGTCTTTGGGGGTTCCGCGCAGTGTAATTTCAGGTATGCCACAAGCAATTCTTAAGACCATAAATTCAAAATAGGATTTTACAGATTCCAACGCGGTTATTTGCGTAGCGATATAAGTGGTTTTGCTGGTGGTACTAAATTTTGGTGTTAGTAAATCGAACAGTTCCTCATTAGTTTCTTGGCCAGCTTTAGTAATAAAATCTGGGATTATCTTTTCCCAGCTTTCAATTGAGCATGAAGGCAGGTCGCTCCTAATTATCAGGGTCTTCTTCCCTTCAAAGTTTACGAACAGTTCTCTCAATTCCTCCGAATTATTGTTGACATGCTGAGAAAACCCCTGGCATATCAATAACCAAATCATATCTGGTGACAATTCAAAAGGTCGGTGCTCCGCATAGGCTTTATGCATCCCATTTAGAAATGGATGAGCGCCCATATCTACCATACTATCTGGTAAATCACTATGTACCTTTAAACCAGGGGCTAATTTTTTAAGAATGTCAATACTTGAGATTTCCGATACGAGCGTATCGGGACGTTTTAAATCTTCGACAATGAATGTGATACCATCTTTCGTTTGCGCAAAAGAAAAATGCGCTAAAACAAATAAGAGTAAGGAGAGAATGGGTCTGATAAGATTCATGAGATAATAGGTTGCCAGATAAAGATATACATTTTCCCCAAAACAAAAATAAGCCCCGCTATTGCGGGGCCTATATCTATATCAACTATATTCTTAATTAAGCTTTGAACTGAGGAATCAAACCATTTACCAAAGCCATCATTTTGTTGATGCCTTCTTCAGGTAAATTACCTTTTTTGAACTCAGCTAATACTTCCGGCAATTTGTTTTCCATTTCCAGCATGAATTGCTCTTCAAATGCTTTGATTTTCTTAACCGGTACTTCGCGCAGCAGGTTGTTGGTACCCAAGTAAATCATCGCTACTTGTTTCTCTACAGAATAAGGGCTGAACTGAGCTTGCTTCAAGATTTCCACGTTACGTGCACCTTTGTCAATTACAGTTTTGGTAGCAGCATCCAGGTCACCACCAAATTTAGAGAACGCTTCCATCTCACGGTAAAGTGCCTGGTCCAATTTCAAAGTACCAGCTACTTTCTTCATGGATTTGATTTGCGCACTACCACCCACACGGCTTACAGATATACCCACGTTAATCGCAGGACGAATACCCGCGTTAAACAGGTTACCTTCCAGGAATATCTGGCCATCTGTAATCGAGATAACGTTGGTAGGAATGTATGCAGATACGTCACCAGCTTGTGTTTCGATAATAGGCAATGCAGTCAAAGAACCACCACCTTTTACCATGTGCTTGATGCTTTCCGGCAAGTCATTCATATTCTTAACGATAGAGTCACTGTTGATCACTTTCGCAGCACGCTCGAGTAAACGGCTATGCAGGTAGAATACGTCACCAGGGTAAGCCTCACGACCCGGAGGACGACGAAGCAACAAAGAAACTTCACGATAAGCTACCGCTTGCTTGGAAAGGTCATCATAAACAACCAATGCAGGACGACCGGTATCACGGAAGAACTCACCAATCGCAGCACCCGCAAATGGAGCGTAGAACTGCAATGGAGCTGGATCAGCAGCAGATGCGCACACTACAGTAGTGTAAGCCATCGCGCCGTTTTCTTCCAATACTTTCATTACGTTGGCAACGGTAGATGCTTTCTGTCCAATTGCAACGTAGATACAATATACCGGCTTGCCGGCAGCATAAAATTCTTTTTGGTTGATGATAGCATCGATACAGATAGCTGTTTTACCAGTACCGCGGTCACCGATTACCAACTCACGCTGTCCACGACCGATTGGAATCATCGCATCGATAGATTTGATACCCGTTTGCAGTGGCTCTTTTACCGGCTCACGAAACAAAACGCCCGGTGCTTTACGCTCAATTGGCATTTCATAAAGGTCACCTTTGATAGGGCCTTTACCGTCGATAGGCTCGCCCAATGTGTTTACCACACGGCCAATCATACCTTCACCTACTTTAATAGAAGCGATTTTACCCGTACGACGTACAGTAGAACCTTCTTTGATATTGGCGCTCTCACCCATCAATACCACACCCACGTTATCTTCTTCAAGGTTAAGGGCAATCGCTTTGGTGCTGTCTTCAAATTCAACAAGCTCACCCTGACGTACACCACCCAAGCCGTACACACGGGCAATACCATCACCCACTTGTAGTACAGTGCCTACTTCTTCCAGGTCAGCAGAGCCATTAAAGTTGCTAAGCTGTTGGCGTAAAATCGCCGATATTTCATCCGGTTTAATCTCAACCATTGTTTATGAAAATTAAATAGTAAAATGAATTATTGTTATCGTTTTTGCAGCAGCTATTAAATATCCGCTACGTAAATATTTTTAGTAAACTGATTTCTGATATCTACCAAATCACGACGCACGCTCGCATCAAATAATTTGTCGCCAACTTCCAGTGTAAACCCACCAATCAACGATTCGTCAACAGCGGTTTGCAGTTCCAGTTCTCCATCTTTCAATGATGCTGCTACTTTATCGCCGATTGATTTCTTCAAATTGTCGTCAATAGCAACAGCGGTAGTCAACTGTACTGTTTTGATATTTTTAAATTCTTTGTATTGGGTAACGAAAGCATCCGCCATTTCCGGTAAGAAGAATTCACGACCTTTTTTGGTCAGTAAATCTACAAATGCAAGCGTTACAGGTTGTACTTTTCCATCTAAAATAGCCTTAAGAACGGCCATTTTTTTATCAGCCTTAATTACAGGGCTGCGCAGCATCAGTACCAGATCCTGGCTGCCCGAAGCTATTTTTTGCAGCAAGCGCATATCTTCCAACACAGCTTCCAGAGCATTTTGCTCTTTGGCTATATCCAGCAACGATTTGGCATACCTGGATGCGAGACGAGGGTTTTGCATTTTTGAATTGTTGTATTGTTAAATTGATTTAATTGCTGAATGTGTATCTCATTAAAGTGCTTTTCAGCAATTTATCCACTCAGCCATTTAGCAATTTAGTTCAGTTTAATTTCTTCCGCCAGCATTGCTGCAAGGCCTTGTTGAGCATCTTGTGTAGAGAGTTGTTTGCGCAGAATTTTTTCTGCTACATCTACCGCAAGGTTGCCTATTTCATTCTTAACAGCAGTCATAGCAGCATTTTTTTGTTGCTCTATTTGCAGTCTTGCATCGTCAAGAATTTTAGCAGCTTCTGTTTTAGCTTGCTCTTTAGCTTCGTTTACTATTTTGTCTTTAGTTTCTTTAGCTTCTTTCAGCAAAAGGCTACGTTCTTCACGTGCCTGAGCCAGCAACACTTCGTTTTCTGACTTCATTTGCTTCATCTCTTCTTTCACTCTCTCCGCAGCAGCGATGCTATCAGCAATACCTGATTCACGCTCGTTAAGCGTTTTCAATATTGGTTTCCAGGCAAATTTGCGTAGGATGAACAGCACTAATAAAAACGCTACAAGCGTCCATATAAATAAACCAATCTCGGGGGTAAGCAATTCCATTGCCGGTAAAATTATAAATTAATAATTGATTTGTTTGAGTTTTAAAAACTACGCCCGCTGTCCTGTACGTTGGGCGTAGTTTTTAATAGCGGGACAAAATTAATTCATCCCTTGTTCTTTTGTTCGTACTGAAATAATTATTTCAATACAACTGCAAGAAGACCAGCGATTACACCGAAAAGGGCAACACCCTCGATGAACGCAGCGGTAAGGATCATAGAAGAACGGATATCACCCGCAGCTTCTGGTTGACGAGCGATAGATTCTACCGCGCTACCACCAATTTTACCAATACCAAAACCGGCAGCAAGAGCAGCAACACCTGCACCTATGGCGCCTAAACCAGTTCCTAAGCCATCAGCAGCTAACATTACAGTGTTCAATAGAGACATTGTATATATGGATTTTAAAATGAAAAAACTTATTCGAGAAAAAACAAAAAACAAAAAAACAAAACGCCAAAATTAGAATTTGACTACATCACTAATTCTTTATCATCATGAGCGTGGTCGAAGCCATGCTCGTGTGCGTCGTGGTGCCCTTCTTCAACCGACTGACCAATAAACACCGCCGTAAGGTTAGTGAAGATGAACGCCTGAATAGCAGCAACCAATAACTCAAGGCAGAACATGAATACAGAGAATGCAACCGAAATAGGTGCAAAACCCCAACCTGCTACAGCATTAAGGCTGCCGAAGATGAATATCATAGAAACTACACTCAAGATAATGATGTGACCCGCCAGGATATTGGCGAAAAGACGTATCGTCAATGCCACAGGCTTGATAAACAATGAAATGATTTCGATGATTACCAACAATATTTTAGCCAGAAACGGAACCCCCGGAGGATTGAATAAGTGACCCCAGAAATGCTTGTTACCGCTGAAGATGATTACTACAAATGATACCAAAGCCAATGCAGCAGTTACTGCTATATTACCGGTAAAGTTGGCGCCCGATGGGAAAAGGCCTAATAAGTTATTAATCCAGATAAAGAAAAATACCGTGAGCAATAATGGCATAAAGCGCATGTATTTATTGCCCAGATTAGGTTTTGCTACTTCGTCGCGTACAAATATGATCAGTGGCTCGATTGCATTTTGAAAACCGGATGGCGCTTTCATCGCACCGTTCTTTTTGTATTTCTTAGCAATAGACAACATAATAGTCAATAACAGAATTACTGATATCAACATTGATGTTACATTCTTAGTAATAGAGAAGTCGTAGACTTTTTCGGCAGTTGGTGCGCCGCTTGCGTCTACAGGAATGATTTTGCCTAATTTGTCATCGAGATGGTGCTCAGCAGCATAATGCTTTTCTACCAGACGGTAACCTTCGTGTGCAACATGGCCGTGCTCGAAAGAAGAAGACATAAACATAGAAAGGCCTCTCTCCGGGCTATATAATATAACAGGAAGCGGAGCAGAAACTGCATGACCATTTACGTCAAAAAAGTGCCAATCATGGGCATCTTTAATGTGACCGAAAATAACTTCGGATGCATCAAAGTCTTTCTTTTCGTGCTCGCCACCATGCGCAGCCTCTTCAGCAAACGCACCGAAACCCGCGGCAATAAATAATATAGAAGCTAGAAACCGTTTAAAATTTATTAACACAACCCTGAAATTTTGCGCAAAGGTACGAGTTTAAAATTCACAGCAAAGTTCTGATAAAAAAAATACTGCCAAATCTTATGAAAATTTCTATTTGCTTAAAAACATAATTATCTTTGCCGCCTAATTTTATAATCCCGAAGTATCAATAATGAACTACGAAGAAATTGTGAATCGTATCAACGATTTTTTGGCGGAAGATTTTGAAGTGGAGCCGGAGGCTATTACACCCGATGCAGCGTTAAAGGAAACCTTGGATCTCGATAGCCTCGACTATATCGACCTGATTGTTGCTATTGACAACAACTTTGGTTTTAAAGTGCAGCCCGAAGATTTTCAGGGTATGGTTACCATCCAGGATTTTTACGACTATGTTGCGAAGCGTGTTCAGTTAAAAGAGCAAGCATAAATATTATTTTTAGAGAAATATCAGAGCGAGGTCGGTTTAACCGGCCTCGCTTATTTTATAATAAAATAGTCCCGTCTGATGTTTCAGGGGGGACTATTTATTTGAGTTTCAAAAAGTGAATTTTTTTAACCGCGGAGGCTTGCAGAGCATTCGCAGAGAAAATTTGAGTAGTATTTACTCTGCGCACCTCTGCGCCGAACTTTGCGCACCTTTGCGGTTATTAAATAGGGCTCAATTACTTTCTCTAATAATTCAGCAACCATTCAATTTTAGCTGCAACTTTATCCGGATTAGGCAACATAGCTGCTTCCAATCCCGTATTCATTGGTACAGCCGGCAAGTTAAGTGCACCTAAAGTTTGCACAGGCGCGTCCAGAAAGCTAAAGCAATTTTGGGCTATTCTTCCCGCCAATGCTTCTGTGAAAGAGTTATTTAATTGCTCTTCTGTCAGAACAAGGCATTTACCATGTTTCTTAACTGTAGCGTAAATAAGTTCTTCGTCCAAAGGATAAATAGTGCGCAAATCAATGACGTCAATGCTTCCCGGAAAATTCTTGGCTGCTGCCTTTGCCCAATAAACACCCATGCCATAAGTGATAATACACATGCTGTTTCCACCATCAACTTCTGCCGCATCAGCTTCGAGCGCTATCCGACCTTTACCAAAAGGCAATACATAATCTTCAGCCGGTTCTATTGTTTTAGCCTCGTCGGTACCAGGCACTTTGCTCCAGTAAAGACCTTTATGCTCCAACATTACTACCGGATTAGGGTCAAGGAAAGCCGCTTTCATCAAGCCTTTCATATCAGCCGCATTGGATGGATACGCTATTTTAATACCTTTAATGGTAGCCAATGTACTTTCCACACTACCACTATGATAAGGACCCCCACCGCCATAAGCGCCAATAGGCACACGCAAAATATTACCAACCGGATATTTACCACAACTTAAATAGCAGGATTTACTGATTTCAGTTACCAATTGATTCAAGCCCGGATAAATATAGTCGGCAAATTGCACCTCAACAATCGGCTTAACACCCACAGCGCTTAGACCAGCCGTAGAGCCTATAATATATGCCTCTTGAATAGCGGTGTTGAATACGCGCTTGTCGCCAAATTTATCTGCAAGTGTAGCCGCTTCGCGGAAAACCCCGCCCAGTCTGCGTCCTACGTCTTGTCCAAAAAATAAAGCTTCGGGATATTGGCGCAAAATTTCTTCCACGGCATGTAGCGCCGCATCTACCATCACTACTTTTTCTCTGCCCTCCGGCTGACGTGTACCTTTCTCTTCTGTTACTGGTGTAGGCAGAAAAACAAAATCACTCACACTTGCTACATCAGGCTCTGGCGCTGCTACAGCAGCTTCAAATTCGCGTGTAACAAAGTCTTTTTCCTCTTGCGCTATTTTATCCAGCTCGGCTTGTTTAACGCCAGCTTTCAGCAATTTAGCTTTCAATTTTGGAGCCGGATCATCTTTGCCATGCTTTTCCAAATCTTCAACAGTACGATACCATTCTTTACGAACACCTGATGTATGGTGGCCTAATAAAGGAACGGTAGCCCTTACCAATATTGGTTTTCGTTCTTTTCTAACAAAATCGATAGCAGATTGCATACAGTTGTAAGACGCCTCAAAGTCGCTGCCATCCACCTCTACGCGCTCCAGGCCTTTAAAGCCTGCCGCGTATTCATAGGCATTCATGGTGCGTGCTTCGTCGCTGCTTACCGATATACCCCAGTCATTATCCTGAACCAGATAAATTATAGGCAACTTGTGCAGTACGGCAAATTGAAAAGCCTCTGCCACCTCGCCCTCTGTTACCGAGCCATCGCCCAATGAGCAAATGGTTACAGGCGGTTCCGGGTATTCTTTCAATTGCTGTGATTCAATATAGGCAATACCTTGCGCCACACCGGTAGTAGGTATTACCTGCATACCGGTAGCACTGCTTTGGTGTATTATTTGCGGAAAATTTTCGCGGCGGCTATTGGGATGGTTGTAATAAGCACGACCACCTGTAAACGGATCGTCGCCCTTTGCCAATAACTGTAACATCAACTCGTACGGACGGAAACCCATGCCCAGCATAATGCTCTCATCACGATAATAAGGGCTTACATAGTCGTAAGGTTTTAACTGAAATGCAGTCGCGAGTTGTATTGCCTCATGGCCACGCGATGTACTGTGTACGTATTTACAAATAGGGCGGTTATTCTCGTAAGTATCAGCCATTGCCTGCGCTGTCATCATCAGGCGGTAGGCTTTCAATAAAATATCTTTAGAAAGCATCGACAATTTTTACAATAGTGCGCGGCAAAGGTAGCAAATAACAATGCTAAAAAGAAAGTGTTTACTCACCTTTATGTAGGTAGGAAATAGTATGCCCTATTAATTTGCGTTAGTCCAAATTAGTAAGGCGCACAAAGTATAAACTTTATGCGCCTTAACGACTTTACTGATTCACTCCTTAATGACTTTATTGATTCACTCCTGAACGACTTTACTGATTCTCTATTATCGACAATCTAAAAAAACGTTATCAAAATTCGGTCGAATAGTGCGTCCCGTAGGGACGCAATGTTTGTAGATTTTTTCAAGTCATGTTCTTTGCGCCGTAGGAGCAAAATGGAAATTTGAAGAAATAGCCTATTCGAACAACATTTTGTTGATACGGAAGAATCCGAAACACATTTTTTTTGCTACAAACATTTCGTCTCTGTGGGACGGAAATGTTCACCTACGATTTTTTGCGAAACTTAAAGATGTTTTAAGGAGGTAGCATATATAACTACGACAATGTTTCTTCTTTCGCAGTATTAAATGCCTTTTTGCTGCGGTCGATTAATTTGAGCAAGCGGGTTTTAACTTCAAGGTCAAGCAATGTCGCTTCATTTTCTAATATAGTTTTTAGTTCGTCGAGGTCGGTATCGCCACGGCCAAACAAATCATCTATTTTTTCTTTCCACGCAGTGGCAGTATCAGTCAGCTTTTTGCGGGTTTCTTCTCCTTTTGCAGGCGCTGTAAGCAAGCCTAATATCACACCTGAAATAAGTCCGGCCGAAAAATTGAAACACTTCATATTATTTGATTTTTTTTGTTTGCTTAAAACCTTACAACATCTTTAAAATAGGATTGTTCAATAGCGGCAGCGCTATTTTTTCCATCAAAAAACAAATACATTTGCAATCCGCATAAAAATCAAAATTGACCGTTATGGAAAATATATCAGTAGAGCAATTGAAAGAGCGCTTGAATGCAGGCGAACAATTAAACGTACTCGATGTGCGCGAAGCAGATGAGTATGCAGAGGCAAACATAGGCGCAAAATTGCTGCCATTAAGCCAACTGCGCAATATGGATGCAGATGCGATTGAAGATTGGAAAGATAGCGAGGTAATTGTTCACTGCCGTAGCGGTAAACGTAGTATAGAAGCCTGTATGCTATTGGAAACAATGGGTTTTGCCAAAACGGTAAATGTACTGGGTGGCATTATGGATTGGCAGCAAAAATATGGCAGCGAAAAGATAGGGTAGTATTGCGCCGTATCGTTTAGCAACCGTAGTAAAGAATGTGTTTAAGGAGTTGAGTTTAGTATGCACGAGATAGAACCATATTACAACTGGAAGCACTTGTATAGTGCAGATGAAGACGAGCGTTCGCCTTTTTACGGACGAGAATATAGTGAGTTTGAATTTTCGCAAACTGTTTATAACTACTATATCCATCCGCAATGGGATGAGATGGGCTCGCGCACGCTGTATATCAAAGTGCTATTTGCCGATTACGAACAGAATTTCGTGATTATTGAAATGCTGGGCGAGTGGAATGACGCGGTAGAAAATGATATCATGACGTTCAAACGTAATATCATAGACCCGATGATTGCAGCGGGCATCAATAAATTTATATTGATTACAGAAAATGTACTGAACTTCCACAGCAGCGATGATAGCTATTATGAAGAATGGTACGAAGATATCAGGGACGATGGTGGCTGGATTGTGAGCATGAATATGCCCGAACATTCGATGCAGGATTTTAAGCAGGCGCATTTGGGACACTATGTATTTACTATGGATTATCCCGAATGGCGCATACATCTGCCGCAGCATCTTTTTCAAATGGTGGATAATAAATTACTGCGTTTGCTGGATTAAAACTCGCACCCAAAATAGCCGATAACCGCCGCCAATTAACCTCCTATTTTTATCAATGACAGTTGATTTATTTATTCCCTGCTTTATAGACCAGCTTTATCCCGAAACTGCCTTTAATATGGTCAAAGTTTTGGAAAAGGCCGGTTGCGAAGTAAATTATAATACCCAGCAAACCTGCTGCGGACAGCCGGCCTATAATAGCGGTTATCAGGATGATGCACGGGCTATTGGGCGCAAGTTTCTACACGATTTTGAAAAAGGCGACCATTATATAGTGGCGCCAAGTGGCTCCTGCACGGGCTATATACGCAACTATTATAGCGGCCTTTTTGAAAATTCGGCAGAGCATAATGTGGCAAAAAAGGTAAAAGCACGACTGTACGAGTTCACAGAGTTTTTAGTAGAAATATTGAAGATTACCGATTTCGATGCAAAGTTTCCCGCAAAAGCTACGTACCACGATGGTTGCGGCTCGCTGCGCGAATGTGGTATTAAGCAACCGCCACGCACGCTGCTGGCAAATGTAGATGGGCTGGAATTGACGGAGATGAAAGAATGTGAAACCTGTTGTGGTTTTGGTGGCACATTTGCAGTAAAATACGAGCCTATTTCAACCGGAATGGCGCAAACAAAAGTGAAAAGTGCTGAAGAAACCGGTGCTCAATACATAATTTCTGCAGATATTTCCTGCCTGCTGCACCTCGATGCCTATATTCGCAATAAGAGCATCAATATGAAAACAATGCACATTGCAGACGTATTGGCCAAGTTTTAAAAATCAGGCAAAAAATCAATTTGCATTTAGGTTAATTTAATTTTACCTTTGCGCCCTCATTCATAACTTTTTCATGCAACCAACGGTAAAGATATTTTCGGGTACAGGCTCTCAATACCTGGCAGAGAAAATTGCAACATCTTTTGGAAAAACATTAGGTGACGTATCAGTACAAAAGTTCAGTGACGGAGAGTTTCAGCCTGTATTTCAGGAGTCTATCCGTGGTGATTATGTTTTTCTGGTACAATCTACATTTGCGCCGTCAGATAATCTGATGGAGTTGTTGATGATGATTGATGCTGCTAAACGCGCATCTGCAGGCTATATTACAGCCGTTATCCCTTACTTCGGTTTTGCCCGTCAGGATAGAAAAGATAAGCCTCGTGTGTCTATCGCTTCTAAATTGGTGGCCAATTTGCTTACTACAGCAGGTGCCGACCGTGTAATGACAATGGACCTGCACGCTCCGCAAATTCAAGGTTTCTTTGATATTCCGGTGGATCACTTAGATAGCTCTGCTATTTTTATCCCTTATATCGAAAGCCTGAAACTGGACAACCTTACATTCGCTTCGCCGGATGTAGGTAGCACCAACCGTGTGCGCGAAGTAGCCAGCTATTTCAATGCAGAAATGGTTATTTGCGACAAGCATCGCAAGCGTGCAAATGAAATAGCCTCAATGACTGTAATAGGCGACGTAGCTGGAAGAAATGTGGTATTGGTAGATGATATCTGTGATACTGCGGGTACTTTAAGCAAATCTGCGGCTATTCTTAAAGAAAGAGGTGCATTAACGGTACGCGCTTTCTGCACGCACCCTGTATTGAGTGGTAAAGCCTACGAAAACATTGAAAATTCAGTATTGGAAAGCCTGGTAGTGTGCGATACAATACCATTAAGGCAGCAATCAAATAAAATAGAGGTGGTATCAACTGCCGAGTTATTTGCCATCGCTATTCGCAATACTTTTGAAAACAAATCTATCAACTCGCTCTTTATCCATAACAAGAAGAAAAGCTAAGTTGCTGATTATATAAAATAACTGTCTAAGCAAAAAAATCCGGCCGGCAATTGCCGAAAGTTCTTAATCTAATTTTAAAAAAATCACAGTTCAGAGTACAGATGTTCGTCGGAGGATTCGTTTGGCTTTTGAAAAGTAAAAAAACACACAAAAATGAAAACTATCGTAGTTGAAGGTCAACTGAGAAGCGGCACGGGTAAAAAAGCAGCCCGCGACCTGCGTTCACAAGGACAAGTATTAGGCGTAATCTATGGCGGTAAAGAAGAAATTCACTTCACTGCTCCTGTATTAGCTTTCCGTTCTGTAGTTTATACTCCAGAGTTTTTGATTGCTGAAATCAAAATAGATGGTAAATCTTACCGCACTATTTTGAAAGATGTACAATTTGACGTTGTTACAGAACAATTGAACCACATCGACTTTTTGGAGTTGGTAGACGATAAAAAAGTAATCGCTAACCTGCCATTGAAATTTGTAGGTCAGTCTGAAGGTGTTAAAGCCGGTGGTCGTCTTGAGGTTAAAATGAAAACTATTAAAGTACGTGCTTTGCCTAAAGATTTAGTAGAGAATATCGAAGTTGATATTTCTACTTTGCAACTGAATGGCAACTTGCGTGTTGAAGATATCAAATCTGAAAACCTGGAGTTGATGAATGCTCCACGTCAGCCAATCGCATCAGTAGTAATGACGCGTGCGCTTCGTCAGGCTGAGTCTGAAGTTAAGAAAGGTAAATAAGCTGAGTCTTAATCATACTGAAAGCTGCATCTATAAAAGGATGCAGCTTTTTTGTTGCACTATTTTATCAGGGCTATTTGAATAAATCTTGCTACACTACCCAATTTTAGGTATTTTAGCCACGTAACCAGAACCAACCGCATGACTGAAAATTTTATTCCGGAATCATTTAACTGCTCTGATGAAACGAGGCAAAGTATCAATCAAAAGATTCTTGCCTTTTCTGCGCTGTCAGAGGAGTTGCCGGTTTTTATCATTCATGAGGTGCGGGAAAATACCGTGGTTTATATGTCTGATACCGGTGTAAAGGCGTTGGGCACAACATTGGAAACATTGCGCGCTATGGGGACAGACTATTATAAATTTTTCTTTAACGAAGAAGATGCAGCCAACTATATAGTCCAATGGGAGCTCTTCAAGGCCGACCCTGCAAGCAAAGGTGCCTGGTTTACCTATTTTCAACAAGTAAGCAATGTGGGTTTCGATAATCCGCTTTGGTTCCTGAGTGTGTCGCGTATTATTACTTACGACGATGTAACCGGCGAACCGCTATTTTCGCTAACACTTGCGCTTCGGCTCAATCAATATTTACCCATAGCGCCCAAGCTGGAGCGGCTGGTTAATGAAAATTTGTTCCTGAAAGAACATGTTGATTTATTTGCGCAGCTTACCAGCCGCGAAAAAGAGATACTAAAACAGATGTCATCGGGCGATGGCATTAAGGCTATTGCGCAAGCAGCATTTTTATCAGAAGAAACGGTACGCACGCATCGAAGAAATATCAAAAGAAAGTTGAAGATAAAGAACGACATCGAGCTGGTGCGTTTTGCACAAGCGTTCAATTTGGTATAAGCTTTGATAGTAATTGTTAAGCGACAAAATTTAACTTGTTGCATTATTTTTAGACCAACGCAAACGATTAGCTTTGTAATCTATGTACCTGCTCAAAACACCATCCTGGCTTAGAAAGCTTGCCCCGCCTGCCTTGTGGCAAATGCCTGCCGGAAGTCCTAAAGTGTATATCACATTCGACGATGGTCCGCATCTCGTTGCTACACCATTTGCATTGGAACAATTAGCTAAGTTTGATGCAAAGGCCACCTTTTTTTGCATCGGAAAAAACGTGGTGGAGCATCCTAATATTTATGAAGATATACTCGCCGCCGGACATGCAATAGGCAACCATACCCATAACCATAAAAAGGGTAGTGCAGTAAATACCAAAGAGTACGTAGAAGATGTACAAAAGGCGGCGCAATTTATCGATAGTAAATTGTTTCGTCCGCCCTACGGGCGCATCAAAAGAATGCAAACGAAATCGCTGAATGAACTAGGCTATAAGGTAATCATGTATAGCTTGCTCAGCGCCGATTTTGACCGGGAGATTACGCCTGAACGTTGCCTGCAAAACGTTGTATTTAATTTAAAGCCCGGCGACATTCTGGTATTTCACGATAGCGAAAAAGCATGGGACCGCATGAGCTACGCACTGCCCCGGGTGCTGGAGCATTGCCGCAAGCAAAAATGGGAATGTGCGGTATTGTAGTTATTATATTTAGTAATTTTTAGTCTGAATTTTCCGTTGATATAGTGAATAGCTGCACATGAAATTTGTGTAGATTTGTAAAACGACTATTGTTATGAACACGAGCGAAATAAGAGAGCAATTGCACAAGTATATCAATAAAGCAGATGACAAGCATTTAGAGGCTATTTATATTTTACTGGAGCACGAGATTAATGCCGGTCAGGAATATGATGATGCAACGATTACTATGCTGCATGAACGCCGGGAGCATTACCTTAAGGGCGAAAAGAAAACTTATACCCCTGAAGAATCGCTGAAACTAATAAGAACTGCAAAGGGTGATGGCATATAACCTAGTGATTCTGGAAGAGGCGTATTTAGAGACTTTAGAAGCCTATAATTACTACGAAGAGAAGCAACAGGGATTGGGTGAAACCTTTCTTTTGTCATTGCAAAAGCGATATATTGATTTATCCCGGAATCCTCAATACTATAGCTTTATCTCGAATGATAGCGCACAAATATTCAGAGATGTAAAGGTCGATAAATTTCCGTACGTTGTAATTTTTGAAATTTCAGAAACAGATGTGATTATCTACTCTGTTCATCTTACCCACAAAAGAAGTCGCCACTAAATTCAGGTTTATATTTCTAACAATCAATTTACCAATATTCATCATGAAATGGCGTAAGGCGCTGCTATCAGCCACTGTAATAATTGTACTCGCTGCTGCGGCTCTTGTAGGTTCTGATGCTTGGGTAAATCGCTCAACCAAAAATCAGTTGTTTACAGATGTTTCTACTGTTCCTGCTAAGAAAGTAGGCTTGCTATTGGGTACGTCCAAGTATTTAAAAGGCGGACGCATTAACCTGTATTATCAGTACAGAATCGATGCGGCGGTAAAGCTATTTAAGGCAGGTAAAATCAAATTTGTATTGATAAGCGGCGATAATAGTGAAGAGCATTACAACGAGCCCGAGTCGATGAAAAATGACTTGCTGGCAGCGGGTATTCCTGCAGCAAATATAGTATTGGATTATGCAGGGTTCAGAACGCTGGATAGCTTGCTTCGCTGCAAAATAGTATTTGGAACTACGGATATTACCATTATCTCTCAGGAGTTTCACAATCAGCGGGCGCTATTTATTGCCAATCACAAAGACATCAACGCAGTGGCCTATAATGCAGGCGCAGTAAGCGTTGCAGCCGGCGGTTTGCGCACCAATATCCGCGAAAAATTTGCACGCGTAAAGATGATGCTCGACCTATTATTCGGAAAAGATGCTAAGTTTTATGGAGATAAGATTGAGATTAAATAGCTTGGTAAAAAGGATAGAGTGATTATTAGCTAAATATTTTTAATCTTGTGGGTAATAATTAAAATATTGGAATCAAGATTACTCATAACAGACAAGAGAGAGGGAAAACTAATTCGCTTCAAAGTAAATAGAGAAGAGCGGTCAAAAGTCTTATTTTTTCTTTACGGGATTGTTTTTATTGTTCTCACCCTTTATTGCTTACAGATACTTTTATCTACAAGAGATTGGGGTTTCACAAGCCTATTAGGAGCATGCGTATTATTATCATTAATCATTGTCTGCGTTGTAGTGGCCTACCGATATTTTAATAAAGCTACGGAAACAGAAGAGATTTTTATCAATAAAGAGGTAATTGAAATAATAGAAAAAGCACTGTTCAAATCAGTACGGCGGTCGTTTGACCTTTCTTATATTTCAAATTTTCATTTCGTTGAAAATGAAAAATATATTGCACATCCGCTTGCTGGAGAATCAATTGACTATCTCGGATTTGCGGCAAAGCAAAAGGAAGTAGAGAAGATTTACGAAGATGGGAATTTTGTATTCGACTATGACGGAAGTTTGATAAGGTTTGGAAAGAGCCAAGGCAGTTGGGTGTTTAATGAACTCGACGTTTTTATTTATGAGTATACGGGCCGAGATCTTCGCTATCTACCGAAACCGGAATCGTAGTTTTGCTAATCTCTTAAAACTAAATAAGCGAAATATTTATTCTCCGACTTTCCCCTTGCTTCCATTAGTCCCCAGCAACAAAAACAACCAACCTAAAATCAGGAATACACCACCAATAGGCGTAATTAATCCTAATTTTCCAAGGCCTATATCACCTGTTGATTTTAATGCTACCATGGTATAAATAGAGCCTGAAAAAAGTGTAATTCCTACGATGAACATGGTGCTCGCACGCTTTACCCATTTGCTGGGGAAATAGGCATACACGCAGCCTGCAATTGCCAATGCAAAGCTGTGGTACATCTGGTATTTGACAGCGGTTTCAAATGAAGCGAGGTTTTTTGCATCCAACATTTTTTGCAATGCGTGTGCACCAAAGGCACCTAATATTACAGATATAGCGGCAAAAAGAAAGGCTGCGTTGAGCGCTGTTTTATACATATTAGTTGAGTTTTAAGGCCTCGCCTGTATGGTCGGTTATAGCCTGCGCAAAGGTAGTTGTTGCTGCTGTTTCGGTATCTATTTTAATAGTGGTTTGCTCATAGATTTTTTTTCTTGAAGCGAGCATCGCATTGATTTTTTCTTCCAGTTCTTTTGCGGATGTTGAAGTAAGCAAAGGCCGGTCGTTGGCTTTCGCTAATCTGTCTGCCAGGAATGTTGCATCTGCCTTAAGATATATCGTAATGCCATGTGCATTCATAAGGTCGATATTGCTGTGGAAGCAAGGCGTACCACCGCCTGTAGCGATTATTGTATGATTGCCGGAATGATTTTCGATTATATTTTTAAGCAGTTGATGTTCCTCTTTACGAAAATAGGCTTCGCCCTTATCTGTAAATATCTGCGCAATGGTAGTGGCATGTTGTTCGGCTATAATTTCGTCCATATCCAGTCGCTGCCAATTCCAGGCATCGGCTAGTTGCCGCGCCCAGTAAGACTTTCCGCTCCCCGATAAACCAATTAAAAATACCAACATGCTTTTTACAATGCAGGCGAAGTTACTAAACGAAAGCGATTGCGTAAACGCTACATTGAGATGTAGCAACTACCAATTACATCTAATGTTAATTTTACAAACTAATTTTGCCTAAACAACCAACATCTTTCCATTGAATATCGCAGCTAAATTTACCCGCCGCTTCCGGTTTTTATTTTGTTTCAACCTTTTTCTGATTACTTGCTTTGGTGCTCAAATTAGCCATGGACAAGGCTTTTCGTACGAACTTACCGGTGACCCTATTGACGCTACCGGCTGGAGCCTCGCTGAAGATAGCTATGTGGACGGGGATGAAATAGTATTGACGGACCCTTCAGGTACACAAGTGGGCTATGCCTATTACGAAACACCATCGAGCCTTACAGACTGCTCGCAGTTTACCGTTACATTCGATTTTACGATTACCAACAGTTCTTCGCCTACGGCAGATGGACTGGCGTTTTGGTATATTTCTAATCCGCCTACCGGATTCACTGATGGCAGCGGAATAGGCATGCCATCCGATCCTGAGGGTTTAATATTGGTATTTGATACCTACAACAATGATGGCTTTCCCGACAACAACCCGCTTATATCTTTGCGCAGCATGGATGGCACAGCTGACTACACGGAGGGCGATGGTGTAGGTTTGATTGATGATGAATTGGAGAGTCAAAACTGGGTGGCTGATGAAGAATGGCATACATGCGTAATCGACTATTATTATGGTGAGATTACTGTTTCTTTTGACGGCGGGGATCCTGTGCTGGAGGGCGAATTATCATTAGATGGCTTTGATGGCTATTTTGGATTTTCGTCAGGTACAGGAGCCAGCTATGCCAAGCATCGCATCAAGAATGTATTTATAACCGGAGCGCCCGAGCCTGAAGCACCTTTGGTTACAGATGTAAATTATTGTCTGGATGAACCGCCCGTGCCGCTTACGGCAGAGGGCGATAATCTTACCTGGTATACTTCAGAAACTTCAACTACGCCACTGCCCGGAGCACCAATACCTAATACCTCAGTTGCCGGAACATATACCTGGTATGTAAGTCAGCAGATAGACGGTTGTGATTTGGAAAGTAGCAGGGCAACGATTGTTGTTACTGTTGCACCGCCACCACCACCACCTGCTATTACCTATTTGGATACTTATTGCAAAGGGCAGGATTTTGAACCATTTGAAACAATAGCAACAGAAGTGCTGTGGTACGAGGCCGCAACCGGAGGCACTGGTAGCAGTACTTTTCCTGTTGTAAATACTGATATAGTTGGTACCTATAATTTTTATGCAAGCCAAATTGTGGCAGGTTGTGAAAGCGTATTGCGCACGCCTGTAACTGTTGCTGTCGAGGAATTGCCGCAAAGCAATTTTAATTTTGAGATAAATTATGGCTGCGCTGCAGATACGGTTGTATTTCAAAATACTACTGATAACGGTACTTCATGGTTTTGGAATTTTGCCGATGGTACCGCTCCGTCTTTTGAAGAAAATCCCATCCATATCTTCGAAGCACAAGGAGAATATGCTGTAAGGCTTACCGCTACATTAGGCACCTGTTCCGACTCTATTTTGAAATTTGTAAATACCCTGCACCCGCTGTCAGCTTCGTTTACATCCTCTCAAGATACTATTTGCGAGGGTAATGTTATAGCCTTTACCAACACATCGGTAGGCAGCACGCAGTACGGTATTGACCCTGTATTTTACTGGGATTTTAAAGATGGCGAAACCAGCACCATGCAGAGCCCTACACATACTTTCAATACGCCGGGCGTATACAATGTAATGATGGTAACGACGGACTTCGTGCCTTGCAGCGACACGGCTTATCAAACGATTTATGTAGATTCTTTAGGGGCTATTTCATTTGAAATGAGTGACTCCATTTTATGTATGGGCGATGGTATTTCGCTTACTGCAGCGTATGTTCAGAATGGGGTAAATAATTATACCTGGACGTTCAGCGAGAACGGTAACGAAGTGCACAATATCAATCCTGCAATGCGTGCTTACGACGATCCTGGTGTGTTCAACATTACGCTCGATGTAGATTATCGCCAATGCCCGGATGTATCTTTAACCAAGTCTATTTGGGTAAAGCCAATGCCTGTTGTTAACCTCGGTTCTGATACTTCGCTTTGCTTGAATGGTGCACCTATAATGTTATCGTCAATTGCCGAAATCTCTCCCAATGCTCGCTGGGCCTGGAATACAGGCGATACTGCTCGTGTATTGAAAATAGTCCATCCCGGTATTTATTACGTTACTGCAGATTTAGATGGTTGCAAAGGAAGTGATGAAATAGAGATAAAGAAAGATTGCTACATCGACGTGCCTAATTCCTTCACGCCTAATAATGATGGCAGCAATGATTATTTCTTTCCTCGCCAAATGTTGACCGAAGGTGTGGTGTCCTTCAATATGCAGGTATTCAATCGTTGGGGGCAATTAATTTTTGAAACCAACAATACATCCGGTCGAGGGTGGGATGGTCGCTTTAATAGCAAAGACCAGCCGACTGGTGTCTATATTTATTCCATTGATGTTGTGATGAAAAACAATACCAGAGAGCATTACACAGGCAATGTAACATTACTGCGATAGGCTTTGTATTATTTTTCTCATCTTTGCCCTTTTAGTTTATGAACATAGGTTTCGATGCTAAAAGGGCATTCTTGAATTATACAGGATTGGGTAATTATAGCAGGGCTTTAATAGAAAGCCTGGCTGATAATTACCCGGCAGAAAACTATGTACTCTACACACCTAAATTTGCCCGCAACCCGCGCACAGCGGCATTATTCAGCGATAAATTCAGCATCGTTACGCCCCCTTTTCCTTTCTTGAAATCACTTTGGCGAAGCCGCTTTATTACTCAAAAATTAAAGGCAGATAGAATAGACATTTACCATGGGCTGAGTAATGAATTGCCTGTGGGATTGCGCAAAGCAGGTATACAATCTGTCGTTACGATACACGACCTGATTTTCCTTCGATACCCGCAATATTACAAAGCTGCTGACCGAAAAATTTACGAAGCTAAATTTAGATATGCCTGCAAACATGCGGATAAAATAATAGCTGTAAGCGAGCAGACAAAGCGCGATATTATTTCGTTTTTTAAAACAGATGCAGATAAAATTGAAGTTATTTATCAGGGCTGTGATGCATTGTTCAGTAAGCCTTTTACAAATGATAATCTTCAACAGATAAAAGAGAAATATAGCCTGCCGGAAAAATTTATACTCAGTGTAGGCACTGTAGAAGAACGAAAAAATGCGTTGCTTGCCGTAAAGGCTTTGCAAAAAATCGATGAAGAAATTTCACTGGTAATAGTGGGCAGGCATACCGATTATGCGGAAAAGATAAAAGAGTATATAGCGCAAAACAAGTTGGCGCATCGTGTGTTGTTTTTGGATAGTGTTGCATTCAACGACTTGCCAGGTATTTATCGCTTGGCGCAGTTGTTCGTATATCCTTCACGCTTTGAGGGCTTTGGTATCCCTATATTAGAGGCGCTCAATTGTGGTGTGCCGGTTGTTGCTGCCACAGGTTCTTGTCTGGAAGAGGCCGGTGGTGCAGGTAGCCAATATGTTCATCCCCATGATGATGTGGCGCTGGCAAATACTATTAATGCTATTTTGAGTAACGATATACTTAAACAACAGATGATATTAGATGGACACAAACATGCTGCGACAATTACCAATGAAACAATGGCAACGCAAACAATGAATCTTTACCAGCGATTACACAAATAGCTTGATAATCTTACCTCATAGAAAAATCCCGACAACAAATGTATGCTGTCGGGATTTTTTATGCTATTAACCTGGTTAATTCTTAAGAGCAATAAGCGTCATACGCTTGTTTCAAATTAGCTGCAATCATATCAGCAGAGCGACCTTCAATCATGTGGCGCTCAATCATGTGTACCAGTTGGCCATCTTTCAACAAAGCAATAGCAGGAGAAGATGGAGGATAAGGCAGCAAATAGCTACGCGCTTGCTTTACAGCGTCTATATCGAAGCCGGCAAAAGTTGTAACGGCACGGCTTGGCTTTTTACCATCGCCTTGCAATGATGCCAATACACCCGGACGGGCAGTACCAGCAGAGCAACCGCATACAGAGTTGATTACTAAAAGAGTCGTGCCTTCTTTAGGCAATACGTTATCTACTTCTTCGGGTGTCAATAATTCCTGAAAGCCGCTTGTAGTAAGTTGCGCTTTCATCGGATTAACTAATTCAGCAGGATACATAAGTATAAATAAAATTGTTTACTGTAAATGTAGAAACCAGTAAAAAAGGGTTTCTGTTTGCATGGCAAAGTTAAGTCATTTTGACTACCTTAACCTGTACCTTTGTTCGACAATATTTATCCTACAATCAATTATTACCATCGTTTTTAATGAGCCATTTTATTTTATACAAAAAGGAGCATATCGCAAGCTATATCAATGCACGTGAGGGAGAAGCCAAGTTGGGCGAGCGTATAGGATCGCTGGAGGATGAAGCCAACTGGCAGACTGCATTAGTCAACAGTGCGGCTAAATTTGTAGTTATAGGTGTAAACGAAGATATAGGCGTGCGAGCCAATCTGGGTGTGGGCGGCGCAGGCTCTGCATGGTTGCCTTTTTTGAAATCTTTTCTCAATATACAGGACAATCGTTTTCTGGATGCCGATTCGGTATTGTTATTGGGCGAAATTTCTTTTCCGGAAAAATATAGCGATGATGTAGCGCTGTTACGCGAAAAGACAGCAACTGTTGATGATACTGTTTTTGAAATTGTAAAAACTGTTTTTGCCGCAGGCAAAATACCCGTTGTTATAGGCGGCGGACATAACAATGCTTATCCTATTCTCAAGGCGGCGTCAACAGTTTTGGGCAAGCCGGTTAATGCAGTCAACCTTGATGCACACAGTGATTTTAGGGTAGAGGAGGGGCGTCATAGCGGTAATGGATTCAGGTATGCCTATAATCAAGGTACTCTCAAATGCTATGCTATGCTGGGTTTGCATGAAGCCTATAATAGCGAGCCTGTATTGCAGGAGCTATATAGCCACGAAGATTTAGTGCCTTTGCTATGGGAAGATATTTTCATGCGCAATAGATTTAGTTGGGAAGCCGCGATACAACAGTGTTTGCGCCATGTAAATGAACATGAATTTGGCGTAGAGCTGGACGTGGATAGTATTGAAAATGTGTTGAGCAGCGCCATGACGCCAGTAGGCGTTACGCCGCAGCAAGCCATGGCCTATTTGTATGCAGCAGGTCAGGATAAAAATAGCTGCTATCTACATTTGCCCGAAGCGGTAAGCAATCGCGCAGATGGCGCGCAGTCCTTGCTTTCAGGCAAAATGCTCAGCTATTTAGTGCAAGCATTTATTAAAGGCGTAGCCGAGCGGTAACCTGTTTTTTCAGAACGCAGATTTTTTAAGATGACTATGATTTTTGGGGATTGAAAATAGCTTTCAAGAAATCATTATCAAGACTATCTATGTTCATTATAATTTACACACTAGATTGCGGATTGAAGGCTGCAATGACGCTGATACCAAACGTTATTCTAACGCAATTTTGATGCGCACCATGTCACTCCCTTTGTTTCATTGAGGTCTTCGCAGCAACCGAAATATCTCGGTTTAATGTCAGGCTGATTTAGATGTTTCACTTCACTGCTTTCAACATGCCAAAGAGAGAAAATAGCTTTCAAAAATCATAACCATCATGACCATCTGCGTTCGCTAAAAAGCAAGACTGCGGCTATTTTCAAGAGAGCTTAATCTATAATCAAACAAAAAAACCGGACACACATAGCATCCGGTTTTCTTTATACTTAAGCACTGCTATTTTATTTTGTAGCGAAATCCAACATAGAGATTTCGGCCCATTCCCGGTCCCCATACCAATGCACCATCGAAGTTGCTGGCAAATGGATTATCCGCACCCAGTATCATGTGGTGCTGCATAAAGTTGGTCAGGTTTTCGCCACCGGCATATATTTCAAATGCGCCATCTTTCCAGCCTTTGCTGATTTGGGCATTCATCTGTATAAACCCGTCAGAATAGCCTTCCTGCGTTACGGCTGCACCTTCTTTGTAGATGCGCGCCGGTAGCCTTTTCGGGCCTATCCATTGTATGGTATAGTCAAATTTCCAGTTGCTGGCTGTTTCATATCCAATATTGGCAAATGCACGATGCCTTGCTATCAATGGCTTTTCTTTAAGAATGCCATCATAGGTGCTTTGCACATTATACCAGCGATACGCCAGTCTCACATCCAGATTTCGAATAGGCTCGTAATCCAGTTGCGCCTGAAAACTGTGTGCATAAGATTTACCATCAAGGTTGTAAAAATTAACCTGTCCCGGCTGCTCAATATCCACCACCACCTGATTGGTAAAATCAGTGTAATAATAGTCCATGCTAAAGGCACCGTCGCGGTAATTGAGCATAAATTTCTGGGTAAAATTAGCACCCATATTCCAGGCTACTTCAGGGTTTAGGCCATACGGCTTATCCTTATCGGCTACCGGAACCACAGGCAACATAAAGTTGCGGCTGCTCGCCATATAGCCGGTATTTTCTGCAAGAATATTAGCCGTACGTTGCGCTCTTCCTATCGATGCACGAAATGCGCTATTTTCAAATGGTGCGTAACGCAGATGTAATCTTGGTGTAACAAAAGCGCCAAACAAATTGTGATAATCTGCGCGCAAACCCGCTACCACATTGAATTTGGTAAGATAGCTATATGCATACTCGGCAAACGCTCCCGGCACTATTTCTTGTCGGCCAAAAGCAGTGCCTACAAAGTTTTCATCATAACTATCGTACTGCATACTCGCACCACCTTTTATGATGTGGTTGGTATTGCTGATGATTGTTTGATAAATGTAGTTGGCATAAAAGCTACGTTGACTGGCATCGTAGCTGCGAGCGCCGTAATTACTTTCCTGGTTATGATAGACCCCGGATAATTGCAATCCCATGCTCTTGTAAGGCTTAGCAGCAAACACTTTGCCTATTTTAGCCCATGCTTCGGCACGTTGTACTTTATTGGTATAGCCCCATGGATTTCCGGCTACTTGTTCATCGCCGCGATTAAAAGCTTTTTGTCCGCCGGTATTGTTAAGGTATACACCTTTTACGCCACCTTGTATTTCCAATCCGCTATCGTCGAAATAAAACCAGCGATTAGATGCAGCAAAGGTTTGACCCATCGGCTGATCCATAAAGCCATCGTTATTTTGGTCCACTTTCATCCATTCGCCTTTGCCATGCAGCAATAGATTGGAGCTGAGTTTTTCGTTAAACTTTTTGCTCAGTACCAGATTGCCCTCGGTACGTCCTTGTGTACTTTGGTAGCCATTTAATAATACAGAGGGTGTTTCATCTTCAAAAGGTTTCAGCCACTCAACATTTATTTGTCCCGCCGTACCCTCAAAGCCGTTCACTACACTGCCTGTACCTTTGCTCAACTGCATACTTTCTACCCAGGTGCCTGGCGTAAAAGTAAGGCCGGTAATAGACGCAAGGCCACGCACATCAGGCACATTTTCGCGGGTAATCATGGTGTAAGGCCCGGCAAGACCAAGCATCGTAATTTGCTTATAGCCACTCACCGCATCGGTAAATCCCACATCCACCGATGGCGTTGTTTCAAAGCTTTCGCTCAGGTTGCAACAAGCGGCTTTCATTAATTCCCTGCTGCCTATTTTTTCGGTTTTGGCCGTACCCAGCAAGTTAATTTCCGTACTCTTTTTCCTTTTACGAATGATGACTTCTTTGATATTCTCCAACGATTGAAGGCTGGATTTCACTTCACTTTTGCCTGCAATATTTAAAGTATCGGTTTGGAAACCGACATAGCTCACGACAATATTGCTGACAGAATCCGGCAGCTCCAATTCGAATTTTCCATCAATATCAGTAATGGTTGCGTGCGTGCTATTTGCTGATATCACTTCGGCACCCGCCAATGCGGCATCGCCTTTTTGATTGACTACTACACCCGATACTTTTTTCATGGCTGCATCCTGCGCAGATGCTTGCGTAGCCATTGAAAATAGAATGCCGGTAGCAATCGTGGTAATTACAGCAATCTTACGACTGCCTATCGCAGCGGCTAAAAAAGGTATGTGTTGCATTGCTTACAGATTAATGGTCGTGGTTGTGACCATCATTATAGGCGCAGCATGAAGGAAGTTCTTTGTATTTATCAGCAGGAGCTTTTACATCGCCCGCATCGTGGCCTGCATTAGCTATATGTTGCTCTATTTCGTCAACAGAAGTTTTGGAACTGCGGTAAGTTACCACCAGTTCTTTTGTTTCCACATTCCATTCTGCACGTTTTACACCCGGTATATAGGCGGCATTTTCAATGCGCTTTTTGCATTGACCGCAGGTACCTTTTACAGCTATGGTATCAGTTTGAATGCCTTTCTTTTGCTGTGCAAATGAAGAGGAGAAAATCAGGAGGGCGGCTATAAAGCCGACAATATTTTTCATATCGTTTCAGATTATTATGATTGAATAAGATTGATTTAAAATACCTAATAAAAAACAGGCACAGTTCTTCAACTCAATCAGCCGTAATAAGTGAAACTGGAGTGTAATTTGTACAGTGGAATATTTTGCCAACGGCCGGGAGGCGCATTAGTATTGTGCGCCGATTTTTCTTCGGCAGCAATATTAAAAATGTGTTCTGGCAACTCAGGCAACCTAACTATGCCCTCGCCTACGTCGGTAAGAAAACCGGTTGCAGAAATAATATTACTCTGCGCCTCGCTTACTTTTAAGGTAAAGGTCTTATCCGAGCAGCAGCCTGTTTTCTTTATTTTAGGCAGTAAATCATTGCCCGCTATTCCATTCTTGCTCTCGCAGCAACAACCTTTTTCCGAATCATCATTTACCGTCCAGGAGGTAACCTCATTACCACAATAGTGTATTTGCACCATCGCACCACTAATAGCAGTAAGGTACAAAATCAATAATGGTATGGCAATAAGACGCTTCATGAATACAGCAAAGATATAGTATTACTACATTATATTATCGTTAATTGGAAGTAAAAGATTTAGATATTGCTGTGTACGTCTCAAGACCACCGAGCATCTAAAACCTTTACCTAGCTTGCAAATCAAACGCCGTATTTGATTTCACTTTCATATCATCTTCATCGTAAAGCAATAATCCAATGTTCACTAAATGAAAAATAATCGAATGGAGTGCATTATAGTATATATTATCTGTCCAATATATCCATTTAGATTCTGTGGCAAATGATATCTCTGAATTTTTAACTAAGCCGATATTTATCGCTAACTCATGCATAGCCATATCCAAATCTGTCCACTCTGTTATTTTCTCAACAAATTGTTCCATACTACGATACTCTTTTCAGATCCTAATCCCAAAAAGCACAAATTGTTCAATGAATAGTGAAGTTGACTTTACGCCCCAATCCAAGTTCCACAAGTTTGTACAAGGTCGAAAGTTGAATATCACTATGTCCGTTTTCAATTCTCGAAATAAAACTCTTTTTTGCCCCTATTTTATCAGCAAGTTGCTCCTGAGTCAACTTGGCTAATTTGCGTTCTTCTTTTATCAGCTCCCCAATGGCAAATGATTTTGCTTTAATTTCAAATTCGGTTCTTTCTTTGGAGCCTGTCTTGCCATACCGTTTATCAAGATGGCTACTGAAAGTTGTTATATTTTTATCTTTGTTTTCCATGATTTTTGCTTGCTCGCTCATTAAAATATTCATTCATTATCTTTTCGGCTTTTGCCAATTCCATTAATGGTGTTTTCTGCGTCTTTTTCTGAAATCCATTAAATAAAACCACCAGTTTTGCTTTGTCAAAACAGCAGAATATTCTGTAAATGTTACTTCTGTATTCTATTCTTATTTCATAGAGCCCCTTTACCCCCTCTACACTTTTAAAAAATTTAGCTGGAATACGGTCAAGAATAGAAATCATATAGAGTATCTCGTCTATTTTTTCTTTCACATTTTCTGCAAGCAAATCAAAAAAACCTTCAAAATAATTCTTATAGAATACGATTTCCCGTACTGAATCCATAGACAAAGTTAACTAATTGTGGAACAAAAAACAAAACATCATATTACCAGATTATTGAATCACAATTTTAATGCCAAACAATTATAGTTCATTTAAGCCCAACTCAGCCACCATACTTTTCGTCTTTGTAAGTCAGAACATTAATATCTTACAATGCAACGGAAATAAAGATTTATTAACCTTTCTCAGCCATTTGCTTTGTAATCCCAACAATATTTATTAATCTTGAAAAAAATTTCAGGTTCATGCACAAGCGACTTTTACGTTCATCATTCGCGCTCATTATTGGTTGTTCTTTATTTACCGTTCAAAGCTGTAAAAAGGAAAATAATCTGGGCACCGACAATGATAAAGTTATTAAGACGCCTTATAACTTGTATGCAGCTACAGACCAGGGCTGGATGCTGAATACCAACGACGGACAGCAGTATAATTCTATTTTTCCTGCTGACGGATACGCACCTGGTGCGATCGTTACATCGGGCGCCAATCTGTTGTTCATCAAGAATAATCTTCACTTAAGCGAAAATAACGGCAAAAATTTCAATCCTGTATTTTACACTGTAAGACATCAGCCTTGGCAGGAAATGATAGTAGATGCGCCTAAACAAGGCCGCATGTACGTTGCCAGCACCGTTGGAAAAGGTATTGCCTTTAGTGAAGACAAAGGAAAAACCTGGGAAGAAGATTTGAAATGGAGCACATTACTGCCGAGCAAATTTACCATTACCAGCTTTGCAGCTACGGCTGATGGCGCTGTATATGCATTCAGTAATGAAAGTATGCTGTTGATTAAAAAAGAAAATCCGGATAAAGATTGGGAACCTGTAGTAATCGAAGGTTTATTCCCAACTGATTTGGGCGAATATTTCCTTACAACAAACTACACCGGCACAGGACTTATACTCGCAGACCATGGCGGTAACCAACACGCTTGGCATAGCGAAGATGGTGGTGCGTTCTGGTATCCTTATTATAGAAACAACATGCCGATTGGCAAAAAAGTATTTACGATGGCGCAAGCTACCGGCGGCCCATGGTTAGTAGGTACTGATAGTGCCGGCGTTTTCCGCGCAGAGGGTGAATACCTGGTTCCATCAAGCGGTGGCTTAGAATCTAACACAAGCGTGTATCGCATGGTGGTTAAGAAAAACATTTATAAAAATGACGTGGTAAATGAATATGTATTTATCGCAACAAATAAAGGCATCTACCGCAGTGAGGACAAAGGTTATACCTGGGATAAAATGACCTTTAGCCAGTTTGACCGCATATACAAGGCGATGTACTAAAAGATTAAAACTTTCGTTTAAAGATAGCAGCTCGCAAACGGGCTGCTATTTTTTTTTGCAGTATGATGATTGATAAGTGATAAATATATCTGAATTAGCAAAATTTCAGCAACGTCAAGGTGCAGGCATCAATATGTATTTTGTATTTTGCACTAATTTTTTAAAAATTGCCAACAGATAGCAACCGCGACTATCTCTCAAGATAAAAATCAATAATTACCCATAAATTGAAATAGTGAGGAAAACCAGCATTCTATTATTTATTCTGCTTTCTGCAAAATACCAGTCTGGTGCGCAGATATGGAACAAAATAAATCCGCTTAAAAAAGAAGATGCCGCAGCAACAATACCCAGCCTTTCGGAAGAGGAAATAAAGCAATTGCGTAACGACGTTTCTGCTTTGTCCAGCGAAAAGATGGAAGGCCGTAAAGCAGGTACCAGAGGCGAGCAATTAGCGGCGGAGTATATTGAGAAGCGCATGCAATCGCTGGGCATTGTTCCGCCTATTGGCAAATCTTTCAGAAGACCTTTTAAATTTCCTATAGGCAGAGAAATATCGCCGGAATCGAAAATCACAGTAAATGGCAAAGCAACGCTAATACCTTACGAAGCGATACCACTATCCTTTAGCGCAGCTACAGAAGATGAAAACTACGTATTGCCCGACAGCCGCGAGCGTAACACAATTTGGCTGGAGCCGCTCTACAAGTCAGATGCGGAAGCCAAAAATCCGGCATTCAACTGGGAGCAATACACTTACGAAACAGCGCAAAAAGCTGCAGAACGTGGCGCAAGTTCTGTAGTATTTTACGATAGCTACGGCAGCGCCTATTTTCCGCAATTCAAGAAAGAATCGGCCTATAATACTGCCGCATCAATACCCGTTTGGGCTGTGACGCAAAAGGTGTATGAAGAGCATATTAAAGGTATGCAAACTATGCGGCCTATTGTGCTCAATACCAAATTCAGAACAGAATATGGCAACGGCATCAACCTTGCCGGCTTTATCAACAACGGTGCAAAAAGCACAGTAATAATAGCGGCGCACTACGACCATAAAGGCAATGCAACGGTTAATGGCAAACGCGAAATATACCCCGGCGCTAATGACAATGCAAGTGGTGTAGCATCTTTGCTGGCACTCGCCAGTAAAATAAGACAAGCGCAGTTTAAGAACTACAACTATCTCTTCATGACTTTTTCTGCTGAAGAAGAAGGTGCATTGGGTTCCAAGGCATTTGTGGACGAGCGTGATTTTAAAGGCAAGTCGATTGCTTACATGATTAACCTGGATGAAATAGGCCTGTTGGATGCTGAACGTTCGTTGACCGTAGCCGGCTTGGGCACCGCACCCGAATTTAGGGGAATGGTTCAGGCCTTGCCTGGTAATTTTAAGCTGCGCAAAGAAAATCTGGGCAAATCAGAGTCGGACCATAAAACGTTCTACGGCATCAATGTACCCTTTTTATACCTCAGTGCCAATGGCGAACAAGATAGCGGCACGAAAGGCGACAATATCGGCAATATGAATTTTAAAGGCTTGGCCGATATAACCATGTATGCCTTTAATATAGTATCGGCTATGGAAAAATTGCCAATGCCGGTATTTACCAAAACAAAAGATGAAGTAATAATAGAGCAGCCAAAACCAGTTACACAGGCGCCAAGCGCTAATATAGCGCCCACCACAGGTCCGGCTAAGGCTGCCGCTACTAAGCCTGCCACTAAAAAAGAAGAAAAAGCGACCGCTAAAGTAGCGCCTGCAAAGGAAAATAAACTAGCAAAAGAGCCTGCCAAGGCTGCAAAAGAAAATAAGTCTACCAAAGAAAAAGCTACGGTGCAGCAAATGCAACAACCAGCAGCGCCAAAAGCTACACCGGTGTATAAGGTAAGCCTCGGTGTGAGCCCGGACTTAAATTATACCGAAGGTGGCGTGCGCATTGCTACAGTATCAGCAGGGCGTGCTGCAGACAAGGCTGGTATTCAGGATGGCGATATTATCATACAAATGCGCGACATGCCTATTCAGACCTATGATAACTACCTGGAAGCGTTGGCTAAATTCAACAAGGGTCAAAAGACGATTATCAAGGTAAAGAGAAACGGAAAATTACAGTCTTATCCGGTGGTGTTTCAATAACATCAAATAGAGGTTGTACTTTTACCGAAAGAAAATTTGATTCTCCCAAAGATGCAAGTGCAAAAAGAATGGTTTGAAAGCTGGTTTGACTCCCCTTATTACTCCAGCCTGTATGATAACAGAAATGATGATGAAGCCAAAAGATTTGTTGATAATCTCATACGGCATTTGCAACTCAAAGAAGATAGCCGTGTGCTGGATATAGCCTGCGGCGAAGGGCGACACTCGCTGCAACTGGCTACTTATGGCTATAATGTAACAGGCATAGATCTTGCAGAGCAACGGATAGAAGTGGCACGCCAAAAAGAAAATGAACGCACGCATTTTTACGTGCATGATATGCGCTTTCCTTTTTACATCAACTACTTCGATGCAGCATTTAATTTCTTTACCAGCTTTGGCTATTTCGACAAAAAACGTGACCATCACATGGCGGCTGATACCTTTGCCGGAACACTGAAAAAGGGGGGCTTTATTGTGGTCGATTACCTCAATAAAAAGTATACAGAAGATAGATTAGTTGCTGCCGAAGAAATAGAGAAAAAAGGCGTTCACTTTCAAATACGCCGTTCGATAGAAGATAAGAAATTTATCAAGAATATCAAAGTTACCGACCACAACAAAAACGAAGAACATATATACCAGGAAAGGGTTTCAGCCTTTGACCTGCAAGACTTTGTTACCTTATTTGCAGCAAGTGGTTTGCAACTGAAGCAGACATTTGGCGACTATAATCTCAATGCTTACGATGAAGTGACTTCGCCACGTTTGGTTATGATTTTTGAGAAAATCTGATTTGGTAAGAACGGCAATATTGAGTGATTAAAACAACTTTTAAAACACATAGAAACATAGCTATTTTAGTAGAATAAAGACTTAATCAGTTGCTCAATAGTTTTCATCGAAGATGAAAAGCTATGACGGACTAACGTCAAATTTTATAGTCTTTCAGTTCTATGTTTCTATGTGGTTATCAGTATAATAATCAAGCAAGTGCGGCAGTAAATATTTAACCCAAATTGCAGTGATGTAGTTTGGGTTTATTCATATTGTGATTATCTTAGAGTTCATTCTTTCGAGTACCATGCTTGACACCGAAAACCTTTCTATAGCGCTACAACAATTTGCAGGACTTAGTGCCGCTGATTTTTCTTTGTCTGAAAAATTATGGCAGATGCGTTCTTACAAAAAAGGCGACTATTTCAATCGCCACAAAAGTGTATGCAAGCACCTTGGGTTTGTTGCCGGTGGCGTGTTTCGCTCGTTTGTTGTTGATGAAAAAACAGGCGAGGAGAAGAATATATTTTTCTACAGCACCAATGGATTTATCGTAACATTCAAAAGCTTTATTAATCAATTGCCTTGCGACTATCACACGCAGGCATTGACCGATGCGACGATTGTCTATATTAATTATACCGACTTAATGGCGCTGTATGCACAGTCGCATAAGTGGGAAACTTTCGGACGACTATTGGCACAAACGGCTTTTAATATAGCGATGGAGCGTACAGAATCGTTCCTATTTCTATCTCCCGAAGAGCGCTATCTCAATCTGGTAGCGCAACACCCGGATTTATCCAACAGCATTCCGCTCTACCACATCTCGTCCTATTTGGGTATTCAAGGTCCATCGTTGAGCCGCATCCGCAAAAGAATTTCTGAGAAAAAATAAGATTTTAACCAGGGTTAAAATTATTCTTTGCATCGTATCTGACCTTTGTTCTAACAAAATCAAAAAATACTATGCAAACTAAAACTATTGTATTGATTCATGGACTATTCGTGAACAATACCAGTTGGAAACAATGGAAATCTTTCTTTGAAAAAAAAGGCTATACAGTATACGCACCTGCTAATCCCGGTCACGATGGCCATCCCGCAGCCTTGCGCAATAGTACGCATCCGGAACTGACAAAAACAGGATTCAAAGATGTAGTGATGAACATCGTCAGCTTGATTGATACATTGCCTGAAAAACCCATCGTAATAGGCCATTCACTTGCAGGGCTGGTAGTGCAAAAATTGATAGAGATGAACAAAGCGGTTGCCGGCATCAGCATCGACGGTGCACCGCCTAAAAATGTATTCGCGCCGTTGGACACTATTAAAGTTGTATTGCCCGTGGTCAATCCATTTAAAGGTAGCACGCCTTTTATGGGCAGTAAAGAATGGTACCACAATGCCTTTTTCAATAATTATAACAGAGCAGAAAGCGATGTATTCTACGAAGAAATTGCCGTGCCTGAAAGCAGAAAAATAGCCAGAGATACGCTGCTTGACTCTTTTGCAAAAATAGATTTCAAAAAAGCGCACAACCCGCTATTATTCATCGGTGGCGAGCATGACCATATCTTCTCTTCTATTTTTACTAAAAAAATTGCAGCTAATTATAAGCACACCGCCAGCATTACCGACTTCAAAGAATTTAAAGGAAGAAGCCATTTTATTTGTGGCGAGAAAGGCTGGGAAGAAGTTGCCAACTATGTTGCAGACTGGATTCAAAAACTATGAGACGCAAAAAGCTGGATAGGTAATGGTTGAGTGAAGCTTTACTAAAATTCACCTACGTAAATGCCTATCCATCTTTTCCAACCGGTTTCTGTTTTCTTGTAAAAAGACAAGTCAGAAATTCCACTATTTCTGCCCGCTAAAGCTACTGTGAATACTAAACAGATAGACTTATCACGGATATACACTGGCTGCGTGAAAGCATATAAGTAAGAACGTTGCTTTGTCTTTTCAACGTAATTTCTCGTATTTATCTTTTGCAACAGTTTCATACCAACTTTTGCATTGCGAACTCTTATCGCATCGGGTAACAAGCCCTTATCCCATACGAACTGCTTAATAATATTTGCTTCAAGATACTTGCGTTCTTCGGTTGTAATAATCAATGAATCTGTCGGTGTTTGAATCAGAATAATCTCTCCCGTTTCAGGATCTGAAATATACTCATTGTCGGCTTCATCGGCTGAATAATAACGTTGCCTGTCAAGAGCAATAGCAAGCCTGTATCTGGCGAAGCTATCTGATTGAAAGCGCTTCAAATAAAGCCGGGGATTACCCGAAATAACAAGCTTTGTTACCTCTTCGAGTACTAACTTATCATCTGCACTGACCTGCGCACTCGAAATGCTACAAAGCAAAAGAGCTGCAATTAAAGCAGCTATATTTTTAATCTTCATCATTCAGATTGGGCAATGATATAACTCACTTACGTAAATACCTATCCAGTTTTTATTATAATTCTAACCTTTCCCAAGATGCTTGCCTATTTCAAATCCTCCGACAAAAAAAATCCAACTATTGTCTTCTTGCGGCGTGCCTTTAATAATTTCTGATAAACTATTTTCATAACACTCCATCAAATCTTGAAATACAGAGCCCATATCAGACTTATCAGATAGTTGGCTTGCTAATAGACTTACCTTTTCCCAAAATATTTTAGCAAATTCATCTTTCATCAATCTCATATCGAGGATTCGCAAAATAGTTTCACTTCCATTTTTATAGAAACAATATCCACTTTCAATATCGCCATTTTTCTCATTTGGAAGTATATAGTTTAACCATGCTTTTAATGGCAGTTCCTCTTCACTGTCCGACAATTCGACCATCACTTTGCCCAAGACGTAATCATACATACTCCATCTTACGCGCCATTGAATTTCATCCGTCAATACTACAAAACCGCTTGCCATACTACTTCTATTTCATCGCAATCAAAATATCTACTTCCGCGTCCGTAGGGTTCAACGCTTTTACGCCATACACTTCTATATCTGATGTAAACGCTCTGTCATAACCTGCAGCCCATATCCTTACCCATTCATTAAATACAGCACCTTCGGCTATATTGCCTTTGGCGGTAAACTGCTCATATTTACCACCGCTAATTTCCTTGCCCATCATACCATCCGGTATATTATCCAGCGAGGTGACTTTACAACCAATAATAGTTGTGTAAGGCATTGTATGGTCGCCCTCGTAATCGGTGTAAATACCGTAAACAGTATTATCTACTTTATCGGGTATTTGGTTGATGATGCCCTCCGCGACAAATCGTGCCCACAGCGCGGGTATATCCTGCATGGACTGTCCGTTTTGATTCGTGGTTCTTACAGAGATGCCGATAACGTTGAATTTCTCTAATTGCATAAGATGATAATTTTAGGTCAAATTTTATTTCAGCAAAAATGATGCACAGATGATACCTGTTGCCACGGCTACATTCAGCGATTCGGCCTGGCCTATTTGCGGGATTGTTACTTTGTGCTGCGCCATATCCAAAAGCCTTTGCGAAAGCCCTTTTGATTCGTTGCCCATTAAGATATAGCCAGGCTTGGGCTGCGCAAATTCCGTTATTGGCTTTCCGCCCAGGCAAGCTGCATACACCGGCAAAGGGCTATTTTCCAGATAAGTATCTAAGGGTTGATAACTGACATCTACCCGCAAAAGCCCGCCCATGGTAGATTGCACCATTTTAGGGTTATATATTTCAACACAGTCGGTCGAGCAAATGATTTGCTTGATACCAAACCAATCGGCAGTACGAATAATAGTACCCATATTACCCGGGTCCTGTATTTTTTCCAAAGCCAATATCCAGCCATCAACTGCTGTATCCTTTGTCTGCAAAGGCTTTTCCACCACCAGCAATACTTCATTGACCGTATGTAGTGCACTTACTTTTTCGAGTATAAAAGGCGCAACTTCACGCACTACCGCCTCCGGATGGCGCTTTATTAAATCTTCGTGTTGTGCTATCCAGCCCTGCTCCGCCACCACATAGCGTATCATCGCGTTACTTTCTAACCATTCTTTTGCATTTTTATTACCCTCTACCAGATAGGCATTGTGCTCTTTTCTGTACTTTTGCTGGCTTAACGACTTGATGAATTTTATTTCTGACTGGGTCATTTTTGGTGCTGAAACTTTAATGCTAAAGAAGATGCAAGTTATCAATAGTTACGTTGTATTTACCCGATAAAATGTTTTTTCTGCGAAAGGGCTCCTCTTTACTGCTATTATTTTTCATCCTGCTTTTAGCGGCGGGCTGCAGTACCACACGAAACATTGGCGAAAATGAATACCTGCTGCGCGACCATAATATCAAGCTAAAAACCGACAAAACATTTAGCGACAAAGGTGCGCTCAACGACCAGTTGTATGCGCTTACAATACAGCGTCCGAATAGCTATTTCTTAGGCCGCTTCCCTTTCAAATTGTGGCTCTACAATATCCGTTATAAAAAATACCAGACCGACACCAGCAATTTTCAGATAGAAACAAAGGTGGTAGAAAAGCCTGTAATACTGGACAGTATGCTGGTGCGCAAGTCGCGCAACTCTATGCTCGACTTTCTGCACAACCAGGGCTATTTTTATGCAACGGTCGAAGAAGAAATAAAACTGAAAAACAAAAAGGCTAAGGTTACTTATCATGTAAATACCGGTGTGGAATACCTGATTAACGATGTAACCTATAATGTAGCCGACGAGGGCATTCGCTCAATAATAGACCAGGCAGCCAAGGAGTCGCTGCTGGAGCGCAATGTAGCCTATAGCAATACATTGGCAGGCGCTGAAAGAAGCAGGCTTACCAATGCCATTCGCAACTATGGCTATTATCGTTTTTCGGCTGAAAGCATTTCTTTTGAACTGGACACGTTGGACAAATCATACTTCCGTGATCTGGAAAATCCATTTGAAAGTGCGATTAATTTCATCACGCTGCAACGAAATAAAAAGAAGCCGACGCTTGATGTAAAGGTTTCTATTACTGAGGGGGAAGATAGCTTGGCATTCAACCAATATCGCTTTGCAAAGGTGGTTATCTTTCCTGATTATAGGGACACCTCTGACCTGAGGAGCAATAATATGATTGTGAAAAAGGAGGATAGTCTGGAGTTCAAATACCATGACCAATATGTGAACACGACTATTCTTCAAAAGAAAATATTTATCCGTCCCGGAAAATTATATTCACAAGCAGATTACGACCAAACCATACGTCAGCTGAATGACTTGGGTATATTTCAATATGTGCGTGTGCGTTATTTCAATAACAGGCAAGATAGCACCAACAATACGCTCAACTGCTATATCATGCTAAGTCCTACTAAAAAGTACGACTTCAATACCAATGTCGAAGTTTCGGGTGGCGATTTGTATGCAATAGGTACTGCTGCCAATGTTTCCGTTACCGATAAAAACTTCCTGAAAGGCGCCAACCAATTAACGACTACCGTTTCTTACGGATTGGAAATGGGCAGAAATTCTAATAAGCCTGCACCATATTTCAAACAGTTTTATCTCTTTAGTCAAAATTTCGGTTTGAATTTCAGGCTCACTTTTCCGAAGTTTATATTGCCTGTTAATCAAAATAAATTTAGTCAGCGATCCATGCCCAAAACGGTGCTGAACGCAGGTTTCAACTCATTGGTGCGACCTAATTACTTTACTTTGCAAAGCATCAACGCCAGCTTTGGTTATAACTGGCGCGAAACAAATACTAAGTCCTGGACCGTAAGGCCAGCCTTTGTCAACACACTACATCTATCCAGCATTTCTGATACTTTTCAGCAACGAATGGATAGCATCCCTGCGATTAGGAATAGCTATCAGGAAACATTTATTGAGGGAGAAGGCGTTGAGTTTTTATTAAATACCGAAGGCAGAAACAAAAACAAATATGCCTATATGCGTTTAGGATTTGAAGAGGCTGGCTTGTTGATGAGCGGTGTGAGTGCCCTTACTAAAGCGGTTGGCGGTTCATTAGGCTTCAACTATGCACATTATGTGCGTTTCGATTTTGACACACGACAATATCTGCTGCAACGCAATTCTTCACTAGCATTTCGCTTCTATGGCGGTGTGGGCATACCTTACGGTGGCTCCACTATTTTACCCTATTTGAAACAGTATTTTGTGGGTGGTGCGTATAGTATTCGCGGTTGGCGGCCACGGGTACTCGGCCCCGGCAGCTATTACGATGCAGGCCGTCAGGAATCACGCGAAAACCTATTCATCGACCAGGCAGGCGATATAAAACTGGAGCTGAACAGTGAATATAGGTTTGCATTAATAAGATTGTTCTCCAATGCTATAAGCCTTAATGGCGCTGTATTTGCAGATGCTGGCAATATCTGGCTCAGCCGAAAAGATGAGCAGTTACCAGGCGCAGAATTTAGGTTGAATACTTTGTATCAGGATATAGCCATGAGTACCGGCGCGGGTTTACGTGTGGACCTTGGTGGCTTTTTGGTAGTAAGGCTTGATTGGGCATTCCCGGTTAAGAAGCCTTATGTGAGTACCAATGGTGGCTGGGTAATTAAAGAAGTGGCGCTTGGCGACCCTGAATGGCGTAGAAAAAACCTCAATTTTAGCGCAGCTATCGGTTATCCTTTTTAATAAAGTCGAAGCAATTATACAGATTGCTTTCTTGTGAAAAAATATCCAAATTATCTTCCTTACGATTTTACTAACATGAAACGGCGGTATCTTGCTTGCAATTAACCAAAACCGCAATTTTATGAAATCCAAAGTATTACTTTGCCTCGGCATTTTTATGGCCGCCATTACTGTTCAACCTCAAAAGGCACTTGCTCAATCGCCTATGCTGGGCTTACGTTTGGGTCTTAACCTCGACCAGACCAGTGGTGCAGACATTGAAAATAAATTCAACGCTTTCTTTCTGGGTGGTGTGTACGCCGGACTTAAGTTTGAGAAAATAAGCATTCATGCAGAAGGCTATTTTACACAAACGACCGTTACCAGCGGCGAGAATTTCGGACAAGCATTTGGCAATTACATTCGTGATGGTGTAGTAGACGCGAAAGACGGCGACTTCAAGTTAAGCGAGCTCTCTATTCCTGTATTGGTTGGTTTTAAAGTGGCACCAAGATTATGGCTGCAAGCCGGTCCACAATTCACATCTGTAGTAAACATCAATGACAAAGATGATATACTGCGCGAAACAAAAGATGTATTCAAAACAGGTTACGTATCGGGCGTTTTAGGCGCATGGGTAGATTTACCATTCCACCTTAACGCAAGTGCCCGCTATATCTTTGGTGTAAGCAATCGCAACAATGCAGATGACGTACCTGCAACATGGCGCACCTCGCACATTCAACTGAGTGTAGGCTTGAAACTACTTTAAACAATACAATTGAAACGCGACTTTCGGGTCGCTTTTTTTGTTGAACGCAGGTTACAATTATTAGAACGCAGATTGTTGTGATGGATATGATTTTTTGAACGTAGAAAGGGATGATGGATGTGATTGTTAGAACGCAGATAGTCATGATTGTTACGATTTTTTCGATGGTTATTTTCAATCTTTGTTGAACTTAGCGGAGCGGAACATTTTTTCAATAATAGCGATGGAGATTGCTTCGGAAGCTCCACTACGTTGCGCAACCTCGCAATGACCCGCAGTATATACACTCGTTCCCGTCTTTGCAAGCGTAGTGTAACGGAGCGCGATAATCAATTTATCACTTTAGAGATGGCGGGTCGAGCCCGCCGTAAAAGAAAAAGTGTTGTTTATCCCTGATGATTTAGCCGCAACATCGCGGCAGGGATGCCCGCAAGTAGCCCGCAGTGCTGCACAGCGGGCGGTAATCAAACCTGTTAGGTTTTGAAAACCTAACAGGTTTTGTATCGTACGCTAAGCGGTGGTAAAACTGCGAACGCTTGCAGCACGAGGACTACAGCGAAGGCAGCCCGGGAGCCGCCCAAAAAAGTATTGCGTAATGAGTATCGGGTATTGAGATGTGTGTTGCAGATAACCGTTCTTGATTCTTGACTCTTGGCTCTTGATTCTAGTATCTTGACTCTTTTTTGCCTTTTTACTTTTGAATTTTTACTTAAAAACTATTTCAGCGTTTGATAGACGATGAGCGCTGCAATATAGGCCAGTGCGGTCATGTAGAGGAGTTGGATTGTTGCCCATTTCCAACTGCGGGTCTCGCGCTTTACGATGGCGATGGTGCTCATGCATTGCATGGCGAAAGCGTAAAACATCATGAGGCTAAGGCCGGTTGCCAATGTGTACACGGGCGTGCCATCGGCTTTGCGTACGGAGGCCATTTTTTTACGCAAGGGTGTATCGTCTTCGTCTGCGCCGCCCACACTGTAGAGGGTGGCCATGGTCCCTACAAATACCTCGCGCGCCGCAAAAGATGAAATCAATGCAATTCCCATTTTCCAATCATAACCTAAAGGCCTGATGGCCGGCTCTATGCTTTTGCCCAATATGCCGGCATAAGAATTTTCCAGTTTTTCGGTGGCAAAGGCTTCTTCCTGCTCGGCTGAAGGTGCCTGCTGCGCAGCCATTTCGGCATATTTATCTTCGACCTGTTGCATACGCGATGGTGGTCCGTAACTGGCCAATACCCATAACACGAGCGAAATAATCAGGATGATTTTACCGGCATCAAGCGTGAAAATTTTTGCTTTTTCGTACATGGTCGTAAAAGCATTTTTCCAGCGGGGGGCATGGTACACGGGTAGCTCCATCAGGAATAGGCTGCGCTCTTTGCTGCGTATAAGGATGCTTAATACTTTGGAAACAATGAGGGCCATCGCAAAGCCGAGGAGATACATGCCCATCAGCACCAGGCCTTGCAGATTGATAAAGCCAAAATAGCTTGTTTGCGGTATAATGAGGGCTATTAAAATAGTGTAAACGGGTAGCCTCGCCGAGCAACTCATGAGTGGCGTTACAAGAATAGTTATGAGTCGCTCTTTTCTGTTTTCAATTGTGCGTGCCGCCATCACAGCGGGTATAGCACAAGCCATACCACTAATGAGCGGCATTATGGAGCGGCCGTTTAAACCAGCGGAGCGCATGAGCCTGTCGGTAAGAAAACTGATACGCGCCATATAGCCCGTGTCTTCGAGTATGGTTATCAGGAAAAATAAGATAGCAATCTGCGGTATAAAAATGACGATACCGCCAATGCCTGCAATTAATCCGTTGACTATTAAATCGGCCCACCAGGTGGCGGGTAGTAAGCCCTCGACAGCCGAACCTAAAGATGAAAAGCCTGCGTCAATCCAATCCATTGGGTAACTCGCCAGCCAAAATACACATTGAAACATGATGAATAAAACCAGCATCAAAATCACATTGCCCCAAACCCGATGCAACAAGATTTTATCCATGCGCTCGGTTAGCAACTGCTTTTTGATAGGGCTTTCTTCTGTTACCGTACGTTTAAGTATCTGACTAATGCGCTCGTAGCGCTGCATTACTTCCTCTGCCTGTATTTTAGAGGTATGAAAGTTGTATTGTTGCTTTGCGGCAGCTAATTTTTGTTGTTGCGCTGCATTAAGAAATTCTGCTTTTTCGCCGGCGCTCAACAGATGCAGCGCGCCATAGTCGCTATCAGCGCCGGTTGTAGCCATTACCTCCGCTACCAGTTCTTTAGATAAATCAGGAATGGTAATAAAATTGTCGGGTTGCGAATAGGGCTGCTGTTGTATTTGGGCAATTCGTTTTTTAAGTTCGTTAAGGCCTTTATTTTTTCTTGGATTTACCACAACAACCGGATGTCCGAGCTCACGCTCAAGGCCTTGCAGGTCTATCTCAATTCCTTTTTTTTGCGCAATATCCATCATGGTTAAAGCGAGTATCACCGGCTTCTTCAAGTCGGCTATCTGCGAGCAGAATAGCAGGTTGCGCTTTAAATTAGCGGCATCGGCCACTATTATAATCAGGTCGGGCTTGCTGGTAGCCTTTGGGTTGAGCAGGGTTTCGTAGGCAACATATTCATCTGCACTTTTTGGGTACAAGCTATACGTACCCGGCAGGTCGGTAATGTGTGCCTGCACATCGGCAGTGATGTTGAATTTTCCGGTTTTTTTATCAACCGTCACGCCCGGAAAATTGCCCACTTTCTGGTTCAGTCCGGTGAGGGCATTGAAGAGCGAGGTCTTGCCACTATTGGGGTTGCCGGTAAGTGCTATTTGATAATGTTTTGCCATGAAAATGAGGCACAAAGGTACGCATTATCATAGCCGGTTTTGATTTGTAACGGAAATTATGACAAAAGCAAGTTGTTGCTCATTAATCTTTTATTATCATTAATCGACATCCAGCATACCTCTTCTCATTATCTCCTGCACTTTGTCTCGCAGGGCAGGTAAGTCTTCGGTAGTGTAGCCTGTTACATCTATTTCGGGCAGAAATACAGCGCGGCTAATGCCAGCCGACCAGGCCCAAAAGCTGCTGTAATGCCAGCGCTTTTTTGTGTCGGGAAATAAAATAGGCAGGATAGGGGTTTGCGTTTGTATCGCCATCCTGAAAGCACCGTCGTAAAAGCTTTTCAGCGGTTCGGTGGTTTCATTAAATGTGCCCTCGGGGAAGATGAAAATGCTTGTTTTTTCTACTTCGATAGTGTGCTTCAACAAGTGCAGACTTTTGATTCTGCTTTCGGGATTACTGCGGTCTACTACTACAGCCATCGTTTTGTAGAGAAAGCCAAACAGGGGTATTTTAGTCAGTTCAAATTTGGCCAGAGGCCTTGCGTAGAAAGGGATAGCTCTAAAAATCATAGCGGTGTCGAGGTAGGACCAGTGGTTACCTACAACGATGTATTGCTTCTTTTTATCGGGGCGCTGGATGTACTCCCTGCGCACGGGCATCGCTATTAAAAAGAACCAGATATAACTCCATATTTGTATAATACGCCAAATTGCCTTTCTGCCCCAGGCTTTGAAAAAGCTAAGGATAATAAATAGCGGAAAGAAAATCAGAAACAGTAATACAAAAGTAATAACTGCGTAAATGGCGTAAAAATAGCGCACGGGTTATATCTGGTGGGGTTGAGTATTTTCTTAAAAGGCTTTACTAGCCTGGCATCCAATTGCGGCCAAGGTCGCGGAACGGCCATGGAATAGATATTACTATAACAATGAGCGCTATTAAAAATAGTGTAAATGCTTTGCTGAATTTCTTTTGATCGCTGATATTGGACTTAGTAGCAGCGTAGCCTACGTGCACAAGTATAAGCGCAATCAACATGCCTATTGTATGCTCAATTGCGAAAAAGCGGCCAATGCTATCTTTCATAATAGCGCCCATGCCTTGTGCATTAATATTTTTAATACCGAAATTGCCGATGAAATAAAGCACCAACCCTACCAGTAATTGCAGATCCATCGCAATCATAAAGAATAGTGCAGGTCTTTTATCAGATGCTGTAAAGGCTTTGTTGCCACTGCGTCCTGCTGCCATTTTTACAATTGCCCAAAGTGCTACAATCAATACAATCCAGCGCAGTACGCTGTGGAGGTGTAACATTCCGGTATACATAAGCTTACAGAGATTTTTGAGGCGCTAAAGATAGAACAAATTTTTTGCTCCGAAAGTTGGGGGAAACTTGTGGTTGTTGTGTTTCGATGGATATTCGGTAAGAAATAGGATGCTAATTCGTAGGATCTCAGAAAGACGAAATCAATATTTTTCTATGTCCTTTTTCCTTGATGGAAAAGGACCAAAAAATCAAGGCTGCGCGTATTTAAGCTAAAAATGGTTTTCGTTTCGCTAAAATGCACAAACTCGCTGCGCTCAAACAGTGCGCATTTTTTAACGATACACTACAACCATTTTCTTAACGCAAAATACGCGAAGGCCGTCCGAGCGAGCAGCACAAGAAAATAGCGTGAATTTATTGATGAGATTAAAGGTCTGAAATTTAAAAAGAATAATAGTCTTCGCAATGGAAATCCAATAATACCAACGCTGTTCGACTATTTATTAATTCTTCCTGCGATATTCGGTCGCTGACATTTGGTTTTGCACCATCGATTGAGTGTAGATTTGAACGAGCGCCTGCCAATGTTGGATTGTTTCACGAGCGCCGGGCTGGGTATAGAAGCTATCGGCTATATTGTAATTTCCTATTTTATCAGCGGGGTAATTATAGGCTTCGTTGACCGTATCGTTGCCTATGCTAAGCCTGTAGCCGCCACCTATCCATTCGTAAATATTAGAAAGGTCGTTGATGACAAAACGTTTTGCAGTGCTGTCAAACGCGCTGTTGCCCAAAGAAAAGAAAGGCTTGGTATAACCCAGGTATTGCATTACCGATGGTAAAATATCTATTTGCTGTAACAAGATATCGTTGCTGCCTTTTAAATTTTTGTCGCTTGGCGAATATAAAATAATAGGTATCTCGTACCTGCCTGCACCACTTGCGTAGTAAGGCGTGGAGCCCGTGGGCGAGCAATGGTCGGCTGTGATGACGAATAGCGTATTGCTGTACCAGCTTTGCTTTGCGGCATTTTCAAAAAATAATTTAAGTGCATGGTCGGTATAGCCTACGCAAGGCAATATGTCTAATTTTCCCTTTGGGAAGATGCCTTTGTATTTTGCTGGTAAAGAATAGGGTGGGTGCGAGCTGAGCGTAAATACAGCGCTGAAAAAAGGTTGTGGTGTATTGTTCAGTCCTGTGGCAAAGGATTGAAGAAAAGGCTCATCATAAATACCCCAGTTGCCATCGTAGTCTTTGTCATTGTTATATTCGGTGCGACCATAATAGCGGTCTATTCCCGCAGAGCGCGTAAATACATCAAAGCTCATGCTGCCGTTGGTAGCACCATGGTAAAAAGAGGTGTGATAGCCCTCGGCTTTTAATAGCCCTGGTATGGAAGTTATTTTATTGGTACTGTAAATAGAAGTGGTAAAAGGCTCTTCCATCAAAGACGGAATGCCGGAAAGTATGGCAGGCAAGCCCTCGGCAGAGCGCAACCCATTTGCATGGCTATTTACAAAACTCATGCCTTGGCGTGAAAGACTGTCCAGGAAAGGCGTGTAGCTAATGCCATCGCCCATTCCGGTAAATTCTCTCGAAAAACTTTCGAGAATGATAACCACTACATTCTTCTTTTTGAATGGACCATTGGCATATTGCTTAATCGGTTGTATCAATTGCTCGGCCTTTGCCTGCGGCATAAATTTTTGCTCTTGTAGTCGCTGGCTGCCTATTGAGTTGATAATGCTGAAAGGTGTGTTGAGCAAAATAGGCGTGTACTTGCTGCTGGTTATTTTAATGGCATTGCGCAGATTGATGGGTATGAGCTGTACGCCGCCACGCTGGCCTATTATCGCCAATGCGAAGCCTACGACCGCTAATGCCCAGATTCGTTTTGTATCGGATTTGCCATTGGAAGATATAGCCGGATTTTGATAATAACTATTGAGTTTTCTGTCGATAAATCCATACAGCCAATGAATTAAAAATGCTACTGCAATCGCTATAAAAAACAGATACCAATACTGTATAACGAAGCCGGGGAGCAGATTGAAAAAATCGCCTTTACGACTGACCATGTTCAAAACATCGGCGGTAGAGCGCTTGTGGTTAAAAGGGAAATAGGCCCAGTCGGCTATTTCAAAAAGAATAGCAATGGTATTGGTAGTTACAAATAGCGGCCGCAGGATTTTTTGACGTGGCTCGCCATTTTCTTTGCCGTAAGGCAATAAAGACCAAAATATAAAAATACAATTGATGCTGATAATAGCCGAAACGTCAAACCTTAACCCATGGCGCAACAGATACAAAAAGTGTGGCGTAGAAATACCTGAAAACAGATGCTGGTTGAACGCAAAAAATGATAAGCGAAAGATGCTATACAATACCAATAAAAACAGCAACTGCGACAGCGTTTTCAGAAATGGAATCGGGTAGCGCGGCATGGATGTTGAATGGGTTTCGGTGGTATTGTTTATTTAGAATTTAAAAAAAATTATTGCAAAGATAATACCTGCCTGCCTTACGTCGCACAGGCTTTTCAGTAGGGCTATTATTTAAAAACGAACGAATATGTCAAAGCCGCATCATTATTGTACCTTTGCATCCTTAAATTAATAAAATGCCCGGATTTACAGTAGCTATTGTGGGAAGGCCCAACGTAGGAAAATCAACATTGTTTAACAGGTTGTTGGAGCAAAGGAAGGCCATCGTAGATGACTTTAGCGGAGTAACACGCGACCGCCAATACGGTGTGTGCGACTGGAATGGAAAGACTTTTAACGTAATTGATACAGGAGGTTTTGTTTCGCGCAGCGAAGATATTTTTGAAAAAGAAATAAGAAAGCAGGTTCATATTGCAATTGACGAGGCCGATGTAATTGTATTTGTAACAGATGTTACAGCAAGCATTACCGATCTGGATGATGATATGGCGCAACTCTTGCGCCGCTCAGACAAGCCTGTGATACTCGCAGTAAATAAGGTCGATAACTCGGACAGGCAACTAGATGCGACTGAATTTTATGTCTTAGGTTTTGAGCATACTTTTTTCATATCTTCTATATCTGGTAGTGGCTCCGGCGATTTGCTGGATAGAGTTACAGAACTTATGCCGGCTGATTATGAGGGTCTGGACGTAGCGGAAACAGAAGAAATAGAGACCGAAGATGAGGATGGTAATATTATTACGATGGTACGGGAGAAAAATCCTATTCCTAAAATAGCTATTATCGGTCAGCCTAATGCTGGTAAATCAACCTTGCTTAATTCACTTACGGGTAAGGAGCGCACGATTGTGAGCAATATAGCCGGAACTACGCGCGACAGTATACATACGCATTACAACCAGTTTGGAAAGGAATTTATACTGATTGATACGGCAGGTATCCGTAAGAAAAAGAATGTGCAGGAAGATCTGGAATTTTACTCTGTTATCCGTGCTATTAAGGCGATGGACGAAGCGGATGTATGCCTCTTGCTGATTGATGCTGAAAATGGTATTACCTCGCAGGACGTAAGTATATTTAGCTTGGCTGCGCGCAAAGGCAAGGGAATAGTGGTGTTAGTGAACAAATGGGATTTGGTAGAAGATAAGGAAACTAACACAGCCCGCGATTACGAAAAAAGATTGAAAGAGAAGATTGCGCCATTTACCGATGTGCCGGTTATATTCGTTTCTGCAAAAGAAAAGGTGCGTATTTTTCAGGCGATTGAAAAAGCATTAGAAGTAACAGAGAACCGAACCAAGCGTATTGCTACTTCTAAGTTGAACGAAGTGATGCTGAAAGAAATAGAGCGCTTTACGCCACCAATGGTGCGCGGGCATTCGGTTAAGATAAAATTTGTAATGCAATTGCCTACTTACACGCCAGCCTTTGCCTTTTATTGCAGCCATCCGGATGAGTTGAAAACGCCGTACCGCCATTTTCTTGAAAATAAAATTCGCGAGCACTATAATTTCAATGGTGTGCCGGTTAAGATTTTCTTTAGGAAGAAATAAGCTTTGGATTTACATAAATATTGAATGGGCTGCTATTATTAGCAGCCTATTTTTATATATCCGGTTTTATTGTCCCGATGAATCCAATCGCTCTATAAGCTATCATTATTGTGACGTCTTTTATTTATTGCTTACTTTCACGTCGAATAAAAATAGCTTTTCCAATTTTCAACAATTTTATGATGAAGAAATTATTGTACGTTGCTTTAATAGGCACATCTTTAGCAGCTTTTACATCTTGCAGTAGCGATAGCGAGGCAGAGCAGGACGCTGTTACCAATACAAATACGCCGGCTCCCACGCCTACAACCTTGCCTATGCCGGAGCAAAGTGCTACAACTCCGGTAGCAGATCCGGCTACACCGGCTGCTGCGCCACAAGCTGCGCCTGCTACTGCCAATGCGGCACCGCCGCCACCAGCCGCAGCACCGTCAAATGGTAATGTGAAGTTGAACCCTGCACACGGCCAGCCAGGACATGACTGCGCTATTGCAGTAGGTGCGCCGCTTAACGGAAAGCGTGCTGCTGCGCCAACAGCGCCGCAAGCTAAGCCTGTGATGAATGTTGCACCGGCAGCAGCGCCTGCAAAAGGTGGAAGTGGAAGAGTAAACCCTGCACATGGTCAACCAGGGCATGACTGCGCTGTAGCTGTAGGCGCGCCATTGCCGGGATAAGAACAGCCCAATGGAAAATAATAGATTATAAGAAAGGACGCACCCTCTGATTTAGGTGCGTCCTTTCTTTGTAGGAAGACTATTTTGGGATTGCTATTTCTTGTATCACTTTTTAATCTCCAAATACCCCTCGGTAACAATTACAGAATCACTACCATCGCTGGAATATAGGCTGGCATTGAAGTTGAGCGTTGGGTATTCTGACGAGCCGGCACCGCCCTGCATACTGATGATGGTAGCTGTACCGGATGATTTGGCATCGGCAGATGGTGTGTTGCGCAGCGAATAGCTTTTGCCGTCTATTTTCAACATCATCGTGCTACCCACGTCGGCTTTCAGGTCGAAAGTGCCGCTGGCAGGGGCATTGGGCGATATTACGGTAAGCTGTCCGCCGCTGAAATGTCCGCTAAATCTCAAATAGCCATTGCTTTTAAGTCTGCTGCCCGATATGTCGTTGTCGCAGGTTTTCATAGTGCCATCTACTTTAAATTTTAGCGTATTGCTGCCAGCGCCCGGATTGTCAGGGTTCGCAGGGTTGCTTTTGGAGCAGGAGGCCAGTATTAGCAAAGCTCCCGCCAATAGTATTATTTGATTTTTCATAATTAGAGTGTTGTTTTTTGTTTTAATATTTCACGATTGTTTTTGTAATCGTGCTACTATCTTGGGTCAATATTTTTACGAAGTAAATACCGTTCGTCCAGTCGCGTGTATTGATGCGAAAGGTTTTCGCTTTATTGCTATTCGTATGTTGCCATACTGTTTTGCCACTCACATCTACAATACTTATGGTAGTAATAGCTTGCTCAGCAGTGAGTGTAAATTCATCGTGGAAAGGATTAGGATATAGGTTGACTGTTGCAGCCATATCAATGTTTCTAATTGAGGTAGGTTCGTAAGGCGTTGTGGTAATTTTGTACAGTTCCCAACCTGTGTCGCTTTTGTACATTGCAGAATAATAGAGACTTCCATTCATTTCCACATAAAAATGGCCTTCATAAATAGCACTAGGCCCCATATCAGCATCGGCTGGCATTACTACAAATGGAGGATTACTTGCTCCTTCTACACACCAGTATTGATATGATGAACCTTCAGATTGTGCAATAAAATAAAGTCGATTGTTGTATTCAACAAATAAGGTTGGGTTGCTACTCTCAGTACTCATTATATCCGCATATTGATAGGTTCCAATTGCGGTACCATCAGAAACCCAAAGCTCGATATTAGAGCTACTGGACTGTGCCGAGAAAAATAACTTACCATCGTATGGGATTAATTCTTCGGGTTCGGCATTTCCGGTTCCGGGGAAAATATCTTTAACTATTTGCGTACCAGCTACCGTACCATCACTCGACCATAGTTCATAGCCGTGCGTACCATCATTGGCTGAAAAGAAAATCTTTCCATTCCACTCACAAAATTGAGTAGGAAAAGACGAAGCTAATCCAGGGTTAATATCTTTGAACAACAAAGTACCCGCACTTGTACCATCTGTAGTCCACAACTCCCAATCTTCCCCCAATGCTGAAGTAGAGGCCGCCATGAAAATTTTGCCATCAAATGGCAAAAATCCCTGGCAATATATATTTGACTTAATCTTGTAAGTACCCGCCACTGAACCATCCGTTACCCACAACGATGACCCAGTAGCATCATTCGCACAAAAATATGCTTTGTCATTAATAACATAAAACTGAGAAATAGCACTTTCTGGTGCACCTGTGTAAATATCTTTGAGCATAAAAGTGCCTGCGGTAGTACCATCGGTCACCCAAAGTTCGCTGCCATGAATACCATCATTTGCAACAAATATTACCCGATCGCCAACCTTTCTAAGCAACCTGGCATTACTTACTGCATCAAAGTAAGTAGCATTTATATTTTTTAGTCTGTTAGTGCCTGCAGTAGTACCATCTGTTATAAACAACTCACGGTCGGTAATAGACTCATTGCTGTAGGTAGCCACAAACAGCGTTTTAGAGCCTAAAGCTGTAAATTCACTAGGATAGGAGTCAAAATCCAACGGGAATAGACCGAAGGAGTAGCCTATATTTTTCAACATTGTAGTTCCTGCCTCAGTTCCGTCCGTAATCCATGGTTCAGATTTGGAATCATTCGTATATCCAGCGAAAAAAATCTTGTTGTTACTTACCTTTCCCTCATTACCACCAAGGCCGCTCTCGCTACCAGGAATTATATCTTTTACCAATTGCGGTTCAGGATGTTGGGCTATAGCAATTGAAAAGCTGCAGGAAGCCACCAGTAAGGATATTATGCGTTTAGTCTGTTTCATGATTTAGAATTTTAAGGATGATTTATTTATTGTTTTACAAATTTTCCGCGATACCTGCGTCCATCTTTATCTGTTATGCAAAGGATGTACAAGCCGGGTGGTAAGTGGGCAATTGAAATTCGATTTCTATTGTTATAGGCTGCAAATCGTTGTCCGGCAGTATTCATAATGATGATAGAGTTGATAGCGCTTTGCTGTAATGGCTCAGGGATTTCGATATAGTCGGCCGCTGGATTGGGGTATAGTTTTAAGCTGTGCTCGAAAGCTATTTCTTCGATAGATGTAACGCTACTGGTGTCGTTGGTAAAAAATATGCTGTCGATTAACAAGGTTGAGCTTCCCATGGAATCTGTTCTGTTTTGGAATTTAGTGCCCGTTATTCTTAATCTCATATAACCAGGCATATCAAGCGAGGCATGATAAATAGGGAAAATCGCTTTTGTATAGCTTGGTGCAGGAGTTAGTATTCCGCCTGCTCCGCCTTTTATACTGCCATCTATGGTATCTGTAAATCTTAGCTCAACCAGCGCAGTGTCATTGTTGTCAACAATGTATTTGTAGTAAAAGCCCAAAAATAGCGGGCGGGCGCTGTAAGGGTAAGTACCTATTATAATGCCGGTGCTGTTACAACAAATGCCTGTATAAATATCGGCTCCATATCTCAGGTCTGCTGTATCAAAGCTCCGCATCATCAAAGCGCTACTGCCAGAGTATGCATCTTCGCTGCGAAAAATAGTTTTTGCATGATAACCAAAAGAGGCTGCAAAAGAGTCGACATTGAACCAATTAGCATCGCTGGGTAATTCGTGACCGGTAGTCGTAGTGTGCCAGTTTTCCATATCTCCATTTGGGAAAGGTGTTTGCGCGCGGCCAATAGCAAAAACGGATAATAGCAATAGTGTAAATAAAGTTTTCATAACGATAGCTGTTTTTTATGAATACAAAAATGCAGCAGGATGGAGCGAATTAAAATAGCATAATGATGCGTATGTCTTGCGGTATTTTAATTAAGATAATAGCAATGCCATTCGCTGAAAGGCTCTCATAGCAAAGCACATAGCAAAATAGGCAGAAGGAAAACAGAAGATAATTAAAACAAAAATTCCGAAGCGAATCATTATCAGCTTCGGAATTTCGTTGTTGGCTTAGGGTATTTTTACTTGTAGTGTTATATAGCCGTTGGGCTGGTATTGATGGTTTATTATTTTGGCAAAGGCGGTCTTAGTGCCGCCACCAGATTGGTATTCAAAAAACCAGACAGTCGATGTCAACTTGTCTTCATCTATATGCAATAGCTTTTTTGCCTGATTGCTGTTGTCGGTTCCCGGCTGTTTTACTTTGCTTACGGCGGCATTAAATTCCCGCAGGTTATCCATAGCATCAAATTCTGCAGCATCAAAGCCATTCATGCCGCTCTGGTCGCGAATAGCTGTCTTGTTGAACATACTCCAGGCAGCCATATTGGTCAATTCAAAAAACTGCATACCGTCATCGGTTGTGCCTGGTTTTAGATACAGATAAACACTCGGCGCTGTGTGGAAAGAAAGCGTACCACCACCCGGACTAACGAAATGTATATCGCCAATAGAGGAAGATGTGGTACTGCCATCATAAATAGCTAGGTCTATCAAAGCCGCATTGGTAGCGGCATTGCCCACACCAAAGGTTTGTCCTGTACCGAGGCTCAGGTATATTTTCTTTGAAGTATCTGTTGTGGTAGGCGCGCCTGCGCTATTGTTTACCGATGGACGCATGTCCAGCTTTACGGTATATGTTTGAATAGGAACTTCGGGTGTCGATTTCTTTTGGCACGATGCCAGCAAAGGAATAGCAGTAGCAAAAGCAAGGGAATACACTATCTTTTTCATTGGTATGATTTTTTGAATGAGTAAAATTGTTTTGATTTTTTCTGATTCAAAAGTAGCAGGTAGCATTGTATTGAGCATACGCATGATGATGCTATAAGTGTACTGTCATAGTCGCTGCTTGTAAGGCTCAATTTACCTTTACAAACTTTTTAGTTACAAATAAGCCATCCTCGGTAGTAATTTTTACCGAATACAATCCAGTAGCGAGTTCTGCAATGTTTACTACATGACTTGTCTTATCTATTTTTTGCTGTAATACTACTTGGCCCGTTGTGTTGCAAATATTAAGTGTGGCTGGTATTGCAAGCTCTCTATCTATTATTAAATATTGTGCAGCAGGATTTGGATATAACTCGAACACCAACGTCTTGTTGGGGCGATGTTCAATCCGCCATCTTTTTCAATAGCACCTGCATCATTATTGCTTGCTGTATTTCTTCTATTTCTGTAGAAGTCGCGGTGGGTAAGGTGGTCAGTAAGGTTGAGCATTGCGCCACTTACTGGCATAAATTCGGCGCTGGATTCATCAACCGTTTTATTTACAAATTCCATAGTGCCATAATTACTGTTGGCATCCATTCCCAATGCTTGCCATGCGGCAAAGCTCATACCATTTTTAAAGCTGCTACCAGCGGCATCGCCACTTACATAATAGGCATTATTATCAATCGACCATTGGGTAGTATTTTGGGTAGATGCTGCCGAAATAGGATTCTCCGCAATGCAGCCACCAGTACAGTTATCGGCGTATGCTATATTGCCTTTAAATATTCCTGTGCTACCATTGCGTAATATTATCTCAGGATAATGTTCGTAGTTGTTTTGATAGAAAGTATTGTTCATAATTTCTACGCGTTGCGGAATCACACCACTTAAATTAAAACCAATATTGAAAGAAGAATTGAGCAAAACATTATTGCGCACTACTATATCGCTGCCTATATTAAAGTCAAGCCCAAACTCATTCTTACGCGAGGAGTACAAGTTACGTTCGTAAATGATATAGCGAACCGTATCTAAAACAGATGCATCGTCGGCCATATTACGGATACTATTTTTATAAAAGCCTTTACCTGTAAAACGACTGTCAGACACAATGCCATAGCGCAATCCACGATAAGTTATCTGTGAGCGTTCAACGCTGTCGATAGCTACATTATTAGCAATGAAAAATTGCCCACCGTTCAATCGCATACCATGACCGAATACGTTTCGGATATCGCAATCAATAACGCCGCTATATTGCATAGCGGGCGAAGGGCCGGAGTAGAGGAAATAGCTGCCCAGGTTTTCTGCATCAATGGCGCTTGCTACAAAATTATTTTTAGCACCAATGCCATCATCCATAATGGCAAAAGCCGTCATATTGCGAATCGTAAGGTTATGGAATGTTGCATGATTTTCGGGTGCAAAAAGTCTGCCCTCGCCATACATAGTGCCACCCCAAGCCGACGACAATATCCACTCTTCACCAATGAACGCAAGGTCAGTTACAGTAATGCTATCCTGCATCCAAAAGGTAGTGGTAGTGGCATCTCCGCCAACACTTATAACCGGCTGAACGCCGCTACTGCCATAGCTTGCAAGCTGTGTGCCAGCAAATAATGTTTTAGTACCGGGCAAAGAAAATGTATCGCCTTGATGAAATAGAAAACGCTTGTGTGTTGCAAATGTAACGCCACTTAAGTTGCTGGTAGTAACCGTAGCTGCTCCAGCAGGGCAACCCGTAAAATCGCCACTATTGGAAAAGCAGGTAGTGTTTGATGCTGTGTAAGCGATGTCCGGGTCGGCAACTGTAATGGTTATCGTTTCAGTTTCGGTTGTAAAATCGGGGCGTGTTACGATTAGTGTAACCGTACCTGAATTTTGAAATACATGCACCGCCTGAAACCCAATAGACGTATCGCCATCAGAAAAACGCCATTCGTAATCATAATCTTTCAAATGATTCCAATCGTTGTCATTTACCGTAAAGTGAACACCCAAAGGCGCTACACCACTGGTGCGCTGCGATTTTATCAATTGTGCGGCGAGATGGGTGTTGATGGCAAAAAGTGCAATGAGGAGTGTAGTTATTTTTTTCATAGTGTAGTAATTCAAAAGTCAAAAGTCAAAATGAAAAGGTGAAAATTAGTTGGCAGTTGGCAATATAAAGTTTACAGTTGGCAATAAGCAGTTAGCAATTTGTAGTCAGTAGTTGCCAATTGAAGACTGCCAATTGCCTACTTAAAATAACACCTATACAATCTTCTCTTTAATAGCCTTTGCTACGGCCTCGTTCATGGAATGCACTTGTAATTTTTCGTAGATGCGTCTGATGTATTGTCGTACGGTATTGATGGATATATCCAGCGAAGCGCCAATCATTTTATAGCTATTTCCGGCTACGAGTGAGCGTAGTATATCTTGTTCGCGGGCAGTGAGTGCGTAATCTTGATTTTGCGGCGATTGCAGCAGGGCAAAGCTTTGCAGCACTTTACGGGCTATGCCTGCACTCATGGGCGAACCGCCATTCATTACATCTTGTATAGCCTCTATTATTTTTTCAGGTGCAGTCTTTTTTAATAAATAGCCTTTTGCGCCAAAGCAAATACTGTTGAAAACATTACTATCGTCTTCAAACACAGTAAGCATAACAACTTGTATCTGCGGGAATTTTTCCGTGATTATTTTCAGACTTTCCAAACCATTTACCACAGGCATATCAATATCCATCAGCACTACATCGGGTTGGTAATGCGCCATTATTTTTGCCACTTGTTCGCCATTCTCCCAACTGCCGCAATGCTCAATGCCTTGCGTAGTTTGCAGCAGCGTAGTTATGCCATCGCGCAACATATAATTATCTTCAAATACAGCTACTTTTATCATCCGTTGTTAATTGCAGGTACAAAATTGAAAATAAATTTCTCTTAAAAATATAGCATCATCATGCGTAGGGAATACCAATATCGATTGTCGTGCCTTTGGCTAATATTGAATCGATTTTGCAAGTGCCGGCGTTGCGTATCGCTCGTTGGTGCATATTGCGCAAACCATTGCCTGCATTGCTTTTACCCGCATCAAAGCCACAGCCGTTGTCTTCAATGCGCATCATCAGCATTTCTTTAGTTTTATCAAATCGAATAGAAGCTTTAGTGGCATTGGAATATTTAGCGATGTTATTGATGCTCTCTTTAAAAATCAAATAAAGGTCGCGGCGCTTTTGTGGCGACAATACTATTTTCGGTATGCTATCATCAAACGAAAAAGAATAGTCGATACCAGCGGCTTCCAAAGTGGTAGCAGCAAATTCATTCATGCGAGATAGCACGCGCGGCATGTGTTCATTGTCAGGATGCATACTCCACACAATGTCACTGATGCTCTCCATAGTATGTCTGGTATTGCTATTTATCTTGCCCAATTGTTGCTTCAATTTTTCTTCGTCCTTTTGCTGCAAAGCCGCGTGCGACATGAGATTGATAGCACTGAGCGAGCTGCCCACCTCATCGTGCAACTCGGCGGATATACGATTGCGCTCTGCCAGTAATAGATTTTTTTGCTCCAACTGCTTTCTGTACTTGTAACGGTTGAAGAAAAATAGAGCGATAACTAAGCCTACAATTAAAAGAGATAGCACAATGTTGTAATACATTGCCTGCCTGGCTTTGGTGGCTTTCTCGGTTTGCAGTTGTGCATTTTTCTTTTGACTTTCAAATTGTACTTCCAATTGCGCAACCGTCTTTTTTACATCTTCATTGATGGTAGCATCTTTGTATTGTATATGTTTCAGGTAATTTTCATAGGCATTTTTATAGTCGCCTATGGCAGAAAAATAGTCGGCACGCGTAGCAAAATATTCGGCAAGCTGAGTGGTGTTATTAGCCTTGTTCATCAGCGCAAAAGCCGTGTCGTAGTACGATTGCATATCACTTTCGTTGCTATACGCACCAAATATTCGCGCAGCTTGCGTGTAGTAAACAGGCAATTGCGGGTAATTAATTTCTTTGCCTACGGCAATAGCATTTTTAATAGCAGTCAAGGCAGGCTCGTATCGCTTGCGCGCATATTGCATCATAGCCAGATTGGCATACGACTCCACCAGCGTTTTTTTCTTACCCGATTGTTTGGCGTAGCGTATAAATTCATCTTGATACATGCGTGCAGAGTCAAGCTGTTTCAACTCTAAAAACACATTGGTAAGATTGCCCAGAACCATGGCTATTCCCTCTTTGTCGCCGGTAACTTTTCTTAAAGCAACAGATTGGTGTGCCAGTTCAATTGCCTTTGCATAATCTTTCAGATGAAAATAAGTATTGCCCAGATTGCCCAAAGTATTTGCCAGCCCGCTCTTGTCGCCGGTTTGCTCAAAAATTGGAATTGCTTTCAGGTACCAGGCAGCAGCCTTTTCATGGTTGCCCATGGCTTCTTCCAGATAGCCAAGGTCGTTGTAATAATAGGCAGCAATCAACTCATTTTTAAAGAGCAAATAAACCTTGCCGGCCAATGTATAAAAGTGTTTGGCTTCGTTGAATTTTTGATTGTACATCAACTGTCTTGCCTTGGTGCTGTACACATTTGCTTGCAGCATTTCGTCTTTCAGCTCGGTAGTAATAGCTAATGCGCGGTCGTAAAGCGTATCTAAGTTTGTGGCGCTGTTTTGTTCTATTTTTAAAGCTATTAATCTGGTCAGCAACTTGACTTCCGCCTCTTTATTTTGCCCAGCAAGTGATAGCGCCAAGGCTTCATTCAACAACACTTCGGCCTGTGCAAGATTGCCCGACTCAATGAAGCCATCAGCCTTTTCAAATAGCGCGGCTATTGACTTTCGTTCTTGTGCATGAGCCTGATGGCTAATACCAAACAGCATGAATGCAATAACGCAAAGCGTATAAATGCTGAAACGTTGATTGCTTAATATTTTGATGAAACTCAAAAGCATAGCCCGGGTTTATGCTATCTGAATGAATAATAGGTTTATTATGCGCAATATAATAATAAATGCTCGTAGATGGTATTATTTATGAGTTTGCTGCCGAAACAAAAAAGTAGCCTGCACATTGTGTGTGCAGGCTACTTTTTTGAAAGAAATTTGTTTGTATTAATGACCTTTTTTGTGTGCTTCTTTTACTTCCTTCATAATGTTCATGAAGCGTTGAACATCTGGCTCGAAGCCACCCGCATTTTTTAGCAGATTACCATTTCCATCTACGAAGATGTACAATGGTTGTGCTACGGCACCGTATTTGGTCAATTCCAAATCAAGGTTTTTATCGCCCAGCGTTTTTATTTTCGAACCATCTTTTGAAGTATAACGTTCGTTCTCTGGTAGCGGTGTTTTATCATCGCAATAAAGGCTCGCTACTATAAAGTTTTGGTTCAGGTCGCGCAGTACATCTGGCTTAGATAATACGGCTCTTTCCATTTTACGGCAGTTTACACAACTGTGGCCTGTAAAGTCGAGCAGTACAGGTTTGCCTGTTTTTTTAGATGCATCAAGTGCTTCCTGATAATCGAAATAGGCTACAACACCTGGTAATTCAGATTTCAGATTGTCCGTATATTTAACCGGACGAACACCATCATCACCAGCTTTTACAGCACCACCGCCATTTGCCTGAATATTGATTAAGTTGTCGTGTATGTTGAAATCAAGCGTTTTGCGCTCTGGTAAGAACCCGCTTACACCCGCCAATGGCGCGCCCCATAAGCCCGGAATCAAATACGTAGTGAACGCCAATGCTGCTATCGCGAAGAATAATCGTGGTACAGATAAATAGGTGTGGCCAAACATATTTCTTGGCAATTCATCATCATGCGAGAACCGTAATTTGCCCAATAAATAAAAGCCCAGCAAGCCAAAGATAACAATCCATATAGCCAGGTAAACTTCAAAATCAAGTAGATGCCAGTGGTATTGCAAGTCTATATTTGATAAGAATTTCATGGCCAATGCCAGTTCCAAAAAGCCCATCGTAACTTTCACGGTATTCAACCATCCGCCTGATTTCGCAATGTTGTTCAACAAGCCCGGGAAGAACGCACCCAAGGCGAAAGGCAATGCTATGGCCAATCCGAAGCCGAAGAACCCAACAACGCCGCCGAGGCTATTGCCCGATTGAACGATGTGTACAATCAGCCAACTGATAAATGCAGAAGTACAACTGAAAGAAACCACTACCAGTACCAAGGCCATAAAGAAGATACCGCCAAAGCTATTTGCATTGGCTTTGGAATCTAACTTGCTCGACCAGGAAGATGGTAATGTTATCTCGAATGCTCCCAATAAGGAAATACCAAAAACGATGAACAGAATAAATACAAACAGGTTAAAGCCCATGCTGGTAGATATTTCGTACATGGTTTTTTCTCCAAACAAAACACTTACCAGCAAGCCTATCGCTGTGAAAATAGCAACAATAGAAACCGAGTAAAATGTGGCGTTTCTCAAGCCTGTCTTACGGTCTTTGCTACGCTTGGTAAAGAAGCTAACTGTGATAGGCAACATCGCATAAATACATGGCATGATAAATGCAATGAATCCAGCTCCAAGTCCCGTTAAAAATAGCTCCCACAAAGAGCTCTTTTCCATTGTACTACCAATTTCTTTATCAGAAGCACTAACCCTTGCGGCGCTATTATTGCTATCGCTATTGGTGGCAACAGTAGCAGGTGCGGCAGGGCTATCAACTGCTGCAACAGCAGTATCATTGCTGGCGGTATCCACAGCCGTAGCAGCCAGGCCCTCTATTTTTACATCAAAGTCAAAGTCTTTAGGTGGCAGGCACATTTTATCGTCGCATACCTGAAAACTTACATTGCCTTTCAGCGTTGTATTGGCACGCGCAATCAATTTTTGCGTATAGGTAACTTTGTTTTGGTAATAGTGAATGGTTCCTACATCCTCAACCACTTCATCAGTTACTTTGCCTGCAACCTGCATTTTACCGTCAAGACGGATATTGCTGTTCTTGTTGAGTTTTACTTCGGTAGGAATTTGAGTGCCGTCTCCACCAGGAGTTGCTGTATAAATATGCCAGCCAGATTCGATATTGGCAACAGCCGTAACGGTAAAGGTGCTGTCGCCTGTTTTTTTAGCGTCAAATTTCCACTTCACTTTGTCTAAAGCTACTTGTGAAAAAGCGGAAAGCCCTGTGATGAGTAAGGTTAGGAGTAAAAGTACACGCCTCATAATTTTTCTTTTCAGAATTTTGTAGTTGGTTAAACAGAATTATTTTTCACAAAAAAATAATCCGTGCAAGTTAGCAAAAAATGTGGTGTTAACAGGAGGAAACAAAAAAGCCCGGTCGCTAAACCGGGCTACATAATGATGTGTTTGTGACTGGTTAATGACGTTTTATTACCAGCCCAATAGATATGCGAATATCAATGGTGCGACAATTGTTGCGTCACTTTCCACTATGAATTTAGGAGTGTGGATATCCAGTTTGCCCCAGGTTATTTTCTCGTTTGGAACGGCGCCGGAATAAGAACCGTAAGACGTAGTAGAATCAGATATCTGGCAGAAATAGCTCCAGAAAGGTACATCATGCCACTCCAAATCCTGATACATCATTGGCACCACGCAAATCGGGAAATCGCCTGCAATACCGCCGCCAATCTGGAAGAAGCCAAGACCTTTACCAGTGCTCATTTCGCGGTATAATTCAGTAAGCCAAACCATATATTCGATACCGCTTTTAACGGTGCTTGCCTGCAATTCGCCTTTGATTACATAGCTTGCGAAAATGTTACCAGTTGTGCTATCTTCCCAGCCTGGTACTACTATCGGAATGTTTTTTTCTGCAGCAGCCACTATCCAGCTATCCTTAGGGTCTATTTCGTAGTACTGCTCCAGCACCCCGCTTTTAACCATTTTGTACATAAACTCATGTGGGAAATAGCGCTCGCCTTTCGCTTCTGCTTCTTTCCATAAATCAACCAAGTGCTTTTGCAAGCGGCGGAAAGCTTCTTCTTCAGGAATACAAGTATCCGTTACACGATTGTAATGATTTTCCAGCAAGTCCCACTCATCCTGTGGTGTAAGGTCGCGATAATTAGGCACGCGCTTGTAATGGCTGTGAGCCACCAGGTTCATCACATCTTCTTCCAGATTAGCACCTGTGCAGGAAATGATGTGTATTTTATCCTGACGAATCATTTCGGCTAATGAAATGCCTAATTCGGCTGTACTCATCGCTCCGGCCAATGATACCAACATTTTGCCGCCCTCGAGCAAATGTGTTTCGTAGCCTTTTGCTGCGTCCACCAATGCTGCTGCATTAAAGTGACGGTAATGATGTTGAATAAACTGAGAAACAGGTCCTTTACTCATGTTGTATGTTTGTAGTAACTGATTACAAGATTAGAAGAATAGGTTTTTACGCCGCGCAAAAATAGGATTTTAAAAGGCAAAATGAAAAAGTCAAATTAGATTCAAGAATCAAGAACCAAGAGCCAAGAATCAAGATTGTGGAATAAAGTTTTTGAATCCAACATCTCAATACCCACTACTCAATACCCAATACAAACTACCCAATACTCATTTCCCAAATAATCATCCTACTTTTATGGCCTCATTTTAAAACAAGACAAAATTATGTCGGTACATAGTGAAGTAAAGCGTGTCACCACGCATACGTTGCAAAGAATGAAACAAAAAGGGGAGAAAATCTCTATGATTACGGCTTACGACCATGCCTTTGCGGGTATTTTCGACGAGGCCGGTATCGATATTATTTTGGTGGGCGACTCTGCCAGTAATGTTATGATGGGCCATGAAACTACCTTGCCTATTACGCTCGATCAGATGATATTTATGGCGGGTAGCGTGGTGCGTGGTGCTAAGCGTGCTTTTGTAGTTTGCGATCTGCCTTTTGGTAGCTATCAGGGCAATAGCAAGGAAGCGCTTAATTCTTCCATTCGTATTATGAAAGAAAGCGGTGCACATGCTGTAAAACTGGAGGGTGGAGTTGAAGTAAAAGATTCTATTGAGCGCATCGTATTAGCCGGTATTCCTGTTATGGGGCACCTGGGTTTGACGCCGCAATCTATCTATAAATTTGGTACTTATACTGTGCGTGCAAAGGAGGAAGAGGAGGCAGAACAGTTGGTGCGCAACGCTCACGCGCTTCAGGAAGCGGGCGCATTTTCATTGGTGCTGGAAAAAATACCTGCTACATTGGCTAAGCGTGTTGCAGAGGAAGTTTCGATTCCTGTTATAGGCATTGGCGCGGGTATGCATGTGGATGGTCAGGTTTTGGTAATGCACGATATGCTGGGTATTACCAAGGATTTTAGTCCGCGTTTCCTGCGCCGTTATGGCAATCTGCGCGATGATATCAAATCTGCTACAGAGCACTATATTGCTGATGTGCGCAGTCGCGATTTCCCTAATGAATCTGAGCAATATTAAATCTGTATTATACTATTATGGTTAATCAAGAGGTATTTCACGAGTTGCGTGCTGAGCTGGAAAGCAGCAGCACGCAACTCGTAGCTGTTTCTAAAATAAAGCCTGCATCAGACATCAAAGCGCTGTACGACTTGGGTCAACGTGATTTTGGCGAAAATTATGTGCAGGAGTTACTCGAAAAAGTGCCGCTATTGCCGCAAGATATCCGCTGGCATTTCATTGGTCATTTGCAAAGCAATAAAGTGAAGTATATAGCGCCATTCGTCTATATGATACACGGTGTAGACAGTTTTAAACTATTGCAGGAAATCAATAAGCAGGCTGAAAAAAATAACCGAATTATTCGTGTGCTTTTGCAGGTGCATATTGCGGAAGAGGAAACGAAATTTGGGTTGGATGAAAAAGAGGCAATAGAATTAATGGAGTATTACGCTGCGCAAAAAGATAGCTTGAGTCACGTACAAATATGCGGGCTGATGGGTATGGCTTCTTTTTCTGAAGATGCAAATCAGGTGCGCAAAGAGTTTCAGCAATTGAATGCGGTATTTTCTATTGTCAAACAAAGCTATTTTTTAGGCAATAATGATTTTAAAGAATTGTCGATGGGCATGAGCGGTGACTATGCGCTGGCGGTAGAAGAGGGGAGTACGATGGTACGCATCGGTAGTATGCTATTTGGCAGACGAAAATAATTTTGAACCGTATTTAACTTTTAGAAAATAGCAAAGTCTAAGCCAAACCCAATTTCTCTGCAACTATTATGACCACTCAAAAATCTGCTCTACTTTTCTCAGAAAAGCAGTCAACTACATACAAAATTCTAATGGCTACGGGCATTGCTGCAATAGCTGTCCTGTCATTTAATAGTTGCAAATCAGATAAAGATGATGCCGCCAAAGGCAAGCCCACGGCGCCAAAGGTGCTGCCGGTTGAGGTAGTGGTTGTAAAGTCGGCACCCTTGCAAAACCTGTATCAATCGAGCGGTACGCTGTTGAGCAACGAAGAAATAAGTGTTTATCCCGAAACGCCCGGACGCATTACCGCTATTAATTTTAAAGAGGGCACGCGCGTGCGCAAAGGAGATTTGCTGGTGCAACTATTCAATGCCGATATAGAAGCCCAGATACAGAAGCTGAAAGTTCAACGCAAGCTGGCCGTAACTACTAAAGAGCGTCAGGACGAACTGCTGGAAATTAGCGGCATCAGCAAGCAGGAATATGATAACACAATTACAAATATAGCTTCGATAGATGCCGATATAGTGTATAATGAAGCGCAGTTGCGCCGTTTGCAGATACGAGCACCATTTGATGGTATTATTGGTTTGCGCAATGTAAGCGTTGGTGCTATTGTGTCTTCCGCTACATTAATTACAAGCATACAACAGGTTCATCCATTAAAACTCGATTTTCCGGTTCCCGACCAATATAGAGGCAGCGTGCAGGTAGGAGCCGAGTTTATGTTTACAGTTGCAGGTGAGCGTGATACATTACGTGCTAAGGTTTCGGCCATACAACCCGCTGCTGACGCGGTTACCCGTACTGTTACCGTGCGTGGCATAGCTCCTAATCCAAATAGTAAATTGATACCCGGTGCTTTCGCAAATGTCTATTTTCCTTTGTCAGAAAACACCGAGGCTATTACTATTCCATCGCAATGCATTATCCCTACTACCAAGGATAAAAAAGTGGCTGTAATTAAAGGCGGCAAAGTTGAAATGGTTACTGTAAACACCGGCATGAGATTGGTGGAAAATATTGAAATATTACATGGGCTGAGCCTTGGCGATACTGTAATCGCAACCGGAATTATGCAGGTAAAGCCGGGGATGGATGTAAAGGTGACGAAAGTGAGATAGGAAAATATCAAATAAAAAATGGAGCTGCGTCTTTCGATGCAGCTCCATTTTATTTAATTTCTTTTATTACGCCCTTTCTATTTTTCTTATTTTATTCTCTTTTGTCAGATCTTTCAACAGATTGTCCAATACACCGTTGATGAACTGTCCGCTTTGAGGGGTGCTATATTGTTTGGCAATCTCAATGTATTCGTTGATCGTAACTTTTGTAGGGATGGTAGGGAAATATAGCATCTCGCAAATGCCCATACGCAACAGCAAAAGGTCTATAATAGCGATACGGTCTGCATCCCAGTTTTTCAACTTAGGCTTAATCAACTCCATGCAATAGTTTTCCTTGTCGAGTGTAGTTACCAGCAAGCTGCGTGCATACTCTTGTTTTTCGCTGCTTATGAATGAAAGGAAATTCACATTTTTATTGTTGCGGAAATAGTTCTCCACCAGCATCAATGTCATTTCTTTATCATCCTCCCAGCCATTCCATTCGTCTTGCAGGTATTCCTGAAAGCTTTCATTTTCCAGCATACATTTCTTCCAGATAAAGTGCATCATCTTTTTTTCTTCCGATTTTGTACGGCTTTGCTCAGCAATGTACTGTTGGTATTCCTCAGTTTTTACCAGTAGTTGGTATAGCTTTTTAATCCACTCATCTTCAATAATGTGCGCGACATTATCTGCTTCTACCTTTTCGGTAAAAGTAGTATTGTCCAGCAGTTCCCAAAGGAAAGTGTTGCCTGCAATTTTGGTATTTACTTTAAGGTCTTCTTCCGTAGGCAGGTATTTTGCAGCACGATTGCCGGCGTCCATTTCTGCATACTGGGCCACTTTGGCCAATACCAGTAATAGGCCGGTAAATAGCATGGATGCGCGCTGGATGTCTGCGTTCAGCATTTTCGCACCTTTATATCTAAGGTCGCCCTGCTCTTTTTCGCTTATAGAGGCACTGATTTGCTCTGAGGTTTCGAGCGAATAAAGAACCTGCATTACTTTTACACGAATATTTCTGCGACTTATCATGAACGGAAAATTTTAAAAAAGGAGTGCAAAGGTAAGCAAACCGTGCCATCATTTTATAGGTATTTTTAGCCTGCATCATTTGTTGCTTTTTGTTGCTGCTTTGAAAAATAGCCCTGGGTTGTACCACGCTAATTCTTTTGTAGGCTTCAACCCGCTAATTCCAGCCTATTTTTGCATCTTTGTTCTTTGCCCAAAAATAGATACCAACAAGAATATTCAAAGAATCGCGGATGAGATTAAAATTACAATTGTTTTTTGCGCTCGTATTGGTAAGTCAGGCCACATTGATAGCGCAGACGAATGAACTACACTGGAAAAACAGAAAGCCTCATGCTGCTTACTGGCAGCAGGATGTTTATTATAAAATAGACGCCAAAATAGATGAAAGCACCCATCAGTTGGCGGCAAAGCAGGAGCTTAAATACACCAACAATTCGCCCGATACACTGCGCTTTGTCTATTTTCATTTATTTCAAAATGCATTTATACAAGGTTCTTACACGCACGAGCTCGAAAAGGCAAATAACGTAAAGCCGCGCCTCGGGCGATACGAAGCTGCGGGTTTGGGCACTATTATCTCCAACATCAGGGCAAATGGTGAAGCTGCAACAACCGAGCTCGACAACACTATTCTGAAAGTGAATCTGCCCAGCCCTTTGCTGCCGGGCAATAGCGTTACGTTTACCCTTGATTTCACTACATTCTTCGACCGTGGGGGTACGCGCCGTCGTATGCAGATGTACGATGCCTGGGGTTTTATGCATTACAACGGTTGCCAGTGGTTTCCCAAAATAAGTGTGTACGATGCTAAATTTGGTTGGGACACGCACCAGCATTTAGGTAAAGAATTTTATGGCGATTTTGGCACTTATGATGTAACCCTTGATTTTGCATCGAACTACATTGTGGAAGCCACTGGAGTGCTTGCTAACAGGGCTTCGGTATTGCCTGATGATTTGCGTGAGCAATTAGACCTTAAGAATTTCGCGCAAAAGCCCTGGGGCGAAAAGCCCTCTGTGATTATTCCTTATAAAAAAGACGAGCGTAAGCAATGGCGTTTTGTGGCGCATAACGTGCACGATTTTGCTTTCACGGCAGATCCCTCTTACCGGCTGAGCACCGTGTATCAGGATGGTGTGGAATGTGTAGGAATAGCCCAGGAGCCACATGCAAGTGGCTGGCAAAATTCTGCCGAGCTGGTTGCTAAAATCATCAAAACTTTTTCTGAAAAATACGGACAATACCACTATCCTAAAATGGTAGCTGCCGATGCCAATGACGGCATGGAATACCCGATGATTACGATGGATGGCGGTCGCGAACCTGGCTATCGTGGATTGCTTGTTCACGAAATAGCGCACAACTGGTTTTATGGAATGGTGGGTAGCAATGAAACGTACAGAGCCGCCATGGACGAGGGTTTCACGCAGTTTCTCACCAGCGAGGGTTTGCGTGCAATTGATGGCGATACATTGGTTGAATCAAAGCCTGCAAGTAAATGGTTGCAGCGCTTTGGCGAGCAAAAGCTGGTAAAAGATAGCCGGGTATACAATGCCTATATCATGGATGCCGCTACTGGCAAGGATTTTCAGTTGAATACCCATTCTGATGATTTTGATGGTGCGCTGGGACATGGCGGTGGCTATCGCCTGGTGTATTATAAAACGGCTACGATGTTGTACAACCTTCAGTACGTTTTAGGTGATTCTTTGTTTGCGGGTGCCATGCTGCACTATTTTAACCAATGGAAATTTGCGCATCCTTATTTTGAAGATTTTAGAAATTCCATCACGCAATATACCCATGTGGATTTAAACTGGTTCTTCGACCAATGGCTGGAAACCACCAAGGGATTGGATTACGGCGTTTCGCGCCTGCGCAAAGTGAAAGGTAGTGATAGCTTTGATATTACATTTGCCCGTAAGGGCGAAATGCAAATGCCGCTCGACTTTACAATAACAGATAAAGCCGGCGGAAAGCAGAGCTATTACATTCCAAACAACTGGTTTGAAAAAGAGACCGAAGCGACAACATTGCCGCGCTGGATAGGCTGGGGCAGACTGAATAGAAAGCATACAGTAAGGGTTGCAGCTACCGATGGAATACAAATGGTAGAGATAGATACAACGCTGCGGCTTGCCGATAAAATGATGCTGGATAATACCCGTATCAATAGTTGGTTGCCTTTTCGCGCGCGGATTATCAGCAAATTTGATGCGGGATTGAATACGCCATTCGACTGGAAAAATTATCGCGCTACCATACGTCCGGACCTTTGGTACAATGCTATCGACGGAGTGAAAGTAGGCGTACATTTCGATGGCGGATTTATGAATACTTTTTTCAAAGTCGATGGTGCTATCTGGTTCAATACGCATGTAGGTCAATGGGACAGATACCGCGCTACCAATGGCGACAAGGCTTACAGCAATTACGAGCCAATCAATTTTGTATTGAATCTTGAATCGCCTTTTATCAAAGATTTACCGCAGGTGAAAGGCTATTTTAACGCTCGTTTGTTAGATGGCTTAAAATATCATCGTGCCGGATTGCAATGGCAGGTTAACTTAAATAGCACGGTCAATCTCTCGGTACAGTCGATGGAGCGTAGGGGTATCAACACTAATTATCTTTTGTATCCGCAGGAGTGGAGCAGCAATAAGCATGCACGAAATAGTTCGTTGCAAATAGGCTATGAGCGCAAGTATAGTTTTAATAAAGGTGCTGGAAGCACGACTGTAAAGGCACGCACGCCATTGTTGACCGATGCTTTCGATTATAGCTATATTCAGTTAGAGTCTAACAACCAAAAGTTTATTGGTAAAATGCTGTTGCGCACACGCCTATTTGCACGCTACGGTACCGGAAATAATATTCCTTATGAAAGTGCGCTATTCCTTGCTGGCGCCAGTCCCGAGGAGATGATGGACAATAAATATGTGCGCAGTATGGCATTTGTACCATCCGATTGGGTGGGTAGCTATTCTTCAGTTAGTACCAATCATTTTCACCACGGCGGTGGATTGAATCTGCGTGGCTATGCCGGCTATGTTGCATTTGATGAACGCAATGGCAATCCTACGGTGGGCTACAAAAGCCGCAGTGGTGCAGCATTGAATGTAGAAGCTGATTTTACTAATTACATTCGCCTGCAACCATCGTTTACTAAAAATTGGTTGCGCATCAATCTGTATGCTTTTGCAGATGCAGGTTTAACAGAATTAAGTTACGTTCCGATCCCTTCGCTCGGTACAGAAGATTATACCAAAATAAGACCGTCTGAAATGGCATCTGACCTACGTATTGATGCAGGAATAGGCACTACACTTACAATTAAAAAATGGGGTGTATTAGAAAAAGCCAAACCGCTAACTTTACGCTTCGATATGCCTTTCTTCGTGAACAGACCTACGGTTGGCCAGTCCAACTATTTTGCGCCGCGCTGGGTGGTAGGCGTTAGCAGGGCATTTTAATATTAAACAGATACAGAATTTTATAAGTTTTTTACAGCAATGAACATTATATATTGTTACGATGCCTACTGCGGTTGGTGTTATGGATTTAGTCCGGTTATAAAAAAGATAGCAGAGAAGTACGAGGGACGTTTGACATTTGATGTATTGAGTGGCGGTATGATTTTGCCCGAAGAGCCTGCATCTATAAGTATGATGGCACCCTATATACAAGAGGCTTACAAAACGGTTGAAGAGCATACCGGCATTACATTTGGCGAAGATTTTTTATGGCATATTTTTCATCACGAACAGAGTGATTGGTTCCCGTCTTCGGAGAAGCCGGCCATTGCTATGTGTATTTTAAAAGAACATGCACCTGAAAAAGCAATTCAATTTGCAGGTGACTTGCAATATGCGCTAAACTACGAGGGGCGCGACCTTACGGACGATGAAGCCTATCGTCATTTGTTGCCGATGTATGGAATTGATGCAGATGCATTTTACGAAAAGCTGCACAGCGAAAAGTATAAAGAGCAGGCTTATCACGAATTTGCAACCGTGCAACAGTTGCAGGTAAAAGGCTTTCCTGCTGTGTTTCTGCAAGTAACATCGGGCAAGTTTTATTTGCTGGCAAATGGCTATACTTCATTCGAGGTATTGGATGAGCGTATTCAAAAGGTATTGCAGGAAATGCAGAATTAATCTACCCAAATTAAGAATAGCGCCATGCAGGATGATGTAACGATTTCCCGAAAAAAGCCCGTGTTTGAAATTAGCACGGCATTACATAAGTATCTTAGGCAATATCAGCGCGAAGCCCATCTGCCGGTAACTTACAGCGACTTGCGTAATTTTCGCGAGGCGGTACCCTTGATGGATAAAAATGGTAAAGATACTTTGTGGGAATGTCCTATTTATGCACCGCATGAAATAGAGCACCTGCACAACGGTCTTAAGAAAGTGTACGCTTTATTGAAAGCCTCGGGTAACCTGCGCATTGTAGAGCATAAATATATAGACAGGATTGACTATTGCACATTTGGCAATACGCATCCATTTCGCATTCGCATTGTAAATAGGTTGAATGATGTGTATGACTATTTTTATGTGAAAGTTGCGGATGCGTCGCGCATCTACGGATTGGAGACAGAGCATATCTTATCGCCTAACCAGGTTAATTATCTGGTAGATGGCAGTACCTTGATTGAAGAACATATACCCGGCATACCCGGCGATGTATTTACCAAAACCTGGCTGGGCAATCCTGACTATAATCCTAAGCGTATTGCCAAAGAGTTTGTGAAGTTTAATGAGCGCTGTTTTATCACGTTGCTGGGCGATATGCGTTCTTACAATTTTGTGGTGCAGATAACGCCCGACTTTGATGACTTTCAGTTTCGCATACGCTGTATCGACTTTGACCAGCAGTTTTATGAGGGCAACAAAAAGGTATATCTGCCACAGTTTTTCAAAGAAAATTATCCTTTTGTACAATTGGGAATAGAGCATCTTACCGATAAAACATTTAATCAGTATCAGCAGGAAGAGCGCTCGTCTATTGTGCATCGCGTGCGCAGTGAACGCTACCGGCTAACCGATTTGCGGGATGCCCTAAGTACAGACCGCATCTCTACACCCGAAAAAATTAAGGAACTTCGCGATGCCCTTGCCGAGCATTATGACGATGCACATTATCTGAAATGCAATACCATGGCCGATATAGTGGAGGCTAATATTAAGCGGGTGATCAGGCAGGTGAAACTTTGACAAGAACCAAGATACAAGAACCAAGAACCAAGAACCAAGAGGCAAGAATCAAGATACAAGAACCAAGAATCAAAATCCAAAATCCAATACCCACTACCCAATACTCATTACCCAATACTATTTTAAATTTTTAATTTTTAATCAATACTATGACACAGTACCAGACACTTATTGAAGAAGTGTACAGCAACAGAGCGCTATTATCTGACAAAAAATATGAAGACGCAATCCGTGCGGTGATTGAAGAAGTGGACAAGGGAAGATTGCGTGTATCTCAGCCAACAGAAAATGGCTGGGAAGTAAACCAATGGGTGAAACAGGCTATTCTATTGTATTTTGGTATACAAAAAATGAAAACCTGGGATGTTGCGCCTTTTGAATTTTACGATAAAATGGAATTGAAAAAAGGTTACGAAGCGTTGGGTGTACGCGCTGTGCCGCACGCTGTAGCACGCTATGGCGCTTACATTGCGCGTAATGTAGTGCTCATGCCATCTTATGTAAATATTGGTGCCTATGTAGATGAGGGCACGATGGTGGATACATGGGCAACTGTAGGTAGTTGTGCGCAAATAGGCAAGCATGTGCACCTGAGTGGTGGCGTAGGAATAGGCGGTGTGTTAGAGCCATTACAGGCGGCGCCTGTAGTGATTGAAGATGGTTGCTTTATCGGTTCCCGTTGTATTGTAGTAGAGGGTGTGCGTGTGGAGAAAGAGGCAGTGTTAGGTGCGAATGTAGTGTTGACTCAATCTACTAAAATTATTGATGTGAGCGGCCCGGAGCCGATTGAGATGAAAGGTATTGTGCCAGCACGTAGCGTGGTAATACCGGGTAACTATACCAAGAAATTTCCTGCGGGAGAGTTTGGTGTAGGTTGTGCATTGATTATAGGCAAGCGTAAAGAAAGCACCGACTTGAAAACCAGTCTGAACGATGCTTTGAGAGATTTCAATGTATCTATTTAATTAGTTTTTTCACAGCCGCAATAGCATTCAGATGCAATGCTGTTGCGGCTTTAATATTATCAGCAATGAAGCGTTTCTCTCTAAGTCGTGGAGTTTGGGTGTTGATATTTTTATTAGCGATGCTATTACCAGCGTCGGCTATTTTTGCGCAAAAGGCTTTACTGGCTTCATTGCGACAGAATGTAGTGTTTATGGGCATGTCCAATCCCATTACCATTATGCTCGAAAATTGTGATTGCAACGATGTGCTGGTTACAACCGATAATGGTACCATCAAGCGCTACGACGATTGCAGTTACGACTACACGCCATTGCGTACCGGCTTATCGCAGATAATCGTGCGAAAGCGTGGTGGCAAGGCTTCTACCAATATTTTATTGCGGGTAAATCCCAAACCTAAGCCTGTTGCTTCTATTTCTAAAATAGCGGGCGGCGGCATCCGCAAGAATGTGCTCGAAGTACAAACCGGTGTAATGGCCGGCTGGGTAGATTACGATTTCAAAACTGAATTTAAGGTGGACCATTTTATGGTAACTATTATGCGCGAAGGAAAAATACTCTTTACCCGCTATAATAAAGGCGCCCGCTTTGAAGAAGAAGTAGGCCGCTGGCTGAAAGCAACGAAGGTGGGCGACAAAGTTTTGGTGTATGATATTGAAGCCAAAGGCAGCGACAATGTAATGGTAATGCTTGATCCTTTGGAATTTAAAGTACTGAATTGATAAGAAATTATGAATACCGACTTTTTAAACGAAACTTTTCTTGGATTGACAGTAACTGTTTATCTGCGCTTTGCGGGTATATTGCTATTGGCATTGCTGCTGCGCAAATATATTTCTGCAATCTTTACCAAAGCCTTTTACGGACTGTTTCGTAAGTTTTCTTCCGACTATTTTGCGCAACAATTTAAAGCGTTGCTCGAGCGGCCTATTCAAGGTTTGATTGTGACTATTTTATTTTATGTAGCTATCAATCAAATCAACACTTTACTGGATAGCGTCATTCTGCTGCATCGTAGCAAACCATTGGTAACAGAGGGTAAATCTGTCACGACTACGGTGATAACAGTGATGGATGCCATCGACCATATTTTCTTCTTTGTTACTATTTACTATTTCATATTGCTTGTGTCAAGGTTGCTTGATTTTGTTTATCAGGTATTGATGCACAAAGCACGTGCAAATGAAGACAAAGAACGCCAACAGGTATTTCCTTTGTTGAAAGATGTGTTGAAAGTATTGGTTTGGGCATTCGGATTTTTTACGGTGCTGGGTGTGGTATTTCATGTAAATGTAGCAACCTTAATAGCCGGTCTTGGGGTGGGCGGTATAGCCATTGCATTCGCCGCAAAGGAAAGCCTGGAGAACCTTTTAGCCTCTTTTATGGTCATGATTGATAAGCCGTTCAGGATAGGGGATTGGGTAAAAATAGGCACCGTTGAGGGCGTCATCGAAAAGGTAGGTTTTAGAAGCAGTCGCATCCGCACATTTGATAAATCAGTTATCATATTGCCTAATCGAAAGTTGATAGACAGCAGTCTGGAGAATTTTTCGGAGCGCGGTACGCGCCGCGTGAAATTCACTATTGGCGCGGTATACGGCCTATCGCAGCAAACGCTGGAAGATACCATGCATGAGGTAAGGGAGATGATTAAAAACACCGAGGGTACCTTTGGCGAACCAACGGTTTGCCTGGATGGCTTTGGCGATTTCTCTGTCAATATTCTGGTGGTCTATTTTGTAACTATCACGCCTGATTTGAAATTTGAAAACCTGAAACAGCATATCAATTTTGGTGTTTACCAAATCATGTACCGCCGTGCCAAAGGTTTTGCTTTCCCTACACAAGTGGGGATTGAGGGAGAGGATATCAATGAGGTGACGGAGAATGCGACGCCGTCAAGCAATTTATAAAGATATAATTTGTTTAATGTGCTCAAAAAAGCGTGCCATTTTATGCAGATTTATTAACCTCGTTGGCTACTGTGTTAGTAGCGTTGTTTTTGGAAGCAATATTTAATTGAAACTTTAAATGCGGTCGGAGACCGCGTACCTCAGCGACGTAGTCGGGAGAAACGCCGAGCAGGGTACAATCTTTTTAGACAGTACATTAAAAACCAATGACCCACATGACAGGTAACGAAATAATTGAAAAACTTAAATTAGAAGCCCATCCAGAAGGTGGATATTATAAAGAAACATACAGATCTGAACTTTTAATAAAAAATGATCAACAGAAAACGCGAAACGTAAGCACGGCCATCTATTTTCTTTTGAAAGATGACGAGAAGTCATTGTTCCATCGCATTCAATCTGATGAGTTATGGTTTTTTCACCAAGGCGAAGCTTTGGAAATCGTGTTTATAGAAAACAATGAATTAAAAACAATTATTTTAGGAAATGACATAACAAACGGAGAAGTGCCACAAGCAAAAATACCCGCCCATGTTTGGTTTGGCTCAAGAATTAAAAACGCCAGCGGATATGCTTTGGTTAGCTGCACGGTAGCCCCAGGTTTTGACTTCTTGGATTTTGAATTGGCCAACAGAGAAACACTTACATTGGAATTTCCACATTTAAAAGAAAGTATAGAGACTTTTACCCCCATTTGCGCGCGCTAATACTCGCTGCTGGTTCACGCACCCTTGCGTGGATCCAAACGAACCATAGCTGTCGAACATGATTAGAGTAGACCGATGCCATAATTGTTATCTTAAAATTAAAATGAGGAAGCAATATAGGTTCCTAAATAAGTTGAATTTTTAGCGGATGTTTAATGTTGTTTTTTAAAGATTGAAGAACGCGAGGGCGCGTGCGTCAGCCTTGAGTTTTACGTGCGCAAGCGGGGCACACGAAAGGATTCTTGCCTTTACTTTGTAGAAGTATAAATATTGACTAAATTTAAAAGGAAAGTAGAGGTGACCTATCATTCGTGCAAGATTAATTCAGATCTATCTGGCGCATTAGTCCTCTGCTTTCCCTTTTCAGATTGTAGCATCAAATAGAATGTTAGACTCAGAGGTCTATTAAAGGCTTTAATGCAGGCAATCTTTTTTTGTTTTTCCTTAAATGTGAAATTATGAAAAACTATTCAATTTATGTAGGGATCGATATTTCCAAAAGCAGCCTTGATATCTGTAGT
>PJTT01000133.1_pt1 | contig 120495 bp, 97 predicted proteins | sample 1512261 | NCBI WGS metagenome assembly PJTT01 (sample SAMN08177685, study PRJNA422409) | Soil metagenome, whole genome shotgun sequencing project. | isolation source: Soil (2) enriched on wood chips | place: USA: Madison | collected 2015-01-15 | reverse complement strand
TAACAGAAGAAATCAAAGGGAATGGATCTTTCACAATCTTTTACGTTGTGTTTTGGCATTCAAGCCTTGCCCATATTCAATGGTGAAAATAAAATGAGAATGAAATACCTAATCCTATTTGATGATTTGGAAATTTGGTAATGAGGGTTTCCCTTTTGAATAGGAGACTTGCACAAAGCTGAATAGAATTGATGCAGTACAAGAGTGCGACGCAACCAAACTCCCCTTTAGGGGTCGGGGGCATAGTAGCACTACAGTTGACCAACAAAAAATAGTTGTTATAATTAAAAGCATAACAAGATGGATTCGCAACAGATAATTGAACAATACCAACAAGCAATAATACAAATTGCTACCAATAGTGGAACCGGTACCGGTTTTTATTTAAAGGAGTTTGATATTATTGTAACCAACGACCATGTGGTGGCAGATAATGCAGAAGTAACCATTGCGGGAAAAATGTTTGAAAAAGTTTTTTCACGAGTGTGGTACACCGATCGTAAACACGACCTGGCTTTTTTGGAAGCACCAAAAAATGTTGACTTGCCCGATGTACGTTTGGGCACTTACGAAACCATGAAAGATGGTGATGCAGTGTTGGCCATTGGTCATCCGTTTGGTTTAAACTATACGGCAACACAAGGTGTGGTATCAAAGGTGGATAGAATACGTGATGGTTTAAAATTTATACAGATTGATGCGGCCATCAATCCCGGTAATAGTGGTGGTCCGTTAGTGAATAAAAGTGGTGAAGTAATTGGTGTAAACTCGTTTATTATTAAGGGCGGCGATAATTTGGGTTTTGCTTTACCGGTATCATACTTACGTGAAGCATTGCAAATGTATTTGCCTAACCGTGGACAAGCCAGCACACGTTGTCATAGTTGTAGTTACCTGGTAACAACAGGAAATATTGAAAGTAAAAAATATTGCCCAAGTTGTGGTACCGAAGTGAAACTGCCGGAAATACCGGAGAAGGAAACAGAGCCGGTTGGTGCTGCAAAAACGATTGAAGATATTTTGCGGGAATTAGGTAAGGATGTAAAGTTGGCGAGAGAAGGAGTAAATAGTTGGTCGGTTAAAGAAGGATCGGCAAAAATTAAGATTGCTTATAATGCCGAAAATTATTTTATAGCCGGTGATGCTTACTTATGCCAAATGCCGGCAGATGTAACAAGGATAAAACCGCTGTACCAATATTTATTACAGGAAAATTATAAACTGGATGGCTTAGTGCTAAGCTGTGTAAAAAACAATATTGTTTTGTCGCGTATTATTTACGATCTGGATATGAATAAAGAAACCGGCGTTACCGAATTTAAAAATTTATTTACCAATGCAGACAAATATGATGATGCATTGAAAAATGAATTTGGTTGTGTAGATAGATTAGAAGAATAGCCATTTTATTTTAAATTTTTTTATATGGCCTGTTTATTGCAACAGGCCTTTTATTTTAATACATGTTTAAAAAGCAATTAACACCGGAGCAGGCACTGCCAAAACTTAAACAGTATTGTGCTTATCAGGAGCGATGCCATGCTGAGGTAATTGATAAATTATATAAACTGGGTGTTTGGAAAAAAGATCATGATGCGATTGTTGCTACATTAATAGAAGAGAGTTATTTAAACGAAGAACGGTATGCTATTGCTTTTGCAGGCGGTAAGTACCGTATGAAACAATGGGGGCGGGTAAAAATAAAATATGAGCTTAAGCAAAAACAGGTAAGTAACTACTCTATTAATAAAGCATTAAAACAATTTGACGAAGATGCTTATTTACAAACATTGCAAAAATTGGCCGAAGAAAAATATGCGCTATTAAAAAGCGAACAATATTTAATACGCAAGAAAAAAACAATGGACTTTTTAGTGCAGCGTGGTTACGAGCATGAGTTAATTGCAATAACCATGAATAACATAACAAAAAAATAAAAGACAACAATTGCAATATTATACTGTTACCTTTATTTTGAATCAATTATTAAGCACACATGGAGTATAACAACTTTTTACAAAAGCGACTTAAAATTGCTTTACCGTTATGGACGGTTTTTTTCCCTATCATTGGTATTGTTCTTTTATTATTACCTTTTAGTACAGACAGCGGGTTATATGCCGGCCTTTTAGGTTTGGTGTTAATGGCCATAGTAGTAGCGGCCGTACACCACGCCGAAGTAGTGGCACATAAAGTTGGCGAACCCTTTGGTACCATTATATTAGCACTCGCCATTACCGTGCTCGAAGTATCGTTAATTGTTTCCATTATGTTAACCGAAGGCGAAAAAGCTTCGGCATTGGCTAGAGATACGGTGTTTGCGGCCATTATGTTAATACTTACCGGTATTATAGGTTTATGTTTATTGGTAGGAGGTGCTCGTTTTAAAGAACAGCAATTTGTAAAACAAGGGGTTAATGCATCCTTAGTTGCTTTAACGGCTATTGTATTATTAACCTTAGTATTACCAAATTATACCACCAGCGAAGCCGGCCCGGTATATAACACCAGCCAGTTAATATTTGTAGCCATTATATCATTGGTTTTATATGGTGGGTTTATTGCGGTACAAACAGTACGCCACCGCGATTATTTTTTACCCGCAAAAGAAGACGGTGCTTCCATTGAACATGCAGAGCCGCCAACAAAAACAACTGCCATTACCAGTCTGGTTTTTTTACTGCTTGCCTTAGCAGCGGTTGTTTTATTATCAAAAAAACTATCGCCAAATATTGAAGCCATGGTGGATGGTATTGGTGCACCGCAAAGTTTGGTGGGTATTATTATTGCGGCAGTAATTTTATTTCCCGAAGGCTTGGCTGCCATACGTGCCGCCCGTAAAAACCGTTTACAAACCAGTTTAAATTTAGCATTAGGTTCGGCATTGGCCAGTATAGGATTAAGTATTCCGGCAGTAGCCATCGTAGCTTACTTTTCCGACTTTACTATTACCCTTGGTATCGATACAAAATCAACCCTATTGGTAATGCTTTCATTGTTCACCATTAGTTTATCGTTTGGCGCAGGCCGTACTAATATTTTACAGGGCATTGTATTGCTGGTAATATTAGCCACTTATTTATTTACTACAATTGTTCCATAAATTAAAAAGTAAAAATTAAAAAAGGGATTACTATTTTGTAGTAATCCCTTTTTTAATTTAGAAAGAAATAAAATTTTATAAAACAATTTTAAACACCGCAGCATGTTTGCCACCGAATGATTTTTGTAAACCCGATCCTGTTTTAATAGTTATGCTGTTACCGCTTAATGATACACTTGGTTTTAATTTACTACCCAACAAACTAACCGATGGTTTTTTAGTAATAGGTAAATTGTTTAAGGTAATGCTGGTTGGTAAAACAGTATTAGCAGCATCTAATAAATAATGCGCATAAATTATTTTACCATCTTTTGATTGTGTGTAAAATATGTTGCCCTCCGAGTATGGCGCAACCGGTTTTGTAGCATGTATGGCCTCGCTGTTAACCGTCATCCAATTGCCAATATCATTTAATCTTTCATAAGCCACCGGATCCCAATCGCCATTTGGCCCCGGGCCAATATTTAATAAAAGGTTACCACCACGAGATACAATTTTAATCAAGTTATGAATCAATTTCTCCGATGATTTGTATTCATCATTAGGTACAAAACTCCAGGAGTTACCCATGGTCATACAAGTTTCCCAAGGATAAGGCAATGGTTTGTTGGGTAACTCTTGTTCCGGTGTTGTATAGTTTTCAAACTCACCGGTAACCGTACGGTCAACCACTAACATACCGGGGTTATAAGTTCTTGCCATACCGGCAATTTTTTTCATATCAATATCCTGGTTAATGGTAATGGTTTTTTGCCATGATACCGATGTATCAATAGTTGATAATGGCCTAACCCAACCACCGTCTAACCATAAAATATCTACCTTACCATAACCACTCATTAACTCATTAATCTGGTTGTAGGTAAAAGTTTTATAAGCTTCCCATTTTTCAGGGTATTTATTTACATCATAATTTACATTTCTATCCTTTGGCGGAAAGTAAGGCCACCAGTAGTTTTCATGGTTCCAGTCGGGTTTTGAGTAATAAGCCCCAATCATAAAACCATCTTTACGGAAAGCATTAAAAATTTCTTTGGTTACATCACTACGAGGGTTAACGCTAAACGGAGTTTTCTTACTCGTTATTTTATAGTCCGTTTGTTTGGTATCGTACATGTTAAAACCATCATGATGTTTGGTGGTAAATATCATATATTTCATGCCCGCTTTGTTTGCAGCACTCACCCATTTTTCCGGATTAAATTGTGTGGGATTAAAACTTGTTTGCAATTGCTCATACGCTTTTACATACTCGTTATAATTTTTTGCATGCGGACCTTTACGTTGTGTCCAACCTTCATCTTCGGGGCAAAGGCTCCAGCTTTCCACAATACCCCATTGGCTGTAAGTACCCCAATGCATAAACAAACCAAACTTTAAATCCTGCCACTCACTTATTTTTTTAATCACCATTGGGTCAGTAGGCGCCACATATTTATGGTGCGTTTCTGTTTCATGTTGTGCCTGTGCAAAACCGGCAAACAATAAAAAAGCAATAACAATAAATCTCTTCATACAACAATCATTAAAGTAACAATGAATAATTTTTTTATTATGGGGTGCCCCTTTCCCGTGTAACGCAAAACTACGGCTCCTGCGTCGCCTTGTTTGCTAACACGGGACTAAAGCGGGTCGGGCTATACGCTACAAGTCCGGCACAAAGCCTACGCACAAATCTTCACCGGGCTTTCCGCTGCTATCCCTCACCCAAGTCCTATGACACAATCAAAACCGTTTCTGCTTCGTCAAGCTCAGCATGAAATTTTTTTGGTCTCTGTCACCCTGAGCTTGACGAAGGGCTACGCAGTATAATACAAGCTCTTCGCCGGCTTCGTCAGGCTCAGCCTGACAACGGTCTTTTTATTTTAAAGAACTTACAAACAGTTTTGGGTTTATGTCACCCTGTTTTAACCCCGTATAGCGTGGAAGTTTGACGAAGGGCAAGCGTTAAGCTTTCGGGTTTTTAAATTCAGTATAGTTTTTTGACAATATTTTTAATTTATCCCAATCAGAATCCATCAACGCCTCCTTTTTCTTTCTCGACCAACCTTTTACTTGTTTCTCAAAAGCAATAGCATTGTTTACATCAGTAAAATAATCATAATAAACAAGAGCCACTGGTCTTCGTGTATAAGTATAACAAGTAATGTTTTCACCTGTTTCATGTATACGAATACGTTGTTCTAAGTTACCTGTCATTCCTGTATAGTATGATCCATCGGAACATTTTAAAATATAAACATAGTAACGATGTGTTTTCATAAAAGGTTATTTTAATAGAGTGAAATGTTTCACACAATCAAAATATAATTCTGCTTCGTCAGGCTCAGCATGACACGATTTTGTTTGTTGTCACCCTGAGTTTGACGAAGGATTACGCAGAAGAATAAAAACTCCTACCGGGCTTCGTCAGGCTCAGCCTGACAAACTTCTTGTTATTTTAAAGAACATAATTTCCCTTTTATTTATGCCTCAGCATGACAAACTTTTTATTATAATGAGAAACCAGCAAAAGCTTTCGGTCTCTGTCACCCTGAGCTTGACGAAGGGCTACGCAGCACAAAAATAAATTCTCACAAGGCTTCGTCAAGCTTTTAATGACAAGTTTTTAATTCATTGAAAATGAATGTCACCCTGAGCTTGACGAAGGGTTTTGTAACACAATAAAAAAGTCTCACTGGGCTTCGTCAGGCTCAGCCTGACAAACTTCTTGTCATTTTAAAGAACATAATCTCTCTTTTATTTGTGCCTCAGCCTGACAGCGCTCTCATAGTTATAAAAAAAGATAACCCTTTTTATTTGTGCGTCAGCCTGACAAACATATTACAGCCAGTAATACAAATATAATTAACAGTAAGTCAAAAACCGCTGTACCAGCGGCTTTCAAATAGGTAAGAATTTAAAACTTTTCTACTACACCCAGTGCAAACAGCGCAAAGTCATACTTAGCGGGGTCTTTCGCATCAAAACTTTTTAAATGCATGGTTAAGTTTTCTGCGGCCAGCCAATCATCCTGTTTACGATCTAGCAAACCAAAGTGTCGTGCTACACGGGCCACATGTACATCCAGCGGACAAATTAATTGCGAAGGCGAAATGTTTTTCCAAATACCAAAGTCAACACCCTTGTTATCACGGCGTACCATCCAACGTAAATACATATTCAGCCTTTTACACGCCGATCCTTTATACGGTGTAGAAATATGTTTGCGTGTACGCAATGGCGAATCTTCTAACGAAAAAAAATATTGGTGAAAACCGGTTAACATTGGTTCAATAGTTTTACCAAATTGTGTAAATGCCGTTTCTAAACTATTGTGTTGTAGGTAATGGTGTTTAAAAAAAGCGACAAAAAATAATAAGTCGGTATCGTTAAAAGTGCGGTGTTTAAAACCCAATAAATTTTTTAAATCATCATCGCTGTGGTGCAAACAAAAAGCATGCGGTTGCATATCCATACGTTGCAGCAACTCCTTTGTTTTATTAATAATGGTAGTACGATTACCCCAGGCAAGTATGGCAGCAAAAAATCCTGCTATTTCAATATCGGCTTGTTGTGTAAACAAATGTGGAATACAAATAGGGTCGTCTTTAATAAACGATGGCTGGTTGTATTCTTTTACTTTATTATCCAGAAAAAGTTTAAGCTGCGTTAAGTCCAATACTTGTTGTTTAGTAATTACAAAAATAAGAGCTATAAGATTTTAAATCTTATAGCTCTTGATGGTATAATATTATATTTAAGATTACTGGCGAGAAGACTACTTATTGAAAAAACCATCAACACAATTATAATTTTTTCTCTGCTTTTTCAGGCTCAGCCTGACATGATTTTGTTCGTTGTCACCCTGTGCTTGACGAAGGGCTACGCACCACAGGTATAAATTCTCACAGGGCTTCGTCAAGCTCAGCCTGACAAACTTCTTGTCATTTTAAAGAACATAATATGTCTTTTATTTGTACCTCACCCTGACAGCACGGGTATAAATTTTTTACTGCACCCTAACCGGTTCGTTTTTTCTAAAGCGGTCAAATACTATCTTGGTTGTTTTCTCATCAATCTTAGATGATTTTTTTAGTACACTAATAAAGTGATCTACTTCTTCCTTTGCAGCAGGACAACCAGAATTATCGCCATTTGGCATTTTAGCATCAGCAATTACATTACCCTTTGCATCGTACACAATCCAAAAGGGAATACCACCACTGCGTGGTGTGTTCGCATGTTTTTTATACAACTCTTCTGCACCGGGGTTTTCTAATGCTTTTTTATCATCAGATTCCTGAATAACAAGGTGTTCAATTACATAATTATCCTGAAAAAACTTTTTGCATTCAGGGTCGTTCATAGCCGTATCCATTTTACGGCACCAACCGCACCAGGATGCATGAAACATAATAAACACATTTTTCTTTTCAACTTTTGCTTTTGCAAAAGCTTTTTTCAATACTTCATCGGCCGAAGGCGGCGTTGCTTGCGCCATGGTTGTTACAGAAATAGTTGTTAGTAACAACAGCGAGAAAATATTTTTTAACATGGTTTAGATTTTTTTGCTTGTTATAAAATTATAACAATGCATCGAGGTCAACAAAATCAATATACTTTGAATTGATTAAAAAGCAGCATAGGAAGGACACTTACACAATGCCCAATAGAATTACAGAACGTACAAGTGAGTGACACAACAGACGATGATAGTAGCACTGCAGCCGACCAACAAAAAAATCTATAAAATACTATACGCCAACCAACCAAATAAATAGGCCAGGGCTGTCATATAAATAACCTGAATAACAGGCCATTTCCAGCTTTTGGTTTCGCGGCGCACAATGGCAAGGGTGCTCATACATTGCATGGCAAAAACATAAAACAACATTAAGGATACGCCGGTACCAATAGTATAAACGGGGCTACCATCGGCACGGGTTGCGGCATGCATTTTTTCTTGCAGTGGTAGGTTTTCTTCGCCATCATCTTCTACACTATACAATGTGGCCATGGTGCCTACAAAAACTTCACGGGCCGCAAAGGAGGTAATAAGGGCAATACCAATTTTCCAATCGTAACCAAGCGGACGAATAGCCGGCTCAATAGCGTGACCCACAATACCAATATAGGAGTTGGCTAATTTTTGATTAGCAAATTCAATGTCCAGTGTTGCAGTATCAGCATTGGGTTGTGTAATGGCTTGCTCGTATTGTGCTTCAATTTTTTCCATGCGATTACTTGGGCCAAAAGAACTTAGCAACCATAACACCAGACTGATAACTAAAATTACCCGACCGGCTTGTACCACAAATATTTTTGATTTTTCCCACATGGATTGTAATACATTACCCCAACGTGGCGCATGGTAAGTGGGCAGCTCCAGTACAAAAAAACTTTTCTCTTTTATTTTTATAAACCACTTGGCAACGTACGATACTACCAACGCCATTACAAACCCCAACAAATAAAGCCCCAACATAACCAAGCCTTGCAGGTTAATAAAACCCAACAATTGTTGTTTAGGTATTACCAACGATATTAAAATAATGTACACCGGCAGGCGGGCTGTACAACTCATTAGCGGAGTAATAAGAATAGTTAATAGTCGTTCCTTACGGTTTTCAATATTACGGGCACTCATAACGGCTGGTATGGCGCAGGCAAAGCCGCTAATCATGGGCATTACGCTTTTGCCGTTTAGTCCTACTTTGCGCATAATGCGGTCGGTTAAAAAACTAATACGTGCCATGTAACCGGTATCTTCCAATATGGCAATAAGCCCAAACATAATGGCTATTTGCGGTACAAATATGATAATGCCTCCAAGCCCCGCAATTAATCCATTAATTAATAAATCGGTCCAGTTGTTTTCGGGTAATTGGTTTTCCAGCCAGCCGCTAAAGTTGGCGGTACCGGCGTCAATCCAATCCATTGGGTATGATGCTAACCAGAACAAACTTTGAAAAGTAATATATAATACAGCCAATAAAATAACATAACCCCACACACGATGCAAGAGTACATTATCAATTTTTTCGGTAATCAAAGTTTGACGCAATGGGTCGGGTTCCGATACCGACCTTGTCATAATATGATTAATGCGTTGGTAACGTTGTAAAATTTCTTCGGCCTGTATGCGTGTATGGTTAAACTTGTGTTTTTGTTCAATACTGTCAATTTCCTGCTGCGTAGTATCGGGCAGGTTAAAAGACTCGTGATTGATTAAATAATGCACCGCTGTATAATTGCTTATTTGCGGAAACAAACGTTGTACATCCGTAATGGCATCACCGGCCAGAGCTTTCACTTCAACAAAATCGTATGCAGGTGGTTGATACAAACCTTGCGCCGTTTGTTCAATAGCTTTTTTTAATGGTGCAACGCCTTTGTTTTTACGTGGGTTAACGGCAACAACGGGTATACCTAATTCACGTTCTAGTGCGGCCACATCTACACGAATACCTTTTTTCTCTGCCAGATCCAACATGGTTAAAGCCATTACCACGGGCTGTTTCAGGTCAATCAGCTGCGAGCAAAACAACAGGTTTCTTTTCAGGTTACTGGCATCGGCCACTACTACCACCACATCGGGCTGAATATCTTTATCCTGCTTTAACAGCACTTTGTAACTTACCCACTCATCTAACCGGCGAGGATACAAACTATACGATCCGGGTAAATCAATCACTTTGGCTTCGCCTGACGACAAAGAAGTGGTGCCGGTTTTTTTATCAACCGTAACGCCGGGAAAATTTCCAACTTTCTGGTTTAAACCGGTAAGGCAGTTAAACAACGATGTTTTACCACTGTTGGGATTGCCCACTAACGCTATATGTAATGTTTGTTGCTGCAATGTGATTTGTATTGGTAGAAAGGCTGGCAAAAATACAGGCAAATCCCCGATTTACCGTATTATGACAGCTAAATGACAAAGGAAAACAATTTGGAAATTTGGTAATGGGTGCTTTTATCTCAATACCATATTCTTAATACTAAAATCTATTATGTTACCAGCTGCATAGCCCTGATTGATCGTCCCTTGCGACGCTCCGTTCTGCTGCATCAATTCTATTGGCCAAAATGCAGCATCCCGAATTTATTTCGGGAACCGGGTTCTTTGGGCATCATCGTGTTATGCAACGGTCGTTTCATTAATACATCAGCATCTTAGCTAATCAGGACATTTGCTTTCAGCTTTATGCGTTAAGCTTTTAGCTTGAATAAACGGAATAATTATTGAAGACATTATAACCTTAACAACATTACCAATCTGCAATACAATAACTTTGCACCCTAAATAACCGAACAGATACAACAGATGAAACAGCAAACATTACTGGTGATGGCTTTTGTAGCATCAACCCTAACCTTACAGGCACAAAAACTTAAAAAAGCCGATAAAGAAACCATGGCCAACTTACAGGCACATGTAACTTATTTGGCCGACGATAAATTAGAAGGTCGCCGTACAGGTAGCAAGGGCGAACAATTAGCCATGGAATATATAAAAAGCCAGTTTGAAAAAAATGGCATCACTGCCAAAGGCACCAACGGTTATTACCAACCATTTACTGTAAACGATGGTAAACAGTTAGGCACCGAAAATTATTTTAGCATTAACGATAATAAACTACAACCGGGTAAAGATTACTTTCCTTTTCCGTATAGTCCTGATAAAAATATAGAGGCCATGCCTGCCATTGTTTTACAGGAACATGATATGCCCTGGTTTGTTGATTTAAAAGATGTGTTTGCTGATAACAAAGACAACCCGCATTTTGATTTAGAAACCTACATTTACGACAATGCAAAAAAATCGGTAGACAAACTAGCAACCGCTATTATTATTTACAACAGCAGCGATCGTGACGATCAGTTAAAGTTTAAAGGCAAAGACCGCTCAGCTACATTACCTATTCCTGTTGTATATGTTACCAAGCCAATTGCCGATAAATTTTTTGCCGATAAAACAGCTCCGTTGGATATACATTTAAAAACATCTATTGTAGAAAAAACAAGAACCGGTAATAATGTGGTTGGTTATATAGATAATGGTGCAGCCAATACCGTAATCTTAGGTGCACATTTCGATCATTTAGGTTATGGCGAAGATGGCAACTCCATGTTACGCACCGGTGAAAAACAAATACACAATGGTGCCGATGATAATGCCAGCGGTACCGCAGCATTATTGGAGTTAAGCCGTTTATTAAAAACATCAAAACTTACCAATAACAATTATTTGTTTATCGCTTTTTCTGGTGAGGAGCTGGGCTTATTGGGTTCTAAATATTACACCAACAATCCAACTATTAATTTATCAACTGCCAACTACATGATTAATATGGATATGGTGGGTCGTTTAGATGAAACAAAAAAATCAATCTCAATAGGTGGCTTTGGTACATCGCCGCAATGGTCAACGGTTATTACCAACAACAAAAAAAATTACTTCAGATTTGTTACCGATTCAAGTGGTTCTGGTCCCAGCGATCACACCTCGTTTTACCAAAAGCAAATTCCGGTGTTGTTTTATTTTACCGGTACGCATACCGATTATCACAAGCCTGATGATGATGCACATAAAATAAACTACACCGGACAAACTTATATTGTTAATCATATCGTGCATGTTATTACACAATTAAACAAACAACCTAAGTTGAGTTTTTTAACTACCCGTGAAAAAACATCTCGTACAACAGGTTCGTTTAAAGTAACACTGGGTGTTATGCCCGACTATTCCTTCACCGGTACGGGTTTAAAAATTGATGGTGTAACGGAAGGGCGCCCCGCAGCAGCGGCAGGTTTAAAAGCCGGCGATATTGTATTAACCATCGGTCATATTAACATCAGTAATATGGATGCGTATATGCAAGCCTTACAAACATTTGAAAAAGGACAAACTGTAAAAATTACTTACAAACGTGGCGATAAAACACAGGAAGCCAATCTAACGTTTTAATAGTGGTATAGGGGTTAGGGGTGAGGGTATAGGGCATAGCCTAATATAAATGCATTATACTTTTTAATGCCAACAGCAATATCATTGTATCTTTAGGACAGTTATTTATAATTATGAATTAATAATTGTCAACTGTCAATTATCCATTGTCAATTAAACAATACCTTAAACCCTTAATTGTGGCCGATAAAAATTTTAAACTATCCATCAACACTTACGAATTAGCCGAGGAGTTTTTCGAAGACACTCGCCTGCTTGGTATTATGGCGCCCATAAAAGATTATCAGTTTTGCTGGCAGCTAAACAACCTGATGGATATTGATTTTAGAATTAATATAGATATAGAAATACAACTACGCCGTAAAAGCAGAAACTATTATTTTTCGGTGTATCAATACCAACAACCAACAAGCACACTTTGTCATTACCTGTATCGTAATTTATTTGATGGAGAATACTTGCTACCGGAGTTTAAACATTTGGACTTTTTATGGTTAATGAAAAACGATATAGTGGACGATAATTATTTACAGGACACCATACAAGCCTTGCGTACCCTTAATGGCGTACAACTGGTTACCGAGTTAACCAACGAAAAAATAAAAAACAAGGAACATCTTATTTTTTAATGGCGAGCCAATCGCAAAACGCAAAATAACATGAGTACGGTAAATGAAAACGAAGCAACAGGCTGGGAGCAGGCGGATAATAAATTGTATAAAGCCTTTACGTTTAAAAACTTTAATGAAGCTTTTGGCTTTATGACACGTGTTGCATTAATTGCCGAAAAAATGGACCACCACCCTACCTGGACCAATACCTGGAACAAAGTAGAAATATGGCTACAAACACATAGCGCTGATAATACCGTAACCGAAAAAGATTATACCCTGGCGAAAAAAATTGATAAGTTAGTTTAGTAAACGAAATTAGAATTGAACTCCGTAGACTTACACACTGTTGGATTAGTAGTAGTGCAACAAAACAAATTGCTACTTGCATACAGCAATAATAAACAAGCATGGTACTTACCCGGCGGAAAGATAGATTCCAACGAAACACCGATTGATGCACTTGTGCGTGAAATAAACGAAGAGTTGGGTATAACATTGGACCAAGCGCAACTGAAATATTATGTGCACATTACCGCACCGGCTTATGGCGAGCAAAAAAATATTACGATGCAGCAAAGTTGTTATATCTATCCCTTAACGGAAACGTTAAACATTGGCAACGAAATTGGCGGTGTAAAATATTTTTCTCCTGACGAATATGCAAACGAACCGGCACAAGTACCGGGTGTGATACAAATATTTAAACAATTACAGTCCGACCAATTAATATAAAACAAAACAGTTTTGTCCGATAAAACATTTAAAACAAAAGGCATTGTTTTACGTACAGTTAAGTATGGCGAAACCAGCATTATTGCATCAGTGTACACCGAAATATTCGGACTGCAATCATACTTGGTTAATGGGGTAAGAACATCAGGCAAAAAAGGAACTGGCAAGGCCAATCTATTTCAATCCGGCGTAATATTAGACATGGTTGTTTACCACAATGAATTAAAACAACTGCAACGAATAAAAGAGTTTAAGTGGGGTTATTTGTACAAACACATTTTACAGGATGTAGTAAAAAACACCGTGGTATTGTTTATGGTGGAACTATTAACAAAATGCCTCAAACAACCCGAAGAAAACCCCGACCTATTTTATTTTATGGAAGATGCATTACTGCATCTGGATGAAGCCGATGATAAAATAGTAGCAGGATATCCTTTATTTTTTTTAGTACAGCTAACCTATTTTTTAGGTATTCCGCCACAGGCTGCTACTATTGTTCAAACAAAAGAACCACAATTGTACTTTGATTTAAGGGAAGGTGTATTTACAAATCACACACCCGACCACCATTACTATATACAACAGCCGCACACATCCGTTTTAATAAACCTGTTACAAGTACGGCAACCGCAGGAGTTGCACGAAGTAAATATGAACGGCGATAGTAAACGCCGGTTAATGGCTGCTATGGAAGAGTATTATCAATTACATATTACCGATTTTGGAACCATGCGAACCGTTCCTATTTTAAGAGAGATTTTGAAATAAGTGCAATAGAAAACTACTGTAATTTTGAAAAATATTATGACAACAAAAACAGCCATCATAACAGGGGCATCACGTGGTATAGGCAAAGCAACCGCTATGCAGTTTGCTGCAGCGGGCTATCAGTTAATTATTACTTCCCGTAACGAGCATGCGCTTTACCGGGCAACCGAAGAAATATTAACGCATTACCCGGAGTGTACTGTAAAAGCAAAACCGTTTAACCTTGCCGAAAAGCAACAGGCACAGGATTTTGCCAACTGGGTATTACAACAAACAACAACCCCTGATGTGTTGGTTAACAATGCCGGTTTATTTATTCCCGGATCGGTACATAACGAAGCAGATAATAGCCTGGAGGAACAACTGGCCGTAAACCTTTTAAGTGCTTACCATACTACACGTAGTTTATTACCTACTATGATGGCCCGCAAAACCGGCCATATTTTTAATATGTGTTCTATAGCCTCGTTAAAAGCATATGATAATGGCGGCTCGTACAGTATAAGCAAGTTTGCTTTATATGGATTTAGCCAAAACCTGCGCCAAGAAATGAAACCACATGGTATTAAAGTAACCGCAGTGTTACCCGGTGCGGTGTTTACTGATAGCTGGCAAGGGTTTGATAACAGCGAAAAACGCATTATGGAAGCCGAAGATATTGCCCAAATGATTGTGGCTTCCGCAGCTTTATCGCCACAGGCCTGTGTGGAAGAAATTGTTATTCGTCCCCAGTTGGGCGACTTATAAAACCTTTGGTAATTATAAATGCCCTTTTATAAACTTTAGCATACCATGTTAACAGCCTTTGTTATTTTAGTAAATACATACATATGCGTAAACTGCTAACTATAACTATACTGCTGCTTTCTTACATGGTAGGCATTGCACAACCTGTGTTTAAAGTTATTACACCTTCCGCACCGGTTCCTATTGGTCAGCCGTTTACCGTACAGTATATTATGGATGTCGCAGGTGCAGCAAGCTTTGCACTACCCGAAACACATGCTTTTTCATTTGTAAATGGCCCCGATGAATATGTAACCGGCAATAACCTGATTAACCAGGTGTACACATTAGTAGGCCGTATAGAAGGAAAAAATATTTTACCCGCTGCCAGCATAGTTATTAAAGGAAAAACATATTATACTACCCAAAACAATATTGAAATACTGCCGGTAGAAGGGCTATCGCCAAAAGGCGCAACACCCGACGGCGATGGACTTTCTGCCCTATTACCCGGCGAAGACCCATATAAAAAAATAAAAGACAATATAGAAATAAAAGTAGAAGTAAGTACCCGTCAGTGTTTGGTGGGCCAGCCAGTAGTGGCCACGTACAAAATTTACTCTGACCTCAGTTCCGAATCGGAGATAATTAAAAACCCGGCCTTTTACGGCTTTGCTGCGGTAGATATTATTAACCTGAATAAACCGGTAACCACCACCGAAACCATTAAGGGCAAAAAAGTATTAGTACATACCGTAAGAAAAGTACAGCTTTATCCATCGCAAGCAGGTAAGTATAGTATTGACCCTATGGAAGTTTTACACCGTGTAACATTTTCGCAAAGCGGCGCATTACACCAAACAATAAAAGAAGGGGTAACACACAATAAGCCTAATAGTACAAAAGGAATTGTTTACGAAAGCCGCATGGCATCGGCGCCAATTGTAATAAATGTATTGCCACTACCCCAAAACAACCGCCCCGATACCTTTACCATGGCCGTGGGTAAGTTTACATTAAAAGCAACAGTAACAAAAACAACACTTGCAAAAAACGAAACCGCACAATTAAATATTGAGTTAACCGGCAAAGGAAATATTATACAAATAGCACCGCCTGTTATTGATTGGCCACAATCGTTGGAAGTGTTTGAACCAACTATAAAAGATACCATTAACAAAGAACAAACACCGCTTAGCGGAACCCGTAATTTTATATACAGTTTTTTATCGCCTCAAGCAGGAGCTGTTACTTTACCTTCAATAGCGTTAACCTATTTTGATGCAGATAGTAACCGTTACAAAACACTGCATACACAGCCAATACAAATTACGGTAGATGATAAAGAGTTTGTAGCGGAAAAACAGGCGTTACAACAAGGAGGAAATATAAAAGCAGCCTCTCGCAGCACATGGCTTTTTGCCACCATATTGTTGGTGTTAGTTACGGCCATTGCAGTTATGTTTTTAAGTAGTAAAAAAGAAAAGAAAGTAATTGCAAAACAACAAGCCACAGCGCATTTAAAAACCGTTGAACAGTTTTTAGCACCCGCTACAGACTTGGTGCATGATGAGCAACAAGCCAATACTTTTTATACATTATTGCGTAAAGGCATTTACGATTATTTAGCGCAGTATTTACAACAACCGGTAAGTAGTACTACCAAACAAAATTTACAAGCGTTGTTGTTGCAAAAAAACATAAAGCCTGCACAGGTTGATAAACTTTTTGGCATTATACAACAATGTGAAACCGGCGCATTTACCACCGCAGCATTACAAAACAATAAAGAAGAACTATTGCAAGAAACCATTGATGTGTTGAAGGCGTTGTAATAGAGAAGGAATAATTTTTTTGTTACCAGCGTCCCTCCCTTGATTGAACTTTTGTTGCGATCCGATAGGATCGGGATTTAATTTATTTCCAGTGGAAATGAATTAAAGACTCACTCTTCAACGTTCTGTAATTCTATTCAGCATTATGCAAGCAGTGCTTCTTATAAATAAAACGCTAAAATCAACGTTTCACTACTATCAACCATTACCAATGAACTATTAACAACCTCGTGTTATACTGCCCAGTCTAGCCCCGATTGCAGCGGCATGGCCAACCATCGGGCGGCCATATAGCGGAAAGCGGGATACTGCTCCTGACCGGAGTTACTACTGTTGATGCTTCTAATTATTTTCTGTTAGTTAACGGGGCTGTAATGTCAGCGTTGTGTCAGTTTTCGGATTGTGAAAATGGCTTTTCGGATATCGAAAACATTTGTGGTTTTTGTAATGCACTTTTACTTCATCAAACGAAATGTATGTGTCATTATCAAACTTTATTTCACGACGATAGCATTGGATATGTGGTGCGCTGTACAGAGTGTGAAAAGTTGCAAATAGGTTACGGAAATATAATGGTGACGTATACACAGGAAGATTTTGATTCGTTTAGGTGGTGGTTGAAAAAAATTAAGGATGAGCAACACCCATCGCAAAACCCAACCTTGCGCTGTATAGTAATACCAACGCCATGCGATGGTATGAAACTGCTGCTGAGTATGAAAGAACTGAAAGACTTTTATAACATGCTGGAACAGGCGGATAGCGAATTACAATCCTTAGAGCTGATGAGGCTTTTTACCGACGAAAAGAAATAAACTTTTTCAAGCATAAAATGTGGATCATGGTGTGGTCTTAGTCGTAAGACGACACTAAAAACAAACCTCGGGGGCTGCTAACAGTAGCCTTTTTTTGTGCGTAAAAGTACCATATTAAATGTGTGATTTTTTGCGCCGGTTTTTTGCGGCGAATAATAAATATTTAAAGGGAGATTGGGAATAACGGAAAAGTCCGATGACAACAATTGCCATAAATTATTAAAAAACAACAAATTATAAATGTTAATAAAAATATTTGTATTTTTCTTTGAATATTAACTAAGGAAATATACTTTTACAACCTCTTAAGAAAAAGCAAGTATTTGCTTAGTATTTTTTAGTGATTATACTAATACTGCTGATTAAAGCTTGCACCATTAAACCGCCTGACGGTTATTATCAGGCTCAAACTCCAAGTCATCCAAAACGTTCGAAATGCCGCACCTATTTCAAGGCCGAAATAGATAAGGCAACTTATTGTTTGGTAATAAACAAACAATAGCCAAGTACCCTAATTCCTGTAAAAAGCTACATTATAAATCTTCATTCCTCCTGTTAAGCTGAATTTAATTTGGCGCCCTTTGCCTATTCCTTACTTTATTTAAACAGTTTGTATGAAAACAAATGTACTTTTTTGCATTGCCGTATTGTGCAGTGTTTTATCAGGATTTAACCTTGCTGCCCAAAACGTTTTTAGTGCCGGCAAAAATCAGTTAGTAACAAGCAATACCGCATCACTACTAGGAACAATTTCCGGTACGGGTAATAACCACACCTGGACAGTTAGAGAACGTCCAACAGGTTCTGCCCTTCCTACTTTTTCTGACGCAACCAGCCTTAACCCTACCATTAGCGGGTTAGTTAACGGTACTTACCGCTTACGCTTTACAGGTGCTAATGCCAGTAATTACAAAGAGGTGTTATTATATGTAACCGGAAGCCGCGGTACACCATTGGTTAATATTGATTTTGGTACCGGCACCACTTCACAAACTTTATCAAGCTACCTTACTTCTATAGGCAGCACAGGTACAACAGGTTTAAACTATCAGCACAACGGCACACAGTGCCCTAACGACGGTTTTTACAGTATACTACCTCGCAGCAATGGAACTTGCTATAGTTACTCATGGATAGATGTAAGCGACCATACCGGCAACCCTAATGGCCGTTTTTTAATTGTAAATGCTAACAACCAAACAGCAGGTTCTTACTACGAACAAACTATTAATAATGTTTGTGCCGGCAATGCTTACGAGTTTTCTACCTGGGTAGCCAACTTAAATCGTTTAGGTAACACAACCTGTGGTGCCGGCGGCTTTGCTTTACCTGCTATTACTTTTTCTTTTTATAATGCCACCACCAATCAGTTAATAACCAGTAAAAGCACCGGTAATATTCCTTTGGTAACTGGTGCAGAAAGCGACCCCTGGAAACGTTATGCGGCTACTATTAAAGTACCAACAGGCGTTACACAGCTAAGAGTAGTAATGACAAGTAATGTAGGTGGTTGCGGTGTTGATTTTGGTTTAGATGATATTCAATTAACCTCTTACGGTCCGGCCATTTCTATTACAATTCCAGGTGGCACACCTGGTGCTAATGGTAATATTTTTGAGCGTCCATATACATCAAGTTTTTCATTGGTGGCTACACCACAAGCAGCTCATTTAGATGATGGAACTGATTATGCTTTTGAATCAAGCGTGTACCAATGGCAACGTAAAAACAGCACCAGCGGTGTATGGGAAAACGTAGCTGCCAGAACAACGGTGCAATATAATATTACAGGCTTTAATAAAACCGATACAGGTTGGTACCGTATTGTAATGGCTAACGATGGTAACATTAACAATGCCAGTTGCCGTGTACTATCAAACGAAGTATTTTTAAAAGGTCCGGATGAAATTCCTTTGCCTATTACCTTAGGTACATTTACTGTAACCAAACAAAATACAAAAGCGTTATTAAAATGGACCACCCTTAGCGAAAAAGAAAACGCCTACTTTGAAGTGTACAGAAGCACCAACGGGGTACAATTTGAACGTGTAGGTACAGTAGCGGGTAGCGGCACAACAGGCAGCACCAACAACTACCAGTTTACCGATGACATTGAAGGCATCAGCGGCATCATTTACTATCGTTTAAAAGATATTGATTATGATGGTAACGGAACCTACAGCAAAATCATTTCGTTACGTGGCGAGAACAATGCAGCAACGGGCATCAGTGTTTATCCAAACCCTTTTGTTGCCGATATTAAAGTAACCGTTAACAGCAGCAGAGAGCATATGGCCACCATTCGTTTAACCAACATTGCCGGCCAGGTATTGGTAAGCAAACAAGTAATGGTACAACGTGGTCAAAACATTGTTGTATTGCCCGAGCTTAACAAATTACAAAAAGGATTATACATTGTTGAATTTGTATCAGACGATACAAGAGTAGTAGAAAAAATTCTTAAAAAATAATAACATCCCTCTAATAAACCATAGGGCCAGCCGAGAGGTTGGCCTTTTTTTTATGTTACCAACTTCAGTTCCCTGATTGAGCTTTACTTGCGTCGCACACTTGTGCTGCAGTAATTCTATTGGCCACTTGTGCAGTACTCCGTATTTAATCGGAGTGTAGTAATGCTAATCAACAGCAGATTCGCGGCAACAAATAACTGAATTATAAAATGCTTTTATTTAGCAGCCCCAAAGCCACAAAGCCTTTACCACAAACAGCCTTTGGCGTTTTGCTTTAAGCTTTCTGCTTTCGGCCTGCAATATTTCACAAAAACTTTTTTACATAAACCAACATTATTATCCGCATCCTGTTATCTTAGTTCAAAATATAAAACATGAGCGACAAAATAAGCATCATCAACGAAGTAATAAGAAGCAGAAGATCCGTATTTCCTGATCAGTTAGAAGCAGGAAAACCGGTAGATGATGCTGTTATAAATGAAATATTAACCAATGCCACCTGGGCGCCAAACCATGGTAAACAAGAGCCCTGGCATTTTACAGTATTTAGCGGCGAAGGTTTACAAAAATTAGCCGATTTTCAGGCAGACTTATATAAACAAGAGTCGGGCCCCAACTTTAAACAAATTACTTACGATAAGTTATTGGCCAATCCCTTAAAAGCATCGCATGTAATTGCATTGGGTATGAAAAGATCAACCAACCCCAATATTCCGGAAGTGGAAGATGTAGCCGCAGTTTCATGTGCTGTACAAAACATATATTTATCGGTAACGGCTTATGGTTTAGGTGGTTATTGGACAAGCGGTGGTGTTACTTACAAACCAACCGCAAAGGATTTTTTTGGCCTTGGCGAAAACGATAAACTACTAGGCTTTTTTTACATAGGTTATGTAGCCCTGCCAACCACTGGCGGTAACCGTGCACCTATTGAACAAAAAACCACTTGGGTTAAATAGTTTATTGGGCCACGAGTTAAAATACGTGTAAATCATTAAAAGGGTTGTTGAGTTTTTCAACAGCCCTTTTTTATTTACTTTATAAAGCGGCATTTATGGCGTATTGGTATTAATACTTACATATCAGCCAATTAAACAACAATAACAATTGTTAGTATTTTAACTATTACAAAAGTAATGTTAAAGCAAGCCCAGTGCGGCTTTGGCCCTAAACAATATTCATAATGTATTGTAGTAATACCAGTTGGCGGCTGGTACTAACACGAGTGTTAAAAAAAACCAAAGGGGTTTATTACGATTGGCTATTTATACACATGGTATTTTTTTACATAGTGGAACTACAAGGCTATCAAGTATTTGTTCGCAAGTTTTATATAATCCAAGTCCTAAAGCTTGCAAGTACGGATGGTAACATACTATTTTTACATTGCAATACGTTAAAGGGCTTATAAACGTACTTTTTTTGAAAACTATCTATCCAATTATTCTATTTGTTGTAATGGCAACTGTATCATCTATTGCATGGTTGCCTGTTGGTAAAAAACCACCATTGGCCAATAATGCCAATGCTGTTACTGCCATAACAAATACTCCGGAAAATAATTCAAAAGAATTTTATCAGCAACTTAACCTTGACGAAATAGGTTTATCGGAACAGGCTTTTGAACAAGCTTGTAAAGGTTATAACCAATTGGTACAAAAAGGCGAACTGGAAGAAGGCGCTTACTTGGTGGTATGCGACTTTAGTCAGTCATCCAACCAAAAACGTTTGTACCTGATAAACATGGAAGACAGTGTGCTGGAAAAAAATACGTATGTAGCACATGGCAAAAACTCGGGAAGCGAGTTTGCCGAAAAGTTTTCTAATAAACCGGAATCGTTACAAAGCAGCCTTGGTTTTTTTGTAACACGTAATACATATAATGGGGCACATGGTTTATCGTTACGGTTAGATGGTGTAGAACGTGGTATAAACGATAAAGCTATGCAACGCAATATTGTAGTACATGGCGCTGATTACATAGGTAGCAACTGGTTAAGGGTTAACAAATTTATGGGACGCAGTTTTGGTTGCCCGGCTTTACCGGCAAAAGAAAGTGCAGCAATAATAAATACAATAAAAAATGGTTCTTGTCTTTTCATATACCATCCTTCGGCATCAAACTATCAGAAAAGCTCAAAATTATTAAACGTTTGATTGGACTCTTATATTAGGATTGGATGAGAAAACTCCCTGCCCCTTAAAGGCAGGGTTTTTCTTTTAATTAGGTTTAAGTATAGTACCACAGAGTTAATGGGAGTTTTTTCACAGAGGTACACGGAGGAACTATATAAATTATTAAACCATCCTCTGTGTTACTCGGTGAAAAAAGGCTGTGTTACTCAGTGGTATTGTTGCCGCGAATCTGCTGTTGATTAGTATTACTATTTTTCCCGAAATTAATTCGGGATGCTGCAAAAAAGCCCAATAGAATTAATGCAGCAGAACGGAGCGTCGCAAGGGACGATCAATCAAGGAACTGAAGCAGGTAAAAACAATTAAAAAAATCTTAATTAAGCAATCTTACATACCAAGCGGTTATTTATTATTTTTGTGCTTTGCCGCATTGTCTCACCCTATTGTGATCGGAAGGCGGTTTTACAAAACTGTTTGTAAAATGAACAAAGGTCCTGTTTCAAATTTTATTCAACATCATTATCGTCATTTTAACGCAGCCGCATTAGTGGATGCTGCTAAAGGTTACGAAACACATTTGTTGGAAGGTGGTAAAATGTTAGTGTCTTTAGCCGGTGCTATGAGTACTGCCGAGTTAGGTATATCGTTGGCGGAAATGATTCGTCAGGATAAAATTGCTATTATTAGCTGTACCGGTGCTAACCTGGAAGAAGATGTGATGAACCTGGTAGCACACTCGCACTATAAGCGTGTACCAAACTATCGTGATTTAACACCACAAGACGAGTGGGATTTATTAGAAAATCATTACAACCGTGTAACGGATACTTGTATTCCGGAGGAAGAAGCTTTTCGCCGTTTACAAAAACATTTGGTAAAACAATGGAAGGATGCGGAAGCTGCCGGCGAACGTTATTTTCCGCATGAGTTTTTATACAAAACTGTTTTAAGCGGCGAGCTGGAGCAGTATTATGAAATTGATCCTAAAGACAGTTGGATTGTGGCTGCGGCTAAAAAGAATATTCCGATTGTAGTACCAGGTTGGGAAGATAGCACTACCGGAAACATTTTTGCCAGTTACGTTATTAAAGGCGAGTTACAAGCCAGCACCGTAAAAAGTGGTATTGAATACATGGTATGGTTAACAGAATGGTACCGTGCAAACTCAGGCGGTAAAGGCGTTGGCTTTTTTCAGATTGGTGGCGGTATTGCAGGCGATTTTCCTATTTGTGTTGTGCCAATGATGTATCAGGACCTGGAGTGGCATGATGTGCCGTTCTGGAGTTATTTTTGCCAAATTAGTGACAGTACAACATCCTACGGATCGTACTCAGGTGCTGTACCAAACGAAAAAATTACCTGGGGTAAGTTAGATATTAATACACCAAAATACATTGTAGAAAGTGATGCAACGATTGTAGCACCATTAATTTTTGCATGGATTTTGGGTTGGTAATAAACTGCCTGCTTATAAAACGAAAAGAGCCGAATATTTTTATTCGGCTCTTTTTATTGTAAATGTTAATTAAGATTATTCATTTGCTTTTGGATATCGGTTTCATAAATCCGCATGTTATGCTTTTTAGCAAAATCTCTCTGCGCTTTCTGAAAGCTTTTATCTAGCGGCTCTTCTTTTTTTGTTACCTGTGCAACAAAAGCATTAAACTGTTCTGTTTGTTCAGCATTAGCGGGTTTACCATCTAAGGCAACTGATAACTCGGCCATTTGTCTGTACTCGTTCTTAAAAATATCAACATAAAAACTAAATAACTTAACGGCTTCATCTCTCATCTCGGTATTACCATCATAAGCCGGCATTCCTTTAACGTCGTTAATAGCGGCTTCGGCATCTGTTGCAAAACCGGGTAGCTTTTCCAATATTCCTTTAGGGTCGGGAGCCAGTGTTTCTCCAAACACCAAAATATTTTTAACTATTCCGGTTTGTTTGTTAATAATGTAATCATTGTATTCCACCGGTGTGTTATAGGTTACACCATTTGGGCCTTTTGCGGTTTTGCTTTTACAAGAGACAAATGCAACAGATGCAAATAAAGAAACAAGAAGCAGTGTTTTTTTCATTTTTTATTTTTGAAAGTTATTAATACAAAAAAAATACCAAGTAGTTAATACCGGTATTGGGTTAGCTTTTTTTGATAAAGAGGGTTAGAATTTAATTTAGGAGTCAGCAGTTATTATTCCCAGTTTTTCTACAGCCACCTGTGCCGCAATTTGCGAAGCATCTTTTTTATTAAAGGCCTTGCCCTCGGCAATAGATTCGCCATCTACCACGGCAGCAACGGTAAACAAGCGGCGACCGTTTTCAAACTTCTCGCTTAGGGTTTCAAACTCCAGTACTTTGCCGTTTTTGTTAGCCCAGCCGTATAGTTTGTTTTTGTGGTTTATTTCCAATACCTCTAAATCATCCACAAACATATGCGGTAGTATAATATGATCGAGCGTCCACTTGGCGGTTTTTTTGTAACCAACATCCAGGTATATGGCACCCACCAATGCTTCTAAAGTATTACCAAAAATCTGGCTTACTTTAAGCGAGCCATCCATTTTATTATACAGGGTAACCTTTTTAAGTCCCATGCGTACGGCAATATCATTTAGCTGTTGGCGGTTAACCATCTTGCTACGCATTTCGGTTAAAAAGCCTTCTTCGCGGTAGGGGTAACGTTTAAAAAGATAGTCGGCCACCAGCGCACTTAATACGGCATCGCCAAGGTATTCCAGTCTTTCATTGTTTTCATCGGCACCATCTCTTATGGAGCGATGGGTAAGAGCCGTTTTGTACAATGAGATATTGTTGGGTTTAAAACCCAATATATTTTTAAGCTCTTTTTTAAAGGAAGAGCCTTCTGTTCCGGGAAAGATGTTTGAGAGAAAATCCACAAAGTTCAAGCTACGTAAAAAAACGCAAAACAACACATAATTGCTAATGCGTTGTAAAATAATTGATATAATTCTGCTTCTATCACACTTACGTATAACACATTGCGTATGACTGCACAAAATAAAACCCCGATTAGCAAACACTAACCGGGGTTTAAAATATTTAAAACAAACGTAAAATTAACGACCTGGAATTTCCAGTTTTAAGTCACGCTTCATCATCTCATCGCTGTTGGCAATTTCCCAGGCAGTATAAAATACCAATTGGGCACGTTTAGCCATAAGCGGGTAGTTAATTTTATCAGGCGTATCAGTTACTTTATGGTAGTCGGCATGAACACCATTGAAATAAAATATAGCAGGTACACCATGTTTTGCAAAGTTGTAGTGGTCGCTACGATAGTAAAAACGGTTTCTGTCGTTAATATCGTTGTATCGTCTATCCAACTTTAATTTTACATTTTTGTTGGCACGGTCGGTAAACGGTGCTAAGTCGGTACTTAATTTATCGTCGCCAATAATGTACACGTAGTTAGTAGAATCTTTGTCTTTTGCTTTTACATTATACTCATCGCCAATACGGCCAATCATATCAATGTTTAAGTTAACCGAAGTTTTGTCTAAAGGAAACACAGGGTTTTCGCCATAGTACTCAGAACCCCAAAGTCCTTTTTCCTCACCACTTACAGTCATAAATACCATGGTTCTTCTTGGTCCTTTACCGGCTGCTTTAGCTTTAGCAAATGCTTCGGCCATTTCTATTACCGATACCGTTCCGCTACCATCATCATCAGCACCATAGAAAATAACACCGTCGGCACGTACACCATCATGGTCGTAGTGTGCAGTAACAACAACGTATTCGTCTTTTTTATCAGTACCTTCTACAATACCAATTACGTTAGATACTTGTTCTTCTTTAGTAACTTTTGCAACAGCAAAATCAATTTTTGCTTTGTAAGCTTTTGATGGAGCATTGCCGGCTTTTAACTTAGCCAAAATACCTTCACCGTCTGCACCAATAATTTGTGCAGCTACTTTTTCCGAAATGTTTATTACCTGCGGATACACAGAAGCAGCATAACCATTTAACTGGTAACCACCAGCCGATACAATGGGTTTGCGTGGAAAGTTATCAGCCACAACAAAAACAGCAACAGCACCTTTAGCTTGTGCGTTTCTAATTTTTGCATTTAAGTTAGCCGGAGAAGCAAAACCAGTAGTAGATGGTTTGTAGCTAGCCGGAGAACCGTTGGCAATAATTACCGCCTTACCGGCAACGTTTACATCTTTGTAGTCGTTCCATACATCGCCATCCACAATACCGTAACCAACAAATACCGCTTCGCCTAAACGCAAACTTGCATTATAACTGGTCATGGCATTTACCTGATAGTCTGTATTAGATGCAAATGAAGTACCGTTTACTTTTAAGGAGCTACCGGTAACAGAATCTTTATACAACGGATAAAACTGACGGTAACTACCGTTGTTACCCGGTAATAAACCAAAAGATTTAAACTGGTTTTCAATGTAAGTAGCAGCACGCTCCAAACCTGGAGATGGTGTGTTACGACCTTCCATTTCCGGACCGGCAATAATGTACAAATGTCTTTTTAAATCGTCGGCAGTAATGCTTTTGCCAAACGTTGATGGGTTTGTTTTCTTCTGCGCATCGGCAACAAGAAAGGTAAGTAAAGAAAGGCCTACAAAAAGTTTTCTCATATTCTGATGATTGTTAAAAATATAAAGCTCAAACTTAACGTAAAAAGTTTGAGCTTCCATACCAAATTTATAAACGGTAAAAATTAGCTACAGGCAATTTTATTTACCCGGTTTGCATGACGGCCTCCTTCAAAAGGCGTATCAATAAACACTTGTAGCATTTTTTCGGCAGTAGCTTCGCTTACAAAACGTGCCGGAATGCATAAAATATTAGCATCATTGTGTTGACGAACCAGTTGCGCAATCTCCTCGCCCCAACAAATGGCAGCCCGTATTTGCTGGTGTTTATTGGCCGTAATAGCCACACCGTTGGCGGTGCCACATAACAAAATACCAAAAGCCGCTTCGCCGGCTTCAACGGCTGTTGCAACAGGGTGGGCAAAATCAGGGTAATCTACCGAGTCGGTACTATGCGTACCAAAATCTTTAAACGCAATACCACGCCCCTCTAAAAAAGAAATCAACGCTGTTTTATATTCAAACCCTGCATGGTCGCTGCCAATGGCAATGGGCTTTGTAAAATCAAAATTTTGTGACATAAAATATAGTTTAAGTAAAAATTAAAAAGTAAAAATTTTAAAACTGGTTTTCAATACATTTTTTATTTTATCAGCTGCATTGCTACTATCATCGCCTGTTGTGTCACTCACTGCATCGTTCGGTAATTCTATTGTGCATTCCCGTAAAGCGGGACAGGTGGTGCAAGTGTCTTTAATTATGGTAAGCTGCATTCAGCATTAAGCTTTCTGCGTTTAGCCTGTTGAATAGCGAACAGAAAGTACCGCCGACAAGTCGGGGTGCACCCTGCACAATGGTGAGTAATGTTACAGGTGCACAAGAGTGCGACGCAAGGGACGATGATTAGAATTACTACAGCTGGTAACAAAAAATAGCGTTTAGTATTAAGTATGCACTATAAATACAAGCGAATCCCCGCTTTATAAAACCCTCTTCATTACCAAATTTTCAAATCACCAAATCATCAAATTGTCTTCACCTCTCCACCCTGAATTACATTTAAAAGATCTTCGTGAATTAAACCATTAGTTGCCAAAATACGGTGTTGATAAGGCGAGTAAGGCGCACCGGTAAAATCGGTTACTTTACCACCCGCTTCCTCAACAATTAAATAGCCAGCTGCACTATCCCAGGCCTGTAATTTATGCTCATAAAAACCATCAAAACGGCCGCTGGCAACCCAACATAAATCAATAGCGGCAGCACCTAACCTACGAACTGGTATGCCTTTACGTACCAATTTTTCAAACACTTGTAATGGTCCGTTTTCCATATCTAAATAAGTGTATGGAAAACCGGTAACCAAACATGATTTTGGTAACTGTGTTTGTTTGCTTACCTGAATGGGTTTGTTGTTTAAAAAAGAACCGGCACCTTTTTCGGCAAAAAATAATTCGTTCATGTGCGGGTTATATACTGCACCCATAATAACGGTTCCGGATTTTTCTATACCAATAGATACACAGTTAATAGGTATACCTTGTGCAAAATTAATGGTGCCGTCAATGGGGTCAATAATCCATTTATATTCTGATGCCTGCTCTACTGCACCGGCTTCTTCGCTTAATAAAAAATGATCGGGGAAGTTTTTTTTAATAACACTAAAAATGGCTTTTTCGGATGCATGATCGGCCTCGGTAACCGGATTATTGAGTCCTTCTTTGTTGGTAACAATAAATTCTTTCTGAAAAAAACGTACAATTTCTTTGGCTCCGGCTTCAACGGCTTCAATGAGGGTTTGTTTAAGCATACACAAATGTAAAACTCCTAAACCGTAAAAATTTTGAATACTGCGGTAAAACTTCGTATTTCGCAGAATAAGCGTTTGATTATTGGATATATCGGTTATTATAGTTAACTACAATGTAAAGTACTTTTTAGAGCAATGTCTTTACTCCGTACAAGCTGCCCTTGGTAAAACAAAGGGACAGGTTATTGTTGTGGACAATAACTCAACCGATGAAAGTATTGCTTACCTGCAACAGAAGTTTCCGTTTGTACAGTTTATTGCCAATAAAGAAAACACGGGTTTTGCTAAAGCTTGTAACCAAGGCCTGGCCATAGCTACCGGCGAATACATTTTATTTTTAAACCCGGATACCATTGTACCCGAAGATTGTTTTGAAAAATGTATTGCCTTTTTTAATGCTACACCCGATGCCGGTGCATTGGGTATAAAAATGATTGACGGCGGCGGTAAGTTTTTAAAAGAGTCTAAACGGTCGTTTCCTTCGCCTTTAACCTCATTGTTTAAGCTGTCAGGCTTGTCGTCATTGTTTCCAAAATCAAAAATGTTTGCCCGGTATCATTTAGGGCATTTGGATAATAACCAAAACCACGAAGTATCGGTATTAGCCGGTGCTTTTATGATGATTAAGAAAACGGTATTAGATAAAATTGGTGGCTTTGATGAAACCTTTTTTATGTATGGCGAAGACATTGACCTGAGCTACCGCATACAACAGGCCGGCTATAAAAACTATTATTTTGCCGATAGCACCATTGTGCATTTTAAAGGGGAGAGTACAAAAAAAGGCAGCATGAACTATGTGCGTATGTTTTATAATGCCATGAGCATTTTTGTACGCAAACATTACGGGCAAGGCAAGGCCGGATTATTTACATCGCTTATACATATTGCTATTTGGTTCAGGGCTGTGTTTAGTGCTATTGGTGGGTTTATGCGCCGGTACGGTATTCCGTTATTTGATGTAGGTTTTATTATACTTTCTTTTTTAACGGTAAAGTTTGTTTGGGCCGGTTATATAAAACCGGATGTGGTATATAATAATGATTTATTTTGGTCGGCCATACCGGCTTTTGCCATTATATATTTAATTACGGCTTATTATGCCGGCTTGTATGATGGTAAGTATAAAATAACGGAACTATTAAGTACCACTATTATTGCCACTATTGTACAGTTGGCGGTATATTCATTATTACCGGAGCATTTGCGTTTTTCCCGTGGTATTATTTTGTTTGGCGGGCTATTGGGCTTTATATACATTGGCTTGTTTCGTTATGTACTAACCAACCTGGGTGTAATAAACAGTAGCCTGCGTGAAGAGGAACACAATAAGACCGTAGTTGTTGGTGATGTAAATGCTTACAACCAATTATTGGATATTGTAAAACGTACCCAACTACCCGAACGTATTTTAGGAAGAATTAATCCGCCGGGTTTTAATGAGTCTGCATTGGCCAACTGGAGCGAGGTTACAAGCTTGCGGGAGTCTATACCCTACCATGAAATAATTTACTGTGGCAATAGTATTAGTTATGCCAACATTATTGAGCATATGCAACAACTGCATAAAAGTGTAAAGATAAAAATACATGCAGCGGGTAGCCAAAGCCTGGTGGGTAGCCACTCAAAAAACATAAGCGGTGAGGCCATTACGCAGGAGCAATCGTTTAATTTAAGTAAGCCAAGTACTTTGCGTTTAAAACGATTAACAGATATATGCATTGCCATATTATTGCTTATAAGTTTTCCTATCCATATGTTTTTTGTAAAAAAACCATTGGGTTTGTTATATAATTGTTTTGCAGTATTATTGGGTAACAAAACATGGATTGGTTATGCTGCAACAGGCTCCGGATTGCCGGCATTGCGTAATGGCGTAGTAGCCAGCAACGGCGTACCGGTTAAAAAACAAAAAGCTATTTCGTTTGATAGTTTGTATTTACTTGACTTTTGGTATGCCAGAGATTTTGTAGCCTTAAACGATTTACAGATTTTACGAAACGCATATAAAAATCTTGGCGATTAAACAATAACTTAAACACCATTTTTAGCTTACACATTAATGATTAACCGTGCAACACATTTACCGTTTTGACTGAACGCCCTACTACTGTTTGTTCTTATCTTTGTAAGGATTGGTTGCATTAAAAAATTTAACGACACACTATCTACTATATGGCATCTATCATTGATATAAAACTGCCCAAGGCAATTGCAAATGCACTACGCATTCCGCCAAATACGGCTAAAAGGCAGCAGCAGCGTGTGTTAAAAAAACTATTAAAAAAAGCCAGGTTTACTGAGTTTGGTCAAAAATATCGTTTTGATGAAGCCCTGATGAACAAAAACATCGGTAAAAAATTTCAGGAGTTAGTGCCCGTACACGACTACAATAAAATTTACGAAGAGTGGTGGAAAAAAACATTGGATGGTGTGCCCGATGTTACCTGGCCGGGAAAAATAAAATACTACGCATTAAGTTCGGGTACATCCGAAGCGGCCAGTAAATATATACCTATTACAAAAGAGTTACTGCGCAGCAATAAGATAAATTATTTAAGACAACTATTTAGTGTATTTGGTTATGAAGAGGCTAACAAAAAAGCATTTACCAAGGGCTTTTTAATGTTAGGCGGCGCTACCGATTTACAAAAAGGCGAAGCCGGGTGGTATGCAGGCGACTTAAGCGGCATATTGGCAAAAAAACGTCCGTTTTGGTTTCAGACTTTTTATAAACCCGGCGGCCGTATTGCGGCCATGAAGGACTGGAACCAAAAGTTGAACGAAATAGTAGAACATGCAAAGGACTGGGATATTGGTTACATAGTTGGCGTGCCGGCCTGGTGCCAGATGTGCATGGAAATGATTATTGAACATTACAAAGTAAAAAACATACACGAAATATGGCCAAACTTTGGCGTGTTTGTGCATGGTGGTGTTTCTTTTGGTCCGTATAAAAAAGGGTTTGAAAAATTATTAGGCAAACCCATTGTATATGTAGAAAACTATTTATCCAGCGAAGGATTTATTGGTTACAAAACCAGAGAACATGCAAAAGGCATGCAACTGGTTTTAAACAATAATATATTTTTTGAGTTTGTACCTTTTGATGATAAAAACTTTGATGCTGACGGTGTGATTGTAAAAAACCCCGAAGCATTGATGGTGCATGAAGTGGAAGAAGGAAAAGAATATGCCTTGCTAATGAGTACCAATGCCGGAACATGGCGTTACCTGATTGGCGATACAGTAAAATTTGTTGACATGGAGCGCCATGAAGTGGCGATTACCGGACGTACTAAACATTTTTTAAGTTTGGTAGGCGAGCATTTAAGTGTTGACAATATGAACCGTGCCATACAAATGGCTGGCGAGCATTTTAATATTAGTATTCCCGAGTACACGGTGGTTGGTTTTCCATACCAAAACTTTTTTGCACACAAATGGTATGTGGCAACTGACGATGACGTAAATGCGGAAGAACTGAAACTGTTTATTGATAAAACAATAAGACAGTTAAACGACGACTATGCTACAGAAAGAGACAGTGCTTTAAAAGAAGTTTTTTTAGAAGTACTCACAGAAGATAAGTTTTTAAGGTTTATGGAGCTGAAAGGCAAATTAGGTAGTCAACATAAGTTTCCAAGGGTGATGAAAGGAAAAATGTTAGAAGAGTGGAACCGTTATTTGGAAACCGGGGCAATTTAACCAAAAGACGATAAGCAACTGTTGCTGATCCTTGTATTATGATAGAAGCATTACTAAAAGGACTAACATTTGGATTATGGCTAAGTTTAGCGGTAGGGCCCGTTTTGTTTTCTATTATTAAACAAAGTTTAAATAATGGTATAAGGGGCGGTATTGCTTTTGTGCTAGGTGTTTTTGCCAGCGATGTTTTATTGGTGTTGGTTAGTAATGTTTTCTCCGAATTTTTTAACCGCATCAGCGGCATGCAAAAAGAAATTGCAGTTATAGGGTCTATCTTTCTTATTTCCTTAGGCGTTTTTTTTCTGTTTTTTAAAAAGACCGTACTAAACGATGGCGGCGGTGTATTGGTAAAATTCAGGAAAAGAGATTATGCCCGCATTTCCCTCTCCGGTTTTTTTATGAACCTGCTTAACCCCGGTGTATTTGTATTTTGGATTTATGCTTCGTCGGTGGTTGTATCCAACTCGGCCAATCATCGGATAATAGTTTTTGCTACTTGCTTGTTATGGGTGTTAAGCACCGATTTGCTCAAAGTTTTTTTAGCCGATAAAATACGCAACCGGCTTACTCCAAAAAATATTCATATCATCAACCGACTGAACGGCGCTATTTTATTAGGCTTTGGAGCGGTGTTGTTATGGGGGGTGTTTTTTTACAAGTAATTTTTAACCACAGAGGTAGGGTGTTTTTACACAGAGTAACACGGAGTTTCTTCTCTGTGCTCCTCCGTGAACAACCTCCGTGCAACTCGGTGGTACAATAGCCGCGAATCTGCTGATGATTAGTATTCCTGCACTCCGATTAAATACGGAGTACTGCACAAGTGGCCAATAGAATTGGTGCAGCACAAGTGTGCGACGCAACAAAAGCCACATCAGGGAACCGCAGCCGGTAACAAAAAAAGCATACCGTATAGTATGCCTTTTTCTATTAACTATTAACGATGAACCATTAACTATACTACCGTTAACAACCCGTACATGTAAGAAAAACGGGAGCTTTCCGGCACTAATAAAAATATTTTTTGTCCTTTTTGTAGTTTGCCGCTGTGGAATAATTCATCCATCATTAAATAAATAGATGCCGCACCTACATTACCCACATTGGGTAAGTTTACAAACCAGTTTTCGTAAGGGATAGGTATGTTTTGTGCATTCAGCTCATCAAATATTTTGCTGCGGAAAAAGTTGCTGCTCATGTGTGGCAAAAACCAATCAATCTCGCTGCTTTGTAAACCATGTTTTTCCATGGTTTCACGCATTTTAGTAATACCAAGCGGCACAATATGCTCGCCCAATAGTTTTACATCCTGCTTAATGCTCATTACCGATTTTCCAATCAGGTCTTCCGGCGAATAATCTTTATAACTTACAAGCGTTCCGTTTTCGTCTTTATCGCTGGCCATGTACATACAAGGCGGTAACTCTTTGGCAAAAGAAACACCATCCAACCATTCAATACGCAGGCTTAAACCGTTGGCATTAGGGGTATCGCTTAAAAGTGTAACGCCTGCACCGTCAGATAACATCCAGCGTAAAAAATCTTTTTCAAAAGCAATATAGGGATTGGCTTCAATGGCTTCCAGTTTGCTGGCTTCGTCTTCAAACATTTCGGCACGCATGGTGCGTGAAAGTTTTTCCGATCCGCTGGCAATGGCCTTGGTAGCTTCGCCGGTGCGAACACTCATAAACGCATATTTTAACGCATGCATGCCTGCGCAGCACACGCCTGAAGGCGATACTACTTCAATGTTTTCGGTTTCCGGCAACTCGCCATGTACCATTACGCCATGCGATGGCATTAATTGGTCAGGCGATGAAGTACCGCATGAAATAAGATCAACCTTTTTTAAATCATCGGTATTGTTAGCAAACATTTTGTGTACCGCTGCCGCTACCATTTGCGCATTGGAGTGGGTGCTTACGCCGGTTTTGTCCAACGCATAATAGCGTTTGGTAATACCGTTATTGCGTAATATTAATCGTTTAGATTTTGATGCCTTGTTATTAATATGGCCCAAAAACTCCTCCATATCATCGTTTGATACGGGTTCGTTTGGTAAAAAATGCGAGGTGTTAGTGATATAAACTTCTTTCAACGACATGATCTTATTTTAATGCTACTCCGGAATAATATTGTTGCTGTTTTTTTATGCGGTTTAACTTAAACACACGAAACAAAACAAAGTCAATTACATATAATGTAGGCGCCACTACACACAATGCAAACAAAAGGTAATACTTAAAAGCGGTTACCCAAGCGGCCCTGTTTTTTCTTTTATTAATTTGTTTGGCCCATATAGGAAACAAATGCGCTCCCTTATGTTCAAAAAACATTAAATGGTAATGCACCCTTACCGCTTTTTGTGCTACCAATGCAGGTTGCAACCCATCCCAGTTGGGTTGTTGCAAATGTTGCAGTACGGTATTGCCAAATAACGATGCGTTTTTAATATCCTCATCGGCCACACCGGGTTTGGGAAAAATGCCCCATTTTTTATCGGTACGGCCATACAATAACCAATGTACAATGGTAACCAGGCTTACATAGTTATTGTGTTTATCTACAATAGCAATATTGCCTACCAGTTTTGCATTGGCTTGTTGTAATAATAGTTTTACTTTTTCCTGCGAGTTTAGCCACATATTGCGGCAACCGCTTATAGTTACTACCGGTGTGTTACTGGCAATAGCTTTAAACGTAGGGTGTTGTAATATAGAATTGGCCGGCAAACTTGGCGATAAAAACCAGGGTTGATAACCAAACAAAATTAAATCGTACTGTTCCTGCTGCGGTGTAAAGGGCTGTAATGCCACGGGCTTTAAAAACACGCAGTCCGGCATTTTATCAAAAAAAACGGATGCTTTCCAGGGAAAAACAAAAGGTTGTTCTGGCTGTACCAGTATTTTTTCCACCGTAACACCGGCTTGTACAAGCGGCTGGGTAAAGTTGTCCATAATATTGGTCAACTGCCCTGTTTGGGTGTAATAAATTGCTAATACCTTTTTGTTTGTCATATCCGTGGTGGTGGCCTGCCGGTGGTTTATTTAAAATCCTGCGGACTAATAACTTTTGATGTTTTACTATACGTTACAACGGCCGATTGTACAATTGCCGGTAAGCTTTTATAGTTTTTAATAATCATCGCCTTATCCTCGTCCAAATTCTTTTTATACTTTACAATATTGGGAGCATTTTCCTGAATTAATAAACGCAAAAACCTAAACTCCGTATTGTTATTATCTTTTGCAATAGATGCTTCCAGTTTTTCCTTACCCTCTTTAAACGTACTCAATTTTTTTCCCGGTCCCGAAATCAACCCCGATTTACGCATTAACAAAGCACCTTCAAAAGCCTGTTTTTCGTTATCGCTGCTATTTTGCACCAAGGCCAGTTGTGCTTCAATTGGCTCCAACTTGGCCGATCGCAAGGCGTCGTACACCGGTTTTTTGTCCAGTGCCGGTAAAGCAGTAAATGCCGATGCTACCGTTACAAACAGTGCCAGTATGGCAAAAAGCTGCATAAAACGTTGGGTTGTGCTAAAAGTTTTCATAAAAAACATGCAAATATAGTTAATTAATAAGCAAGCTTTCGCTTACCGGTTACTCAAAGACAAATTTTAAAACCTTGCGGTTGCAACACTGGTAATACAATATTAGTACCTAAATATTTTTTTAAGCCCCTGTGTGCTAACATTTTGTTATAAATGGAACAGTTTTTGCTAAGAGCCTTAATTATAGATTTGCATACAACTAACTTTGCAAAAATTAATCGTTCACTAAAAATTTATGGACATGAAAAAAGTGTTTTTTTTATCAGCATTTGTATTGGCACTTACAGCGGCAGGTTTTGCTCAAAGCGATTATAAAAGCGCCATCGGCGGAAGAATTGGTACCGGCAGGTATGATTTAATTTCCGGCTCGTTTAAGTTTTTTGTTGCCGAGCCTAGCGCCATTGAAATTAACGCAGGGTTTGGTACCCGTGGTTACTACTCTTACAATACCGGTTATGTGAGTGCATCGGCATCTTACCAGCACCATTTTAAAATTCCTGTTGATGGTTTACGTTGGTTTGTAGGTGGTGGTGCTATGTTGTACAACGCCTTTTCAAAGTATAACGACTATGATGGTTTTGGCGCAGGTTTATTTCCAACCGGCGGTATCGACTACAAGTTTTCAAAAATTCCTTTGAATGTTAGTGCCGATATTCGTCCAACATTCCTGATTGCCCGTCCGCATAGCGATTACAACGATGTTGATGTTAGCGGTGGTGTAGCAGTACGTTACACTTTAGGTAGCAGAAGATAATTTTTGCATATTATTATTACAAAAAAGAGTTGCCCTGGCAGCTCTTTTTTTATTTAAAAAAGCCCAAGGCTTAACGCTTAAAGCAAAATGCCGTTTGCTTACATGTTATAAACCTTCATCTATCTGTATACTAAATACTTTATACTACATACTATTCAGGGGCTCTCAGCAGCATATCGCTAATCATCAGCAGTTCCCCGCCCGTCTTCAATCCCCCGGCTTTAAGGCCGGGGTATTTACGCCTAAGCGGGGCAGCCTTTCATCTTTTGTTTTTCAATCAGCATTTCGCTCAACGTTAACAGCTTAGTCAATTAACTACTTTCTTCCAAAGGGAGGAAACTCCTGCAATAATTGGTTATACTAAATCAATCGGACTCTTGTCACCCTGAGCTTGATGAAGGGTATTAATGAATGTTCTTTACTTCGATTCCAAGCCGAGTCTCACGAATAGCCAAGTGTGATGGTCGTGGACTCGGCGAAAAAGTTGTAATCCTTTACTGGTTGTTCTTTACTTTTTTTATTGACAAAAAAGTAACAAAAAAGTCAAGTCTTGTCCAATGTGTATTCCGCCTGCGGGAGTTTGGTTGTTGCATAACACTGCCAGGCGGAACCGTACAGCCGATTGGCTACAGGCACATTTTTCGGCCAGTCGTTTTAATGCAGTTTGTTTTACTATTGCTAATAGGTTGTTTGTGCTATGGCCGAAAACCGCCGTTCCGCCATCGGCTGTACTTACACTGCGGACAAGACAAATTCCTATAGTTGTAAGCGTTTTTTTTAGTGTAATTTTTAAGACCTTTTATTTGTGCCTCTGTATGAGATATTAGGAAATGATGCTGCAAAACAGTTGTGCCATCATTACCGAGAAAACAAAACGCCCCTCGTAAAACACGATGATGCCCAAAGAACAGGGTTCCCGAAATAAATTCGGGATGCTGCATTTTGGCCAATAGAATTGATGCAGCAGAACGGAGCGTCGCAAGGAACGATCCATCCGTGTTACTACTGCTGGTAAACAAAAACTAAAATCGGCTTTTATTACAACCCACAATTATCCTATTACTGCATTATTCAATCGCTTATATTTGTAGTCAATCACCCGATTAAATATGCATACAAGTAGTTTTTCCCCTCCAGCGCCTTAATAATTACAACAAGACAGTTGCACTCAATTATTAATGGTCTCCTCAACAACTCTTTTACAATAGGGAAAAACTTTTTATGAAAAAATCATATTTAATGCTGCATGTTGCAGTAATACTGGCCGGCTTTACCGGTGTTTTTGGAAAACTAATTCAGGTTAACGAAGTAATGCTGGTGTGGTACAGGGTACTGTTTTCGGCAGCTATTTTGTTTTTTGTGGTTAAGCTTTTACAAATTAAAAAGCTGGGTAGTTTTAGCGAAGCATTTAAAGTGTCTAAACCCGGACTTATACTGGCCTTACACTGGGTGTTTTTTTATGCCAGTATAAAATATGCCAATATATCTATTGGTGTAGTGTGTTATTGTTTAACCAGTTTTTTTACCGCCATTTTTGAGCCGCTAATTAACCGCAAAAGATTTAACGTAATACAATTGGCGTTAAGTCTGCTAACCTTAATTGGCATTAGTCTTATTTTTCATTTTGATGCTTCGTACCAGTTGGGTATTTTTTTAGGTGTTATATCATCGGCCTTTGCAGCCTTGTATACTATTTATAACGAAAGGCTGGTAAAACATTACGATAGCCGTTTAATGATGTATTACCAAATGGTAGCCAGTACGGCATTGGTAAGTTTGTTAATACCTTTTTATTATTATGCTTTTCCACAGCAAGTATATGTGCCAACAACAAACGATATTATTTACCTGTTTTTGCTGGCACTGGTTTGTACGGTTGGTTTGTACGTAATGTTTGCCGAAGTGCTAAAAAAAATATCGGCCTTTACGGTTAACCTTAGTTTTAATCTGGAGCCTATTTATGCCATTATTATGGCCTTTTTATTTTTTAAGGAAGGGCAACAAGTTAATCTTTCGTTTTATGTAGGCCTGGCTTTTGTTACCAGCTCGGTGGTATTGCAAACTATATTATCTATTAAAAAGAAGGGGTAAAACAAATAAACCCGCTACAATAGTAGCGGGTTTATTATAAAGTTTATTAGTTACAACTAAAAATCGGCCCCCATATTTTTTAAATCCTCGGCCGACATAAGCTTAAAGCCTTCTGGTATTTTTTGATCAAATATTTTTTCATCAACCGTTTTTTCAAACTTAGTAGCAACAAAATGTATGTTCATTCCATTATTAGTAGTTGAAAACTCTAACGGAATACCTTTAAGACCTTTTACGGTAAATTGCTCAAACCCGTCCAATGATGCTTTTAAGTCGGCCGCAATCCACATAATAACATCCCCCTCTTCAGTTTTTATAGTGGCTTTTTTACAAGTAAAACCAATAATTTCTTTTGTCTCGGATGAGTACTCAATCTTTGGCTCTTCTTTTTTTGAATCATTAGCAGGGGCTGACAGTTTATTTTCGGTTGCTGTTTTTTGTCCCATAATCTCCATCAACAGTAAAGATTTGTCTGCCTTAACATCAACTATTGTATTCATAATCATAAACGAACCCATGGTCATGTTCATTTTAGCTTTTTGGGGCATAAAGTACAAATCCATTGTTGATCCCTCCATCATGCTCAAGGCCATAGCCATATCGGGGTTATCGCTGCTAAAATCAAGTTTATAGGTAACCTGCCCTGTGCTTTGGGCCATTGAAACTTTAATTACAATAAATAATAAAAAAGAAAGTAATAATTTTTTCATGTGCATAATATATTATGAGGTGTAAGTTATTGCAAAAAATGTTAACCCTTAAAGGTGGCGGCAAAGTTTGCTAAATCATATTGTTGCTCCTTGTACATAAATGTTTTCTCGTCGGGGTTTATTACAGTGTTGTACCGTGTAGCACCGTCCGGGTGAATCTGAAAAACAATATGCAATACATTTTCCTTTTCCTCCAGTTTTTCCAAATGAAAAGAGCTGGGTATATCCAATACTTTCTCTCGGGTGATTCCGTCTAATATTAAAAAACTATTTACCCAATGGCTCATAGCAAATTCATTATTCTCGGTAACTAAAATAAACCGGCCATCTAAAATACTTTTTTCGTTGTAATGGGGGTGCGACATAAGGTTGTTGGTTTAATGGTAAAAAAACAAGTAGTACAATTTATGCTTTATATAAAAGCGGTGGAGCAGACCAGGTAAATATTTTATGGCGTTGCCCTTCTCCCGTGTAACGTAAACTACGGTTCGTACCTCACCTTGTTTACTAACACGGGACTTACGGGCCCGGGCAACTACGTTGGTAACCTTCGCATAAAGCAACATTTAGTTGCTTTATTGCTTGCTTATGCTGTATCTTTTGCCCTACGCTGCCTATGCCGATGCTGCGCAAAAGGATGCCGCTTCCATCCCTAACGCAACGGTAAAGTCAGGGTTAATTATTTAATATTAAAAGTGTTGGTTGATGACTATGCGGTATAACTATTTTCTCTGCAAAAGCTTTTGTAGCTTAATCGTCTATTTGGACCTCATAAGTTTTGCCATCTTCCCCTTCAATAGTACAAGAACCATCTTTTTTAAGTTCTTCTGGTGTTATATGGTCACTATCAAGCCACCCGCCGTTTGGAAAATTTATTTGAACAACCTCGCAACTTTCAACCTCTACATCTAATGCATATGTTTGACTGTAACCTGTTTTCGGGTTGTAATAGTTAACAGTAGCAGCGTGTGTCCCATCTTCAAATCTACACCCATCTTCTTCTGCCGAGGCGTCTTCGTCTTCCGAGTTTTCCGAAGAGGAGGTAAACCATTCAAGGTCGCTATAGTTATTACAACTGTATAAACTACCTAATAAAAAGAAGAGGATTAGAAGTCTAAAAGACGCCATCTTAAATTTTTTTTTGAATTCTTCAAAGCCAAGTGTTAAGAGTATCTGGAATGAAATAAGCTAACTTGGTGTGAAAGGTTTATTTTTTGTATGCTACTTTTCTTTATTCTTCTTATTTCGTAACATATAATGATATACGTTTTGGTTACTAATAGTAATGACATACGCATTAACAAATTCAAATCCGTTTTTCGACATAAAATTTAGAGCATCAATCATTGAATTAAAGTCCACCGCTTTACCATCTTCATCTTTTAAAACTGTTTCTTTACCAGTTGTAAAAAACTTAGTTTTTTGGCCGAAGTCAATTTGAATAGTAAGTTTTGTACTAAATATTTTAGATGTACCAACAATTTGAACATAATCTACATCAATATCTTTTATTGGAGTATCATTTACTGTTTGAGCGTTTAGGAAGAAGACACTAAATGATAGAATTACAATAAGGATCAGCTTTCTCATATTTTTTTATTTGTTAGGTGTAAACTCTTTTTTACTATTAATCCATCATACTAGCAATGCCAGCGAAGATAATTCCGCCAATAATTTGGGCAATATAGCCAAGAGCGCCCCAAGCTATAAGAAACAAAATTGCGTCTCCAAAACTTTCTGGTTCAACCCAATTCCAGGCAATTGTTCCTGAGCCAATCCAAGCTGCTGCATAAATACCAATCATCAAGAGGCTAAGGCATCCTCCGTTATTAGAATCACTCATTTTGTTTATTTTAGAATATATGGTTGTTTACAGTAATTATTCTTTTGTAGCGCAGGTCTCCGATCTGTGCTTTATTGTTACTTGTTTAGCTTAGAAATGATTTTAGTTTTATTTGTTTTCAAATTAAGTAACGTATAGGTACCGGTCGGGCTACCTGCGCCAGATGAGGTTATGGATTTCTCCAGTCCCAAGGCGGAATAACATTGTTATCAACCCAAAGCCCGACTTTACTTTCTCTTGCAATTACTTCTATTTCTGAATAGGCATTGTCTGACGAATATTTTTTATAATGCCAAGCTAAGCCCGCCTTTATTAATTCCTTATTTACATTCTCTCCTTGCTCATTAATAACAACACAAATAAGTCGTTTATTGCGGTCATATTTATTTTCATTTTGAATAGTCACAATCTGTCCAAAACATTTGTCCGCAGTAAATTGCTTAGCAACAGTTCCAAATGGTTGCTTTTTTTCTGGGCAATCTACATGAGCAAATCTTATTGTTAAGGGCTTGCCATCAAATAAAACGTCTATCGTGTCGCCGTCTTTAATTTTGATAACTGTTCCTTGAATTTCCTTCTCTAATTTAGTTGATATTTTTTCGTTGTTACATGAGAATAACAACAAAAAAGGAAGAATTATCAAGTTCATTATTTTCATTTGGCATTAATTATTTGCTCAACTTCTTTTGTAATAGCTTGAATTGAATAGTCTCGTTTAATAATTATGTCATCCTCGATATTATGAATGTTCATAGTTTTAAACCATTCTGTCCACCACTTTTTTATACCTTGATAATCACAACCTTTGCCAGTTTGCCGTTCGTGTACCTCAAAAAGGAAAATATCTAAGTTGGGGAAAGTTAAGTCTGCAGTCTTGCTCGGATAACTAAAAGAGCTAGAATTGCGATTACCACAATATTGTCTAAGTACTACTTGCGAAGGAGTTATTGAAAAAATCGGACTTGGCTCTAAATATCCGTCTGTGATAATAATAAGGATGTTTTTATAGTTGTCGTCTAGTGTTGATTTTTTTATTCTTTTAGGGAGTATTTCAGAGAAATAATAAACATAATCAGCTCCTGTAGTTTTTTGGGTAGCAATGTCGTAAAGTTCCTTTACGTTCTTTTGGAATTTGTCTTGAATATTTGCGAAGTAAAGACGGTTGCTCATATTTTTATGTTCAGATAAATCGAAAACAAGATTGTTTGCAATAGTTCTGAATTGGTCTTGTGCTTGGCTTGGGTCAGCAACATCTACTGTTAACTTATCTTTTGAATTTAGTTTGAGCATCACCTTTTTTTCAAATGCTTTCCATGCAGCACTTAAAATAGCTGTGTCGTTTTGTACTTGGTCTGGATTATTTTTTTGGTCTTTAATTCTATAAGAAAGGTCAGGAACTAAAATTATGTTGATGTTTTCTGATTTGCTAGGAAGCCATTTTTTTATTTCGGAAATCTCACTTTGTTTTAAATTGAAAGAGCCTAATTTATCCCTTACAGCTTGACAAAAGTCTTCACTTTCAGACAGGTCTGTTTTATATTTATACCATGCAGTTTTTACATCTTCAGCATTTAAACAGGAATTTATTTCCTGAATAGCATTGCTTTCCATAGAAGGCATTACTAAGAAGTAAATAAATATAGAAAACGCAAGTAAAGTACAAAGTAGAATATAAAGCGGCGTTCTATTTTTTTTCTTTTGCGGTTGTTTTATAGTTTCCATTCTTAATTGTCCAAGCTTAAAGCTTCAAGTTTTTTGGTTATCCAAACATTTTGTTTTTCCGTAGCCTCTTGGTTTCTTTTATTTGCATTTTTGGGATACATCATTGTCGTATATGCAAACCAACCACTCATAAAATCACCAATTGATGCTTTAAGCATTGAAGTATTAACTGGTATTACTCCATTTTCATAACCTATAATATCTTTTTCTTTATCAGAAATTTCATTTTCTAGGGTTTCAACTTGTGCCTTTAAACTATTTATTTTAGAAACTATTTCAGTAAGTGCTTGCCTTTGCTCTGAAATTTTTCGATTAAGATTTTCAACTCTTAATTCTAACGCTTTATCAGGTTGCAACTCTTTGTTTTTGTTTAGCGCATAATGTAACAAATAACCCCAAATAACATAGACAACAAAACCTAATGCAAGAACTAAATAAAAGTTCATGTCATTGTATATCATATTGAACTTCCATTGCTCATTTGTTAGTCCGGCGTTAAACTCATTAGTGTGAATGCCTTGAGAAATTTTGTAGCCAATAATCGCATCAACAATAAGAGTGAAAACAAGAAGTAATGTAATGAATCCGTACTTCTTTTTTTCAAGTGAATCGTGAATTAAAAAGCCAAGCCCCAAAAATATAACTGGAAATAAAATTATCAGCGCAATTACTCCACCACCTTTTGTTTTTGCGTCAGCAAAAACATTCGGATTGATGAAACCTAAGCTTCCTTGTTTAACTCCATAAAATGCAGAGTAGCCTGATGACGAATAAAACACAAAAAGATAAAGAGTTAATAGAATTGTAATAAAAGCCCCGATTATAAATGGTACATAGTCAACAGAAGGCGCCTCTCCATCTTTGATTTTAATTTTTTCAATTTCAAGTTCCTCAATACGCTTCTCTCTGTCTTCCTTAAATTGTTCTTGTGAAAGAATTTCGCTGTTAGTCTGAATTTTCTGATTTTTTTTCTGGGTAACCTCAGCTCTTAACTTGGATATACGGTTTTTTATTCCTTCTCCTGTCAATTGCTGGTCATTCAAAAATCTGTCATAGATGTTATCTAGTGAAGAGTCTAATAGTTGAGAATTAGAGTTGGTAGTTTTTGCTGCTAACTTGCCAAAATGAAAATATGAAATTTCATTGTCTGTTGTCGCTTCGATTGGTGGGATTGGGTTTGGAGATTGTTCTTCCTCTGATATTTCTGCCATATTAAAAGGAGTTAGTTTGATGGTTAAATGTATATTAGGTGTAAACTATTTTTTCTGAATCTTTCTGAAACTTCCAGTTATGGAGGTCTTTGTAATTTTCTAGCACAGGTCTTCTGACCCGCGTTTTATTGTTACTAGTCTAGCTTAAGAACGTTTTAAGCGTGCTTTATTTTCAAATTAAGTAACCTGTGGTCACAGGTCGGGAGACCGTAATGTATTAAGTTAAGGAGTCCGTTATACCGACGTTAGTAGGCCCCTCCTATATATCAAACGCATATTTAGATTTTGAAAATCTCGCTTTCATCGATTTGAAGGCTTAACTTAAATAGCATTAGGCATACCTGCACCAGATGATTTATCCTCAAATTAGAAAAACTCAATTTCGCCACTTCCTTTAATGTGTCGAATTCGTTTTGCCTTAACTACATAGTGAAAAGCTGCCATATTTTAGGTTAACTTGGATTTTAATAGTTGTTCAATTTTATTGCAAGCTTCTTTGTCAACTTTTGATATTCCGACAACTTCAAATTCATTAATTCTTAAAGTTGGATTTAGTCCTTGAATTTCGGGAAGTAAATCTCTGAAGCAATCTAAATATGCTCTTTGGGCAGTCCGTCCACCAACGAAATTGAAATCAGTGGTAGTTTTGGTTTTACGGTAATTATCTGCTTTGTCCTTATGAGCTTGGCAAAGTTTTTTCCAATTTGCCAAGTCGAAATTTACTTTTAAACCTGTTGGGTAGTTTTCAATTGTTTTTAATCTTGAAGAACTAAAATGTTGAAACTCGTCAAACTCGAAAATAAAATTGTGCTTTCCTCCAAAGTATGCATCACAGTCAAGAGCAACAGAACGCTTTGTTTGATTTGCAGTTATGTCACCATTTAATGATTTGAAAATTTTGTCAATTGTCGAATAGTGTTTTCCGAAATTTTCTTTGGCATGCTTATTTATAAACCAGTCAAACTTCTTGCCTATCTGCGCTTGTTCGTTTAGAACCTTGCTTACTAATTCTGTTATTAATTTCTGCTTATCGCCAACTGCCATTTTGTATATGATTACTTTGTTTATTGTTTTCTGTTTAGTTACCTAAGGAAAATGATATCATTCTTTATATTTTAGCCAAGAACGGTAAAGACTAACCAGCTTTTTTAATTTCTACTCTCAAAAATATATATTGGGTGAATTGTTTTTTTACGGGAATCCATAAAGGGTTGCAATAAAAAGTAAGTGAATTTCAGTGACTACTACATTTATTGAAAGACAAGAAGCAATTTTTTGTGTAATTTCAAAAGCAATAGCATCAGTAATATAATATGCGACTAATAATTATTCTTTTCCTGTTTCTTAGTTCATGCGCTTTAAAGGCGCAGCTTAATGAGCGAACCGCCATACATTTTAATATCCGGGATTGTAGAGATCTGGGAGCTTCTGGTTGGTTTGTCAATGATTCTGTACAACTATATAAAATGCCGGAAGATAGTTTAGCGTACACAATCGCTATCAGAGGCCAAAAATCGTGGCCGGTTATTATTGAAAATGCAGCAATTGGAGAGTATAAAATGGTGTATAGAAACATGTACAAGCAAACAGTAACCGAGCAGATAACACTAACAAATGGTTCTCACAACAACATTCTGGCTTGTGCAGATAAATTATTAAATTATCCGCAAAATACATTAGCTACATTGGTGCAAAACGATTCTTTGGTTATCCGATATACTTCAATAGGTTGCTTTAGTTGGGATAATAAAAAGCTGGTGATAACCAAAGAGAAAGACCAATTTGTGGCCAAATTATATAATGCAACAAGCTACCAGGAAAAGATTAAAAAGAAATACGTTAGAAAATATTGGGATGGTGATTTGTTAAGTACGGTTACACTAACTGAAAATAATCTGAAAGATTTTATACGATTTGAAAATGAATTAAATGCAATAAAAAATGATGGCTGCACAACCACTGACATCTACGAAATAATTAGTAAACGCGGCACAATAGAAAGAGTTGATGGCAGCTGTAATTGGAGAGGGTTTAACTATTTACTAAAATCTTTTTTAATGAACCAAACAAATGAAAATAGGCCTGCTCATAATTAGTATAACATTATATAATGCCGTACAAGCGCAAGACACTACTTTTTATAATGTTGTTCAACACGCAATTAATAGCATACGCAATACGCCAACTATTTATTACGCCGACAGCTCCATACAATTTTGGGGAAACCTATCACGACAAGCCAGAAAGAAGGTTTTACATGGTTATGAAAATCCCAAAACTAATAAAAAGGTACGTATAAAATTATCGGGTAAAGAGTGGAAGGAGTTGGATAAACAGGCAAACAACAAAACACCAATACTTTTGCCTATTGATTTATTTAGCAGCGGCACAAGAGTAAATACAATAGTAGTTGATAGTATAGCAGTAGTAAATACAAAAAGGTTTAACACTAACATGCAAAGCCCCACGCACTATTATTATTTTAGTAAGCCTATTTATACCCGTAAAAACAGTTTACTTGTTTTCAGGTTATTGGATATGATTGGACACTCTGCCGGCTATGCTAAATTATTTGTGTACCAATTAAAGGACGGTGTTTGGCAACAAAAGATGGTAATACATGAAGGAGCGTTTTAAACATTCGCTTGCAAAATAGCCCCACTAAAACACAACCTCGTCCACATTGCCCAATAGCATTACTGCAGCACAAGAGTGCGACGCAACCAAAGCCCCATCAGGGGAGGGACGCCGGTAACCCCAAAAATCAATTTGCTTAAACGGAGATTAAACCTGCTTTGAGGGTTTATATAAACTGCAAACCTTACTTTTGCGAGGTTTTGGCAATAACATGAGTTTACCGGTAGCAGCAACATACAAGCAAAAGTTTAACCAGCATAAAATATGCGTGGTAATACCTACGTATAATAATGCGGCTACCCTGCTCACTGTTATTAACGATGTGTTGCAATACACTACCAATGTGCTGGTGGTTAACGATGGATCTACCGATGATACACCGCGGTTGTTACAAACTTTTACCAATATACATATTGTTAGCTACACAAAAAATGTAGGTAAGGGTTGGGCCTTGCGTCAGGCGTTTAAAGCAGCACGCAAGCTTGGGTACGATTATGTAATTACCATAGATTCGGACGGGCAACATTTTGCCAGCGACCTGCCCTTGTTTGTTGATAAACTAGAAGCCGATGGCCCCGCCATAATTATGGGTGCCCGTAATATGCAGCAGGAATCGGTGCCGGGTAAAAGTAGTTTTGGCAATAAGTTTTCTAACTTTTGGTTTAAGGTAGAAACGGGTATTAATTGTCCCGATACACAAACAGGTTATCGTTTATACCCCATTTACCTGCTGGATAAAATGCGCTTTTTTACCCGCAAGTACGAGTTTGAGATTGAAGTGCTTGTACGCAGCGCCTGGAAAGGCATAGCCGTTAACAGCATACCTATTAAAGTGTATTATGCACCTAAGGAAGAACGGGTATCGCACTTTAGGCCGTTTAAAGATTTTTCCCGTATTAGTGTATTAAACACGGTGTTGGTGCTGATTACTTTTTTTTGGATAAAGCCCCGCAATTTTTTTCGTAAAATTTTTCGCAACGGCAATTGGTGGAAAAACCTGAACGATCAGTTATCGGAACCAAATGAAACCAATGCTCGCAAAGCGGCATCCGTTGGTTTTGGTGTGTTTATGGGTATTGTGCCTATTTGGGGGTTTCAATTATTAGTAGGTATTGCCTTGGCAGTACTCATGCGTTTAAACAAAGTGTTGTTTGTAATTGCGGCTAATATTAGCATACCTCCCATGATTCCGCTGATTATATTTTTAAGCTACAAAGCCGGAGCTTACTGGATGGGCGACAAAGCGGTTAGCCTTAGTTTTTCCGACGGCATTAATTTACAAACCATCAAGCTAAACCTAACGCAATATATTTACGGCAGCATTACCCTGGCCATTGTAGCAGGTATATTGTTTGGCGTAATTACCTGGGCATTGCTTAGTTTAAAAAAGCGTAAGCAACCACAAGCCTAAGGTTATAATATTCTTTTGTTGACCAGCGTCCCTCCCCTGATTGAACTTTACTTGCGACGCTCCGTTCTGCTGCACCAATTCTATTGGCCAAAATGCAGCATCCCGAACTTGTTTCGGGAACACTGTTCGCTAATCATCATCGTGTTTTTTATCAATAATGTTTTTTATAAAAAATAGTACCTTATTAAGAGTAATACAATACGGCATAAATGCCGCAAACCGGTTAATTAAACTTTATAAGAACGGGACGATAAGTATAAGGTCTTACCCAAAGCCTTCCAACATATTCAGTTTCATTAATTTTTTTTATGTGGAGCGGATTAATTGAAAAATCTTCTTTGCCAATGTCAAACAAAACTTCTTTGGTCAGGTTTCCGTCAATATCAATTTTGCTTACTATTAATTGCTTTTGTTTTGTTTTAGTGTTGTATAAATGACGCTCATCTTCTGGCCCAAGGTTCTGGTTTTTGCTGTTGTCCATATACAAAAAGTAGTAACCATATTTATCATTCATTAACTTAAACCCAACATCGCCATAGATATAAGATCCGGCACCTTCTTGGTGTTTTTGAATTTTTTTTAACCAATGAAAACGACCATTCTTGTCTATTCTAACTACGAAAATATCATCACAGTAATAATCTACTATTATTGACTTTGTTGTATTAGTAGTTTTAGTGTAGTTTTCTTCAAAGCAAAAAAGAAAACTACCATCGTCTTCCGTGATTATGTTTTTAATATTCATACTTCTAACTTCATAATCATCAACATTATCAATCTTATTTTTAACGGCTTTGGTTTCGGCATTCACCAATTCTTGTTTTGGAAAATCATAATAACCACCATTGTAATTTTCCACTGTTAGGGTTTGTTTGTTCAGTTTTCCTATATATATGCCGGCAATTCCGCGATTTTTATTTCTTTTACTGTATGTAGTAGTATAAAATATTTCGTTCTTGTTGTTTTGCACAAATCTTGGCGACAGTAAAACATCTTGTCCAAAATTTACAGGAACAATTATCGGGGTTTTATTGTCTTTTGTAAATTTAAATATTTCAAAATGTGCGGTAGTTCTTTCCTTAGAGTTAGTATAAGCCGCATCAAAAACCTTTGCTAGCATGTAAACATCCCCATTATTGTCTACTGTATAATCTACAAAATCCATCATTGCCTCTGTGTAAGGCATTACAAATTCATCACCCCATATTTTTTTCATATGTTGGTCAAACACAAACAGACCAATTTTATCGTAGCTTTTAATGTCTCGTTTATATTGCGGAACAATACGGTAGTTAACTAATAGTTTTGTGGAATCAGCATTTAAATAATACTTATAGTTATTTAGAAAAGTAGTAGGAAAATCAGTCTTACTTGTTGTTGTAGATACAACTTTATCAGATTGTATAATTGGTTGATTGTTGGTAATTAAGCCCCCTTTTTTAATGTCAATTTCTGTCGCATACAAATTTTCGGTTTTTGATTTTTTATCCCAATCTCTGGTAAGCCAAAAATATTGATGCCCCAGGGTAATAATATTTTCTAGTTCCATTTTTTGGATAGCATCATTAAGTATTATTTCTTTTTCATTGTTAGTTTTAAGCGTTTGGCCGTCTATTTGACTTACATGTAACATATCTTTCTTTAAAGAAAGGTGTACTACACCATTTTCGTTATTACTAGTAAATAAAAGCGTTTCTGACTTTTTAGGTATTAAAAGCTCGCTACCCAGATTGAAAGTATTTTTTTGTTGCGCAAAAGAAACGAAAGTGAATAAGCAGGCAAATGCAAGACTTAGGGGTTTAATGTACATATTTGTCAAGGTCGAAATTTTAGTTTAGCAGATAATAATAGTAAAAAAGGCCTATAGGTTTTAGCTTACAGGCCTATATGCTATGCGAAATAAGGTTAGCGAAGCTTAATTAACTTTTATAAGCAAGGGCTGAAACAATGTTTTTTTCACTTGAGCCCTTCCAATAAATTCATTGTCATTTATTTTTTTAAACTCCCTCGGGAAAATCTTAACATCTTCTTCCCTGGTATCAAACAAAATTTCTTTATTTATATTACCGCTTTTGTCAATTTTAGCAACCACTACTTGTCCCCCATATCCGTCCATATGTAAGCGTGGGGCCTCGTCAGCGGGAAGGTTTAAGTTTTTACTATTGTCAACATAAAGAAAGTAATAGCCGCTTGCATCACTAATTAGTTTATAACCCAACGTAGGATCAGTGTTTATACCACGCTGATTTTTGGGAATTTTTTTAATCCATTGAAAATTACCCGCTGCGTCAATTTTTGCAGCTAAAATATCATCATAGTCATAAGTAATGGTTGTTCTGGTGCCACGAGAAGTAAAAGTGGTATTTACTTCTTTGAGATACTCTTCGCAAGCAACTAGTACACCGCCATCAGGTTCTATAACAATATTTCTAACCACAATATTAGGCGCTTCGTAATCGTCTTTTTTCTCTATTTTTCTTTTAGCGGCACCCGCTTCAAATTTCAGAAGCTCTTCTTTTGAAAACTCGTAGTAACCATTTTTGTAATTTTCTAGTTTGCCGTTTTCATTATTTAGCTTGCCCAAATAAATACCGGCAGTACCACCTTTTTTAGCTTTTTTACTGTACGTACAAGCTATCAATATTTCGTGTGTACTACTCTCAATTAAGCTGGCTTGCTTTAAATAGTTACCGCCAAGGTCAATTTTTGCAATGATTGGTTTCTTTTTGCCTTTGGTAAAACGAAAAACTTCCAGGTGATAAGCAGGGCCGTCTTTTGATTTAGAGCCATCATCATCGGTAACACTAACTAACATATAGGCATCACCATTTGCATCAACAGTATAATCCAGGTTGTTCATTCTGGCCTCGGTATAGGGCATCTGAAACTCGCTGCCCCATAACTTTTTCATGTTTTCGTCAAACACAAAAAAGCCAATTTTGTCGTAGTTGACTTTATCACTTTTGCTCTCGGGGTATAAACGGTAGGTAACAAGTAGCTTGGTTTTATCGGCATCAAGGTTAAACCGGTATTTATTTACCAGTTTAATAATATTACTGCTAAAAAAACCAGTACCCGCCGAGGCCATACTACCCGTTAGCCTTGATGATTGAACAAGGGTTTGCTTTTTGTCACTTATTGCTCCCTTATTAATATCAATTTCGCTGGCATAAAGGTACTCTACTTTAGCACTTTTGTCCCAATCGCTGTTTAGCCAATAGTATTTATTACCAAACTGAACAACAGTTTCGCTGTTCATATTCTTTGTTGCGTCGCTCAGGTTTACTTCTTTTTCGCTAGTGGTTTTAAGCGATTTTCCGTCAAAACGGGTGATGTACAGCTCGTCTTTCTTTAAAGACAGGTTAATAATACCGTCTTGGTTATTGCCAATAAAAGCAAGGTCTTCAGACTTTTTAGGGAGAGAATATTCCTGCCCGAGTTTAAAGGTGAATTTTTTTTGAGCAAAGGCAAGGCTTGACACTAAGCAAACAATTGCCAGGGTTACGGTTTTCTTAAGCATGTTTTTGGTTCGTTTATTAAAGTGTAAACATAATAAAATAAAAAGTATGGTGCAAGAAGGTTTAAAGTAAAGGGAACAGGTGAGAAAGCATTTATAAGTGTTGAATATATTATCTTGCAGCGTTAACAAAAAACCAGTAGACGCATTATCATTATCCAAAAATTAAAGGATATGTGGCTAACAGGTTTGGGCCGGCATATTGCTGATAAGCGAACGGAACGATGAACGGAGCGTCGCAACTGCGGCCCGATAGTAGCACTGCAGCCGACCTCCTAAAAAAAACGTAACAGCGGACCAATAACAAATGCGTAAACTATTTACAGGCATATTCGATTTTTTTGCTACCCGCAAGCCCTTGTTGTACCTGCTGTTTGCAGGTACATTGGCGTTGTTTGTAATTTTGGCCTTGCAGGTAAAGTTTGTAGAAGATATATCGGCCATTATACCGCAGGATAAAAAGACAGCAAAACTTACTTCGGTTTTTCAAAACTCAAAGTTTGCCGATAAGTTGGTGGTAATGGTGCGATTAAAAGATACTACCCAAACCGACCCTGATAAATTAGTGGCATATGCCGATGAACTGGCGGCTGAATTAGAAAAGGATACTACGTATATTAAACAAGTAAACTATAAAGTAGAAGATGACATTACTTTTGATTTATTTGCTACCATACAAAATCACTTACCTGTTTTTTTAGATGTACAGGATTACAAAAAGATTGACAGCTTGGTGAAGCCAGAAGCTTTGCAAGCAACATTAGAACAGGATATTCGTTTGCTTACTTCGCCTGCAGGTTTTGCTTTAAAAGATGTGATAAGCAAAGACCCCTCCGGCATTTCGTTTTTAGCCTTAAAAAAATTGCAACAGTTACAATACGACGATCAGTTTGAGTTATACGATAATCATTTTGTGTCGCGTAACCAGCAATATTTATTGTTGTTTGTTACACCACGTTTTGCAGCCGCAAATACCGGAGCTAATAATAACCTGTTACTACAATTAGATAATACGATTGACAGTTTGGGCAAACAAGAATTGGCTGCGGGTATTGAGACGAATTATTTTGGTGCAGCCGCTGTATCGGCCGGTAACGCCAAACAATTAAGAACAGATAGTTTGCTAACGCAGGGTATTACTGTGTTGTTTTTAATACTGTTTATTGGTTTATATTTTAGAAAAAAGAGAGCTCCGTTTTTGGTGTTGGTACCGGTTATTTATGGTGCCGCTTTTTCGCTGGCATTAGTTTATTTGATCAAAGGTTCTATATCGGTAATTGCATTGGGTACAGGATCTATTGTACTGGGTATAGCCATTAACTATTCCCTGCACGTATTTAATCATTACCGCCATACAAAAGGTTTGCGCAGCACTATTGAAGACCTGTCCTTTCCTTTAACCATTGGTAGCATTACTACCATCGGTGGTTTTTTATGTTTGTTATTTGCCAAGTCGGCTATGTTGCAGGATCTGGGTTTGTTTGCCGCTTGCAGTTTGGCCGGAGCCGCTGTTTGTTCACTGGTGTTTTTGCCACATTTTATTGGTGCTAAAAAAGCAGTAATAAAAGAAAACGAAATAAAACAAAAACATTCCTGGTTAGATAAGGTGGCCGCTTTAAAACCCGAGCATAATAAATGGCTGGTTTTAGGCATAGTAGCCTTAACGGTATTGTTTTTATTTTACTACAACAAGGTTCGTTTTGAGCCCGACATGACCAGCTTGAATTATATGTCGGCCAAGTTAACGAAAGCCGAAGCGCAATTAAATAACATTAGCGGCCAGGCGGTAAAATCTTTATACCTGGTTACCGAAGGTGCTGATATGGAAAAAGCCTTACAGCAAAACGAAGCCACATTACAAAAAATAGAAACCTTAAAACAGCAGGGACAAATTACAAGTTATGCAGGTGTATCGGGGTTATTAATAAGCGATTCGTTACAGCAACAACGCATACAACAATGGAATAACTATTGGACTGCTGATAAGAAAGCGACGTTGATTAACACTATAAAACAACAAGGTGCCACTTTAAAATTTTCGGCATCCGCCTTTGATAATTTTGAAAACCTGCTGAACCAAAACTTTGAACCGGTTGATAAAGCAGAGCTCGCCGATTTTCAAAAACGTTTCTTAGATGATTATATTACCGAAAAGCCGGGTAATGTATCCATAGTAACTTTATTAAAAGTTGGCAACGAAAACAAACCAGCGGTAGTAGCAGATTTAGATAAACTACAAAACGTAACTGTTTTAGACAGGCAATATCTAACGGCTCGCTTAACAGAATTGGTAAATGCCGACTTTAATAAAATTGCCATACTTACTTCATGCTTGGTATTTTTTGTTTTGCTCTTAACCTTTGGTCGCATTGAGTTGGCCTTGGTAACTTTTATTCCCATGCTCATAAGTTGGATATGGATACTCGGCATCATGGGAATGTTTGGCATTACGTTTAACATCGTTAATATCATTGTATCGGCGTTAATATTTGGTTTAGGAGATGATTACAGTTTGTTTGTAATGGATGGCCTGCTAAATGAATACAGAACTGGTAAGAAAAATCTGGCTTCGTATAAATCATCCATCTTTTTATCGGCCATTACTACGGTTGTTGGTTTAGGTGTATTGGCTTTTGCACAACATCCTGCTCTGCGTTCAATAGCTTTTATATCCGTTACGGGTATTATATGTGTAGTTATTATGTCGCAGGTGTTAATACCGTTTTTCTTTAACCTGATTATTAAAAACAGGGTAGCAAAAAACTTTTTTCCCTGGACATTGTGGAGCTGGTCCCGATCAGTTTTTTCATTTACCTATTTTGGTTTTGGTGCAGTAGTGTTAACAATAATAGGCATTATACTTATTAAGCTAAATCCTTTCAATAAAGAGAAGGGTAAATATATCTATCATATACTGTTATCAAAACTTTGCGGTTCGGTATTATACATAATGGGTAATTTTAAAAAAGTAGTCAACAACCCGTTGAAGGAAAAATTTAAAAAACCGGCGGTGATGATTGCCAACCACCAATCTTTTTTAGATATACTGGCCATGACCATGTTACACCCCAAAGCGGTATTGCTCACAAATAAATGGGTATGGAACTCACCGGTATTTGGTGCCGTAGTACGCATGGCCGATTTTTATCCGGTAATAGAAGGTGCGGAAAACAGTATTGAGCTAATGCGTGACAGGGTAAAACATGGTTACTCAATTGTTGTTTTTCCGGAGGGCACCAGAACCTCTTACCCGCCTATGAAACGTTTTCATAAAGGAGCTTTTTATTTAGCCGAAGAACTAAATATTGATGTAGTACCTATTTTGTTACACGGCACCGGTTACACCATGACCAAGGGTGACTACTTGCTAAAAAACGGAACGCTTACAGTACAATACTTGCCTCGTATAGAAGCTAATGATAAAAGCTGGGGCGAGGGTTATGCAGAACGTACAAAAAAGATATCCCGCTATTTTAAAGCGGAACATAAAAAGTTATCAGAAGAACTGGAGACTGTAGATTATTACCATGAAAAACTGTATTACAACTACCTGTTTAAAGGCCCGGTTTTAGAATGGTATTTGCGCATAAAAACTAAACTGGAAGCTAACTACAAGCAGTTTCATGCATTGGTGCCATTACAGGGTAACATACTGGACATGGGCTGCGGTTATGGGTTTATGAGTTACATGCTACACTTTGCCGGCCCCGAAAGAAATATAGTAGGTATAGATTACGACGAAGAAAAAATTGCGGTAGCGGCCAATGGTTTTTGTAAAGGCGAGAAACTGAATTTTGTACAAGCCGATATTGTAACTTATACAATGGATAAAAATTATGATGCCATTATTATAAGTGATGTGTTACATTATATTACACCTGAAGAGCAAATACAGGTAATAGAAAATTGTATAACGCATTTACAACCCGGTGGTAAACTAATCATCCGTGATGGCGATACGGATATATCCAACCGACATAAAACAACAAAGTTAACCGAACTGTTTTCTACCAGATTATTTGGCTTTAATAAAACCGGCGAACATGGGCTACATTTTTTATCGGGTCAAATGATTGAGACTATTGCACAAAAGCACCAATTGAAGTTGGAAAAAATAGATAAGACAAAGTTTACCTCTAACATAATTTTTGTACTTAACAAGGCAAATGAACTTTGATGTTATCATAATAGGTTCCGGTATTGGTGGGCTGGTATGTGCTAACATATTGGCCCGTGAGGGAAAGCGTGTTTGCGTGTTAGAAAAAAACAAGCAGTTTGGCGGCAACCTACAAACCTTTGTTAGAGATAAACTTATTTTCGACTCAGGCGTGCATTATGTAGGCGGCTTAGAAAAAGGCCAAAACTTACACAATGTATTTAGCTATTTGGGTATAATGGACAAACTGCATATTGAAAGGATTGGCACTAATGCATTTGACGGTATTATGGTTGGCGATGATAAAGTAGTTTACCCGCAAGCGCAGGGCCATGAAAACTTTATACAACAGTTGTTAAAATACTTTCCGGATGAAGACCCGGCATTGCGTAAGTATTGCCAAAAGATAAAAGAGATATGCAAGGCTTTTCCTTTATACAACCTGCATATAGATGGTACCTTGGAGCAAAAAACAATAGCAAGCTCTATAAGCGCCAAACAAACCATTGAAGCATTAACCAACAATAAAAAACTACAAGCAGTATTAGCGGGCAATAATATTTTATATGCTGCCGAAGGCGATGCCACTCCATTTCATGTTCATGCACTAATTATTAATAGCTATATAGAAAGCTCATGGAAGTTTACACACGGCGGTTCGCAAATAGCCAAAGCGTTGGTAAAACAATTAAGGGTATATGGTGGCGAAATTTTGCGCCACCAACAAGTAACAAAGTTGGTAAGCGATGGCGACAATATTGCTTATGCCGAAACAAGTAGCGGAGAAACATTTTATGCGCAACAGTTTATATCCAATATTAGTCCGGTACATACTTTACAAATGGCGGATAATCCGTTACTGAGAAAGATTTACCGCAACAGGGTTAATAGTTTGCCCAATACGGTTTCCTCTTTTTCCATCAATATTGTATTGCATCCACAAACATTAGCGTATCAAAGCAACAATATATATTATCATAAAGAAGGTTATTTATGGACAGCCAATGACTATACGCAAGAGAACTGGCCATTACTGTACGGTGTTTTTTATACAGCCAGTAGTCAATATCCCGGTTACGCGGAGTCGGTAACTATATTATCCAATATGCGGTATGAGGAAGTGTTGCCCTGGGCCGATACGATTAATACAACTTTACAGGAAAGAGAAAGAGGTGCCGATTACCTGGCATTTAAAGAAAAAAAAGCACAACAATTATTGCAGCAAGTTTATAAACAGTTTCCACAACTACAAGCTGCTATAAAAAAATATTATACCATTACGCCATTAACCTATCGGGATTATATTGGCAGTACCGATGGTAATATGTATGGCTTTGCTAAAGATTTTGAAAATCCATTAAAAACAACACTTAGCACCAAAACCGGTGTGCCCAATTTATTTTTAACCGGGCAGTACTTAAATATGCATGGTATTTTAGGGGCAACGCTTAGCGGCGTGTTAACCGCCATTACGGTTTCTGGTAATGATAGTATTATTGAAGAGATAAGGAATGCGGGGGATTAGTTTTGCTAAAAATGTATTAATCTGTGAAATATTTAGGTTGAAGAAAAATTTTGGTATTAAGGCTGTTTAAATTCAAACGCATTAAAACCTTGCTGTAACACAAATAAATTAAACACAGGAAAACCCGCCCAATGCCCAATAGCATTACCAAACGATGCAGTGAGTGACACAACAGACGATCATAGTAGCACCACAGCCGAACCCCAAAAAAATTACAACAACTTCTTAGCCTCCGCTTCAATCACTTTGGCAAAATGCTCATGTTCTAAACCATGAATCCGTTGTGCCAGCGTTTCCGGTGTATCGCTGGGCAAAACCGGACAAGTAGCTTGTAAAATATGAGCACCATGGTCATATTGTTCGTCAACGTAGTGGATGGTAATGCCACTTTCGGTTTCGGCGGCAGCAATAACTGCCGTATGCACAAAATTGCCATACATACCCTTGCCGCCATATTTTGGCAATAAAGCAGGGTGAATATTTATAATCCGGTTAGGATATGCTTTTATCAAATTTTCGGGAATTTTCCATAAAAAACCCGCTAAAACCACAAAATTCACCCCTTTTTCATGCAAAAAGGGTAAAAAATTGTCGCCACGAAAAAACTGTTCCTTCTCAATCGTAAAACTTTCCACGCCATGTTTAGCTGCAACGGCAAAAGCACCGGCTCCTGGTTTGTTGCAACCCAATAAAACCACTTTTATTTGTGCATTATTGGCAAAATGCGCCATTATTTTATCAGCATTGCTTCCGGCACCACTGGCAAAAATGGCAATTTTTACCTGTTTTTTGCCTTTTCCGGCCATTCTTTGCCCCATTTTCTTTAAATATTTGGTAAAAAAGCCAAATTGACCAAAAACCACACTAACCGCTAAAACACAAAACGGCCAAACAATTGTAACCACCAAAACATACACAACAATCCATAAAAAGCGATTGTCAATCGTCAGCCAGCCCATTACGGTTTTACCAATCAGGCCGCTCAGGCTACCTCCAATAGCAAACGTGCATAAAATAAGTACAACTTGCCATCCGGTAACTTTCCATTTTTGCTGCAGGCGGTCCAACATGCTTATCAATTTAATTTACTTGCCATTAATAGGTGGCGCAAAACTATCATATATATATTATATCAGGCCATTATTGGGTAAGTCAATTTTTATGCGGGCTGCCGGCCGGTTAGTGTTTTTAGTAAAATTATTTTCTTTCGGCCGGCACCGGGCTATTCGCTGCTACTCCGGCACAAGTAAGGTGTAGGGCATAGGCTTATAAGGTTAAGGGTTTATGGTAGCACAACAAACCAACCCTTGGCCCTACACCTTACTCCCCTTCACACTTACCCTCACCGGGGTATCCGCTGCTATCCCTGCCCGATGGAACCCGTTTATGGCCAACCCTAAACCTTGCCCCTTATACCATTAACCTGCCCTCATCAACCCCTGTTTTTGTCATACAATTGTCGTCTGGCGAAAGTTGTTCCCAATTGCCCAAACAGTGACTTTTTTATGACAAACATTTTTGCAGCTCACGATTTTAGGGCCATAAATACGCTGAAAAGCAATACAGTAGCGGGTTTAAAAAAATTTAAAAATGTTGTTCTTTTGTTAACTTCAAGGCTTATTTTTGCACCCAATTAGAGCTTTTTATCCACATTTTTTGATCAAATGCGAATATGACTCCGAGTAAGCCAATAATTCAACGAATAGCGCTGGTTTTTTTCACTTTTTTAGTGTTCTCAATAGCGAATGTAAATGCCCAGGATGGTAAGGCATTATTTATGTCCAAGTGTGCTACCTGTCACGCAGGTGATATGAAGAGTCCTGGCACAGGTCCTGCCTTAGGCGGTGTACGTGAGCGCTGGAATGACGAAGCAAAACTGCACGAGTGGATTAAAGACAACGTAGCCCTTACAAAATCAGGCTACCCCAAAGCTGTAGAAGTTTCTAAAATCACTGGAACTACCATGGATTTGTTCCCTGCGTTAAAAGACGAAGAGATCAACGCCATTTTAGATTATGTTGACCAAAAATTTACTGAAGTACCAAAAGTTGCCGAAGGTGGTGGCGGTGGTACTGGTGGTGGTAACGATGGCCAAAACGCAGTAATTTTTGGTGTTATATCATTAATACTGGCTTTAATAGCCTTTATATTAATGTATGTTAACAGTAACCTTAAAAAATTATCCGACGATACTGAAGGCATCGAACGTCCTGAGCCTTCTCCTTTCTATCGTAATAAAGTTTACATCGCCATTTTTGCCGTATTAATGTTTGTGGTAGGTGGTTTCTTTGTAACAAAAGGTATGATTGGTTTAAACCGTCAACAAGGTTACGAGCCTGAGCAACCTATTTTCTACTCGCACAAAGTACACGCAGGAATTAACCAAATTAGTTGTTTGTATTGCCATGGTAATGCATGGGAAAGTAAAACAGCAGCTATCCCTTCTGTTAACGTGTGTATGAACTGTCATAAAACTATTCAGTCTTACGAAAAAGGTCCTGAACTGTTTGATAAAAAAGGTAATAAAGTAAATGGTACTGCCGAGATTGCTAAACTATACGAGTATGCAGGTTTCGATCCTAAAAACCCTGATGCCTGGGATCCTTCAAAAGCAAAACCAATCGAGTGGGTTAAAATACACAACATGCCCGACCACGTTTACTTTAACCATAGCCAGCACGTACGTGTAGGTAATGTACAGTGTCAAACCTGTCATGGCGAAATTAACGAGATGGATGTTGTAAAACAGGTATCTGAGTTAAGCATGGGCTGGTGCGTAAACTGTCACCGCGAAACAAAAGTTAACTTTAACTATACCGATAGTACCGGTAACCAATTCTATAGCATTTACGAAAAATTCCATAACGATATTAAGTCTGGTAAAATGGATAGCGTAACCGTTAAAGACATTGGTGGTTTAGAGTGTCAAAAATGTCACTACTAAATAGTGAAGTAGAAGAACGGTGTTGCTAAGTGAAAAAGCAGGTGAAATTTACAAATTGATTAATTTTTCAAATTAAGAATAAATGAGCCAAAACAAATACTGGCAAAGTTTTGCAGAGGTTAACGATCCGGAAAACTTTAAAGTACGAAACGCAGACGAGTTTCGTGACGAGCTTCCGTTTGAGGATGAAGGCAAAGGAATTTTAGACGCCAAAGCCCCTCGTCGTGACTTTTTAAAATACCTGGGTTTTAGTACTGCTGCTGCTACTTTAGCGGCTAGTTGTACCACTCCGGTACGTAAAGCGGTACCTTTTGCCAGCAAACCTGAAAATATTGTTCCCGGCGAAGCAAAATACTACGCCACCACTTTTATTCAGGATGGTGATGTGGTTCCTGTATTGGCTCGTGTACGTGACGGCCGCCCCATTTTTATAGAGGGTAACGAGCAATCGTTTATACCAAATGGTTCTTCGGCTCGTATTCAGGCTTCTGTTTTAGACCTGTACGATAAAAACAGAATAACCCACCCTAAACAAAGAACCGGTAACGACTTAAAAGAAATTCCAACTTTTGAAGCGTTAGATCAGGAAGTAATAGCGGCTATTAAAGCTGCCGGCGGATCGGTAGTTTTATTAACCAGCACCGTAAACTCACCTTCTGCTTTACAGGCAATTGCCGATTTTAAAGCAGCTTACCCCAACTTTAAACATGTTCAGTATGATGCGGTATCTTATACCGGATTACTACTGGCAAACGAAGCAAGTTTTGGTCGTAAAGCCATACCTGCATACCGCTTTAACAATGCTAAAAAAGTAGTGGTAAGTATTGGTGCCGACTTTTTAGGCACATGGCTTAACCCTGTTGAGTTTCAGCATGGTTATGCGTTAAACAGAAAAATTAACGAGGAAAAGCCTGAAATGAGCAAACACTACCAGTTTGAAAGCTTTTTAAGCATGACTGGTGCTAATGCTGACGAAAGGTTTAACCACCGCCCATCTGAAACCGGTGCTGTTGTTTTGGCATTAGCCGCAGCAGTAGGTGTAGAGGGTATTTCGGCCCCTGCTTTAAAAAGCGAAAAGTTGAAAAACGGTGTTGCAAAAGCAGCAAAAGACTTATTGGCCAATAAAGGTCAAAGTTTAGTAGTAGCGGGCAGCAACGATGTAAATGTACAATTGATAGTAAACGCTATTAACAATGCTATTGGTGCTTACGGTACTACCATCGATTGGTCGGCACCGGTTAACTACCGCCAAGGTGTTGATAAAGATTTTGCCGATTTATTAAATGAATTACAAAGCGGTAGTGTAGGTACCCTTATGGTGTACGGCGCTAACCCTTTTTATACCTGGCCTGAAAGAGAAAAAGTAAAAGCAGCTTTTGAAAAAGCTAAATTGCGCATCTCTTTCAACGAAAAATTAGATGAAACATCACAGTTGTGCAACTACCTTGTACCTACACACCACTATTTAGAATCGTGGAGTGATGGGGAAGCTTTTGCAGGCAATATTGGTTTTGTTCAGCCTACCATTTACCCGTTATTTAAAACCCGTCAATGGCAGGAAAGCTTGTTACGTTGGGCAGGTAAAAACGAATTGTTTGAAGATTATCACCGTAATTTTTGGGTAAACAAATTAGGCGGATTAGATAGTTACAATACAGCCTTGCAAAATGGTGTGTACAAAACTGCTACAACACCTGCAGGTGGTTCTTACAGTTCATCTGCTATATCAAATGCTGTGGCGGCTATTGCAGCCAAACCTGTTTCAACCAAAAAAGAGGTAGTATTATACCAAAGTAATGCTATTGGTTCGGGCTCACACCCGGCAAACCCTTGGTTGCAGGAGTTGCCTGACCCGGTTACTAAAATTACCTGGGACAACTATGCCATGATATCGGTTACTACAGCCGATGAATTAAAAATTAATTACAAAAGCAACGACTACGAATACTATCCGCAAAAACCAATTATTAAGGTAAAAGTGGGCGGTAAAGAGTTGGATTTACCAAGTATTGTTGTACCGGGTATGGACGCTAATACCATTGCAGTAGCAGTTGGTTATGGCCGTACCGAAACATTGGGCAGCACTTATGTTGACACCAGCAACAAGAAAAATAATAATAAAGTAGGTGTAGATGTTTACCATCTTGCTGCCTTTAATGGTACCAGTGTTGACTTATTTGCGGTTAATGCAGATTTTGAAAACACCGGCAGCAAATTTAAACTGGCGCAAACACAAATTCACAATAGCCACGAAGATCGTATTGATGTAGTGCGTGAAACTTCTTTAGCAAGCTTTTTAGAAGATAAAAAAGAATTTAAAGACTACAGACAAAACTTATACGACACTTATAGCGGTAAGGAAAATGCAACACGTGAGGATTATGCTAAACACGGCACACCTTACGGACAGCATGACCAACCTGGCCTTAAATGGGGTATGAGCATTGACATGAATGCCTGCTTTGGTTGTGGTGCTTGTGTAGTGGCTTGCCACTCCGAAAACAACGTACCGGTGGTAGGTAAAAGCGAAGTATTGCGTTACCATGATATGCATTGGTTACGTATTGACCGCTATTATGTTTCTGACGAAAAAGATCCGAACGAATTAAAAGGTGTGGTTTTCCAACCTATGATGTGTCAGCATTGCGACAACGCTCCTTGTGAGAATGTATGTCCGGTAGCTGCTACCAACCATAGCGCCGAAGGCTTAAACCAAATGACATATAACCGTTGTATTGGTACTCGTTATTGCGCTAACAACTGTCCTTACAAAGTTCGTCGCTTTAACTGGTCTGATTACACTGGTGCTGATAGCTTTGCTAACAACCAGGACCAAACAGTGGTGGGTAAGTTAGACCCGGCTGTATTCCACATGAACGACGACTTAACCCGCATGGTATTAAACCCTGATGTTACGGTACGTTCAAGAGGTGTAATTGAAAAATGTTCTTTCTGTGTACAACGTTTACAAGCTGGTAAATTACAGGCTAAAAAAGAAGGCGTTGCTTTACAGGACAAACACATAAAAACTGCTTGCGCCAGTGCATGTACTGCCGATGCCATTGTATTTGGTAACGTACACGACCCGGAAAGTGCTATTAGCAGGGAGCGTAAAAACAATCCGCTACGTACTTTTTATGTGTTGGAGCAAATACACGTTATGCCTAACGTAAACTATTTGGCAAAAATTAGAAATACAGATGAGATTATACCCCGCAAGGGACATGGCCCGGCCAAAAAAGATGGCGAAGGACATGGTGATGGCCACGGAGCAACCGTACCGGCTACACAACCTGCAGCGGCAGAACATCATTAATAGTTGCAGCAGTAATGCTGCCACTATTAGTGGTTAACTTAAATTAGTTCTTTGTTTTTTGTTGATGGATGTTTTTGTAAAATAGTATTACAGTAAGCTATTGTTGAAAGAAGTAAACTTACACCACCTGTCCCGCTTTACGGGAATGCCCAATAGAATTACTGAACGGTGCAGTGAGTGACACAACAGAAGATGATAGTAGTAATGCAGCCGGTACAAAAAATAAGAACAACGAAAAAGAAAAAAAGTTTAAACCAGTGCTGGTTTGCTTATAGAAATTTGATTATTAGATTTTTTTATAAATAATTATGTCTTTACTCAGATACGAATCGCAGGTAAGACCACCGATTGTGGATGGCAATAAGGATTATCATCAGGTGACAGAGGATATTTGTCGCCCGGTGGAAACGAAGCCGTCAAAACTTTGGTGGATAGGATTTATTATTTCTTTGGGTCTGTTGGGCTTTGGCGTAGTGTCCATTTATATGGATGTGGTATACGGTACAGGCCAGTGGAACCTGAATAAAACCATTGGTTGGGGTTGGGATATTACCAACTTCGTATGGTGGGTAGGTATTGGTCACGCCGGTACCCTTATCTCGGCTATCTTATTACTTTTCCGCCAGGGCTGGCGTACCGGTGTAAACCGTGCGGCAGAGGCGATGACGATATTTGCGGTAATGTGTGCGGGTCAGTTCCCTATCTGGCACATGGGTCGTGTTTGGAATGCGTTTTTCGTATTGCCTTACCCTAATACCCGTGGTCCTTTATGGGTTAACTTTAACTCACCACTACTTTGGGACGTATTTGCGATCTCTACTTACTTTACCGTATCGTTACTATTCTGGTACTCTGGTTTATTACCCGACTTAGCAACCTTACGTGACCGTGCTAAAGTAAAATGGAGAAAAATGTTTTACGGTTTGGCTGCATTTGGTTGGACAGGTAGCACCAAACACTGGCAACGTCACGAGGCATTATCATTAGTATTAGCAGGTTTAAGTACGCCACTTGTACTTTCGGTACACACCATCGTATCTTTTGACTTTGCTACCTCTATTGTTCCGGGTTGGCATACCACCATCTTCCCTCCTTACTTCGTAGCGGGTGCGGTATTCTCTGGTTTTGCCATGGTGCAAACGCTTTTATTAATTACACGTAAAGTATTAGGCTTACAGGATTATATTACTATTGAGCATATTGAAGTAATGAACAAGGTAATTGTTCTTACCGGTTCAATTGTAGGTATTGCTTACTTAACCGAGTTATTTATGGCATGGTATAGTGCTGTAGATTATGAGTGGTTTGCTTTTAAAGAAAACCGTTTAAGCTTAAGCAGCCCTTATGGTTGGAGCTACTGGTTAATGATGGGTTGTAACGTATTATCGCCTCAGGTATTCTGGAGCAAAAAATTACGTCGTAACTTATTGCTTACCTTCTTTATGAGTATCCTTGTAAACATTGGTATGTGGTTCGAACGTTTTGTAATTATCGTAACCTCTATTTATCGTGATTACTTACCAAGTTCGTGGAGTACTTACTACACACCTACCATCTGGGAGATAGGGTTTTATATGGGTACGTTTGGTTTGTTCTTTACCTGTTACTTCCTGTTCTCTAAATACTTCCCGGTTATTGCCATTGCAGAGATTAAACATATTCTGAAAAAGAATGGTGATAATTATAAAGAAGAGATGAACAAAGTGGAAGAAAAACCACTGGATAAGTTTACAGATGATGAGTTACATCATCATTAAGAGAAAGGTAATTTGGTTACCAACTGTAGTACCTTGATTGAGCTGACGTTGCGACGCTCCGTTCAACTGCAGTAACAATATTGAACAATTGGTGAAGGCCGCTAAAACCGGCCGGCACTTTATAAATAATAACTATGGGCGTTAAAAAATTTATAGTAGGCACTTTTTACGACGAGCAGGTTTTGTTTCCGGCCGTAAAAAAAGTACGCAAAGCGGGGTACAAGTTGCACGATGTGTACACGCCGTTTCCTATTCACGGGTTGGATAAAGAAATGGGTTTAAAAGACACCAGCTTACACGTAGCAGGTTTTATATATGGTATAACCGGTACAACAACAGCGGTAAGCTTTATTACCTGGGCCTTAACGGTTGATTGGCAGATAAACTTTGGTGGCAAACCGTTTTTCGCACTTCCGGCTTGGATACCTATTACGTTTGAGTTAACCGTATTATTTGCTGCGGTAGGTATGGTACTTACATTTTGCTGGTTATGTCAATTAGCACCATTTGTAAAAAAAGACCATTTTAACCCTCGTAGTACCGATGATACTTTTGTAATGGCCATTGAGTGTACCAGCAAAACCAACGAAGCAGAAGCAGTTGCTTTCTTAAAAAGCATCGGTTCATCGGAAGTAACGGTAGAGAATAAAGAAACCGGCTGGTGGATTGGTCGTTACGATCAGGACACAACCCGTTTTGGTAAAAAAATAGAAGCGGTTTAATTACTGCCTTGTTTGAAACAAACAGAACAGATTTTTTTGAAGAATATATATAAGAGAATGAAAAAACTATTCGTCATAACTTTTTGCACACTAGCCATAGCTGTAACCATTGTAAGCTGTGGTGGCAGCGACAAGCCGGGCCGTTCTTACATGCCTGACATGTCGTACAGTGTAGCTTACGAAACGTATGCACCAAGCGATGAAAGATTAAAAGCATCAGGAGCTACTTATAATCACCAACCGGTAAAAGGATCAATTGCCCGTGGCGATGCTTTCCCTTATTTGTTGAAACATGATTCGGCTGGTTACGCTCAATCTGCATCGGTAAAAAATCCGTTGAATGTTGACAGCATAGACATGAAAGAGGCAGAGCGTTTATATTTAATTAACTGTGGTATTTGTCATGGTGCCAAATTAGATGGCGACGGTCCATTATTTAAAGGTGGTGAAGGGCCATACACTGCAAAGCCTGCAACCTTGGTAAACGACGAAAAGTACGAAGCCATGACAGAAGGAACTATGTTTCATTCTATCACTTACGGTAAAGGTCAAATGGGAAGTTATGCATCGCAGTTAAACACAACCCAACGTTGGGAAGTGGTGGCTTATATAAAATCTAAGCAAGGTAAAAAAGCGGCACCTGCTGCTGCAACTGGTGCACCGGTAGCTGACACAACAGCAGCAAAATAAAAGAGCGAAAGGGAATCGAAAACTATTTGAAGAAATTATAAAAGAACAGTGATGTCATCATTAAAGGAACAATTTACGCCCACGAAAAGATTCAATACAATTGCTATTGCATTAATGCTAGTGGGATTTATTGCTATCATTGCTTTATACTTTTCAACCCACGGCAGTGGTATTGCCGAGGCTGATAAGCCAAAGCAAGATGCCAGATTTTGGGCTAGTTTACTACAAAACAGCGTTTACTTTTTATTAGTAGTAAATGCAGCTATGTTCTTTATCTGTGCCACTACATTAGCATGGGGCGGTTGGCAAATATCTTTCCGCAGAGTAACAGAAGCCATTTCTGCTTGTGTACCTATTATTGGTGTATTAGCGGCTATTATTTTATTAGCTATTGCTTTTGGCGACAACCACACTATCTATCACTGGACAGATACGCACCATGTACACGATGACCCTATTTTAAATCACAAAAAAGGATTTTTAAATAAAGGTTTTTTTGCAACAGTTACTATTGCAACAGTAGTTTTATGGTCAGTGTTGGGTTATAAGTTAAGAGCCATGTCTCGCAAGTTAGACACTAACCCTTTACCTTCTATTGAAGCAGGTAAAAAATACATGTGGAAAAACACTGTTTGGGCGGCTTTATACATTGTAGTATTTTCTTTAACCATCATGTCATCTATTCCTTGGTTATGGTTAATGAGTATAGATGCACACTGGTACAGCACCATGTATAGCTGGTACACATTTGCCAGTACATTTGTGGCAGGTGTAGCCTTAATCGCATTGTTTGTAATCTATCTTAAAAACAAAGGATATTTAGAGTTAACCAATACAGAGCATTTGCACGATTTAGGTAAATTTATGTTTGCGTTCTCTATCTTCTGGACATACTTATGGTATTCTCAGTTCATGCTTATCTGGTATGCAAATATTCCTGAGGAAACTATTTACTTCAAACCCCGTGCAACCGGTCTTTACAGTGGTATTTTCTGGTTCATGTTTATCATCAACTTTATTGCACCGCTACTAATATTAATGAGTCGCGACTCAAAACGTAACTACACCATTATTGCAGTAGTAGCCGTGTTAATCATATTTGGTCACTGGTTAGATTTTTACCAAATGGTATTCCCGGCAATTTCGCCTGACAAAGTGCCCATGATTTTATACGACTTTGGTGTAGCCCTTGGTTTTGTTGGTATCATTATGTTTGTTACCGGTAGGGTATTAAGCAAACATCCTTTAATACCTAAAAACCATCCGTTCATTAAAGAAAGTGTTATTCACCATACCTAATAGTTGGTTTATAATACTAACGTAGATCTTTTTAAGTCGGCTGTTGTACTACTATCATCGTCCGTTGCGACGCTCCGTTCATCGTTCCGTTCGCTATTAAACAGTAGGCCTGCAGCATAACAATAACTGATTTTTTCTTTTAGGAATTTTAATACTATTATGACGACAACGTTTTTTATCATTGCAATTTTAGTGCTTGGCTTTCTGATAACGTTTCAGATAGCTAAGGCGAGTGAATATGTTGCAGTAATCCGAGGTGAAGAGAAGTCTCGTAAGCAAACCAACAAAATCAATGCATTTTTGCTATTGGTATTCCTTATAGTAGGAATGTTTGGTGTGTACTATTGCAATGTAAAATTAGAAGGTAAAATATTAAAGTTTGGTAGCGCCGATTCTGATCATGGTTTGCTGGTTGACCAGATGATGAAGTACACCCTAATTGCAACAGGGATTGTATTTGTGCTTACCCAGGTGTTACTGTTTTGGTATTGCTTTAAATACCAGGAAAAAGAAAACCAAAAAGCTTACTTCTTTCCACACTCTAACAAGTTAGAGCTTATCTGGACAGCAGTACCTGCCATTATACTTACAGTATTGGTAACATTTGGTATTGTTTATTGGTACCGTATTACCGGCCCGGCTCCTAAAGAAGCCATGACAGTTGAAATAGTAGGTAGCCAGTTTAAGTGGGAGTACCGCTATCCGGGTGCTGATAAAGAATTAGGCCAGAAGTACTACAAAAAAATTGACCCAAGCGCTATGAACCCATTAGGTCAGGTTTGGGAAGATCAGTTAGGTCATGACGATATTTACATTAACGGTCAGGACGAGCCAATGCACTTGGTTGTAAACAAACCCGTTAAATTAGTTATTAACGCAAAAGATGTAATTCACGACGTAGGTTTAGCACATTTCCGTATGAAAATGGACGCAGTACCGGGCACACCAACCACCATGTGGTTTACCCCAACAAAAACTACTGCCGAAAAAATTAAAGAAACCGGTAATCCCGATTTCGTTTACGAGATTTCATGCGACCAGATGTGTGGATCAGGCCATACAAACATGAGGGGCACTATTGTTGTGGAAACACAAGAGGCATTTGATCAGTGGATTGCTTCAAAAAAACCCCAGTATAAAATTGCTATGGAAGTAAAACGTGTGGCCGACTCTACTGCAGCTGCCAGCGTTGCTCCGGTAGCACCTGTAGCTAAAGACACCGTAATTGCACAGTTGAAACACTAATTTGTTATGAGCAAGGCACAAATAAAAGTGCCACAAAAATATTACTATGAGTCACGCAGCACATATTGAACATTCGGCAGTTGGTTTTGATTCGCACCATGACGGCGACCATGGGCATCACCACAAGGAAACTTTCCTGACAAAGTATGTATTTAGTCAGGATCATAAAATGATTGCTAAACAGTTTTTAATTACTGGTATTATTTGGGCATTCATTGGTGGTTTGTTTTCGGTTTTATTCCGTTTACAACTTGGTTTTCCTGATCAAAGCTTTCCAATTTTAGAAACCTTCTTTGGTCAATGGGCCGAAGGTGGTAAAATTAAACCCGACTTTTACTATGCATTGGTAACTATGCATGGTACGGTGCTGGTATTCTTCGTATTAACTGCGGGTCTTAGTGGTACGTTTGCCAACTTACTTATTCCACTTCAGGTAGGAGCCCGTGATATGGCTTCTCCTTTAATGAATATGTTATCATACTGGTTCTTCTTTGCTGCCAGTATAGTAATGTTAGCTTCACTCTTCATACAAACAGGTCCTGCATCCGGTGGTTGGACAGCCTATCCGCCATTAAGTGCACTTGGTCAGGCATCTATCGGTTCTAAAGCCGGTATGGATATGTGGATCATTGGTATGGCCTTGTTTATCGTATCTCAGTTATTGGCAGGTCTTAACTACATATCTACCATATTAAATATGCGTACAAAAGGTATGGGTATGACACGTTTGCCATTAACCGTTTGGGCATTATTCTTTACTGCGGTATTAGGTGTACTTTCTTTCCCTGTATTATTATCAGGTGCAGTACTACTTATTTTCGACCGTACTTTAGGTACCAGCTTCTACTTAAGCGATATATTTATTGCCGGTGAAGCCTTACCAAACGAAGGTGGTAGCGCCATTCTTTACCAGCATTTATTCTGGTTCCTGGGTCACCCCGAGGTATATATCATTCTATTACCAGCCATGGGTATGGTATCAGAAATATTATCAATCAACTCTCGTAAACCAATCTTTGGTTACATGGCCATGCTTGCTTCCATGTTTGCTATTTGTATTCTGGCATTCCTGGTATGGGCGCATCACATGTTCGTTACAGGTTTAAATCCTTTCTTAGGTTCGGTGTTCGTACTATTAACCCTGTTAATTGCGGTGCCTTCGGCCATTAAAGTATTTAACTGGTTAACTACACTTTGGCGTGGTAGCATCAGGTTTACACCTGCCATGTTATTTGCCATTGGTTTTGTAAGCTTATTTATTTCAGGTGGTTTAACAGGTATCTTCCTGGGTAACTCTACTATCGATATTCACTTGCACGATACCATGTTCGTTGTAGCTCACTTCCATATAGTAATGGGTGTGGCCTCCATGTTCGGTATGTTTGCCGGTATTTATCACTGGTTCCCTAAAATGTACGGCCGTTATATGAACAATACATTGGCATATGTACACTTCTGGGTAACAATTGTAGGCGCCTACTTAATCTTCTGGCCTATTCACTACCAGGGTTTAGCCGGTATGCCTCGTCGTTATTTAGACAAAAGCCAGTGGGTAAACTTCAGCCAGTTCCACGAGTTGGATGCTATGATTACCATTGTAACCATCATTGTATTTGCGGTTCAGTTAATGTTTATATTTAACTTCTTCTACTCTATTTTCAAAGGACGTAAAGTAACAACACTTAACCCTTGGAAAGCAACAACATTAGAGTGGACTACGCCAATCAATCCGGGTCATGGTAACTGGGATGGTGAAATACCTGAAGTACACCGTTGGGCTTACGATTACAGTAAAGATGGAAGAGACTTTATTCCGCAAACTGAGCCTGTAAGCGAAAACGAAAGTACCCATCATTAATTTGATGGCGAATTAAGCCGATTATTAAAAGTACATTTTGGTAGTCAGCAGCAGTAACACAGATGATCGTCCCTTGCAATCAATTGATTGTTCGCAATCCTTTCTTCCAGTGAAAGGAAGGATGAGAGCCACACTTGTACTGCATATCATTGGGCATCATCGTAAGATTATAAAAGCCCGCACTACTTTTTAAAAGTAGTAAACAAAGGAAAGGAAAGTGGTTGTGTAAACAATCATTGTATATATAACGAAAGGATAAGGTGATGAAGAAACTTAAGGACTACTTGTTGCTGATAAAGCTTTCGTTAAGTATCATGGTGGTATTTAGTAGTGTAATTAGTTACCTGCTGGTACCGGGAATAGATTTTGATGTAGTAAGGATACTATTGCTCTTTATAGGTGGGTTATTGGTTACAGGTAGTGCCAACACTATTAATCAGGTAGTAGAAAAAGACACCGATGCTTTAATGAAGCGTACCGCTGTAAGGCCAATTGCTTCTGGGCGAATGAGTCCGCAGGAAGGTTGGGGTTTTGCTATACTTACCGGTGCAATTGGTGTTTTTATACTGGGCCACTTTTTTAACTGGACAGCAGCATCCATTGCCGCTTTTAGTTTGTTTTTATATGCGTTTATTTATACACCGCTAAAAAAAGTAAACTCTATAGCCGTATTGGTGGGTGCAGTACCCGGCGGTTTACCTTGTTTAATTGGTTGGGTGGCAGGTTTTGCTCCCGGCGAAGAAATAAGCTGGACCGGTGGAATAGTGTTGTTTCTGGTGCAGTTTTTCTGGCAGTTTCCCCATTTTTGGGCCATTGCTTGGATAGCGCATAACGATTACTCAACAGCAGGTTTTAAATTGTTGCCCAGCGATAAAGGGCCAACCAGGTTTACAGCCATGCAAACAATTGTTTACTCGTTGTTATTATTGCCGGCAACTGTAGCACCGTATTTTTTAGACATAAGTGAGTTTGAAAGTATAAAGGGAATGATTGGTTTTATGCTGGTAATACTGGCTAATATTTTTATGGTATTAAGAAGTGTTGCTTTGTACAAAAACATGGACATAAAATCGGCAAGAGGGGTGATGTTTGGCAGTTATATTTATTTACCGGTGGTGTTGTTAGCGTTGCTATTGAGCAAAGTGTAGTTAATTTGAAAATTTGGTGATTTGGAAATTTGATGATGGGGTTTTCACATTGTGCAGGAAACTTACATAATGCCCAATAGTATTACCGAACGATGCAGTGAGTGACACAACAGACGATGATAGTAGCAATGCTGCTGGCCAACAAAAAAATTGAAATGGTAGGAGAGTTGAATATAGATAAAACGAATAACACATTAGGCGAAGGCCGTAAAATGCATCCGCACAAGTTTACTTTGTGGGTGGCTATTGCCAGTATGCTAATGATGTTTGCGGGATTGACCAGTGCGTTTATCATTAAAAGCAACCTGGAAGGATGGCGTACGATAGATTTTCCGAAAATATTTTGGTTATCTACGGCCGTAATTGTTACCAGTAGCGTAACGATACAAGTGGCTTTACGTGCTTTTAAACAAAGAAGTATGCAACGCTACCGTAGCTTAATGGTGGTAACACTTATATTAGGCCTGGCTTTTATTGCTTTACAAACTTTTGGTTTTATTGAATTATGGAACGATCAGAATGTAAGGTTTAAAGGTTCATCGGGAGCAGGTCAGTTTTTGTATGTAATTTTTGGTCTTCATGGTTTGCACGTAATGGGCGGTATGGTGGCTTTAATTATTATGGTGGCTAAGTCGTTGTGGGGCAGGGTAAAATCGTACAGCAGTGTGCCGGTGGAAGTAATGAGTAGTTACTGGCATTTTGTAGATATACTTTGGCTTTACCTGCTGGTGTTCTTTTTATTGATTGCATAAATAGATAATTTGGTAATTAGCCTATTTGGTAATTGGCTGATGAACAAGATAAATTGTATAGTTTTAAATAACGCTTAAGTATTGACTATAATGGACAATACTTTAAAAAAAGTCCCTGAGAGGGTAGGTTTATATGGCAACAACAGCTACAACGCATAAGACTAAATGGTGGAGCGGCGGTAAAAGCCCGTTCAACATCGAGTACGGTAAAGTGATGATGTGGTACTTTTTAATGAGTGATGCTTTCACTTTTGGAGCATTCCTTATTTCTTACGGTACCATCCGTTTTAGCCAAAACTTTTGGCCCGATCCCAACCATGTATTTAATGCATTTCCATTTGCGGGTCATGCAAACCTTCCGTTAGCTTTTGTGAGTGTAATGACTTTTATACTTATCATTAGCTCGGTTACCATGGTATTGGCAGTACATGCTGGCCATAAAGGTGATAGAGACGGCGTAAAAAAATGGTTGTTGTGGACTATTTTAGGTGGTTTAATGTTCTTAGGCTGTCAGGCCTGGGAGTGGTGGCATATGATTACTGCCGAGCATGCAACTTTAGTAGATGGTCAAATTCAGTTATTAGGTCAAACTACAAAAGTTAACCCTTGGGGTGCAGCGGCCGATCCGGCATTAATTGGCGATGCACTTAAAAATACCGATGCTGATATTTTAGCTAAATTGGCTTATCAGGTAGATCACTCGGTACCGGTTTCACAATTAGTAACACAATCTAAAGAAAGCTTAATCGCTACTATTTCTCAACACGACTTAAAAGTAGGTACACCTGGTCCGGTTGCATTTGGTGGTTTCTTCTACGGCATCACCGGCTTCCACGGCTTTCACGTATTTTCTGGCGTGGTTATTAATATTGTAATGTTAATTATGACCCAGAAAAATGTGTTTGAAAGAAGAGGTCATTACCTGATGATTGAAAAAGCAGGGTTGTACTGGCACTTTGTAGACCTTGTTTGGGTATTCGTATTCCTTGCTTTCTACCTTATTTAATTATTTAAGAACTTATTTATATTATGTCTAGTCATTACGATCCAACGAAAGCTATTTCTAGCTCAGCAGCTTATCCCGAGGTGGTAGAGCATCCGCATCATGAAGATGATGCGACGTTTAAGAAAAAGGTTAGAAAAACAACCATATTGCTTTCTGTAATTACAGTTATCGAGTTGGCTATTGGTTTAATTCTTTACGCAATGGGCCACGGTGCAAACCACTTGGTGGTGTTAATGTTTAAAGGCGCCGTTTGTATTCTTACTTTAGCAAAAGCTTACTATATCGTTTCTATTTTCATGCACTTGGGCGATGAAATAAGAAACTTTATTATGACCATTATTGTTCCGTTGTTATTGTTTATATGGTTTATTGCGGCGTTCTTAATTGACGGTAACTCGTACAAAAACTTAAGAAACGACTTCGATCCTTATTTTAAACAAACTACTACCCCCGTAATACACGAGGCTAAAAAAGAAGCAACAACTCCCGAACCGGGCAAACAATAATTTGTTATACATATTACTATTTACTGCCGCCCGGTTATGCTAAAATAGCTACAACCGGGCGTTGGTTTTTTTAACAGTATACCCCCGAAGCAAAGTAAACGTGAACAAGAAAGCATTATATGCCCTCATAATGGCCATTGCCTTACCGCTGGCCTGTTACTTAATAGTAAAGCAATACAGTCAGGATGCTATAGCCATGCCCCGCCATTATGTGGTAGATACGGTAATAACCAAAGAGGTTAACGGCAAACAACTTACCGATACGGTATGGCATAAAATACCCAACTTTAGCCTGGTAAACCAATTAGGCGATACCGTTACGCTTGACAGCCTGCACAACAAAATAATTGTAGCCGATTTTTTCTTTACACACTGCCCCACTATTTGTCCGGGTATGACGGCCAATATGCATAAACTACAATCATCTATTACCAATGCAAAACGGGTGGGTGATAAAACCAATAAAAAAATCTTCTTTATTTCTTTTAGTATCGACCCCGAAAGAGATTCGGTAGCGCAGTTAAAAAAATGGGCCGACCGTTTTCAAATTAACCCCGAACAATGGTGGTTATTAACCGGCGATAAAGCAACTATTTACGATCTGGCCCGCAACCACATGCGTTTGGGTGTTGAGGATGGTGTTATGATTGACAGTAACTATTTCCACTCCGACCGATTTGTATTAATTGATAGCAACCGTTATGTACGTGGCTATTACAGTGGTATTCGGGAAAACGATCAGGTAAAACTTGCCCGCGACCTGTTGTTTTTAACCATGGAAAAAGACCGCAGCAAGAAAGGTTTTCTGGCCGGCAAACTACAACTGTTAGCAGTAGTATTTTTATTAGCGGCAGCGGGTGTAGGCCTGTTCTTAATTTTCTTTAAAAACCCTAAATCGAAAAAAAATGTTAGCGCCCCTGTGGAAAAAGAATGATAAAAAAGCAAACTGGTTAATCATTACTTTTTCTGTAATTGTTTTTATACTTATAACAGCATTGGGACGTGTATCCATTCAGGTCGATCTTGGTTTTAGTCCGCATATTTTTGCCAAAGCCAATGCCTTTATCAACAGTTTTGTAGCCTTGTTTTTAATACTGGCTCTGGTAGCTGTAAAACAAAAAAAGTATTTGTTGCACCGCAACTTTATGTTGGTGGCCATGATACTATCAATACTGTTTTTATTAAGTTATGTAGCGCATCATTTACTTACCGAGCCAACCTCTTTTCCCGACGCCGGCATAAGCAAAACCATTTATTACATTTTATTATTTACGCATATTCCTCTTGCAGGCATCATACTTCCTTTCATTTTATACACGGCTTATCGCGGGCTTACCGGCGAGTGGGTTAAACACCGCAAACTGGCTCGTATTACCTGGCCTATTTGGTTTTATGTAGCTGTAACCGGTGTAATTATTTATGTAATGATCAGCCCTTACTATCCCGCATAAACTTTTATAATAGCATTTATTTTTTGTTACCCGGCAGCAGTTCCCTGAGCATCGTCTGTTGTGTCACTCACTTGTACGGTTGGTAATTCTATTCGGCATTTGGCAATACTGCGTGCTTTAATCATTGTGTTACAATAAAATCAATTGTTCCCATTATCAATCTACTACCCCAATATTATTAATTACTAATTTTTAATTCTTAATTATCCAAACTCTGTTTTTTGCAGCCGTACATTTAATAACCTTCTTTCTTTAGCTTTGTGCCCGCATAAACCCGAAATACAAATATTACTATCATTCAAAAGTTTAAATAGGTAACTTGTACATCAACATTACCCTTTTTACTTTTTAATTTTTACTTTATAATTATACAACCCGTGAACGCATTTGAAGTTAAAGGTGGAAAAACATTAGCAGGAACCATTGTACCACAAGGTGCAAAAAACGAAGCACTACAAATCATCAGTGCAGTACTGCTAACGCCAGAGCAGGTAACCATTACCAATATACCCGATATACTAGACGTAAACCTGTTGATAGAATTACTGGGCGAGATGAATGTAAAAGTTCAACGAACAGAAAGAGACACCTGCATTTTCCAGGCCGATGATGTAAATGTAGACTACCTGCACAGCGAAGCCTTTAAAAAGAAAAGCGGCAGGCTAAGAGGTTCGGTAATGTTAGCCGGACCTATGCTGGCACGTTTTAAAAAAGCATTTATACCTAAACCCGGTGGCGATAAAATTGGCCGTCGCAGACTAGATACACATATTATTGGTTTTGAAAAACTGGGCACTACGTTTAATTATAGCGAAGATGGATTTTTTCACCTGGATGCCACGCAGTTAAAAGGCACTAGCATGTTGTTGGACGAACCTTCAGTAACGGGTACAGCAAATATTGTAATGGCCGCATCTATGGCGCAAGGCACAACTACTATTTATAATGCAGCTTGTGAACCATATTTGCAACAGCTTTGTAAAATGCTCAACCGAATGGGTGCAAAAATCAGCGGTGTGGGTAGCAACTTGTTAATTATTGAAGGCGTTGATTATTTAGGCGGCACAACGCACAGTATGTTGCCCGACATGATCGAAGTAGGATCTTTCATTGGCTTAGCAGCTATGACACATAGCGATATTACCATTAAAGGCGCCGGTATTGAACACCTGGGTATTATTCCCGAAAAGTTTCAGCAGTTAGGTATACAAATGAATTTTATTGGCGATGATATTCATATTCCTTCACAGGAGTCTTACACCATACAACGGTATTTAGATGGTGGCGTACTAACCATGTCCGATCATCCGTGGCCGGGTTTTACCCCTGATTTATTAAGCATTGTTTTAGTAACCGCCATAGGAGCCAAAGGCAGTGTATTGATACACCAAAAAATGTTTGAAAGCCGTTTGTTTTTTGTCGACAAATTAATTGACATGGGGGCACAGGTTATTTTATGCGATCCGCACCGTGCCGTTGTAATTGGCTTAGGCAACCAACAAAAACTAAGAGGTATTACCATGAGCAGTCCGGATATACGTGCCGGTGTTGCCCTGTTAATTGCCGCCCTAAGCGCCGAAGGCACCAGCATTATACAAAACATTGAACAAATAGATCGTGGCTACCAATACATTGACCAGCGTTTAACAGATTTAGGGGCTAGTATTAAAAGAGTGGTTGGGTAAAATTTTTGTTGGTGTATTTTGTATGTTATCAGCAGCAATAACACTAATCAGCTTTACTTGCAACGCTCTGTTCTGCTGCATCAATGCGAAGCATCATGAGGCTAATCCAATAACTAAATCGAATTAATTCTATTGGGCAATTTGCAACATCCCGAATTTACTTTGGGAACTCCGGTCGCTAATCATCGTGATATTGGGTAAACTTCTATTCTTATATAAATAAATTATTACATAAGTGATACTGTGGCTGAAAGTATGGGCAATATTTTGTCTAAAAGAACGCTTAAGTTTTTTGCCTAATCAAATTAAAACATTTGATTATGTATTTGTATTATCAGAAAAAAAGCTATACCACGAATGTAGTATTTTTCAAAAGTTTCGTTTTTCTGACAATTGTAAAATTGATTATTAATAGTTTGGAAATCAATAGTTATTACGGGGAGGTGTTGACGTTAATTGGAATAAACCAAAAGGTAGAAATATTTTATAATGTTGTTTATTGAAAGCATTACTTTAATTTCATAGCGAGCCATTAGCAACCGTGCAAGATAGACAACGGATTAACACAGTCACTTGAACCGAACCATTACTTGTTTATTAACCTGCTTATGCATTTTGTTTAGCTGTGTATCATTGCATGCACAAGACGAGCAAGGTATAGATACCGGCACTCATTTGGTTTCTGCCAGGTATATCCAATCCGTTCAATCTACCGCTTCCAGCCTTGAAGATAAACTGGATAAAAAAACGGAGAAGTTATTACGCAGACTGCAGCAACAGGAATCCCGCATTTATAAAAAGTTACAAAAGACCGATAGCACAAAAGCCAAAGCCTTAATCCAACAAAGCGAAGCCCAGTATAAAAGACTGGAACAGAATATTGCAAAACTTGGCAAGAAAGGCAATACCTATATACCTTCCTTAGATACACTTACGGGCAGTTTGAAGTTCTTACACCAAAACCCTGACCTACTCAAATTAAAAGACAATGCCGGCCAGCTAACTGGTGCCCTGGATAAAGTACAAGGCCTGCAACAACAGTTTAACAAAGCCGAGCTGGTTAAAAAACTGATTAAGGAAAGAAAACAAACCCTCACCAACCAACTACAAGGTTTGGGTTTTATGAAAGAACTCAAACAAATCAATAAACAGGTTTACTACTATCAGGCCCAGGTTAATGAGTATAAAGAAATACTCAAAGACCACAAGAAAGCCGAACGCAAAGCACTGGAGCTATTAAGCCAAACCAAGCTGTTCAAGGATTTTATGCAAAAGAACAGCCAGCTGGCTTCCTTATTCCGCTTACCCACCAACAACCCAACAGACCCCGCTGCTTTAAACGCATCACTGGCCGGTTTACAAACCAGGGCCCAGGTAAATAATGTACTGCAACAACAATTAGCCGCACCCGGTGCCATGGACCAGTTTCAACAAAACATGCAGGATGCACAATCCCAACTAAACAGCCTGAAAAACAAACTGGGTAACCAGCTAGGCAATACCGGTGGTAAGGATATAGACATACCCGAAGGCTTTAAACCCAATCAGCAAAAAGTAAAAAGCTTTAAAGACAGGCTGGAATACAATACCGACTTCCAGAGCCAGCGAAGTAATGGTTACTTCCCCACGACCAGTGATATCGGCTTATCGGTAGGCTACAAACTCAATGACAAAAGTATCATTGGCATAGGCGGCGCTTACAAACTGGGCTGGGGCAGAAATATACAAAACATAAAGATTACCCACCAGGGTATTGGTATAAGGAGTTATGTGGACTGGAAGATTAAAGGTGGCTTTTGGTTAACAGGTGGTTATGAACAAAACTACCGCCAGCAGTTCAATAGTATTGAAGTACTAAAAGACCTGAGCGCCTGGCAACAAAGCGGGTTGATAGGTCTAAGCAAACAAATCAATTTGAATTCAAAAATATTTAAAAGAACCTCCGTAAAACTATTATGGGATTTTCTGAGTTACCAGCAGGTACCAAGAACACAACCTATATTGTTCAGAGTGGGGTATGGATTATAAAAAGCGAAAACATACAAATGAGAAGATTAAAAATTGGAATTATTTTTTTGCTATTAATTACCACAAAATGTTTCTCCCAAGGCCCCGTTGTGGATTTGTCTGTAAACATCCCACAGCCAATTCCTCCTACGCCTGACGTTGCTTCATTAATTAAAGTAGGATGGGGCAGTGCAAACCTTTCTACTGGTGCGGTGAATGCAAATATTCCACTTTACAGTCTTGATATGAATGGATTAAGCTTTCCATTAAACTTATCATATTCCAGCCAAGGAGTAAAAGTAGATGACCCAACTTCCCGTGTTGGGTTTGGATGGGCGATGAATCTAACCGGTGTAATAAATAGGGTAGTTAAGGACAATCCGGATGACTTGGCTACACGTTATTATCCTCCTGAAAATTTGTCGTCCCCAACTTTAGAAACTTACCAGTTTGCTATAAATGCATCCAGTGAGGCGCAAGGTTTTGACACAGAGCCGGATGAGTATATTTTTAGTTTCCCTGGTCACTCAGGGAAGTTTGTTATAGATTCAAGTGGAAAAGCTGTTGTTATAACGCATGATAATTTACGCATTAGCGGGTCGGCCAAAACGGGCTATTTTGTTATTACTACCACCAATGGAGTGAAATATTTTTTTGGAGGAACAAATTTTGAGAAAACTTTAGATCACAATCTTGCTACAGCCGGAGCGTATAAGAATAATATTAAGACAGCCTTCTTTTTATATAGGGTTGAAACACCTAATGGAGATTTTATAAATTTTAATTATAGTTCAATTACTACATCTTATAAAACAGGCACTATCCAGACATACACAAAAGTGCTGCGTAACGGACATGATGACCCCTGTAATATTTGTCCCAGTGATGACGGTGGTGGTACACTTCAAACTATAGTAGGGTCAGTGGAGTATGCAACAAAATATTTGAGTAGTATAGTGACATCCAATGGATTGACAATTAGTTTTTCTTATGAATCCCGTCCTGATCTAAGCGGAGATAAACGGCTAAAATATTTTAGTGTTGTTAACCAGGATCATCATGTTTTAAAGTCTTTGCGTTTTGAATATTATGATTTACCCGGCACAACTTCCAATAAAAAATTTTTTTTAACAAAAATAGTAGAAGTGCCTTCCATTAATTTGGAAGAAACTTATGTTGATACACTGGTGTATAATATTGACTATTATCAAATGGAAGAATCCGCTCAGCCAAATACATTTTCACAAGATCAATTTGGTTTTTATAATGGGAAACCAAATATTAATTTAATCCCAGAACATGAGAATTTAGTAGGGTCAATTTTCAATTTTGCGGATAGGTCACATCAACCGCATTATGCTATTAAAGGAATGTTGAAATCCATAAAATATCCAACAGGAGGTGAGGAGGTTTTTTATTATGAGCCCAACATGGCAAACTATACAGCACAAGTAAATACCAATGAAGCGTTTGAATTAGCCGGGGGACACTTAGGAGGTGGAGGGCAATACCAGACATATACAGGGTATATCGAAATAAGAAGGAATCAGAGTATAAAGTTAAACCTACACAACGAATATGTAGGCAACGCCACCAAACCATTAGGAGCAAGGATAGTACATTACTATATGATGAAAAATCATATAGATACTATACTGGATTTTCATATGTTAGCCGATACAAGTGTGCAGCTGAATTTTCAATTATACGCTGGGAATACCTATACCTTAAAGATGTTGGTCAAGCATAATACCGATGTGATTGGTTATATGCAAACAACGTATGATACCAGTACAGTTGATCATTTTTACACGGCAATCGCTACTGCGCCAGGTTTAAGATTGAGGCAAATCGAAAAGAAAACTAATTTAGGTATTAGTGATAATATTTTTTATACTTATTCTGATTATCGGGCCATTGGATATAGTAGTGGCTCTGGTGTTTTATCACTTCCATCTTATTCTACCTCTGCGGTTTCACAAATGTGTCCTTCTCCTTTTATTGCAACACAAGCCGTTTGTAGGTATACGGTATTTAGTACAAATACCAGTATTTATGCTTTTCCCTATGATGGGAGTCATTTTTTTTATAGGAAAGTTATTGAGAGTAACTCACCCAATTTTAAACAAGGTGGGACGGAGTATACTTTTTTTGATCCCGGACATGGAGAATCTTCCATGGTAGTGTGGGGAGACTTAGCATCATTTACCTCTAAAGGTCATTATGGTGGGCTTAATGGAAGGCTTAGTAGCCGGCTTGTTTTTGATTCTTTATTTGCAAAAGTAACAGAGGAAGAACACGTGTATGAGTTGGTAAATGTTCCAGATGCAATGGTGAATTCCGTTAGTGTTTTCAAAAAGTATCAACCATTATACCATGCTAATGCCATTGATGTTTCCTTACAGGCGTTTGATATTGTCAAATATTTTTATAGAGATATTTGGGTTAGATTAAAAGAAAAAATAAATAAACAATACATAGGTAACGAGATAATAACTTCTAAAGAAATGTATAATTATAACAGTTTTTCAAATGTTTCGCCCTCATTTATAAACACCTTAAATAGTAAGGGTGATACGGTCAAAGTATACCATAAATTTCCTACCGATTATGTTGGTAATGCAACACTGGATATTATGAAAAGCAGAAACATCATAGGAACTCCGGTTGAATCAGAGTCCTATGTTAATCAAAAACTTTTAACAAAAGTAAATACTGTTTACAAAAATTGGCTGGGTGCAGATTCTTTAATTCTTCCAGAGATGATTCAAAAAAAAACTGGTACATCCGGTACTTTAGATACAGAAGTTATATTTGAGATGTATGATAATAAGGGTAATCTCATTCAAATGATAACAAAGGATAGTATACGTTCGTCTTTTGCATGGGGCTATAACAATACCCTTCCTATAGCACAAGTAATTAATGCAAAAAGAAAAGATTTTTTTTATACCTCCTTTGAAGATGAGGAAGGAAATAGTAATTTTTTAGAGGCAAAAACCGGATCAAAAAGCCGGTTAGGAGGTTATACAAAGGTGTTAAGTAACCTTACCAATGGAAATTATATTTTATCCTATTGGAAAAAAAGTGGTAATATATGGACTTTTGTTTTAGCTAATTTAAATATACTTTCTGGTAGTTATACTATTTCAATTGGCGAGACGCAGATTGATGAACTAAGGTTTCATCCGATAGATGCTACCATGTCTACATTTACCTATATTCCATTCGTCGGTTATTTGACCAAAACTGATATAAATAACCGTACAGCCTATTATGAATATGATGGATTAAACAGATTGAGTACCATTAAAGATGACGATAATAATATATTAAAAAAGGTATGCTACACATACGATGGGCAGTTACAGGATTGTTCAGGTATAATAACTTATTTTAATGTTACGCAAAGTAATTCTTTTTACAGAAACAATTGTTATGATGGAGAGTCTGTCATGCCTGTCACTTTTACGGTAAAAGATAGTGCATTTCGTTCCACTATTAGTCAATTGGATGCAGATGCCAAAGCCTTGAATTATTTGAATGCTAATGGACAGGCATATGCAAACCTTAACGGAATTTGTAATTATTATAATGATGAGATGACGGGTAATTTTATTCGTCAATGTGCTGGAGATTCTACCGGAACCACAGTGGCTTATACAGTGCCTGCCAGGAAACATATGTCAGCTATTAGCAAATCAAATGCAAACTTCTTAGCCAATAACGATCTGTCTGCTAATGGACAAGGGTATGCCAATGCTAACGGAAATTGTTTCAAAGCTTGCACAGTAACAAACTGTGTGGGCAACAATAAAAAATGTATTAATAATAATTGCGAAACAGGCGTAGCTATAGAAATTGATTGTGAATTTGATCCCGCAACCAATAAATATAAATATTGGCATGTATATCAGTTTAGCGACAATAGTTGGTCAACATATACCTGGTACACAATCAAACCATTACCTTGTCCAATTGAAATATAAAAATAAACGTATGCGAATTATCTTTTGTGTTCTCTTTTGTTACCTTTTTAATACAAACTTGTTTGCACAAAATTCTGTGGGTGAACAAGTAGCCTCTAGGGTGGCTAACCGTTTACAAGACTCTTTGTTTTTGAATACTGTTCAACGAGATTCCTTGTTTTCAATTAACATGTATTTGTTAAACCAAAGTCAGTCAGTAAGAGTACAGCATGCGAATGTTGATACCTTACGTTATTACTTGCAGCGCATCGAGAACACCCGTGATTCATTGTACAAACGTGTGATAGCCGATGATGCGAAGTATGGATTATACAAACAAAAAAAACGCAACCTGATCAGTGCAAATTAAAGCGAATATAAATTTTAGGTTACCGGCTGCAGTAACCCGGATCATCGTCCCTTGCGCCTGCCCCGACGAGGAGCGAAGCGACAGAACTCGGGGTCGCACCCTTGTGCTGCATAACCATATTCAGCAGAAAGGGTAACCCGACGTAATCACCATCCAAACCAAACGCATGCAAGTATTACAAAATAAATTATTATCCATTAGCCGTTATATGTTGTCACTGGTATTACTAATAACGACATACCAGCTATCGGCACAATCCCCCCGTCCACTCCCTACTACGTACAGTGGCACTGCACCAATAAATTATGTACGTACCTGGGATGTGGTAAAACCCACGACGAATGCGAATGATTTAACGATAGCGACGGATGTAACGACAGCCCGTATGACCACGCAGTATATTGATGGGTTAGGCAGACCGATCCAGACGGTGGTAAAAAAAGGTTCGCTGGTAACCGATCCTGACGCTCCAAAATCATCTACAGGAGCGGTGGATATGATTGATATGACGCTGTATGATGAATTTGGAAGAGAAGCGGTAAAGTATTTACCAACTCCTTCCAACGGTATAGGCAGCAACCCCAACACCAATAACGGTTTGTTTAAATTAAACCCCTTCCAGCAACAACAGGGTTTTTATACTACATATTTAGCCGGCCAGACAGGCGAGACCCCTGGCAGCAATACCAACTGGGCATATAGCAAAACAAACTTCGAAGCCTCGCCGTTAAACAGACCATTAGAGAGCTATGCACCGGGAGTAAGCTGGGTAGGCTCGGAGAGCACGACTAAAAAATCCGTTAAAGTAAGTTATAGGATTAATACGGCACTTGATTCAGTGCGGGTATGGAATGTGAATGAAGGTGCAACAGGAACATTTGGAACCTATGTGACGCCTACGGGTAACCCCGGTCGATATACCGCAGGTGAACTATACAAAAATGTAACCGAAGACGAACATGGTAAACAGGTAATAGAGTTTAAGGATAAAAGCGGACTGGTGGTATTAAAAAAGGTACAATTAACTGCCACGAAAGATAGCACGGGCAGCGGTCATACAGGTTGGATGTGTACGTATTATATTTATGACGATTTAAACAGACTAAGAGCCGTTATCCAACCCGAAGGTGTAAAGACATTAAACAACGCAGGTTGGACAGCAGCAGCGTTAACTGCTGCCGTATTGGCCGAACAGTTTTTCCGTTATGAGTATGACCACCGCAGCCGTATGATTATGAAGAAGGTGCCCGGAGCCGGTCCGGTATTGATGGTTTATGATAAAAGAGACCGACTGATAATGACCCAGGATAGTGTTATGCGAGCTTTGTCACCACAACAATGGTTGGTAACCGGTTACGATGTATTAAACAGGCCAATACAAAGCGGCATATTAAAAAACAACCTGAGCATCGGCGGTACGGCCAATCGCACATTTAACCAACATCGTACGGCCGCAGATAGTTCCACTACTTACCCCTTTGCTCCGACAACACCACCAACCGCCACCCATTGGGAACTACTCACCCAAACGGGTTACGATACCTATACGGGCATACCGTCCGGACTATCAGGTACTTACCAAACGACCTGGAATACCCATTTTGACAATACAGATAACAATACATATCCCTACCCACAAATGCCCCAACAAAGCATCATGACGAAGGGTATGGTAACCTGGAGTAAAACTAAGGTACTGGGCACAGCGAGCCAATATCTTGGTACGGTAATAATCTACGATGACAAAGGCAGGGTGATACAAAGCCAAAGCCATAATATCAGCGGAGGTGTAGATGTGGTAACCACGCAATACAGTTGGGCAGGCCAGCCATTGATAACTACCCATAAACAGGAGAAAGCAGGTACACCGGCACAAACAACAGTAACGGTAACCAAAATGACCTATGATGAACTGGGCAGACTTATAGCCACGGACAAAAAGTTGCAGAACACCTTAGTGAATAGCAATACGATGACGGCTTATAAAACCATCGCCAAGATCCAATACGATGCGTTAGGGCAACTAAAAACAAAAACCATCGCTCCGGCTTATGATGATGGCGATGACGATGAAAATGACGGTCTGGAGACATTAGACTATAAGTATAATATCCGAGGCTGGTTGTTAGGCGTGAACAATGAGTATGTAAAAGATATAGACAACAGCCGTTACTTTGGCTTTAACCTTGGTTACGACAAAACGGCCAACGACCTCGTAGGTAGCCTGTCTTACACGCAAGCGCAGTACAATGGCAATATAACGGGTATGGTATGGAAGAGTAAGGGTGATAATGAAAAGCGTCGTTATGATTTTGATTATGATGCTGCCAACCGTTTACTGAAAGGTGTGTTTACTCAATACACCGGCTCGGCCTTTAATCAAACGGCAGGAGTAAACTACAATGTGGTAATGGGTTCAGACGGTAGTCAGGCCAATGTGAATGATGCGTATGATTACAATGGGAACATTAAAAGGATGCAGCAGTGGGGTTTAAAGATCAACACCAGTGAGAAGATAGATGACCTGACTTATACCTATACAGCAGGAACCAACAAGCTACTAAGGGTAACCGATGCCGTAACAGTAGATAATAAGTTAGGGGACTTTTACAATGGCGGTAGTGGGGCCAATAATGACTATGCCTATGATGCTAATGGTAACCTAACCAGAGATCATAACAAAAGTATCGGCACGACCAGTGCGAATGGTATTGTGTACAATTACCTGAACCTGCCACAAGGCATAACGGTAAGAGCCGCCTACAACAGTGCTACGATCAAGGGAACGATTACCTATACGTATGATGCAGCAGGCAATAAGCTCAGAAAGACGACGTTGGAGAATGCAGTCACGGTGAACGGAGTAAGCACCAATATTACCACCACCACTACCTATATCGGTGGTGCGGTGTATGAGAGTAAAGCTTATAGTAATGCGACAGTAAATACAGCCTTGGGTTATGTAGATAAGTTGTTGTTTATGGGCATGGAAGAGGGGAGAATACGTAGAAGTGATGGAGCCACACCGTTCCTGTACGACTACATGCTGAAAGACCACTTGGGCAATGTAAGAATGGTATTGACGGATGAAGAAAAGATAGATATTTATCCGATAGCAACATTAGAAACCGCCAAACTTGCGACAGAGAAAGATTATTATGCCATAGAGGATGCTCAAGTAGTACCCAAAAGCGATGCTACTGGGATTACAAATTACATCAATAATAATGGAATAGGCAATAACCCCTCAGATCCGGTCTCTGAAGGCACAAACAGTGCGAACCTGTACAAGCTAAACAGCAATACAGCCAGAACAGGGCTAGGCATTACACTAAAAGTAATGGCTGGCGATAAGATAGATGTGTTTGGTAAAAGCTATTATTTCCAGAATACAGCAGGAACAAGCGGCAACAGTCCCGTACCGGTAATAGATTTATTAACTGCTTTTTTGGGTGCACCCTCAGGCGCGGCAACATCAGTACACGGAGCAATAACAGCAACAGCTATAAATACAACTCCCGGCATCACAGGTATTACCAGCATGATAGGTCAGCAAACTACCGAGAGCAATGCCACACCAAACAAGCCAAGAGCATTTATAAATGTTATATTTTTTGACGAGCAGTTTAAGACCTATGATGGCGGCTTTAGCATAAGCATGGTAGGTAGCAATAGTGTAGTGAAGGACCATTTTAGTGAATTACAAAACTTAATAGCTGATAAAAGCGGATATGTGTATATTTATTGCAGCAATGAGAGTCCGGTAAATGTGTTCTTTGATAATTTACAGGTGGTACATACAAAAGGGCCGATTTTAGAGGAAACGCATTATTATCCATTCGGCTTGACAATGAGTGGCATCTCCTCAAAGGCTTTAACAGGAAATGCGGAAAACAAGTTTAAGTACAACGGTAAGGAAGAACAAAGAAAAGAGTTCAGTGATGGTAGTGGTTTAGAGTGGCTGGATTATGGAGCAAGGATGTATGATAATCAGATTGGGAGGTTTTTTACACAGGATAGGTTTGCTGATAAGTATCATCCAATGTCACCTTATCAATATGGCGCAAATAACCCTATCAGGTTTGTCGATGTAAACGGAGACTCTCTGGTTGTTGCGAATAATGATAAAACAAAAGAATACTTGAATAGTATTGTAAATGAGTCCAACAGAGAGTATGTGAATGTCGATGAGAATGGTGTTGTAGGGGTAGATTTTGGATCATTGACGGCAAAGCAAATCAAAAAAGTGCTTAAAAAAGATAAAGGCCTGAATGTTATAAACCAAATGGTAAATGCTGTTGATAAAAATGGAAAATCAGAAAACTTTTATTTTGAAGTGAGTAATAAAAGGGAAGGGATTTTAAATGGAGAAGCATTTTCCATTGATTTGAACTACCAATCTGGTGATATTGTTAGAGACAATGGTCCCGTTGTGAGCTTAAATACGACTCCGAGAAAAGATGGTCATCCAGACATTTTGCCTAAAGAAGGGTTTCATTCAGCAGTGTATATCTCAGCATCAACGCCACACGTAGAAAATCCTGCTGATCCGTCGGGTACTATTCCTACAGCGATGAGCGGAGTGGTGTTGCATGAGTTGAGAGAGTCATATAAAAGAACTCATGAAAAAAAGACCTATAAAAAAGCTCATAAAGCTGCTGGAGGGCTTAAGACTGTGAAAGGATTTATAATTGATTAGATATGAAATATTTACTATTAGTACTTTGTATATTCGCTTACTTATTCTGTTTTTCCCAGAAAAAATTTATTTTAACAAGTGATAGTATTAGCGTAAAATACATCATGTCGGAAGACAGTCTGCGTATTACTGAGAGAGTAGAGATCTCGAATTTATCTCAGCACAATATATTTATACCCGATATAAAAAATAGGGATATTTATTTTTTTATTCTAAATAATACTTTGTACTCCCACTTTGGAATAATGACTTCTAAATTGGGTATGCCTAATTTATCTTTAGATGTAAAATTGATTAAGATAGCACCTGAAGAAATTTACAGTCTTGACTTAAGTATTCCTAAGGGAGAAATTGTTGTCGTTAATAGCGTATTTTCTTTTGACTATATCAGATTACGTTCTTCAAAGAAAAAACAGAATAAAGTAACAACAATTAGCATGGAAGAGTATAGTTCTTTACACCGATATGCTATCGGACAGATTATAGAATGAAGAAGCTATTGGTAATGTACTCAATTAGCATATCTGTCAAATTAAGTATTAAATAATTGATTATTAATGGTGTTTTTCTATTTATGAAGATAGATATTTACTAAAAATGATAGATTTGCAAAACCGCTTTTAGGCGGTTTTTTCTATTAGTGTATTCAAATAGCAGCTATGAAAATGGGTTGTAAATATTGCAGTGGCAATTGCACGAAGGCCGGTACGCAAAAGAATGGTGTACAACGGTATTACTGTAAAAGCTGCAAAAAGTATCAACAACAAACCTATAATTACACTGCTTGTCAAACAAGTACTGACCCAATGATAATAAAATTGGTACGTAATGGTGTGGGTATGCGTAGCATTTCAAGAATTATGAACATTGCTGTAAGTACAGTAATTAGAAAAGTAAAACTGATTGCTGAAAGAATTAAAAAACCGGTCGTGGTAGTAGGGGAAAATACAGTTGAAATAGATGAATTGAGAACCTTTGTTGGGGCTAAAATAAAACCTTGCTGGGTTGCTTATGTATTGTGTAGCGATACGAGACAGATAATTGATTTTTCAGTTGGAGGACGTACAAAACAAATGCTTAGTAAGGTAGTAAATACGGCTATTTTATCAGGTGTAAAATGTATTAAGACGGACGGGTTACTTTTGTATAAATACCTTATCCCGCCCAGTATGCATATTAGCAATGCGTATAAAATTAATTATATAGAACGTTATAATTTAAATTTACGTACCCATTTAAAAAGATTACAACGCCGTACTATTTGTTTTAGTAGAAGTAAGGTCTTGTTGGAGTCCTGTCTGAAAATTTATTTTTGGGGTGAAGGGAGTAAACCTATACAATCCCGTTTTTAGACGTATATGAATTAGTAAAGTGTTTTTAAGATATAGGAAAATTGTTCATTTTTGGGGTTTGTTGTTTGGAGTTGAGCGGATGTTAAGTAAGGTCGTTATCTGCCGTCTTTATCTATTTTTCTCAATCAACTTTTCCAGCCTGTCAATCATCTCTTTTTGTTGTTGTAGCATACGTTCATATAGCTCAACCATTTTGTCTATTGGGCTAAACGTGCAGTGAAAATTTGCTTGCGAGCCTTGTGTAAAAGTATTGGCAACAGCACTATCATGGAATGTGCTTGAAATAATATTCACGGCCTGTTCTTCATCAAAATTTTTAAAGGCTTCAACCGGTAACTTCATAATATCGGCTACACGTTGCAACAGGGGTGCATCAATAGTTTGCTTTTGTTCCAGCAACGATATTTTTTGCTGGTTCCAGTCATCGCCCAGGTCGGCCGCCAGAGCATCTTGTTTTATACCCAACATTTCCCTAAAACGTTTAATGTTACGTCCCTCGTGTATGGTATGTTTCTCCGGCATGGCATTAAGTGTTGTCATAAGGCAAATTTAATTTTTTTGCAGCATATTAAAGATAGCAAATTACAATTGCTTTAATACAGCTATTACAAACAGTACTTTTAGTATTAAAGCAGCAACTATCCCAATGCCCAATAGCGAACAGAACACCCCGATTAAAATGCGGGGTACTGCAAAGTGGCCAATAGAATTGTTGCAGTACAAGTGTGCGACGCAACAGAAGATGATAGTAGCAATGCAGCTGACTACATAATTATTCTCAAACAACTTTTAGGCTTACAATAATAGCCACAAACACCAACGGCGGACTCCAGCTTTCCGTTTTAAGCATTCAGCTTTCTGCCACACAAAAATAAATTTCTAAAATTATTAGTTTAATATTACTAAATGTTTTAGTTTTGACTGTTAAAAAAACTTTTAGGCAGGACACACATAAATACTAATTTTGGCTATGGCAAAAACTGAAAAAAACACAGAAGTATTAGACAATAGAAGCGAAAAGCTACAAGCTTTAAAACTTACAATTGATAAAATTGACAAGGATTTTGGTAAGGGCAGCGTGATGATGATGAACGAGAAACCTGTTGTGGCTCAAGCGGTTGTATCTACCGGATCTATTGGTTTGGACATAGCCCTAGGTATTGGTGGCTTGCCACGTGGAAGGGTGATTGAAATTTACGGGCCGGAATCGTCGGGTAAAACAACCGTGGCTACGCATGTAATTGCCGAGGCGCAGAAAAAAGGGGGCATGTGTGCTATTATTGATGCGGAGCATGCTTTTGACAGTGCTTATGCGCAAAAATTAGGTGTGGACGTTGACAATTTATTAATATCGCAACCGGACTATGGCGAGCAGGCTTTGGAAATTGCCGACCGCTTAATTTTATCGGGTGCATTGGATGTAGTGGTAATTGACTCAGTGGCGGCATTGGTACCAAAAGGCGAGTTGGAAGGTGAAATGGGCGATAGCAAAATGGGGCTTCAGGCTCGTTTAATGAGCCAGGCTTTACGTAAACTTACCGCTACCATTGCCAAAACCAATACTATTTGCATTTTCATTAACCAATTGCGTGAAAAAATTGGGGTAATGTTTGGCAACCCCGAAACTACTACGGGTGGTAATGCATTAAAGTTCTATGCATCGGTAAGGTTGGATATTCGCCGCAGTACACAAATTAAAGATGGCGACGAAGCCATTGGTAACCGTGTTAAAGTAAAAGTGGTTAAAAACAAAGTAGCACCTCCTTTCCGTGCAACCGAGTTTGATATTATTTTTGGACAAGGTATATCTAAAACCGGCGAAATTATTGACATGGGCGTTGAGCTGGGTGTAATACAAAAAAGCGGTAGCTGGTTTAGCTACAACAGCGATAAATTAGGCCAGGGCCGTGATGCTGTAAAACAATTACTGATTGATAATCCTGAATTATCTAACGAGTTGGAAGGAAAAATTAGAGAGAAAGTAAAAGAAATGCAGGAAGCATAAATATAAATTTTTAGTTTTTTAGTAAACGATGGGTTAGTAAGTATGCCGCTTTATATCTATAAAGCGGCTTTTTATTTTTGGGTAACTAAAGGTATTTTCGGGTATCGTCGTCAAACTGAAAATTGATTTTCCCAATTTTCGTTAACATTATCAATACTTAACATAGGTCAACCTTCGGCAAAATAAAATCCCACTAATTTTGTGGAGTAAATTTAAAGGCATGAGTCAACAGCAAACAAACACCAAACAGCAAAAAGCATTACCCAGCTTGCGTATTATAGCGCTGCTCAGTGTATTGTTGCTGGCTTCTTTTTTTCTTAACTGGGCCACTTGGGAGGCCGTTAAAATAAGCGGCTATCATTTTCCGACCGGTACTTTTTTCCAGGTGGGAGAAACCAAGTTTGGCTTAGCCAATCCGGTACCCGAGCTTAATATTGCCAACAACGTTTTCTGGCTTATTCCTGTACTGGCTTTAATTACAGTGGTAACAGTGTTATTAAAAAAATTCAATGTTTTATTACCGGTTATAGCAGGTGTACTTACCCTTAGTCTGGCAACCGTGTTTATATTATTTACCGATTTATTGGTAATGTTAGGTGCGGTTAAATCGGTAGCAACGGCCTTAATGCCTTTCTTTTACTTAGCGGTGGTATCGGCAGCCTTGCTTATTATTTTATCGCTTTGGCGTCGCAACTTTTTCCTCATCATCGTGGCCCTGTTAATTGGCCCCTTTGCAACCTGGGCAGGCTTTGCCTTCGTCACTAACCAGGAAATGAACAAAACTTTTGAAGGTACCGAAAGCCTGAAACCCGATTATACGGTAAATGCTGTAGACCTGATTAAGGAAGTTTCGGCCAACGATACAGCCAGCAACAAAAAGTATAGCGGTAAAATATTGGAAGTAAGTGGCGACATTACAAGCATCGAAAACGCCAACGATTCAACCATTAACATACAAATGGCCGATACAACAACCGGATCATATATCGTTTTTCCTTTTTACAACAAAACCTTAGAGCAGGTTAAAACGTTAAAGGAAGGCGATAAAGTTGCTGTAAAAGGAGCATTTAGCGGCAGCATGTACAGCGAAATATTAGAAACTACTATTATAAATTTTGAACGAAATACTTTAAACAAACAAAACAAATAAAAACAGAAAACAATCACATGAAAAAAGCAATTTTATTCCTTGCCCTTGTTGCGCTTACAGGTAGCGTATTTGCCCAAAAGAAAACTACATCCGCTGCTGTTGTTGCTTTTGATGCTACTACACCAAAAGATAAATTTCCTAAAGCAGAAAACAAAGCCGGTATTGCCAGCATTGATACCAAAACAGGTGCTATTGCGTTTGAAGTAGCCGTAGCAGGTTTTGCTTTTGAAAACCCAAGAATACAAGAGCATTTTAACGCAGAAAGATGGTTGAATTCTGCTACTTACAAAACTTTTTCTTACAAAGGAAAATTGAAAGACCCTAAAGCTGTAAACTTTAAAAAAGATGGTACTTACACTGCCGAAGCAGAAGGTGAGTTAACCGTAAAAGATAAAAAGCAAACCATTACAACACCCGTAACAATTGTTGTAGCCGGTAAAACAATCAAAGCTACATCGGAGTTTAACTTAACCCTTGCCGATTATGGTGTAATGTCAGATGGTGAGAAAGTTTCTAAAACACCAAAAGTTACAGTTAACGCTGAGTTTAAATAATTTATAGCCCCACACATGAAAGAGCCGGCGTGTAAAACGCTGGCTCTTTTATCTTGCACCCGTAAACCCCCAATTCCTAAATGGGAGTATAGAGAAAATGTTTTTGTTATCATCGTCCCTCCCTTGATTCAACTTTACTTGCGACGCTCCGTTCAACAGCATATCGCTAATCATCATCGTGTTGTTTTGGCAAAGCTGTTGGAATACTGAAATAATAAACGCTCAAGCTTTCAGCTTTATGCATTAAGCTTTCGGCTTACATTGCTAATCATCATCGTGTTGTTTTGGCAAATCTATCGGAGTATTGAAAATAATAAACACCCTGGCTTTCAGCTTTGCGCATTAAGCTTTCAGCTTTAACCCATTAACTTTGCACCAATGGCACAAAAAAAATTAGTACGCTTTGCAGAGTTAACTACGTTTACCAATGTTTTGCAACATCCCGAGGGTATGCAGGGCAATTGGCATAGCTTTTTTAAAAACAACAACCCCATTACTTTAGAGCTGGCTTGTGGTAAAGGCGAGTATGCGGTGGGTTTAGGCAGCTTACATTCGCAACAAAACTTTATTGGGGTCGATTTAAAAGGCAACCGTATTTGGGTGGGTGCAAAAAAAGCATTAACCAACGGCTTAAACAATGTAGGTTTTTTACGTACACAAATAGATCATATAACACAGTATTTTGCTGCCGGCGAAGTAAAAAATATCTGGATCACTTTCCCCGATCCGCAACTGCGTTTATCCAAAGCAAAAAAACGATTAACACATCCACGCTTTTTACGCTTATACCAACAAATACTAAGTAAAGACGGATGCATTAATTTAAAAACCGATAGTCCGGATTTATACAACTTTACCAAACTGGTAATAAACATGTATGGTTGTACCATTCACGAGGATATTGATAACCTGTACGCACAAGCTGACATAAGCGATGAGCTAAAAATAAAAACCCATTACGAAGGGTTAGATATTGCACAAAGCAACCGCATTCATTACATACGCTTTAGTTTACCCAATGTAATTGACGGACCCGAAAAAGATAAAGCTTTACAACAACTGTTGCAACATGAGCAAGCTGATTGAGGGAGAACATTTTTACTTTAACGAAGCAGGTTTAATGGTACTTACCAGCAAGTTTCATTTACAGCGGGGTTACTGTTGTGGTAATGGTTGTTTGCATTGCCCTTATAATTACGAGCAAGTACCCGAGCCACAACGCACAGTCTTGTTAAAAGCCAGAAAAGACAATAACGCCAACAATGATAAGCCATAACAACATGCCCACAAAAAAAAGTACTAAACCGGCAATCAAGCAAATAAAACCATCAGGCAAAACCGATGAAAATTTTTTTAGCTGGGTGTTTGCTGTTGCCCGCCAAATACCCAAGGGTCGTGTTACTTCGTATGGTGCCATTGCAGCAAGTTTAGGTGCTAAATCATCGGCACGTATGGTAGGCTGGGCCATGAATGGTGCCGGTAAAGTAAAACCAAAAGTACCCGCACACCGTGTGGTAAACCGCAACGGTATGTTATCGGGTAAAATGCATTTTGATACACCCGATGCCATGGAAAAACTATTAGCCAAAGAAGGCATACTGGTTAAAGACGATAAAGTTGTTGACTTTGAAAAACATTTTTGGGATCCGGCAACTGAACTATAAACACAAACATTAGCTAGTACCACTCGTCACATTATTCCCAATTGCGTAAGTGCTATAATAGGCAACACTATACTTTCGCAACCCACAAAATGATTGGAATGAAAAAAATATACGGCTTAGTATTATTAGCAATTTTTACAAATAACACATTTGCACAAGAGGTAGAGTTAGATGGTGTTACCATTACTTCTTCCTTAATAGAAAAAAGAGCATCGGAAACAGGACGTAACATCGTTATTATAAAAGGCTCGCAGTTTAATAACCTGCCTGTACATTCTATTGATGATTTATTACGTTTTGTACCCGGTGTAGAAGTACAGGCCCGTGGCCCCATGGGTTCGCAAAGCGATATAACCCTGCGTGGCGGCACGTTTCAGCAGGTATTGGTTTTGTTAGATGGTATGCGCTTAAACGATCCTAACACCGGCCACTTTAGCAGTTATATTCCATTAGCCCCCGCCGAAATTGAAAGAATAGAAATATTAAAAGGCCCCTCTTCAGCCATTTATGGTGCCGATGCGGTAGGTGGTGTAGTGCATGTAATAACCAAAACATTTGCCGCACAAAATAAGGCAGCCAATAAAACAACAGCTAATGCACAGTTGGCCATTGGCGAGTATGGTTATAATAATATTACCGCCGGTATAGCACATACAAAAAATAAATTCAGCATTAGCGGTGGCGTACTTATTAATAATGCCGAAGGTGTACAGCAACGCGGCACAAAAGGGTTTATACATAACCGCAGTGTATCAGCATCAGCAAAATACCATTTTAATAATAACTGGAGTATAGCGTATCGTTTATCGTACGATAAAAGAAACTTTGGTGCACAAAATTTTTACACCACTTTTTTATCAGATACGGCTACCGAAAAAGTAGCTACCTGGTGGCAGCAGTTGCGTGTTAATTACAATAAAGGGAAACACCGTGTAAGCCTTGATGTAAGCTACAAAACACTCGATGATGATTACCGTTTTAACAGCATGGCAATAGCCAACAACAACCAATCGAAACTAGCGCAAGCTTTGTTAATGCACCAATATAGTTTTGGTACACAAACTGTATTAACAACCGGCTTTAACTATCAACAAAAAATTATAAACTCAAACGACAGAGGCAATCATAATTTATTTTTGGCAGCACCCTTTGTATCGTTAACACAAAAGTTGGGCAAGTATTTTTTTATACAACCATCCTTACGTGTAGAGATGATACAACACAACGATCCGGAGTTGGTACCACAGTTAACCGCATCGTATAAAAAAAACCAATGGCAGTTTAGGGCAAGTGGTGGTAAAACCATTCGTGATGCCGATTTTACCGAACGTTTTAATAATTACAACAAACCACTTGTAACAGGTGGTCGCATTGGTAACCCTGATTTACAGGCCGAACATTCATGGAGCTACGAAGCAGGCGCAGACTGGTTTTACAACAATAAACTAAAAATATCAGCCAGTGTTTTTCAACGTGATCATAGCCGTTTAATTGATTATGTAAACACTGCTTATGCCGATATGCCACGCAAAGAAAACCTATCACCAACGGGTGCTTATGCATTGGCAAAAAATATAGCTAAAGTAAAAACAAGTGGCTTAGAAACAGATGTGCAGTATATACAATCTTTTTCCGGCAAGCAACAGCTAACACTTAATGCCGGGTTTATTTGGTTAAGCAGCCAAAGTAGTAACAACACCGCATCTTTATATGTATCGTCACATGCAAGAGTATTAACCAACTTTAGTGCACAGTATACTGTACACAATTTTAGTTTGGCTGTTACAGGTTTGTACAAACACCGTAACCCCGATGCTACCGTTGGTGGTATTAATGCAAAACTAACTGCCGATTATTTTATTATGAATGCAAGACTATCGTATGCATTTTTAAAAAACAGACTATCGCTTTTTGTACAAGCTGATAATTTATTTGACAGACAATACAGTGATTTGTTAGGTGCCATTATGCCGGGGCGTTGGGCAACAGGAGGTATAAAATTTAATATGCAATAATATTATTTGGGCGTGCCCTGTTGTAAGTAAACGGCGGCTTCGTACCTCAGCCGGCTTACTTACAACAGGTCGGGCTGTTACGGGGTACGCTTCGCTCCCGTACTACGGCTAAGGCCTTCGTACCGGCTCCTGCGTCGCCGCCCTACACATCCCTCACGCATAGATGCAAAAAACATTTTATGCTGCCAAAAACTTACGCTTAGTTTATTAATGGCAAAGGCTGATTAAGTAATTAAAAGGATTATAAATACATAATAACAAAGCCCTCGGTTTAAACCGAGGGCTTTGTTTATTTTAGTTACAATATAATTTCTGTATTATTCCGTTTCTACTCTATCAACCATAATAGAGTCAACAACGGCACTGCTGTTAAATTTAATATTAACCCGTAAAAAAACTTTTTCGCTAACAGGGCTGCTTAATACCCATTTGTTCGACGTAGCCATATCTGCATCATAATCGGTTTTTACATCTTTATAAAACAGCGACATTTTTTCAAAGTAACCACCGTAGCCCGCCATTTCTTTAATGTTAACCAGTTTATCATAAATTTTACTTACTTCATTTTCCACACGAATTATCTGGTTATCGGCACCGCCTGTCCATGGCCAGTTGTTTAAAAGTTGCCCGGCATTGGTATAAATATTTTTTACTTTACCGTTTTCAAAAAACAATTGAACGCCGTTAGCAGTAGCTTGTGTTGCATCTAAATAAAGCGTGTGATAAAGCGGTAGTTTATCTTTAATGGCAGTTAAGTTGGTAAAAATATTATTGGGTACAAAAATGGTGTTTATACTTTTTTCTTCTCTTAGGTCCTGCACTTTGGAGTAAATAGTTGCATGATTATCGCCAATTGCAAAGGCCCAATAATTGCCACTGATAAGCGTGTCGCTGGTAATAGTTTGTTTTGGCGGTGCCACTTCTTTTGGCCCTTTAAAACAACCGGTATAAACAAGGCTTGTACACAATGCTAACCCTATATAAAACTTTTTCATTTTTAATTTATTTGTATGCCTGACAACTGCTTATGTAATAGCGTTGCACGAAAAAATGAAGATACGGGAAAACGACTGTTGTTATAACACGATGTTGATAAGCGATAGGAACGATGAAGTGAGTGACACAAGGGACGATGATGGGTGTTACTACAGTTGATAACAAAAAACAAACCCCTTCTTTTGGAAGGGGCTGTTGATAATTATATTGCTTTTTCGTAATGCTCGGCAACTTTTGCCCAGTTAATTACGCTCCAAACCGCCTTAAGATAATCAGGGCGTTTGTTTTGATACTTTAAGTAGTAAGCATGTTCCCAAACATCAATACCTAAAATTGGGGTGCCTTTTACTTCGGCAACATCCATTAAAGGGTTGTCTTGGTTTGGTGTAGAGCTAACTTCCAGTTTACCATCTTTTACAATTAACCAGGCCCAACCACTACCAAAACGGGTAGCACCGGCTGCGCTGATTTTTTCATGTAATGCTTCAAGCGAACCGAAAGTGCTGTTGATAGCCTCGGCTAATTTACCGCTTGGTGCTCCGCCTTCGGCGCTTAATAGTTCCCAAAAGAAACTGTGGTTCCAATGGCCGCCGCCATTGTTACGTACTGCAGGTGAAATAGATCCGGCATTTTTTACCAGCTCTTCAATTGATTTTGATTCGTGTTCGGTGCCGGCAATGGCTTTATTTAAATTGTCAACGTAAGCCTGGTGGTGTTTACCATGATGAATTTCCATGGTTTCTTTGTCAATGTGTGGTTCCAATGCATTGGTAGCATATGGTAACGCAGGTAATGTAAATGCCATAACTAATGTGTTTAAAATTAAATCTGACTAATATGTAATAGGTAACAAATTTATTAAGACTTTGTTGATTGGCAATGCATGAATAATACATTATAAAAACTTAATCCGCCTGCATTTTTTTGCGTTATAAATATTAATGTTCCAGTTAATATGCAAATAATTGCCAACAATTGCGGTTTTGTATAAAAGTTTATTGTAAATTTAGTTCATACTCCTAAAAAACATAACTGCTATGAAGATGAAACCTTTTTTAAGGGTAGTAATGCTGTTACTACTTTTTTTACCTACCATTATTTATGCGCAAACAAGACAGGTTACCGGAACTGTAAAAGGCCCCAATGGCGAAGCGGTGGCGAATGCTACGGTTAACCAGAAGGGAACCAGTAACTCGGTGGTGGCCGATGAAAATGGCAAGTTTAGTATAACTGTTACAGGAGCAAACGTGGTATTAACCATTAGCTCGGCAGGATTTGCTGAGCAGGAAGTGCGTATAGGCAGTGCGGCTAATTATGATGTATTGCTTACACCTGCATCTGGCGAGTTGGATGATGTAATTGTGGTAGCTTATGGTACCAGCACCAAAAAGTCCTTTACCGGATCGGCCAGTGTAATAAAACAGGAAGCTATTAAGGACATGCCAGTTACCTCTTTTGAAAATGCTTTAAACGGTAGAGTGGCTGGCTTACAGGTTACCCAAAATAGCGGCCAGGCCGGCTCGGTAGCAACAATACGCATACGTGGTATAGGCTCTATGAATGCAGGCAACGATCCATTATATGTAATTGATGGTGTGCCTGTAGCATCTGGAAACAGCGGGCAGTTAGGCGGACAAATTATGACATCTAACAACATTATGAATACGCTTAACCCGGCAGACATTGAAACAATAACTATTTTAAAAGATGCAGCAGCCTCCTCTTTATATGGCTCAAGGGCAGCAAATGGTATAGTGTTAATTACCACAAAAAGGGGCAAATCGGGCAAGCCGGTTATTGGCTTAAGAAGCTCTGTAAGTTTTACGCCTTCCTGGGCTACGGATAACTATGAGACAGCAGGGGTGCAGGAACAAATTAATATGTTGTACCAGATATTTCATGATTTAAATACCAGTGCCGGTAGTACGGAAGCTTTTGCAAATACCAATGCTTTAAGCAGGTTAAATACAAGGTTTAACCGACATGGATATGACTTTACAACAACAGCTCCAGGCAGGTATGCTAACGTAAATATTACCGGAAGAACGGATGGTATAGAAAACAGGAACGGTAAGTATTATGATTGGGAAGACGCTTTATTTGGTACCGGATTTTATAATACAAATGATTTATCAATAAGTGGAGGGAATGCTGGAACAACTTACTTCTCCTCAATTTCTTATACAAAAGATCAAAGCCGAATTAAAGAAAATGAGTTTGATAGGATTTCTGGTAGGGTTAACCTTAACCAAAAAGTGGGCAAGGTGGTAGAGTTGATGACAAATCTGAATATATCAAAAAACAGGCAAGCCGGATTTAATGATAGCAGAAACACGGGAAGTAATATGTTTTTTCAATCAAGAAACTTATTGTGGCCAATTTATTGGCCTACCGACTATAAAACAGGGTTACCTTTTACTGCTCGTTACGGAAGTTTGGCCTACAACAATGAGTATTACAAAAACGAATGGGACACAAGGTCCAATACCTTGAATATTGGTGCTGTAGGTGGTATTACAGTACATTTATTACCTAGCTTAAACATTAAATCAGTTTTATCATATAACGACAACAAGGTAAGAGAGCATTTATATTATAGTGCTAAACACTTTAATGGACAAACGGCTAATGGCAGTGTTACTGAATACTTAACTGCTTTTGCAAAAACAGTATCTTCTACAACCCTGAATTACAACGAAAGCTACGGTAAACACACCGTAGGTGTTTTGTTAGGTTATGAAGCGGAGCAAAACAAAACGGACTACATGATGTCATCTGGAATTAACTTACCATCAAGTGTATTAACTACAGTTCAAACTGCCGGCCAAACATCATCAAGTGCTTATGGTTGGGGTAATAATTTGGTAGGTTATTTATCAAGAGCAGAGTATAACTACGACCAAAGGTATTATGCATCTTTCTCGTATCGTAGAGACGGCTCGTCAAGATTAGCACCTGAAACACGTTGGGGTAACTTTTGGTCAGTTGGTGCTTCATGGAATATAGATAGGGAAAAATTCATGAGCAATATTGAAGCGATAAGTAGTTTGAGAATCAGAGCATCTTATGGTATTAATGGAACAATGCCGGGATCATTAAACGGATGGAGATCCTTGGTAGGCTATACATTTAACTATATGGACCAAGCCGGTGCAGGCATTAATACTGTAGGTAATCGGGATCTTAAATGGGAAACAAACTATAATACAGATATTGCTGTGGAGTTTGGGTTGTTTAAACAAAGATTAACGGGTACCGTAGAGTTTTTTAACCGATCTTCAAAAGATTTGTTATTGGATGTACCAACAGCAACAGCTACAGGTTATTCGTCAGTGTTGGCAAATATTGGAGAGTTAAACAATAGGGGTATTGAAATTGACCTGGGCGGGGATATTATTAAAAATAAAGACCTGCGTTGGGGAATGGCAGTGAATGCAACATTTTTAAAAACAAATGTGGTTAAGCTATACAGAAGCGAAGGAGCCACTACAGGTAATGATATTATATGGAACGATCCTACGGGCGGGGATGCTAGAGCGCAGTTTATTTATAGAGAAGGCTCTCCTATTTATTCCTTTTACGGTTTTGAGTGGGCTGGTGTTGATAAAACAAATGGTAAAAATGTGTGGTATGTAAACAATCCTACTAACGATAAGGCCGGCGACTTTGAATACAATGGCAGAGGGGCTACTTATGCTTTTGGATCAGCAAACAGGGTGGTTATTGGTGACGCATCGCCTAAAGTTTTTGGTGGTTTTACAACTGACCTGGAATATAAAAACATCACACTCGCATTAAACTTTATTTACAAAATAGGAGGCAATATATATGATGGTGCATTTAAAGATGTAGCTGATGATGGTTACTACTGGGAGCGCATAAGAGCACAGGAAACCTGGGATAACATGTGGACAGACAACAACCCTAACGGTACCCTCCCAAAATTAAGCGGTAACGATTTAATTGACCCTATGCAGTACAGCACACGCCAATTACATGATGCTAGCTTTTTACGATTAAAAAATATAACGCTTGCATATAGGTTACCGGTTAATATAATTCAAAAAGTTAAGCTTACTAATGCAAGGGTTTTTGTTAATGGAACCAATCTTTTTACAGCCTCAAAATATAAAATTGCAGACCCCGAGGTTAACAACTTTGGATCAAGAGGATGGGAAACGCCATTTGGTAAAACATTCACCTTTGGACTGGAACTTAATTTCTAAAAACAATTAGCAGAATTTAAAAACTAGGAATTATGAATAAGAAAAATATACTTGCCATTGCCCTTATAAGCATGGTGTTCTCTATAACTTCTTGCAGCAAAAGCTTTTTAGATGTACCACCTACTAATCAGGGAGACGCAGCCGATTATGTAAAAACAGCTGCTGACGCCAAAGTTGCTATTAATGGTATAATGCGTAAAATGATTAGTTCGTCCTACTATGGTAGAAACTTTATCATGTATGGCGATGCCAAAGGCGGAGATATGACCGTGTTTTCTCAAGGCCGGGGCTTAGATAATTTATATACTTTCAACCACGCACCAAGCTCGGGTAGTTATGGAGATATGTGGTCAACATTATATGACATCATATTACAGGCCAACTCGCTAATACAAAGCATTGACAGACTTGTAGCCCAAGGTTCGCTGGAAGATTTTAAGGTTTACAAAGGACAGGCATTAACCATTAGAGCATTGGTTTATTTTGATTTGGTAAGATTGTATGGTGAACCCTACAATGAAAACAAAGCTGCTTTTGGGGTTTCAAATATAACAAGCCCAATACCAGTGCTTTCACAACCACTAAGAAATACGGTTGAAGAGAACTATACACAAATAGTAAAAGATTTAACTGAAGCTGCTCCGTTATTATTAAAAACAAAAAGCAATGGGCAAATTAATTATTACGCCAATAGAGCTATACATGCCAGAGTTAACTTGGCCATGGGAGCAAACGATCTGGCATTAGCCGCAGCGGAAGAAGTAATTGGTGCAACAACTTTATACACTTTGTATACTCCTGCAAATTGGGTTAACTCCTGGAGAACGCAGTTTGGTTCAGAGTCAATTTTAGAATTAGGAATATTACCTGCATTGGGCGGAGACTTAGGTAATGCATCCCTAGGTGCTTATTTAAGAGCAAGGGGTAAAGGTGGTGCGGCTATTTTAGGCTGGTACGGCGCCAGCGATTATTTTTTAGATAGACTTAAACAGGACGCCACCGATGTAAGATGGGGAATAATGGGGCCAGATGAAATATCTACAACCGCAAACCCTCGTTTAGGCGCTTCTTATAAATATAGTGGTAACGTTGATTTGGCCGGTGATGGAAAAACAACAGCTACAGCCGTAAATATTAAAGTAATACGCTTATCAGAAATGTATTTAATTGCTGCAGAAGCCGCTTTCCCTACAAACAAATTAAAAGCATCCACTTACTTAAATGAAATAAGAAAACGTGCGCCGGCACTAACACCCGCTACAGAAACTACTGTTACATTAGATATGATTATAGACGAAAAAAGCAAAGAGTTATTTGGTGAAGGACATCGCTTTTTTGATATGATGCGTTTAAATCGTTCAATTACTTTTAATGATGAATATATTGGCGCAGCTATATCTCATCGTGCAAAAACTATCGATCGCAGTTTCTTTAAAACAATATTACCTATTGCACAATCAGAAATAAATGCCAACCCCGGCTTAAAAGCTCAGCAAAACCCAACATACCAATAAGGTTATAGGGTTATTAGTAAAAAGGTAGTACGCATATAGCTGTACTACCTTTTTTATTTACCGCCGTTGTTTAAAAAAAGCCTTCATCAGTGCGGCGCATTCTTCCTGTAAAACACCGGTTATAATTTCGGCCTTGGGGTGAAAAGGCGATTGTTGTTTTGTTAACCGTTGGTGACCATTTTTTTCATCATCGGCACCCCAAACAATTTTTCCCAACTTGCTCCAGTAAACGGCACCTGCACACATCAGGCAAGGCTCCACCGTTACATATAAAGTAGCATCGGGTAAATACTTGCTACCTATATTACTAAAGGCCGATGTTAGTGCAATCATCTCCGCATGTGCGGTTGGGTCATTTAAACGTTCCGTCATGTTATGGCCACGGGCAATAATTTTATTTTGCATTACCACAATGGCACCAATCGGCACTTCTTCTTCTTCAAATGCAAGCTCTGCCTCACGTAAGGCTTGTTGCATAAAATATTCATCCGTCATTAAAATAATTATTGGCCGGTTAAGTTATAAATAGCCTGAATGTCCTTCAGTATGTTTTCAAAATCAAGATTCAAATCCTTAAGTAAACCTGTTTTTAAATTAAACACCCAACCATGTACCGTGGGGTATTTATTTTGAATGTATGATTTTTGAACACTGGCCAGTTTACTTACATTAATACATTGTTCCTGTACATTCAATTCTACCAATCTATCGTAACGTTGGCTTTCATCTTCAATCGCATTCAGTTCATCCTTATGCAGGCGATACACATCACGTATATTTCTTAACCAAGGGTTAAGTATGCCCATGTCCTTAGGTTGCATGGCAGCTTTTACACCACCGCAATTGTAGTGGCCGCATACAATAATATGTTTAACGCCCAGGTAAGCAACCGCATAATTAATAACCGACATTACATTTAAGTCGGTAGCGCAAACCAGGTTGGCCACATTCCGGTGTACAAAAACTTCACCGGGGTCTAAGCCCATAATATCGTTAGCCGGTACACGACTATCGCTGCAACCTATGTATAAATAATCGGGGGTTTGGTCGCGGGATAGTTTATCTAAAAAATCAGCATCGCTTGCTGTTTTTTCGGCCACCCATTTTTTGTTGTTTTCAAACAGTTGTTGGTAGTTAGGCATAAAAGTGTTTTTATGGTAAAGGTTTATTGTTCGTCATTAAAGCCGGCCGTACGATGGCCACCATCACAATAAGGTTTGTTTTTTGAGTGCCCGCAACGGCAAAACGCAGTAACATTTGTTTTTGCTTCCTGTTTACCCGTTTTATCTTTTACTTGTATAGATCCATGCACTAACAAAGGACCATTTTGCATTACCTCAACAGTTGTAGCAATTGTTTCAACAGCAACTTCCTCCGGCTTTTCGTTGTTGTAATAAAAACTTAAGGCACCACTCGGGCACTTTTCTACCTGCGATGCAATAGCAGCACTTTCCCCATTAGCCATTTTTATCCATGGTTTTTCACGAGGGTTAAACACAAGCGGTAAACCGGTTGCCTGTTTCCAGCAAATGGTGGAGTGAATACATTTGGCCGGTTTCCAAACTATAGTAATATCGTCGTTGGTATATTTTTTTGTAATCTCTTTTTCCATGGTTATTTATTTAGTCTGTTACCAAAATTACACCGCTTCATTCATAATTCAACGGGTTGTTTTTTTATGCCCCATACCCCTAAAGAGGCTTTATAGTTTTATAATGTTAGATTTATTTTGGGTTACCAGCGTCCCTCCCTTGATTGAGCTTTTGTTGCGTCGCACACTTGTAATGTTGTAATGCTATTCATCATTTGGCATGAGTTGATTTTAGTTACTATCTGGCGCAGGTCTCCTCAATGCTATTAAGTTAAGGAGTATAATGTCATCCCTACGGGATTATCATGTCATTTTGAAAATTCTTTCTATAATCATATCATCATCCCTACGGGATTTTTAACCTCGAAGAGGTGAAATAATTATAGATCTGTAGGAAAAAATGTGTTCAAACTCCGAAGGAGTGACATTATAAAAATCTCCAAGGATCTTAACTTTATGAAAGAGAGGTCTTCCATATCTAAATATACCTTTAGTGTGCAGGAGATACCTCCTAACGTCGGCATGACGGACTTATTAACTTAATAGCATTGCAGGTCTCCTGACTTGTGCCTAGCGGTTCCTTATCTTTAATAACAAAGCTAGTACTAGATATAATTTTAGTATGAACCAAGTAACGATACAGCACAGGCCGGGAGACCTGCGCTAGATAAGACTTTCCTTGCTGATTAACGAACGGAACGATGAACGGAGCGTCGCAAGGGACGATCAATCAGGGAACAAAAGCTGGTCCAACAAAAAAGACACCAGCTAGCTGATGTCTTTTACAAATATGAAGTAGCGTTATTTAATCTAAAAACAAATCGGTGTATAAATTAGCGCCGGGAATAACGGAGTATTTACTTAAATCGGTAATGCCTTCGGCGGCAAATACGTCTTCGTCAATAAAACAATTGCCGGTTACTTCGGCGGCAGGTTTGGTAACAATGTAATAAACCGCATCGGCTAAAATATCGGTAGTACGGCTCATTTTGGCCAAGGTTTCGCCACCTAATAAATTACGCACGGCCGCCGTATCAATAGTTGTTCTAGGCCATAATGCGTTGGAGGCAATATTGTCTTTTTTAAACTCTTCGGCCCAACCCAATGCCATCATGCTCATATTGTACTTGGCCATGGTATAGGCTACATGACCCTTTAGCCATTTTACATGCATATTGATGGGCGGCGATAAAGTGATGATATGTGCATTGTCAGACTTTTTTAAATGCGGTATGCAAGCCTGGGTTACAAAAAAAGTTCCTCGTACGTTAATGTCGTGCATTAAATCGAAACGTTTGGGTTCGGTTTGCTCTGTGCCCGTTAAGGCAATGGCCGATGCATTGTTGATGAGAATATCAATACCGCCAAAGGTTTCAACGGCTTTATTTACGGCAGCGGTAATTTGGTCTTCATAACGAATATCGCACTGTACTGCAAGGGCTTTACCACCCGCTGCTTCAATTTCCTGTGCCGATGAATAAATGGTTCCGCCTAATTTGTTATTTTCTTCTACGGATTTTGCTACCACCACAATATTTGCGCCTTCGGCGGCTAACCGCAATGCAATGGCTTTACCAATACCTCTGCTGGCTCCGGTAATAAAAACAGTTTTATTTTTTAATGACATACGCAAGCTTTTTGAAGAATATTTTTAAATGTATTGATTGAGATTAAGTAAACCTAAGGTAATAATACGACTTGGCAAGTATATTTAACAAGCTTTTTTTTAGCCAAAACTGCGCTGGTGTAAACTAATTACGGGCATTACTTTTACCTCAGTTAAGGCATAAATTTTTATCCAACCCTGTGAAAAACGAGTTTGATTATAAGGCCCGCGTTAGATAAATAATTTTGAGGCTTTTTGTTAACATGAGTCCCGTTTAAATCCTAATACCCACAATGTAAAACCTTGAGGAACCGTCCAGTAATCGTTTTAAGGCCTCAAAAAACTCGACCCGCTTTTTAGCGGGTCGGTTTTATTTAAGCTATTAATGTTCGGGCAATACCGGTTTGTTTTGTACAATGGCTTCAATTTTTTCTACAACAGCACTGTCCAACTTGGGTAAAACCTCCAATGCTTTAAAGTTTTGCAACAATTGCTCTTTGTTGGTAGCACCTAATATGGTAGTAGTTACATTGGGGTTTAATAAACACCAGGCAATGCTTAATGCGGCTAAAGGCACTTCTACATCTTTTGCCAGCAGTGCCAGTTGTTTTACTTTATCAATAAAACCATCTTTAATCCAGCGGTCTTTTAACCAATCAAAACCCTCAATGGCAAAACGGCTGTCAGCAGGTATGCCATTGTTGTATTTACCACTTAATAAACCCGACGCTAACGGACTCCAGGTAGTAGTACCCATACCTACGGTTTTAAAAACCATATTGTATTCGTTTTCCATTTTGTTACGCTCAAACAAATTGTACTGCGGTTGCTCTACTGTTGGGCCAATTAAATGGTGTTGCGCTGCTATGCGATGGGCTTCCATAATTTCTACCCCACTCCATTCGCTGGTGCCCCAGTATAAAATTTTACCTTGTTGTATTAACTGGTGCATGGTCCACACCACTTCTTCAATAGGTACTTTTTTATCGGGGCGATGGCAGTAGTATATATCCAGGTAATCGACCTGTAAACGGCCTAAGGCTTCGTGGCAGGCTTCTACCAAATGTTTGCGGCTAAGGCCGGTTTGATTGGGTTTGTTTTTTTCGCCACGCCAGCCCCAAAAAGCTTTACTGCTAACGGTATAGGAACTGCGTTCCCAGTTTTTGCCTTTTAACACCCGGCCCATCATTTTTTCGCTTTCGCCAAGTGCATATATTTCGGCATTGTCAAAAAAATTAACGCCATTATCATAAGCAATGCCCATTAGTTCATCAGCTATGCTATCATCTATTTGTTTGTGAAAACTAACCCAACTGCCAAACGAAAGCAGGCTTAGTTGCAGGCCGGTTTTACCCATGTATCTGTATTCCATATAATTAATTAAAAAGTAAAAATTTAAAATTAAAAATACGGTTTAGTGATAAAAACAGGAAAAACAGATTAAAAATTGATTGGTTGTGGTAAAGTTTGGGGAGTTTTATGGAAAGGTTACAAGGAAAGAGTCTTTTTAAGATATGAGGAAACCACTGCTTATATTATGTATGAATTTTATAGTGGGACATATTTATGCGCAAGAAATAGACAACCGAACGAAAGTATATTTAGTAAAAGAACAAATAGACAGTTTTTTTATTTATTCAGAATTTTGCAATGGCAATATATTAGCTTTTGACAGTTGTTCAAATGAAACACCACAATATGCTTTCATTCATAAACGAGGGGAAACAAGCATTGTAAAAATTGATGCTTGTACTATTTACATGCCTATAAAATTATCAGTTAATAACCCTTTTGAATATTACATTAATAATCGGGATAGTATACATAAAGAAGTTATAAAACCGCCAAGGTATTTTTATAAAAGGAAAAAGCTTTTTAAAACAGTATTAATGGAAGTTTCTTCTTCTGTTAGTCACTCTTGTTTTCACACATTTAAGTCAACTACTTTTAAAACCGACATAGCAGTTGATACCTATGACCTGACTTTTAAAACCTTTGACGATGGACGTGAAAATATTTACTACGATGCAAATCAGAAAACAAAAACGAATAGTCTTATTAAGTTAACAACCGCTCTTATTAAACAGTTGGAAGAAGAAAAAAGATTTACTAAAAACTAATTGATTAACGACTTACCGGAGTTTTAATAGTATCCCGAGCAACGGGCATTGCCGGCGGCACAGTATCTTTCTTATTACCCGCCTCGGTATCAATTGAGCCAACAGGCGTTAAAAATGTAACCGTTTTTAAATCCTGTGTGGCTTTCATGCCATGGAAACCGGTTATATCGCGGCCAAAAGATTTGTATTTGGCAACCGTATCTGTAAAAAACATTTTGGTATTTTGGTCCCACCACATATCATGACACCACAGTGTATCGCCACGAACATTGATAATGATAACACTATCCCGCAGGTAAATTTTGTTTTGGTTATTGTAGTACTTGCCGTATTTGGCATCTAACCAGCTTTCACGTTTAATGCTGTCGTTAAAAAAATCAACATGTAAGGTTTTTGGAAACTCGGTAAAAACGGAGTCGCTGGTATTGCCTTCCATACGAATCATTACCGGGGCTTTTAACTTGGCTTTTACCACGCCATTTTGGCTAAGGGTACCATCAATAAACTTAGCAACCTCCGGTAGTTTTACATCTTTGGTCCAGTTGTCTATTTCCTTTTGATCGTTTTCGCAGGCAAACAAAAAAACACTGCAGCCTATTATTAATAACAGGGCTAAAAGCGGATGTGTTTGTTTATGTTGTTGTGTTGCCATTGTTTATTTACCGGTGTAAGTTAATAGTATTTTAGTTGTGTGCCTGCACTACTGCGTGAGGGATGGAAGCGGCATCCTTTTGCGAAGCATTGGCCAATGGCAGCGCAGGGCAAAAGATACAGCGTACAGCCCGACCCTGTAAAAAAATAGAGGTACAAATTAATTTGTACCTCTATTTTTTTACAGGGGCACGCCCAATTATTTATTAATCGTACTTACGTTTACCAAACCAGAAATCGCTTAACGATAACCCTAGTGATACACGGAACATATCTTCTTTTATTATATTGCTGTTATTACCACGTTTGATGTACTCAAAACCCAGGTTAAACATTAATAATTGATTTTTTGCTTGTTGTGTTTGGCCCAACAACGGTAAACCAATACCTGCCGATACGCCATATTGTGGCAGGTTTTTACCACCTACGTTTATATAATCAGGACCGGTAAAAAAGCCTGCACGGTAAGCAGCGTTACTAAAGTAACTTTTGGCTCGTGGTACAGGGCGCAACTCGCCACCAATACGTATTTGCCAATTGTCTTTTACCATATCAGTTTGGCCATAGTAGCGGTAATCGGCCCAGTTGGTGCGGTGAAAATCAACACCCAAACTCCAACCACCTTCAGGCGTTTCGGTACTGTAATTAATGGCTTTTTGTATAAAAATACCTGCTGTGTAGTTAGATGGAGAGATGATTTTTCCTTTTACTTCATTTAATTCGTACACACTATCTATACGTACATTACCGGCTTCGGGGCTAAAGTAATAAGTTTCGCGGGTAGTATTTTGGCGGGCATTTAATGATTGCTCTAACGTACCAAAGGCACCAATGGTTGCCCTTATTTTTTTGTTGATAGGGAAACTATACTGTGCCCCACCGGTAAAATGAAAACCACCAAAAGTGGTTAAGGTTTGCCAGTTGCCGGGTGTGTAAATATCGTTATCGCTATAAGGTACAACACGGGTGCTGTAATCTTTTTTACCTAAAACATAACCCACGTTTACGCCAAGGCTCAGAAACTGGGCCGAGTCTAAACGAATTTTATAACCGGTACCAATGGAAGGCAGATAGCTACCCCCATTACCCTGACTAAGGGTTTGGGCACGGTCAATAAGTTTATTGGTAACAGGGTCAACCAACGGGCCATCTTTTATCATATCGTAACTTACACGGGTAAGCGGACGTAAGCCAAAGCTAATACCCATGTTACGGTTAATGGGCATGCCCATATAAATATGCGAAAAAGTAACGTTGTTAGCGCCAAATTTACTGTTGATGGTATTGTTGTTGGGCTCACGCAAGGTGCGGTTGTCAATAGTTGCGCCTACATCCAGCACCACACGGCCGGTTGACATTTTTTTACTCTTTGCCTCAATATAACTTTGAAACCAGGCGTATGATGCCGGGTTGTTGTAGTTTATAGACAAATGATCGTTATAACCGGCAGATACGCCACCCATGCTACGACTAATAACATTGGTTGGTGGTGTAATATCGCCAAGCCCGTACCTGGAGTAGGGCGAGTTATCTTGTGCAAATACAGGTGTAATTGCAGTAGTAAGCAGTATGGTTGCCGCTATACGGCAGGCCCCTTTAAAAACAATTTTTTTAGGGGTTGTTAACTTCGCTAATAGCATAAAGACCTTTAAATATTAAATCAGGGTCTGCAAATATCTTGTTTTTAAGGTGTGTACCCAAATGTACCATGTCACCACCGGTTAATACCACGTTAAAGTTGTCGAATTTAGCGGCATACTCGTCTATAAATCCATCAATTTCGTAGCAAATGCCCAACACGACGCCTGAAAGTATGTTGGTATCCGTATCATAACCTATTAAGGGAACATTGGCCGTAGGTTTTACCACCGGCAAAAATGCAGTATAATGCTGCAACGATTTTAAACGCATTTCCAACCCCGGAGAAATGGCGCCACCCACAAACTCGTGGTATTTATTAATAAAATTATACGTAACACAGGTACCTAAAGCAATTACCAGGTTGTGTTTACCCGGATAAAAATGCACAGCCGCTGCCGCAATAGCCAGCCTGTCGGCCCCAATAGTTTCGGGCTTGCCCACGGGTGTAGTAAACGAAACCTTGGTAGTATGACCCAGTTTATGAAATTTGGAATGCTGTTTTAAAAAACCTTCTATTTCGCTGTTATGGTTAATAACCGACGATAAAATGGTCTTTTGAGGCTTAAACTCGTCCATTAACTGCTCAATAGTGGCTAAATCGTCATTTGGCAGAATTAATATTTTAGTAATAACCGCATCAGTAAATACGGCTACCTTTTTCCGCGTATTGCCAAAATCAAAGCAGAGTGTAGTGGACATGGGCTGCAAGATAGTGAAAGGAACTATACAACTTAAAACTTAGCACTTAAAACTTAGAACTTACAACTTACTATGGGGTGCCCCCGTGTAACGCCACACTACGGCTCGTGCCTCGCCTTGGTGGCTAACACGGGGTCGGGCTGCTACGGGGTACGCTTCGCTCCCGTGCTACGGCTAAGGCCTTCGCACCGGCTCGTACCTCGCCGCCCTCCGTATCCCTCACCCAAAACCCTCAAAACAATTGCGTATCTTAACGGTATAATTTTAAACATTGCCAGTATATGAGCAACTATACAACGCACTTAAACAATATAAAAAACTACTTTACATCCGGCGCTACCCAAAGTTTTCAGTTTCGTAAAAAACAGCTCAATTTGCTTAAAAAAGCCATAAAAACACACGAAAAAGAGCTACAAACAGCCCTTTTTACCGATTTACGCAAAAATGCCGAAGAAACTTGGGTAACCGAAACCGGCTTTGTTTTAAACGAAATTAATTATGCCCTGGCCAATCTGGAGCATTGGATGAAAAAGGAATATGTTGACACCAATCTGCTCAATTTTCCCGGAACCAGTTATGTACAACCAGAGCCGATGGGTACCGTTTTAATTATTGGCCCATGGAATTATCCCCTGCAATTAATAATGGTTCCCTTGGTTGGTGCTATTGCCGCCGGTAATTGTGTAGTTATAAAACCCAGCGAATTTGCTCCGGCTACACAAGCCGTTGTAAAATCCATTATACAATCGGTTTTTAAACCCGAGTATGTTTTATTGGTAGAAGGCGAAGGCCACGAAGTGGTGCCGGCCTTAATGCAAAACTTTGTTTTTGACCTAGTTTTTTACACCGGAAGCCCCGCCGTTGGTAAAGCCGTATATAAAATGGCCGCCGAAAACCTGGTGCCGGTGGTGTTGGAATTGGGCGGTAAAAGCCCCTGTGTAGTAGAAGCTGATGCCAATATAAAGGTAGCCGCCAAACGCATCGTTCAGGCCAAATTTTCCAACGCCGGACAAATGTGTATTGCCCCGGATTATATTTTGGTACATAGCAGCGTAAAAGAAAAATTATTACAAGCATTAACAAGCACTATTGAGCAGTTTTTTGGCCCGAAACCCGCTACCAGCTATGACTATGCTCGTATTATTAACCAAAAACAATTTGACCGTTTAGTAACTTATTTGCAAGATGGCACCATCGTTACCGGCGGCGAGCATAACCGTGACGATTTATACATTGCCCCAACCGTATTAACCAATATTAGCCCCGCCGCTGCTGCATTACAGGACGAAATCTTCGGCCCAATACTGCCGGTTTTGGAATATAATACCATGGAAGAAGCCTTGGCTATTATTGCCAAACACCCAAATCCGCTGGCTTTTTATATTTACTCCGGCAACACTAAAAAGCAGCAGCAATGGTTACAAGCGGTACCATCGGGAAATGCCTGTATTAACACCAGCAGTATGCACGCCACCAACCACCATTTACCTTTTGGCGGCAGGGGCACCAGTGGTACCGGCGCTTATCACGGCAAACACAGTTTTGAAGCCTTTAGCCACAAAAAAGGGGTTTTAAAAAGCCCTACTTGGTTTGATCCATCGGCAAAATACCCAAGTTTGAAAGGAAAGTTGGGGCTGTTGAAGAAGATTGTGTAGGGAATGTCTGATGTCTGATTGGAGGATGTAGGATTTTGAGAAATCTCAGATCTGTGATTGATGGGCAGGTTGTATTTACACCGCTGTTGTGTCTTGTGTGTGGATTTTGTAGCATAGGCAATAGACCAACAGTAGTTTTATGGCTTGGAAGCCTAGTATTTTGTTGGTGTTTTTGCTTACACACAATGCAACACGCAACACCAACAATGGCGAAAGATTGTTTAGGGATTTAGGATGTCTGATTAGAGACTGTTTAAGTTTCTTAAAATAACATTGTTATCTCTTTTTTTACCCGCAGATGACGCTGATTTGATGCGCAGATTGTCGCAAATCAGCGTCTCATTTGCGACAATCTGCGATGTTTTCCTCTGCGTAATCTGCGAGTAAATTTTATTAAAAATTTAAACAGTCTCTTAGGAGATGTAGAATTTGAGGGAATACTATAACACTTTAAGCCAGTATTGATTTTCGTAGAAAAATTTTGCACTTGCACAATGCCGAATAGAATTACCGAACGGTGCAGTGATAGTCTTTAATTCATTTCCACTAGAAATAAATTAAATCCCAACCCTATCGGGTTACAACAGACGATGATAGTAGTAATGCAGTTGGTCCAATAAAATCTCAGACCAAAAAATCGCAGATCTTACTTTACCAATGTTACCGTTCCTTTAATCACCACTGGTAAACCCTCGTTACAAATAGCTTCAATGGTATAAACAAACACGGTGGTGGTTTCTACCATTTGTCCTTTTACACGGCCATCCCAACCGCTGCCGGGTTCGTTGGCTTGTATGTTTTTGCGACTAAAGACCAATTGCCCCCAACGGTTAAATATGTTGAAGGATTTTATTTCCTGCACGCCAAAGCTTTTGCCAATATAAAATATATCGTTTTTACCATCGCCATTTGGTGTAAAGGCGTTGGGTACATAAATAGTTCCTTTGTTGCATAAAACTTTTACATTTACTTCATCGGTGGTGCTGCAATTGTATTGATTGGTTACGGTTAGGCTGTAGGTAATATCCTGGTCGGCTACAAAATTGGGGCGGGCACAAGTAGTACAACTTAAACCGGTAATGGGTTGCCAAACATATTTTTCTACATCGGCACTTACTATTGGGTTAAAAGTATGTTGCTGTCCGGCTGTAATTACAATATCATTGCCTAAATCAACCGTAGGATAATTGCCTACTACCACTAATACATGACCCGTTTCGTTGGGGCAAACATTTTGGCTTACACCCGTTACACTATACGTAGTGGTTTGCGTGGGTGTGGCAATAGGGTTGCCAATTGCCGCATTGTTTAAACCAGTTGCCGGCGACCAAACAAACTGATTGGTATTACCTGCTGCTTGCAGTTGTACGGATTGGCCAATACAAATAACCTTATTATCGCTATGTGTTAAACGGACTCTCTTATCAACTGTAATAATTACCGAATCGGTTTGCACACATTCAAATTGATTGGTTACGGTAACATAATACTTGGTGGTATTGGCAGGCGACACAACTGGTGTTGCGGTATTGGCGCCGGAAATAATGCCTTCGGCAGGTGTCCATGTATATTTTGTGCCATCGTTGGCTAGTAATTGAATAGTTGTCTGCTCGCAAATAGTAGCCGTTTTTGGGCTGGCATTGGGGACAGGTAGTGGATGTATGGTAATGTTTTTTGTAACCACTACAACACAATTATGTTGCGTAGTAACAGTAAAAGTTAGTACGTAATCGCCGGCTCGTGTAAAACGGTAAGCAGCTTCTGTTGTATTGCTAATGATAGTATTGTTTAAGCGCCATACCGTAGAAACAACCGCATCTTCTGATTGAATGTTGGATGTAAAACGCAATTCGTTCTGTGCACATTTTTCTTCTTCGCCGGTGATGGTTACAATAGGTGCCGTGTACACTTTTATCATTTGTGGCAAGGTGTAACTATTGCTGCAACCGTTGGCGGTTTGTAGTAGTAAGGACGGAAAATATTCTCCGGGTAAAGGATAAGTATAACTACCGCCGGTTACCGGCAAAGTAGGTGTAATGCCGTTATCGTAATTCCATACAAAACTGCTGATGGGGAATGCGCTGGTACTGTTATTGGTAAACAATACTTCGCCGGTGGCACAATGAAAATTATCATCCACATTAAAGTTGGCCACCACTGAATCGATAATAATACTGCGTGTGACTGTAAAGCTACAGTCGTTAGATGTAGTAACGGTTAAGGCTAGTTCATGTGTGCCGGGTTGGCGATAGTTTACTACAAATGCCGGACTATTTTGCCCCATGGTTACTCCATTAATTTGCCATACATAAGTAGTTATAGGCTCAACGCTGGTAACAGAGGCGTTGTATTGTAATGTAGAACCCGGTTGCAGGCAATTAATAGCCGCCCCGTTAATCTGGGCAGTAGGTGAGGCGTTTACCTGTACAGAAGTTTGTGCTAAATCAGTACAGCCATACTGCGATGTAGTTTGTAATGTTACAGCATAACTGCCGGGTGTATTATATTGGTGTGGCGGTGGATTGGCGCCATTGTATGTTGTACCATCGCCAAAGTTCCACTGTTGGCTGGTAAAGGAAGAAAAAGCTGGTACGGCAGATTGGTTACTGAAATTAACAGTGCCGGCATCGCAAAACTTTATAATATCAGCAGTAAATTTTGCTTTAACCGAATCGACAATTATAGGCTGGCTTGGGCGTAAGGTAAACGAACAACCTTCCGGACTACGTAAAATAACATTGGGGTTGTAAATACCGGCCAGGTTATATATATGCGAAACGGTATGATTGCTTGGCGAAGGCGTTACGGGTGTACCATCATTATAATCCCAGGCATAATTGCTAATGTTAGTACCTGTAACCTGCATATTTAATGTATAAGGTTTACAGCCGGGCAATACATCGGCAATTAAATTACCACGTGGGCCTTTTACAGTAATGGGTTTGGTAACAGTGCTTATACAACCTAACGAATTTACGGTTAGCGTTACATTATAATCGTTTGGTACCGGGTAAATTACCGGTTGTGGTATTTCGCTGGTTGACCCTGTACCGCTGTTGCCAAAATCCCAGGTGTAGGTTGCAGGCTGGCCAAATGTTTGTGACAGGTTTGTAAAACCTAAACTAATAGGAGCACATTCGGTAATGCTACCATCCGGTGCAAAATCCGCAACAGGCTTAACGATGCGTATATAGTTGTTTTGAATGTAGGTATTTGTACAGCCATTCTCATCCATTACAATAAGGGTAACGGTATAATCACCATCGTTTACATAGGTGTGGCTTTGTGCGCTTGCATCATTTGTACTTACTAAAGGACTACCATCACCAAAATTCCAGACAAACTTATAATTTGGACTAGCAGGAATACCCTGAGCGGCGGAGTTATTATAAAATATTACGGTTTTATCATTACACCTTATTTGGCTGTTTGCATAAAAACTTGCCCGTGGCCGATAACTTTTTACATAACTAGGCTTTAGCACAACATTGCTTCGGCATTCGTTAACGTCTTCAATGGTTAAACTAACATTGTATGCGGTGTAAGGCTGATTATTAGTATAACTATGTGTTACCGGATTGGAGTTATTACGGGTAATAATAGTACCATCACCAAAATTCCAAATCCATTGCCTGATAGGCACTGACGGATCAATAGGCGTTTGCGTAGGCGTAAAGGTTACATCAAAGTTTTCTTCACAAGAAGTTCGGTTAACCGCACTAAAATCCGCTACCGGTCCGGCAACTGTAATTTTTACGCTATTGTCGGAAACAATGGTACAACCCAAACGATCAACGATGGTTAAAGTAACGGTATACGTTCCCGTTTCGGTATAAGGATGTGTTATTACACCATCTATTGGAGTAGCTGGCGGGTTGGTGTTTGTTACGGTTATAATAGGTGAACCATCACCAAAATCCCAGCTATAACTTCTTACCTGATCAGGGTTAATGCCTGTTGGTGTAAAAGTTATAACACCATCCGGACAAACCGCTACAGGATTAGCTGTAAAGGCCGGAACAATTGGATTGTTAGAAACCGTAATGCTTTGTGTGGTGGTAATCAGTTGCCCTGTTAGGGTTACTTCTCGGGTAAGTGTTACGGTATAAGTAGCAGGGTTGCTAAATTCATGCGTTATGCTTGCATTATTACCCATTACTTCATTGGTAGCACCCGAAGCCGGGTCGCCAAAATTCCAGCTATGTACTGTTGTGCCGGGTATTGTGTTGGCATTAAATGTATAGGCTAAACGGTTGGCACAAGTGCCTCCATTATTACCAAAACCGCCTCCGCCACCACCGTTGCCTCCACCAGGTGGGCAATCATCGGTTACCGTTACCTGCACTTCATCATAAGTGGTACAACCCTCCGGTGTTAAAGCGGTAACACGTACTGTAAAGGTTCCGGCATTTGTATATAAATGCTGTGCACTTGAATAATTGCTATTGGGAGAATGAACATAAGGTGTACTGCCATCGCCAAAATCCCATGTATATTGAACACCAGTAATAGGCGTAATAATGTTTAAGTAGGAATTAAAAATGGTAAGCAAGGGCTTGCAACCACTTTGCGGCGTATAACTGTAAATATTAATGGTAGGAATAGCCGCCCTAACTAATGTTGTTGCGGTTCGGCTATTGCAGGTTGTATTGGGGTTGTCTGGGTCGGTTACGGTTACCGAAGCCGTATAGTTTCCGGCAGTACCATAACTATGGTTGGGAGTACTCAATCCTACTCCTGTTTGTAGCGGACTACCATCACCAAAATTCCAACTATATACATAATTAGGGTTGGCCGGTGTAACATTTGCCGTAAATGTTGTAACAAATGGCAAGCGGCAAGCTGTTGATGGCGTAGCACTTACTGCAACACTTAATGTAGGCGAAACGGTAACACTGGTAGTAATCACGTCTTCGCAACCACTGCGGTATTGTATGGTTGCAGTAACAGTGTAGGTTCCGTGGGTGGGGTAAGTATAGTTAATAGATGATCCTCCGTTTTGTGTAACACCATTTCCAAAATCCCAATGGGTACTTTGCACCCAGTTAGATGGATTAACAGCGGGGTATGAAAAATTGCCCGATGCACCTGCACAAATATTTGCCGGTCCGGTTAACACAGGTGGCACAGCCGGTTTTCCCACATACACCGTACGACTGGAAGCGGTGCTATTACAGTTGGTACCATTACTAGCCGTCATACTAATGTTATAAACGCCGGATGATGTATAATTGGCTGTAGGGTTAGCATCAGTTGATGTTTCGCCATTACCCAAATTCCATTCATAACTAAGCGTACCGCTACCTGTAGATGTGTTGGTTATTGTTGGCGAAAAAGGCAACGTACAACTCGCAATAGCGTCAATAGTAAACGCTGCATTGGGCCGCGGGTGTACGGTAATATAATTCGGTCTTGTTTCGGCATCACTACGGCAGCCCCAATTATTTTCTACAAATAACGATACCGTGTATTGCCCGTTTGAATTAAAAGAGTAAGATGGGTTTTGTGCAACAGAGGAACTAGCGCCAAAGCTCCAGTTCCACCTGGTTATAGTGCCGGTACTTGTTGTAGATGCATCGGTAAAGTTTACCGGTAAATTAGCACAGCCAATTAATGTACTCGCATCAAAATCGGCTACAGGTTTTGGATGAACCGTAACAGTATGTTGTTGTGTTTGTGATGTACCGTTGCTAAAGTTAACCGTAAGGCTAATGGTATAAGTGCCGGGAGTGTTAAAGTTGGCGCCAACAGTAGGGTCGGTATTGGAAATAGGCCCGCTACCAAGGTTCCATACACGGCTTACAACGGTGCCACCGGTAGATGCGTCGGTAAAGTTTACCGATAACGGTGCACAACCACTTGCATTATCAATGGTAAAGGCGGCTGTTTGGCCATAAATACTATTGGTTAGCAATAGGGTAACAATAGTAAAAAAGCAAAGGCGCAGTAGTTGTTGGTATCTGTTAATTAAGCCCGTCATCTTACGAAACGCTGTAAAGATACCCTGTATAAGGAACAATTAATAATTACTAGTTAATAATTAATAATAAAGAAACCGATGTCATTTTTATATGTTGCGGAATTAAGGCTGTAAGTTTTTTATGTTACCGGCAGTATTAACACGGATCATCGTCCCTTGCGTCGATTTCTATGGTTTTAGCAAATTATATTGGTAGTTTTTTTCATAAAATCGTTTATTATGTACACAAGCAAAAATTCTCATTACTAATTTGTTCCTTATTGCATTT
>PJTT01000132.1_pt1 | contig 120963 bp, 109 predicted proteins | sample 1512261 | NCBI WGS metagenome assembly PJTT01 (sample SAMN08177685, study PRJNA422409) | Soil metagenome, whole genome shotgun sequencing project. | isolation source: Soil (2) enriched on wood chips | place: USA: Madison | collected 2015-01-15 | reverse complement strand
GGTCAACCAGACCATCACCCAGATGGACGAGACCACCCAGCAGAACGCCGCCCTGGTCGAGGAAGCCACCGCCGCCGCGCGCGCGATGGAAGAGCAGGCCAGCGGCCTGGCCTCGGCCATCTCCGTGTTCCGGATCGACGGCCAGGCCCACGAGTCGCTGCGCCAGCCCGCCGCACCGATCGCGCTGGCCAGCGTGCCGGCGGCCGCGCGCAAGCCGGTCAAGCGCACCGCCACGGTCTCGCGCACCACCTCCAGCGCCGCGGCCGTGGCCGAGTCGGACTGGGCCGAGTTCTGACATCGGCAGACAGGGCAGGCGACGCGGCGTGCACCGCCTCGCCGCCTGCCGCGCCGATGCGCGTCGCATCCCGCAGCCCACTGGCAGGCTGCCATGCGCCCTGCAGGGCGGACGATGACCACCAAGCCCGGCCGATCAGCGCGTGCGCGACGCCGCCTCGCACATCCACCTGGACGATCCGCCGAAACAGGGCATTGCCTTCAGTGCGGGGCTGACCGCACTGCGTGGCGATGCGCAGTCGATGGACGATCCGGTCAATGAAGCCGATACCGCGCTGTACGCGGCAAAGCATGCCGGGCGCGGTGGCGACAGGATCCGGGACATGCACATGCAGATAAAGGCGGACGCCGCCGGGACGCCACCCGCACGCAGAAGCAGCGACGCGCTCCCGGCGCAAGCGGATGAACACGAACGCGCGGATACGTGAGCGGACAACGCTCGGCGCGAACAGGTTCCGAAGGACGGGAGCGGCCGCCACACCCGTGGCCGGAACCGCCGGCTCCAATACCCGCCACTGGTCAGGGCGCACGACGGCCCACCGGGAGGCGCAAGAAGGCCGCGACATGGTCCGGTGCCCGTCCTGCCAGGCAGGACGGCTGCCATGGGCGGCTGGAAGATGGTGACCCCGGCGCGATTCGAACGCACGACCTGTCCCTTAGGAGGGGACCGCTCTATCCAGCTGAGCTACGGGGCCAAGGCGGCGGATTGTCGCATGGACGCCCTGCCCGGCAAAGGCCGCCGCGCACGGCCTGCCGGTGGCGCTTTGGTAGAATCGGCGCACGTTCCCTGCGCCGCCGCCCCCACCTGTGGCGCGCCTCCGGGCCCTTGCCCGCATCCGATCAGGAGATTCCATGTCCGCTGCTCTGCTCCAGGCCCTGGGCCTTGGCGCCACCAATCCCGGCACCTACCTCGGCGAAGGCCAGTGGTCGCAGGCCACCGGGGCCGGCGTGCTCGCCCCGACCAATCCGACCACCGGCGAGGTGATCGCGCGGGTCGAGGCCACCACCGCCGAGGATTACGAGACCGTCATCGCCCGTGCCCAGGCCGCGTTCAAGGTCTGGCGTACCACGCCCGCGCCGCGCCGTGGCGAGGCGATCCGCCTGTGCGGCGACGCGCTGCGCCGGAACAAGGACGCGCTGGGTTCGCTGGTCGCGCTGGAGATGGGCAAGTCCAAGCCGGAAGGCGACGGCGAGGTCCAGGAGATGATCGACATCGCCGACTTCGCGGTCGGCCAGAGCCGCATGCTGTACGGCTACACCATGCACTCCGAGCGCCCGGGCCACCGGATGTACGAGCAGTACCAGCCGCTTGGCCTGGTCGGCATCATCTCCGCGTTCAATTTCCCGGTCGCGGTGTGGGCGTGGAACTCCTTCCTGGCCGGCATCTGCGGCGACATCTGCATCTGGAAGCCGTCCAACAAGACCCCGTTGACCGCGATCGCCTCGATGAAGATCTGCAACGAGGCGCTGCGCGAAGCCGGCTTCCCTGACATCTTCTTCCTCATCAACGACGCCGGCACCGCGCTGTCGGAAAAGATGGTCGACGACCGCCGCGTGCCGCTGATCAGCTTCACCGGCTCGACCCAGGTCGGCCGCACGGTCAACGAGAAGGTCGCACGCCGCCTTGGCCGCTGCCTGCTGGAACTGGGCGGCAACAACGCGATCATCCTCGACGAGACCGCCGACCTGAAGCTGGCGATCCCGGGCATCGTGTTCGGCGCGGTCGGCACCGCCGGCCAGCGCTGCACCACCACCCGCCGCCTGATCGTGCACGCCTCGATCTACGACGACGTGCTGGCCACGCTGGTCAAGGCCTATGGCCAGGTCGAAGGCAAGATCGGCGATCCGACCGACCCGGCCAACCTGATGGGCCCGCTCAACAGCGAAGCGGCGGTCGAGCAGTTCCTCGCCTCGATCGAGAAGGCCAAGGCCAGCGGCGGCACCATCGCCACCGGCGGCACCCGCATCGACCGCGCCGGCAACTTCGTGCTGCCGGCCATCGTCACCGGCCTGAAGAACAGCGATGAAGTGGTCCAGCACGAAACCTTCGCCCCGATCCTGTACGTGATGAAGTACGAGACCCTGGACGAGGCCATCGACATGCAGAACGGCGTGCCGCAGGGCCTGTCCTCGTCGATCTTCACCCAGAACCTGAAGGCGGCCGAGAAGTTCCTGTCGGCGGCCGGCAGCGACTGCGGCATCGCCAACGTCAACATCGGCACCTCGGGTGCGGAGATCGGCGGCGCGTTCGGCGGCGAGAAGGACACCGGCGGTGGTCGCGAGTCCGGTTCGGATGCGTGGAAGGTCTACATGCGCCGCCAGACCAACACGATCAACTACTCCGATTCGCTGCCGCTGGCCCAAGGCATCAAGTTCGACCTGTAAGGACGACGCGCCGCGGCCCGAGCGGGTCGCGGCGCTGTTCCCGGAGAGGCGGCACCGCCGCCATCGCCTGCCGCGATGGCCCGCCGCATCCCGCCGACTCGACCAGGACACGCCGACCCGGAGCACGCCGATGCAGGACCTCGCACCGACCTCGCGCTTCTCCAACCGGGTCGAGGACTATGTCCGCTACCGACCCGACTATCCGCCCGCCCTGCTGCACTGGCTGCACCGGGAGATGGGCGTGGACGCCGGCGCGCGGGTGGCCGACATCGGCGCCGGCACCGGCATCTCCGCGAAGATGTTCCTCGACGCCGGTCATCCGGTGAGCGCGGTCGAACCCAATGCGGCGATGCGCGCGGCTGCCGAGCGCTGGCTTGGCGGCACCCCCGGTTTCGATGCCGTCGACGGCCAGGCCGAGGCCACCACCCTGCCCGCTGCCAGCGTCGACCTGGTCTCGGCGGCGCAGGCCTTCCACTGGTTCGACCCGCAGGCGGTCAGGCGCGAATGGACCCGGATCCTGCGCCCCGGCGGGCTGGTCGCGATCTACTGGAACGCACGCCGCCTGACCGGCACGCCGTTCCTCGAAGGCTACGAACGGCTGCTGCTGGATCACGGCCTGGACTACAGCAGCGTGTCCGAACGCTACGGCGACGACGCGATGATGCAGCGCTGGTTCGGCGATGGCCTGCGCGGCGTGGCACGCTTCGACCATGGCCAGCGGCTGGATTTCGATGCCCTGCGCGGGCGCCTGCTGTCCTCGTCCTACGCCCCGCCGGCCGGCCACCCCGGCCATGCACCGATGCTGGACGCGCTGCGCCGGCTGTTCGACGCCACCGCCCGCGACGGCGTGGTCGATTTCGATTACGACACGCGCGCGTTTGCCGGTACCCTTTCCGCCTGAAACCCCACTTCACCCGGCCATTCCCCTGATGAGCACCTCTCCCACCCAGAACAGCAGCCTGGCCATCGTCAGCCTGGTCGCCGGCATCCTCGGCTGGACCCTGTTTCCCTTCATCGGCAGCATCGGCGCGATCATCGCCGGGCACATGGCGCGGGCCGAGATCAGGCGCACGCCGGGCCTGCAGGGCAACGGCATGGCCATCGGCGGCCTGATCCTGGGCTGGGCCTCGGTGCTGCTGTGGATCGTCGGCATCCTGGTGTTCGTGCTGTTCTTCGGCGGCCTGGTCTGGCTGGGCACCCTCTGACATGTACGGACTCGCCCGGCCTTTCCTGTTTTCCCTGCCGGCCGAACGCGCGCACGGCATCGGCCTGAACGCGCTCGACGTGGCCTACCGCAGCGGCATGGCATCGCTGCTGACCCGGCGTCCGCAGCCGCTGCCGACCAAGGCGTTCGGCCTGAGCTTCCCCAACCCGGTCGGCCTGGCCGCCGGCCTGGACAAGAACGGCGACCACATCGACGCCCTGCTGGCGCTCGGCTTCGGCTTCGTCGAGGTCGGCACGGTCACCCCGCGCCCGCAGCCGGGCAATCCGCAGCCGCGCATGTTCCGCCTGGTCCGGGACCAGGCGCTGATCAACCGGCTGGGCTTCAACAACGGCGGCGTCGACGCGCTGGTGCGCAACGTCGGGCGCGCGCGCCGCAAGGGCGGGCTGCTGGGCATCAACATCGGCAAGAACAAGGACACGCCCAACGAGGACGCCGCGCGCGACTACCTGCACTGCCTGGAACGCGTGTATCCGCTGGCGGACTACGTCACCGTCAACATTTCCTCGCCCAACACCGCCGGCCTGCGCGAACTGCAGGAGGAGCAGGCGCTGCGGCGGCTGGTCGCGGCGCTGCGCGAGGCGCAGGAGCGTCTTGCCGGCCAGCACGGCCGCCGCGTGCCGCTGCTGGTCAAGGTCGCACCGGACCTGGACGACAACGACATCGACGCCGCCGCGCGCGTCCTGGGCGATCTTGGGGTCGATGGCGTGATCGCGACCAACACCACGATCTCCCGCACCAGCGTGCAGGGCCATCGCCATGCAGACGAGGCCGGCGGCCTGTCCGGCGCGCCGCTGATGGGGCAGTCGACCCTGGTGCTGCGCAGGCTGCGCGCGCGGCTGCCCGAATCGATCCCGCTGATCGGCGTGGGCGGCATCCTGTCCGGGGCCGATGCGGTGGCCAAGATGGCCGCCGGCGCCAGCCTGGTGCAGTGCTACAGCGGCCTGATCTACCGCGGGCCGGAACTGATCGCCGAATGCGTCGATGCGATGCGCCGGCGCAAGGAATCCCCCAGCCGCGGGACGGCCGATCCGGCATGACCGCCCTGTACCGCTTGTCCGGCGACGCCGATCTGTCGGCGCGCAACACCTTCGGCGTGCCTGCGCGTGCCCCGTGGCTGCTGGAGGTGAACAATGCCTCCACGCTGGCCGAGGCCCTGGCCCTGCCGCAGATCCGCGGCCTGCCGCTGCTGCCGATCGGCGGCGGAAGCAACCTGCTGTTCGCCGGCGACGCACCGGGCGTGGTCCTGGCCCTGCGCGGTGATCGCGTGCGGATCCTGGCCGACGACGGCGAGGCCGCGATCATCCGCGCCGATGCCGGGCTGGGCTGGCATGCGCTGGTGCTGTGGAGCCTGCGGCAGGGGTTGTGCGGCCTGGAAAACCTGGCCCTGATTCCCGGCCATGCCGGCGCCGCACCGATCCAGAACATCGGCGCCTACGGCGCCGAGGTCGGCGAGTTCGTGCATGCGGTCGAGGCCTGGGACCGCGACGCCGGCCAGACCGTCCGCCTGGATCGCGCCAGCTGCGCCTTCGGCTACCGCGACAGCGTGTTCAAGCGCCAGCCGGACCGCTACCTGCTGCTCGCCCTGGAACTGGCACTGCCGCGGCAGGCTCCGCTGCGGACCGGTTATGCCGGCATCGCCGAGGAACTGCAGGCGATGGGCGTGGATGCGCCGGGCGCCGCCGACGTGGCCGCCGCGGTGATCCGGATCCGCCAGCGCAAGCTGCCCGACCCGGCCGTCACCGGCAACGCCGGCAGCTTCTTCAAGAACCCGCTGGTGGGCCAGGCGCAGGCCGACGCGCTGAAGGCCGAACACCCGGCCCTGCCCGTGTTCGGCGCCGGCGAGCACCAGCGCAAGCTGTCGGCCGCCTGGCTGATCGAAGCCGCCGGCTGGAAGGGCGCGCGCGATGGCGACGCAGGCGTGTCGCCGGACCACGCCCTGGTGCTGGTCAACCATGGGCAGGCCACCGGCGCGCAGCTGCTGGCGCTGGCGCGGCGCATCGCGGCATCGGTGCAGGAGCGCTTCGGGGTGACGCTGGAACCCGAACCGCGCGTGATCGGCGCACACTGGTGAGCACGCAGCGGCGCCACGCCCCAACGGCGCCGCCTTCCCTTTCCGTCCGGTAATACCCGATGCAACGCGAGCTTCCCGTCCCGGTGCGTGCCGCCCTGCTGATGCTGGGCAGCACCGCGTTCTTCGCCCTGATGGTGATCGCCGTCCGCCTGGCCTCGGAAAGCCTGCACACGTTCGAGGTCGCCTTCTTCCGCAACCTGTTCGGGCTGGTGGCCGCGTTGCCGCTGCTGCTGCGGCACGGCCCCGGCCTGCTGCGCACCACCCAGTTCCCGCGCTACATCTTCCGCTGCCTGATCGGCGTGTGTTCGATGCTGGCCGGCTTCTGGGCGATCGGCCACCTGCCGCTGGCGCAGGCGGTGTCGCTGTCGTATTCGACGCCGCTGTTCGTGACCATCGCCGCGGCCGCCCTGCTCGGCGAACAGGTGCGCGCGCGGCGCTGGGCCGCGGTGGTGCTGGGCTTCATCGGCGTGCTGCTGATCGTGCGGCCCGGCAGCACCGGCTTCAGCACGGGAACGATGGTCGCGCTGCTCGCGGCACTGCTGTCGAGCATCGTCGCGATCCAGATCAAGCAGCTGTCGGCGACCGAACCGGCCGACCGGATCGTCCTCTACACCACGCTGCTGTGGGTGCCGATGTCGCTGCTGCCGGCACTGGGCGTCTGGCAGTGGCCGCAGGGCATCGTCTGGCTGTGGCTGGCCGCGGCCGGCCTGTTCGGCACCGGCGGGCACATGCTGTGGACGCGCGCGCTCAAGCTGGGCGAGGTCTCGGCGCTGACGCCGATCAGCTTCATGCAGCTGCCGATCGTGGCGGTGCTGGCCTGGCTGCTGTTCGGCGAGACGCTGGATCGCTGGACCCTGGCCGGCGCGCTGGTCATTTTCGGCGCGAACGCCTATATTGCGCACCGCGAAGCGACATTGGCCCGCCGCGCGGCATCGGACTCACCGAGTTCCGGCGTCAAACCGGGCGAATGACGCGACGCACCGCCTGATCGGCGCGCGGGACTGGCATGTGAAGAAAATTTTTCACGGATTGTTGCCCAAGTCCTTCGATGCCAGTATCATGAGCGGCTCAGTCGGGGTGTAGCTCAGTCTGGTAGAGCGCTACGTTCGGGACGTAGAGGTCGCAGGTTCGAATCCTGTCTCCCCGACCAAATATGTGACACGCAGAATGCCGGCCTCGCGCCGGTTTTTTGCTTTTTGGCGCAGCACGATCCGCCGCCCGTCCCCCACCGTGGCACGGCCGGCCCGGAAGACGCGGCGCGAGGAATCCGCAATGCCGTCGTCCGCCGCCGCTCCGCCCATCAGCCGCCCCACCGGGCAGTGGCTGGTGCTGGCCGGCATCCTGCTCGCCGCCTTCAACCTGCGCACCGCGGTCACCTCGCTGACCCCGCTGCTGGACGTGCTGGGCACCGAGTTCGGTTTCGGACCGACCATGACCGGCGTGCTGGGCATGGTGCCGACCGCGGCCTTCGCGGTGTTCGGCGTGGCCACCCCGGCGATCGGCCACCGCATCGGCCTGGAACGCACCGCGCTACTGGCGATGGCCCTGGCCGGCGTCGGCCTGCTGGCGCGGGCCTTCATCGGCGGCACCGGCGGCCTGCTCGCCTCATCGGCCGTGGCGCTGGCCGGCATGGGCATCGGCAACGTGGTGCTGCCGCCGCTGGTCAAGCGCTACTTCCCGCTGCGCGTCGGCGCGGTCAGCACCGCGTACATCACCATCCTGCAGGTCGGCACGATGCTGCCGGCGCTGCTGGCAGTGCCGCTGGCCGAAGCGGCCGGCTGGCGCGTCTCGCTGGGCGTGTGGTCGCTGATGGCCGTGGCCGCGGCGCTGCCATGGATCGCCGTGCTGCGCAGCGAGCGCCATGCCGGCAGCCTGCTGGCGCGCATCCACGATGCGGCGGTCCGGCCCGGCGACGCGGCCCCGGAACTGCCGGCCACGCGTGCCCGCGGCCGGGTCTGGCGCACCTCGCTGGGCTGGGGCATGGCGGTGATGTTCGGCATGACCTCACTGGTCACCTACTCGATGTTCACCTGGCTGCCGCGGCTGCTGGTCGAGGCCGGCGCCAGCCGCGCGTTCGGCGGCAGCATGGTCGCGCTGTTCTCGGCGCTGGGCCTGGTCGGTGCATTGTCGATGCCGGCGCTGGCGACGCGCCTGCGCAATCCCTACCCGCTGGTGCTGTGCTGCGCGCTGGCCTACCTGGGCGCGTTCGCCGGCCTGCTGTGGGCGCCGATGTCGGCGCCGGTGCTGTGGGTGGTGCTGCTCGGCCTCGGCCCGAGCACCTTCCCGCTGACCCTGACCCTAATCAACCTGCGCACGCGCACGCCGGAAGGCTCGGCCGCGCTGTCGGGCTTCATGCAGGGCGTGGGCTACAGCCTCAGCTGCCTGGGCCCGCTGCTGTTCGGCTGGCTGCACGAGCGCAGCCATGGCTGGACGCTGCCGTTCGCGTTCCTGCTGGGCTGCGTCATGCTGACGTCGATCGGCGCCTGGTTCGTGTGCCGTCCGCAGCTGCTCGAGGACCGCTGGTAGCCCCGGCGGCCCGTGCGCGCCTTCAGGCGCCGTCCTGGAGCACCGGCACCCGCGTCTGGCCCTCGCCGCGCACGACGAAGCGCTCCACCGTGAGGGCTTCCAGCCCCATCGGCCCGTAGGAATGCAGGCGCGTGGTCGAAATGCCGATCTCCGCGCCGAGGCCCAGTTCGCCGCCATCGGAGAAGCGCGAGGATGCGTTGACCATGACCACGGCCGAGCGCAGGGCCTGCACGAAGCGCTCGGCATTGGCCGTGTCCGAGGTGGCGATCACTTCGGTGTGGTCGGAACCATGCCGGCGGATGTGGTCGATGGCCGTGTCCAGGTCGGGCACCACGCGGATCGCCAGGATGAGATCGAGGAACTCGGCCGCGAAATCCTCTTCGCCCGCTTCGGCCAGCCCGGGAACGAGCGCACGGCTGGCGTCGTCGCCGCGCAGTTCCACCCCGCGTGCGCGCAGCGCCTGCGCCGCGGCAGGCAGGAAGCGCGGCGCGATGTCGGCGTGCACCAGCAGCGTTTCCAGCGAATTGCAGGCCGAGGGCCGCGACACCTTTCCGTCGACCAGCAGGCGCAGCGCGAGTGCGCTGTCGGCGCTGGCATCGACGAACAGGTGGCAGACACCCTTGTAGTGCTTGATCACCGGCACGCGCGCGTGCTCGGCGACGAAACGGATCAGGCCTTCGCCGCCGCGCGGAATCGCCAGGTCGACGATGTCGTTGAGCTGCAGCAGCTCAAGCATCGTCTCGCGGCGCAGGTCGGTGACCAGGGTCAGCGCGTCCTCGGGCACGCCGGCGCCGGCGAGCGCGCGCCTGAGCGATGCGGCGATGGCGGTGTTGGAGTGGATCGCCTCCGAACCGCCGCGCAGGATCACGCCGTTGCCGGCCTTGATGCACAGCGCCGCGGCATCGGCGGTCACGTTCGGCCGCGCCTCGTAGATCATCGCGATCACGCCCAGCGGCACGCGCACCTTCTGCACGCGGATGCCGTTCGGGCGCACGTCCTCGCGGGTGACCTGGCCGACCGGATCGGGCAAGCCGGCGACTTCGCGCAGCGCGGCGGCGATGCCGGCCAGGCGCGTGTCGTCCAGCGCCAGGCGGTCGAGCATCGCACTGCCGGTGCCCTTGGCGCGGGCGGCATCGAGGTCGCGCGCATTGGCCGCAAGGATCGGTCCGGCATCGGCTTCCAGCGCCGCGGCCATGGCCTGGAGCAGGTCGCGCTTGGCCGCCGACGACAGGGTGGCCAGCGTCTGCGCCGCGTCGCGGCACTGCAGGGCAAGGGTCTTGATGTCGGTGTCCGCCATGGGGCTTTCCTCGTGTTTCCGGCGCGGCCGGAGCGATCGCGTTCTTGTGGGAGCCGGCCTGCGTGCCGCCATCGCGGGCGGCGCAGGCAGATGCGTCATCCGCCGTCGGGGGCGATCCGGCCGGAACCGTTGCGGGCCATCCGCGACGGCACGCTCACAGCAGCACCAGGTCGTCGCGGTGGATCACGTTGCCACCGTAGTTGTAGCCCAGGATGGACTCGATGTCGCGCGAGTGGCGACGCGCGATGCGGCGGATGTCGACCGCCGAGTACTGGCTGACGCCACGCGCCACGCGACGCTCGCCGTCGCCATCACGCAGCAGCACCTCGACCATGTCGCCGCGGCGGAAATCGCCCTCGGCCCCGACCACGCCGCCGGGCAGCAGCGATGCGCCCTTCTCGACCAGCGCGGCCGTGGCGCCGGCATCGACCACGATGCAACCGGGTTCCAGCGGCGCGTGCCGCAGCCAGTACTTGCGCGCGGCATCGCGGCTCTGCCCGGCCCGGATGCGGGTGCCGTGCAGCCGCCCCTGGGCCAGCGCACGCACCACGTCGCCGTCGCGGCCGTTGAACAGGAAGGTGTCGATGCCGACGCGACCGGCCTTGGCCGCGGCCTCCAGCTTGGTGCGCATGCCGCCGGTGCCGGCCGCGCTGCCGGAACCGCCGGCCATCGCCAGCACCTCGGCGTTCAGCTCCGGCACGTCGTGCAGCGGCCGGGCATCGGGATGGCGGCGCGGATCGGCGGTGTACAGGCCGTCGATGTCGGTGGCGATGAACAGCGCGTCGGCATCGATCAGCGCGGCCACTGTCGCGGCCAGGTTGTCGTTGTCGCCGAGCTTGAGCTCGTCCACCGACACGGTGTCGTTCTCGTTGACCACCGGCAACGCCCCCAGCTGCAGCAGCTCGCCGAGGGTGGCGCGAGCGTTGAGGTAACGGCGGCGGTTGCGCAGGTCGTCGTGGGTCAGCAGCACCTGCGCGACCGGGCGCTCGAAGAAGCGCTGCCACAACGCGATCAGCTGCGCCTGGCCGAGCGCGGCCAGCGCCTGGCGGGCGGCCATCGCCGCACCGGCCTCGGCGGCCTTCGGCAGGATCGCGCGCCCGGCCGCGACCGCGCCGGAGGAGACGATCACCACCTCGCGCCCGGCGATGAGGTTGGCCGACACGAACTGGGCCAGGCCGAGCGCGAAGCGCGGCGACAGGCCACCGCCATCGGCCGCAAGCAGGCTGCTGCCGACCTTGAGCACCGCGCGCCGCCACGGCGGCAGCGTCTGTTCGGGAAACGGCGAGACGCGGGTGGCGGTGTCGGTCATGGCTCAGTGCCCGGGTGCGCTCAGTGCGCGTCCCATTCGTGGAGGGTGATGTCGGAAGTCTCGCGCAGCACCAGCGGGTCGCGTACGACCAGCGCCCGCGCCTCATCGAGGCTGCCGACGTTCTTCAGCAGGTAGGCGCCGCCGCTGCCGTCGCTGAAGCCACCGGTCAGCTCCAACTGGTCGGCGGCGCGCAGCTGCGCGAGGAAGGCGCGATGCGGCTCGATCACGTCGGCCGGAAAATCGGGGCGGCGCATCGCCAGCACCAGGTAGCGCTTCATGCCAGCGCTTCCCAGCGTGCGCGCAGCACGTCCAGCTGCAGGTCGGCGGCGGCTCCGGGCGACACGCGCGCGGCCAGGCTGCCTTCCGGCGTCCTGCCCTGCCCGGCCGTGTCGGCACTGGCCGCGGCGGCCTTGTAGGCCTCGCGGAACGGCACGCCGGCGACCGCGGCCTCGACCGCGACATCGGTGGCGTACATGCCAGAATCGATCGCCGCGCGCAGGCGGTCTTCGCGCCACTCGAGGTTGGCCAGCAGCGCCGGCAGCAGTTCCAGCGCGGCCAGGCCGCGGCCGAAGCCGTGCACAATCGCGCCCTTGCTGTTCTGCAGGTCGCGGTGGTAGCCGGAGCTCAGCGACAGCAGCTGCTCGATCTCGGTGCGCGCGGCGGCGACGCTGGCGTGGGTGGCCCGCATCAGCTCGATCACGTCCGGGTTGCGCTTGTTCGGCATGATCGAGCTGCCGGTGGTGTACTGCGCCGGCAGCGCGACGAAGCCGAACTCGCCGCTGGTGAACAGCGACAGGTCCCAGGCGATGCGGCGCAGGTCCAGCGTGGCGCCGCCCAGCGCTTCCAGTGCAGCCAGTTCGAACTTGCCGCGCGAGAGCTGCGCGTACATCGGCGAGACCTGCATCCGGGCGAAGCCCAGCGCCTGGGTGGTGTGCGCGCGGTCCAGCGGCAGGTTGACGCCGTAGCCGGCCGCGGTGCCCAGCGGATTGGTGTCGACCAGCTTCAGCGTGTCGGTGGCGCGGATCGCGTTGTCGATGAAGCCTTCGGCCCAGCCCGCCCACCACATGCCGGCCGAGGACACCACGGCACGCTGGATGTGGGTGTAGCCGGGCACCGGCAGATCCTTTTCCGCTTCGGCGCGGTCCAGTGCGACGCGTGCGATCTCGCGGCTCACCTCGGCTACGCGCGCCAGCTTTTCCTTCAGCCACAGCCGCGTGGCGACCAGGATCTGGTCGTTGCGGCTGCGGCCGGTGTGGATGCGGCGGCCGGCATCGCCCAGGCGCTCGGTCAGGCGCGCTTCGATCGCCGAGTGGCAGTCCTCGTACTGCTCGTCGAGCACGAAGGCGCCGCTGCGGAAGTCGTCGGCCAGGATCGCCAGCTCGCGCTTCAGCCCATCGAGCTCGTCGGCGCTGAGGATGCCGATGTGCTGCAGGCCTTCGGCATGCGCGGTGCTGGCGGCGATGTCGTGCAGGAAGAACTCGCGGTCCAGGATCACGTCGTTGCCGGCGAGGAAGGTCTGGATCTTCGCGTCCACGGCCACGCCGGGCTTCTGCCACAGGAGGTTGGTCATGCCGCGCGCTCCGTCTTGAACGCCGGGACGGCGGTCGTCTCGTCCAGCCCCAGCGCGATGTTGATGTTCTGCACGGCCTGGGTGGCCGCGCCCTTGAGCAGGTTGTCGATGGTGGCCACGACCACCACGCGGCGGTTGCCCGGCGCGGTGGTGAAGCCACCGATCTGCACGCCATGGCGGCCGGCGATGCGGCTGACCCACGGCGCTTCGTCGATCACCTCGACCAGCGGCTCGTCGGCGTAGCGCTGCGCGTACAGCGCCTTGATCGCCTCGGGCGCAACGGGCTGCTGCAGCCAGAGGTTGATCGTCATCGTGATTCCGCGGAAATGCGGCGCCACGTGCGGCATGAACTCGACCGGCACGCCGAGCCGGGTCGACACCTCGCGCTCGTGCATGTGCTGGGTCAACGCGTACGGCATCAGGTTGTCGGCCAGCAGCGCGGGATCGTTCTTGTCCGAAGGCGTGGTGCCGGCACCGGAATACCCGGACACGCCGAAGCACTGCGGCGGGCCGGCCAGCTGGTCCAGCAGCGGCGCGATCGCCAGCTGCATCGCGGTGGCGTAGCAGCCCGGGTTGCTGATCCGCTTCTGTCCGGCATAGCGGCCGCGGGTCAGTTCCGGCAGGCCGTAGTACCAGCCGGCATCGAAGCGGTAGTCGGCCGAGAGGTCGACGACGATGGTGTCCGGTGCTTCCGCATCCAGCGCTTCGACGAACGGCGCGGCCTTGCCGTTCGGCAGCGCCAGCACCACCACGTCGGCGCGCTTCGCCGCCATCGCCTGCGGATCGAGGTTCTCGAAACGCAGCTCGCCGTCGAAGCCGGCGTTGTGCTCGGCCACGCGCTGGCCATCGAGCTCGCGCGAGGAGACGAAGGCCAGCTGCAGCTGCGGGTGCGCGGCGACCAGCCGGATCAGTTCGCTGCCGGTGTGGCCGCGGGCGCCGACGATGCCGACGGTGTGATGCTTGCTCATGCGTGTGCTTCCAGACGGTACTGCAGGTGGCGGCGGACGCCGGCCCACTCGGAGTCGATGATGGAGAAGACGACGGTGTCGCGCGGGGTGCCGTCGGCGTGGCGCTTGTGGTGGCGCAGGATGCCGTCCTGCTTCGCACCGAGCCGGGCGATGGCCGCGCGGGAGGTGTGGTTGAAGAAGCTGGTTTCGAACGCGACGCTGAGGCAGCCCAGCGTCTCGAACGCATGCGTCAGCAGCATCAGCTTGGCCTCGGTGTTGACCCCGCTGCGCTGCACCCGCGGCGCGTACCAGGTGTAGCCGATGAGCAGCTTCGGCACGGCCGCTTCGAGCCCGTAGAAGCGCGTGCTGCCGACGATGGCACCGTCCGCAGCGCGGACCACGAACGGCAGCGTCTCACCGGCGGCGTGCGCCTGCAGGGCCGCAGCGATCCAGGCATCGACCATCGCCGGCGCCGGCACGTTGGTGTACCACAGCCGCTCCAGCCCGCTGCCGTCCAGCGCCGCGCGCAGGCCGTCGGCATGCGAGGCCTGCAGCGGCTCCAGCGTGGCATGGGCGCCGCGCAGGGTCGGCACGTCGCGCCAACGTTGCGGCAGCGTGTCGGCCGGCATGTCTCAGCCCACCAGGGTCGGCTGGCGCGTGGCGCAGTGCGCGACGCAGTGCTGGATCTGGGCGAAATCCTCCAGCCCGTACCAGAACACCTTCCACTTCTCCTGCTTGAAGCAGCCGTCGGACTCGGCGTAGTAGAAGATGTTGACCTGGTTGTTGTGGCGCGACCGCCAGAACAGCTGCGGGGTTTCCTCGCGCATCACATTCCACACGGCGCGGCCCAGGCCTTCGCCCTGCGCATCGTCCAGCACCGCGAACTTGTCCAGGTAGGTGTAGCCATCGGCCTCGGTCAGGATCACCGCGGCCCGGTAGTTCTCGCTGACGTAGGCGCGCAGCAGCGTGGTGTTCTCGAAGTAGTCCGGCACCAGCGCGCGGCCGAAGCTCGACTCGATCAGCCCCTTCAGCCGCACCAGGTCCAGTTCGCCCCAGCCGGTGACGCGCAGCACGCGCTCGCCGCGACGCACCAGCGTGCCCGAGCCCTTGTGGGTGAACAGTTCCTTGGCCAGGTCCGCCGGGCGGGTGATCGAGACCGACGACTCCAGCGGCAGCCTGTCCAGCAGGTCCTTGATCTGCTCGATCTTGACCTTCATGCCGCCGTGGATCCACGGCTGCTCGATCAGGTGCTCGTACTCGGTCGACAGGTTGATCGAGTCGATCACCCGGCCCTCCTCGTCGAGCAGGCCGCCGGTGCCGGTCAGGAAGATGATCTTGTACGGCTGCAGCTCGCGCACCAGCTCGTTGGCGGCGAAATCAGCGTTGATGTTGAGGATCTGCCCGCTCGGCGTCTCGCCCAGGCTGGTGATCACCGGGATCGAGCCGGCCTTCAGGCTGGCCTCGATCGGCGCCAGGTTGACCTTGCGCACTTCGCCGACCAGGCCATAGGTGTCCTGGCCCAGGTAGTCGGCCTCGAACACGCCGCCGGTGATCGAGGTGGCGCGCGCACCGTTCTGCTGCAGCGCCTCGACCAGCCTCAGGTTGGACGCCTGGAACACGCGGCGCACGATCGCCAGCGCCTCGGGCGAGGTCACCCGCAGGCCATCGACGGTGCGCTTCTCGATGCCGGCCGCCGACAGTTCGGCGTCCAGCTGCGGACCGGCGCCATGCAGCACGATCGGGGTCAGGCCGACTTCCTGCAGGAAGGTCAGCGACGAGGTCAGCGCCTCCAGGTCGTCGCGCAGCACCGCACCGCCGACCTTGACCACGGCGAAGCGCTTGGCGTCCAGCTGCGAGAAGCGCTTGAGGTACTGGCTGATCTCCTTCGCGCTGGCCATGCTGGACAGCAGGCGCACGATGGTCTGGCGGGTCTGGACGTTGGTGACGGGGATGTTCACGGGCACGGTATCTGCGGGAAGTGGGGAACGGACGGCATCGCGGCCGGCGGAACGCGGCTCAGCCGCGCAGGACGGAACAGGCAACGCTCATCGCGGGGCGTTGATGATGCGGTCGACCGACGCCACGTAATGCTGCAGCTGCTCCAGCGTCACGAACTCGTCGGCGGTATGCGCCTGGGCGATGTCGCCCGGGCCGTAGACCAGCGCGGTGTAGCCGCCGGCCGAGAACAGCGAGGCTTCGGTCCAGAAATCGACCGCGTTGCCGATCGGCAGGTCCAGCGCATCGGCCACGTCGCGCGCGGCCAGGCGCCGCTCTTCCGCGCGCGCGATGTCGCCGGAGGGCAGGCTCGGCCCGCGGAAGGTTTCCTCGAAATGCGCCGCGGCCGGATCGGCGAAACCGGCGAAGGTCGCCAGCAGATCGTCGATGTCCATCGACGGCAGCGGCCGGAAGCCGAAGCGCAGCTCGGCCGCCGGCGCGATCATGTTGGCCTTGATCCCGCCTTCGACCCGGCCGATGTTGAAGCGCAGTCCGGTCAACCCGCCGAAGCGCGCATGGCTCAGCGACTCGACATGGCCCAGCGCCCGGCCGCCCCAGCGCATCGCCTGGTGCAGCGCGCTGGCCGACGGATCCTGCCTGCCGGACGCATGCCCGGCGCGGCCGGCGAACTTCATCAGGACCGAACTGATGCCGCGATGCGCCAGCACCGCCTCGCCCATCGTCGGCTCGGCGACCAGGATCGCCTCGTACGGCAGGCCACGTTCCAGGAACGCGGCGATGCAGCGCGGGTCGTTGGCTTCCTCGTCGGAGGAGAACAGGAACGCGGCATCGCCATCGCCGGCATTGGCCGCAGCGATCAGCGCCGCGGCGGCGCCCTTGATGTCGCAGACGCCCAGGCCGACCACGCGGTCGTCCAGGCGCCGCATCGTGTGCGGGTCGGCCGTCCAAGCCGGCGAATCCGGCACGGTGTCCAGATGCACGTTGAACAGGTACTTCGGTGTGCCACGCACGGCGTACAGGCTGACCGCACCGGCACCGTGGTCGATCACCTCGACGGCGAAGCCGGGCAGCTGCGCGCGGATGTAATCGAAGATGCCACCGGTGGTGATCGCACGCGGCGGGTTGCGGGTGTCGAAGGACACCAGCGCTTCCAGATGCGTGAGCGTGGTTGCGAGCAGGTCGGTCATGGTCGGTCTTGGTTGCGGTGGAGGCTCAGGCGATCGCCCGGGCGTAGATGTCGCTGTCGAGCCGTTCCATCAGCCGGTCGGGCCGGGCCGGCGGGGTGAATCCGAACTGCGCGTAAAGCGCATGCGCATCGAAGGTGGCCAGCATGAAACGGCGCAGGCCCTGCAGCCGCGGATGCTGCAGGGCCGCGGCCACCACTTGCTTGCCGTAGCCGTGGCCCCGATGCTCCGGCAGTACGAACACGTCGGCCAGATACGCGAAGGTGGCGCCATCGGTGATCACCCGCGCGAACGCGACCTGCCCGACGCCATCGATGTAGCCGCCGAAGCACAGCGAGCCGTCGATCGCACGCTCGACCACCGCGCGGGGAATGCCGCGGCACCAGTAGGCATCCTCGGCCAGGAACCGGTGGATCAGACCCACGTCCAGGTCGTGCCGGTCCGTGCTGATACGCAGCGTGTCCATGTTCAGCCGCCGTCCGCGGCGAAGAACCAGGCCGCGGCGATCAGCCCGTCGCGGACCTCGAACACCGCCATGCTTTCCACCACCTGGTCGCCCAGGCCATGGATGCGTTCGTGGTCGAACACCGTGTTGCCCACCACCGTCCGCGTCACCAGTTCGGCCCGCAGCGCCGGGTTGTTGAAACGGTGCCCGGCGTAGAACGCCCTCAATGCCTCCCTGCCCTGCAGCGACGGCGCCTCGGCCGGCATCCGCCAGGACCGGAAATCCTCGGCGAAGCAGGCGACGAAGCCGTCCAGGTCGTGGCGGTTGTACGCCTCGAACTGACGGACCACGGGAGCGGTGACGTCGGACATCGTGGGTCGGTGATCCTTGTGCATGACGGACGCCAGCGCCCGTGGAAACCGCGGACGCAGGCGAGGACGGGCGCGCCCCGCCTGCGCGGAGCGCCGCAACGGCCTTCAGCGGTTGATCTGCGCGTACAGCGTCGAGCTCATGCCGAACAGCTTGATGAAGCCCTCGGCCTCCTCCACGCCCCAGTCGGCCGACTGCGCGTAGGTCGCGCCCTTGGCGTTGAGCAGGTGCGGCGAACGCACGGCCACCGCATCGACGCGGCCACCGCGGGTCTCCAGCACCACTTCGCCGTTGACCTTGGCCTGCGAGGACTTCAGGAAGGCCTCGATGTCGGTCTTCAACGGGTCGTGGTAGAAACCTTCGTACACCAGCTCGACCCACTTGCGCGCCACTTCCGGCTTGAAGCGGTTCTGCTGCTTGGTCAGCACGGCGTCTTCCAGCGCGCGGTGCGCGGCCAGCAGCGACACCAGGCCCGGCGCTTCGTACACGATGCGGCCCTTCAGGCCGATCACGGTGTCGCCGGTGTAGACGCCGCGGCCGACGCCGTACTGGGCGAACAGCTTGTTGAGCCTGGCCAGGATCTGCGCACCCGGCAGCGGCTTGCCGTCCAGCTCCACCGCCTCGCCCTCGACGAACTTCAGGGTGACGGTCAGCGGCTCGATCGGCCACGCGCTGCGCGGCGCGCACCAGCCGCGCGCGCCCTCGCCCGGGGCTTCCCATTTGTCGATCTCGCCGCCGGACATGGTCAGACCCAGCAGGTTCTCGTTGATCGTGTAGGCCTTCTGCTTGGCACGCACGCCGAAGCCGCGTTCCTCGAGGTACTTCTGCTCGTAGGCGCGGGTCTGGGTGTGTTCCTTCTGGATCTCGCGGATCGGGGCGACGATCTCGTAGTCGCCCAGCGCCTTGACCGCCAGGTCGAAGCGGACCTGGTCGTTGCCCATGCCGGTGCAGCCGTGCGCGATCACCTTCGTGCCCAGCTCGGCGGCGCGCTTGAGCGCGGCGTCGACGATCAGGTAACGGTCGGAGACCAGCAGCGGGTACTGGCCCTGGTAGCCCTCGCCGGCCCACACGAACGGCTTGACGAAGCCTTCCCAGATCGACGGGCCGCCATCGACGGTGACGTGGCTGGCCGCGCCCAGTTCGGCGGCGCGCTTCTCGATGAAGTCGCGTTCCTCGTCGTCCACGCCGCCGGTGTCGGCGAACACGGTGTGCACGGCGTAGCCGCGTTCCTGCAGGTACGGAATGCAGAAGCTGGTGTCGAGGCCGCCGGAGAAGGCGAGGACGATGTCTTTCTTGCTCATGGGGGAGTTCCGCGTTTCGTGAGTTGGAATTACTGGGAGGCCAGCGCGGCCATGATCGCCTTCTGCACGTGCAGGCGGTTCTCGGCCTCGTCGATGGCGATGCAGTTGGGGGAATCCATCACCGCGTCGGTCGCCTTGACGTTCCGGCGCAGCGGCAGGCAGTGCGAGAACACGCCGTTGTTGGTCAGGGCCATCTTGGCCTCGTCCACGATGAAGTGCTGGTACTGGTCGCGGATCGGCTTTTCCGGCGCCCAGTTGCCGAAGAACGGCAGCGCGCCCCAGCTCTTGGCATAGACCACGTCGGCGCCGCTGTAGGCGCTCTCGATGTCATGGCTGACCTGCAGCGAACCGCCGCTCTCGGCCACGTTCTGCTCGGCCCACCCCATGTAGCGCTCGTCCAGGATGTAGTCCGGGGTCGGGCACAGCAGGGTCACGTCCATGCCCAGGCGGGTGGCGATGGTCAGCGCCGAGTTCGCCACCGCGGTGTTCAGCGGCTTGGGATGGTAGGTCCAGGTCAGCACGTACTTCTTGCCGCGCAGGTCGGACGTGCCGAAGTGCTCCTGCAGCGCCAGCGCATGCGCCAGCTCCTGGCAGGGATGGGTGATGGTCTCCATGTTGATGACCGGCACCGGCGAATACTTCGCGAAGCTCTTCAGCACGATGTCCTGGCGGTCGTACTGCCAGTCGACGAACTTCGGGAACGCGCGCACGCCGATCAGGTCGACGTAGCGGCCCAGCACCTTGGCGACCTCGGCGATGTGCTCTTCGGTATCGCCGTCCATCACCGTGCCGAAGTCGAATTCGATCGGCCACGCATCCTTGCCCGGCTGCAGCACGATGGCGTGCCCGCCCAGGTGGAAGGCGCCCAGCTCGAAGCTGGTCCGGGTGCGCATCGAGGGATTGAAGAACACCAGCGCGATCGACTTGCCCTTGAGTTCGCTGCCCAGCTTGTTGCGCTTGAACAGGGCCGCCTGGGTCAGCAGCGCGTCCAGTTCGGGGCGGGTCCAGTCCTGGGTGTTGAGGAAGTGCTTCAGTGACGACATCGATCGATCCCTTGCTGCGTGGAGGCCCGTTGCCGAAGCCTGTGCGCGGATGCGCAGTACCGGATTAAACGCCCGAACCTATTTCAGTTGAAACTTCCACCCGGCCGAAAACGAAAAAACCCAGCCTCAGGCTGGGTTTTCCGAACAGACAGCGACACGTTCCGGTTACCCAGCGAGATTGTGGGGTTCCGGTCGGCGCGCACGCGAGGTCATCCCGGAGGCCATCCGGGCGGCGCTTGCGGCGTGCGTGTGCGGGTCGTTCTTCATCGAGCGCGAATCCTCGCACGCACGGACACCGCGTGCAAGCAGCAGGGGCCGGGAGATGTCCCGGCTCACGGACTGGCCGGCGTGCCGCGGGACGCGGCGTCGCCGGTATACGGGGTCACCGACACCCGTACCCGCAGCCGGTTGCCCGGGTCCTCGCGCAGGCGCGAGCGGAACTTGACGCCCTTGTAGACGTAATCGACGTCGTAGGCGATCGGCCGCTGGAACTCGCGGTCCACCTGGACCATGCGGCAGTTCCGGCCCGACGCCGCGGCCGGTGCCGGCTCGGGCGCAGGTTCCGGCTCGCTGCGCGAGAACACCCCTTTGACCGAATCCAGCATCCGGGACAACGCCCCGTGCTCCTTCTCTTCGGCGCTGGGCTGCGGCGTCTGCGGCGGAGGATCGCAGCGCTCCTCCATCCGGCTGGCGCGCAGGGTCTGGTAGACCGGCTCGGCGCGCAGCACCTGCGCATAGTCCAGCTTGACGTTTTCAGCGGGGACCACGCGGACGTCGCCGCCGTCCTGGGCGGCGGCCGGGAACACCGGCAACGCCATCACGCCGAGGAAAAGCGGTGTCAATGGAAGTCGCATCGGTCCGGAAATCGTCGCTGGAGCGCACAGTGTAGGCATCGCGCCTTGCACCGCGCTGAACCACTGGTCGACTGCGGCCTGCATGTTCGCTCCGCGCGGCCGACAACGGCGCCTGGCCGGGCCGCCAGGGCCGGCTGGGGGTAGAATCGCCGGTCCCGCCCACGCCGCCGCCTGCCGATGCCCCTGCGCCTGTACAACAGCCTGACCCGCCAGTCCGAGGAGTTCGTGCCGCAGGATCCGGCCGGCCCGACCATGTATGTCTGCGGGCCGACGGTCTACAACTACGTGCATATCGGCAACGCCCGCGGCCCGGTGGTGTTCGGCGTGCTGGCCGCCCTGCTCCGGCGTCGTTTCGGCGGGCTGCGCTACGCGCGCAACATCACCGACGTGGACGACAAGATCAATGCGGCCGCGCGCGAACAGGGGGTGCCGATCTCGGCCATCACCGACCGTTTCGCCGCCGCCTACCGCGAAGACATGGGCGCGCTCGGCGTGGCCCCGCCGGACATCGAGCCCGAAGCCACCGCCCACATCCCGCAGATCGTGGCGATGATCGAGCGCCTGATCGCGGCCGGCCATGCCTACCCGGCAGAAAGCCATGTGCTGTTCTCGGTCGGCTCCTACGCCGACTACGGCAAGCTGTCACGACGGGATCCGGAGGAGATGCTGGCCGGCGCGCGCGTGGACGTCGCGCCGTACAAGCGCGACCCGGGCGACTTCGTGCTGTGGAAGCCCTCGAGCGACGACCTGCCGGGCTGGGATTCGCCCTGGGGCCGTGGCCGCCCGGGCTGGCACATCGAATGCTCGGCGATGGCGGCCGCCCACCTGGGCGAGACCATCGACATCCACGCCGGCGGCATCGACCTGCAGTTCCCGCACCACGAGAACGAGATCGCACAGAGCCAGTGCGCCCACGGTGGCGCGCCCTTCGCCCGGGTCTGGCTGCACAACGGCATGCTCAACTTCGGCGGCACCAAGATGAGCAAGTCGCTGGGCAACATCGAACGGGTCCACGACCTGGTCCGCCAGCATCCGCCCGAGGCGCTGCGCCATGCGCTGCTGTCGGCCCATTACCGGCAGCCGCTGGACTGGTCTGATGCGCTGATCGAGCAGTCGGTGCGGACCCTGGACCGCCTGTACGGCACGCTGCGCGACCTGGGCGATGTCGAGGCGACGGCCGTGATTCCGGCGGAGATCGAGGCGGCGCTGGACGACGACCTCAACACGCCGCAGGCGCTGGCCGAACTGGCACGGATCGCTGGCGAAGCGCGCAAGGCCGGCGACGACGCCGACAAGGCCCGCCTGAAGGCCGGACTGCTCGGTGCCGGCCTCGCGCTGGGCCTGCTGCAGCAGGCACCGGCCGACTGGTTCAGGCGTGGCGCCGGCGACGACGCACGCATCCAGGCCCTGGTCGACGCGCGCGCCACCGCGAAGAAGGACCGCGATTTCGCCCGCGCCGACGCCCTGCGCGACCAGCTGGCCGGCGAAGGCATCCTGCTCGAGGACACGCCGCAGGGCGTGCGCTGGAAGCGGGGCTGAGCCTGCACCGGCGCCCTCGCAGTGGAGGCAGGACGTCGCCGCGTCCTGCACCCGGGATCAGGGACGGTCATGCAGCAACCACCCGCCAGCGACCGCCGCCCCTGGCGGCCGCGTTCAAGCCCGCTCCTACAGGCGTAGCGACCGGACACCAGACATTGAAGCGAATCCGACGACCGTGACCGACACCCCCTTCCCCCTCGAACCCACTGCCGCCGAGGCGCAGGCCGCGATCAAGGATGAGTTCGCGTTCTTCAGCGACTGGTCCGAGCGCTACCAGTACCTGATCGATCTCGGCCGCAAGCTGCCCGCCTTCCCCGATGCGTGGAAGAGCGAGGAACACCGCCTGCACGGCTGCCAGTCGATGGTCTGGATCGTGCCGCAGGGCAACCGCGAGCGCCTGGATTTCCACGCGGTGAGCGACTCGGCCATCGTCTCCGGCCTGATCTTCCTGGCCCTGCGCGTCTATTCCGGTCGCACCGCCGCCGAGATCCTGGCCACCGACCCGAGCTACATCGCCGACATCGGCCTGGCCAGGCACCTGTCGCCGACCCGCAGCAATGGCGTGGCCTCGCTGCTGGCCTTCATCCGCGACACCGCCGCCAGCCAGCCCGGCGAGTGAACGCCGGCGAGACAGCCCTGCCCGGCATGGCCTCGCCGCTGCGCAACGGCGCGTTCCGGGTCCTGCTCTGCTACCGGGTCTGCGCGATCCTGTCCTACCAGATCGTCGCGGTCACGGTCGGCTGGCACATCTACGAACTCACCCGCGATCCCTTCGCGCTGGGCCTGATCGGCCTGGCCGAAGTGCTGCCCTTCGCCAGCATGGCCCTGTTCGCCGGCTATCTGGTCGACCATCTGCCCAAGCGCCGGCTCGGCGCCGCGGCCTGTGCCGGCCTGTGCACCACGGCCCTGCTGCTGACCCTGATCGCCGCCGGCCAGCTCGCGCCCGGATCGACCTGGCCGATCTACGCGGCGATCGTGCTGACCGGCCTGGTGCGCTCGTTCCTGACGCCGGTCTACACCGCGCTGTTCGCGCGCGTGCTGCCGCGCGAGCAGTTCGCGCGCGGTGCGAGCGTGGGCAGCGTCGCGTTCCAGACGGCGCTGGTCTGCGGCCCTGCGCTGGGCGGCGTGCTGGTGGGGTTCGTCGGCAAGACCGCCGCCTACGGCCTGGCCGCGGCGCTGGCCCTGCTGGCGGGCGCGGTACTGCTGTCGCTGCGCATCGTCGAGCCGCGCACGGACGGGCCGCGACCGCCGGTGTTCGCCAGCATCGGCCAGGGCCTGCGCTTCGTGTTCGGCAACCAGATCATGCTCGGCGCCCAGGCACTGGACCTGTTCGCGGTGCTGTTCGGCGGTGCGATCTCGCTGGCCCCGGCCTTCATCCACGACATCCTGCATTACGGTCCCGAAGGCCTGGGCATCCTCCGTGGCGCCCCCGCACTGGGTGCGGTGGCGGTCGGCATCGTGCTGGCGCGGCGGCCGCCCGGTCGCCACGCCGGACGCCTGCTGCTGTACGCGGTGGCCGGTTTCGGCCTGTGCATCATCGGCTTCGGCCTGTCGCGCACGTTCTGGCTGTCCGCGTTCTTCCTGCTGCTGTCCGGCGTCTGCGACGGCGTGTCGGTGGTGCTGCGCTCGACCATCATGCAGCTGGTCACACCCGACGACATGCGCGGCCGGGTGGCGTCGATCAACGGCATCTTCATCGGCTCGTCGAACGAACTCGGCGCGTTCTATGCCGGCTCGATGGCACGCCTGCTCGGCCTGGTGCCGGCGGTCGTGCTCGGCGGCTGCGTGACCCTCGGCGTGGTGGCGACCACCGCCTTGAAGGCGCCGCGCCTGCGCAGGCTGGATCTGAAGGACCTGTAGGCGGATCAGCCGTCGTCCGCCATGCCTGCGGCGCGGCAGCGGAATGCCAGTCGCTGCCCCGGCCAGGGCGGAGGCAACAGGTCCAACCCCCTCCGAAGATCCACGCATGGCGGGGCGACCGCTGCCCATGGCCACGCAGAACGCGCGAGGCGGCTCGACCGCCCATTGACGGTCGCGGCCACGGCCGCTGCCAGGGAAAAACAGGGGCGGTGCAGGATTGCGATTCGCCCTGTGCCGGCGCGTCGCCGGTGACTACCCGCTGCCACTCGACGGGGCTCGGCCGGCAAAGGAATCAGGGCAACGGCCCCGCTTGCGCACCCGCCGGAAACGACGAACCCCGCCGGAGCGGGGTTCGTCGCTGGAGCCTGGCAGGCGGGGCTTACTCGCCCTGCTGCTTCTGCATGTGTTCCCAGCGTTCCTGCGCATCGATGGTGCGCTCGGCGGTCAGGCGCGCCTCGAGGCGGTCCAAGCCGATTTCTTCGCCGGTATCGACGCAGTAACCGTAATCGCCTGCATCCAGGCGCTTGAGCGTGCTGTCGATCTTGCCGATCAGCTTGCGGTAGCGGTCGCGGGTGCGCAGTTCCAGCGAGTTCTCGGTTTCACGGGTCGCGCGCTCGGCCTCGTCGCCGATGTCGCGGACTTCGTCCTTCAGGTTCTCGATGGTCTGCTTGGATTCCTCGACCAGGTCGGCACGCCAGCCGAGCAGGCGCTGGCGGAAGTACTCCAGCTGCAGGGGGTTCATGTATTCCTCGCCGGCGGCGGGCTTGTAGCCTGCCGGCAGCAGCGGACGGCCGGTGGCTTCATCGACCTTGTAGTCGACGGCCTTCTGCGCATTGCGCAGGGACGGCCCGTCGGTCTTCTTGGAGACGACGGCGACGGCGACCTTGCCCTGCACGGCCGGACGCGACGCAGTGGCCGGCGTGGCGGTGGCGGAGGACTTGGTGGAGGTGGTGCTGGGAGATTTCGATGCGGGCACGGACTTTTCTTGCGAAGGAGCGGAAACCGCTGCGGTCGCCTTCTTGGCGGAGGCCGTCACGGTCTTCGCGGGTGCGGACTTGACCGGCGCGGGCTTGGAAGCCGGTACCGGTGCGGAGTGGGACGTCGCTTTCCTTGCGACAGGCTTGACCGGCGTGACCACCGGCTTGACGGCCGGGGCCGCCTTCTTCGCCACGGCCGCCGGCTTGGCGGCCTTCTTCGCAGGTGCCGGTGCCGGCTTCACCGCTTTCGCCGGTGCTGCCTTCTTCGGCCCTGCAACTGCTTTCTTGACCGCCTTGACCGCCTTGGTCACCGCGGGTTTTGCCGGCGCCTTGCCCGCGGCCTTTTTCGCCACCGGCGTGGCCGCCTTCCTGGCCACAGGCTTGACCGGCGCCTTGGCGGCCGGCTTCTTCACGGCGGCGACTTTCCTGGTGGCGGGTTTGACCGCGGCCTTCTTGGCAGCCGGCTTGGCAACCGGCTTCTTGGCAGCGGCGGGAGTCTTCTTGACCGCCTTGGCGGCCTTCTTTACGGGTTTCTTGGCAGCCACGTACAAGGGTTCCTCGTAATTTTCCCGTCCCCGGGAAAGCGGGCCTTTATAGCTCACCCCATTCGATGCGGCAACCCACCGCCAGGCCCTGCCCCGCCGGGCCGGCGCCCGATTCCGCGGGCGCGCGTCGCCGCATCACATGGCGTGCACATCCGGATCGCCATGCCCCTGCATCGGGCCGCGTTCGTCCGGGAGCCGGAATCGCCGCTGTCGTATGATGCCCAGGTGATTGCCCGCCTGCTCATCCTGGCGCTGCGCGCCTACAAACGCTTCATCAGCCCGCTGCTCGGCCCGCGTTGCCGCTTCGTTCCCAGTTGTTCGGAGTATGCGATGGAAGCCATCGGCCGGCATGGCCCTGCGCGCGGCAGCTGGCTGACCCTGCGCCGCCTTGGACGTTGCCACCCGTTTCACCCCGGCGGCCACGATCCGGTGCCAGACTCCCCCCGTTCATGCACCTGCACAGGAAACCACTGATGTCCGGCAATACCCTCATCGTCAATGCCCGCCTGGTCAACGAAGGGCGCGAATTCGATGGCGACGTGCGCATCGGGAACGGCCGGATCGCCACGATCGGCAGCGGGCTCAAGGCCCTGGCCGGCGAGCGCGTGGTCGACGCCGCAGGCCGCTGGCTGCTGCCCGGCATGATCGACGACCAGGTCCATTTCCGCGAACCCGGCCTCACCCACAAGGGCGACATCGCCACCGAGTCGGCCGCGGCCGTGGCCGGTGGGCTGACCAGCTTCATGGACATGCCCAACACCAACCCGCCGACCCTGGATGCCGAGCGGCTGGAAGAGAAGTACGCCGTCGCCAAGGGCCGTGCCTGGGGCAACTACGGCTTCTACATGGGCGCCAGCAACGACAACCTGGAGGCGATCCAGCGCACCGACCCGAAGGCGACGCCCGGGGTGAAGGTGTTCATGGGCGCTTCCACCGGCAACATGCTGGTCGACAACCCCGAGACGCTGGACGCGATCTTCCGCGACACGCCGGTGCCGATCATCACGCACTGCGAGGATACGCCGACCATCCAGGCCACCATGGAGCGCTACCGCGCCCAGTACGGCGACGAGATCCCGGTGGAGTTCCACCCCGACATCCGCTCGCGCGAGGCCTGCATCAAGTCGACCCGCCTGGCGCTGGAACTGGCGCGCAGGCACGACACCCGCCTGCACGTGCTGCACATCTCCACCGCCGACGAACTGGCGCTGTTCCAGCGCGGCCCGCTGGTCGGCCCGGGCGGCAAGCGCAAGCGGATCACCGCCGAGACCTGCATCCATTTCCTGCGCTTCGACCGCCGCGACTACGCGCGCCTGGGCAACCTGATCAAGTGCAACCCGGCGATCAAGGACCCGGCCGACCGCGAGGCGCTGATCCGGGCCCTGGTCGAGGACGTGATCGACGTGCTGGCCACCGACCATGCGCCGCACACGCTGGAAGAAAAGGCGCAGACCCACTACGGGCGCGCGCCGGGCGGCCTGCCGCTGGTCCAGTACGCGCTGCTGGCGGCGATCGAACTGGTCCACGAGAAGCGCGCGGACATCGCCCGCATCGTGCAGAAGACCGCGCACGCACCGGCGCAGCTGTTCGACGTCAAGGAACGCGGCTTCCTGCGCGAAGGCTACTGGGCGGATCTGGTGCTGATCGACGACGAGCCGCTGACCGTGCGCCGCGAGGACGTGCTGTCCAAGTGCGGCTGGTCGCCGTTCGAGGGCACGACCTTCCGCTCGCGGATCGGCGCGACCTGGGTCAACGGCCGCCTGGTCTGGAACGGCCGCGAACTGGTCGGCAATCCGAACGGCCAGCGCCTGGCGTTCGAACGCTGATGCGGGGCGGTCGCCTGACCGGCGTGCTGCTGGCCTGCCTCGGCCTGCAGGCCGGCCTCGCCCACGCACAGTCCGATGCGGACACCCGCGTGGTGTTTCCTGCCAGCGTGCAGCAGGGCGCGATGGTGATCGGCAAGGTCCCCGCCGGCAGCCGCGTCGAGTACGCGGGCCGCACGCTGCGCACCACCGGCTACGGCAGCGTGGTGTTCGGGGTCGGCCGCGACCAGGCTGCGCCGGTGACGGTCGACGTGACCCGCCCGGACGGCAGCCGCACCAGCGCGACCATCGCGGTGGGCGCGCGCGATTTCCCGGTGCAGCGGGTCGATGGCGTCCCGCCGACGACGGTCGATCCGCCACCGGCGATCGCCGAACGGATCAGGCGCGAACAGGCCCAGGTCACCGCCGCCCGCGTCCGCGACGACGCCCGCGCCGATTTCGCCCAGCGCTTCATCTGGCCGGTGCAGGGCCGCATCAGCGGCCGCTTCGGCAACCAGCGCGTGTACAACGGCAAGCCCGGCTCGCCGCATTCGGGCATGGACATCGCCGCGCCCACCGGCACCGCGATCAAGGCCCCGGCCGCCGGCATCGTCACCTTCGCCGGCCCGGACCTGTACCTGACCGGCGGCACGGTGCTGCTCGACCACGGCCACGGGATCAGCTCCAACTTCCTGCATCTGTCGCGTCTGGACGTGAAGGCGGGCGACCGGGTGGAACAGGGCCAGGTCATCGGCGCGGTCGGCGCCACCGGGCGCGCGACCGGGCCGCACCTGCACTGGGGGATGAACTGGTTCGACGTGCGCATCGACCCGTTGCTCGTGCTGGAACGTGGAAGCTGAGAGCCGCGGCGGCATCGGGTCTTCCACGCGCGGCAGCGCGGCGGACATTGCCGGCGCCGAACTCCCGCCCTGGCGCGGTTCGTTGTCCGCATCGACCCGTTGCTCGTGCTGGAACGTGGAAGCTGAAAGCCGCTACGGCATCGGGTCTTCCACGCGCGGCGGCGCGGCGGACATTGCCGGCGCCGAACTCCCGCCCTGGCGCGGTTCGACGTGCGCATCGACCCGCTGCTCGTGCTGGAACGCGGGCACCGCTCGTTCGCCCTGTTCAGTGAGCCTGTCCGCACCGGCGCACGCTCGTTCACGCATGCTGTCGGCATCGCACTCGGCGGGCGTGGCGCGGCGCACGGTCCGGGAACAGGGCGAATGAGCGGTCCGACACAGTCCCGGACACGACACGTTCCAATCCCGCTGGGTGTGCAGGCCTGCGGCCTGGCCATGCTCGGACTCTTCAACGGCGCCTGCACCACGACGCCGCATGCCGTCACGATGGCCTCGACACCGGCTGCGGCTCAGGCGTCCGTGCATCCAGGCCGGCCTGGCGAGCGCGAACCGGGCAGCGTGCTGCGCCTGCCGACGCGGGCCAGAGCCGGCAGCATCATCGAGGGTCGCGTTCCCGTCGGGAGCGAGGTCGACGCGTTCGGCCACCGCGTGGCTCCCTCCGCCGACGGCTCGATCGTACTGCAGGTGCCGGATCGCCCGGGCATCTACACGATCCGGATCCTGCGCGCGGGCGCACGTTCGGCGGTACCGCTGCGCATCGAAGTGACAGCGGACTGACACCGTCGCGACGGACGCGTCATGGCGTGACGTCGGTCACTTGCGACTTCACGCACGGTACGGATACGTTCAGGAGTCACCGTCGCATGCGTGGCGGTGCTCCACGTTCCAGCAAAGGATCCTGCATGTCGAAGTACCCCGCTTCACGTTCCACCTCCCCCGGCACCCGTCTCTCCCGTTCGACGATGGCATTGGCCATCGCTGGTGGCCTCGCCGCCCTGATCACCGCGCCGCTGGCCTTCGCCGACGAGCGTGCCGATCCGGTCGCCCACGCGATCTCCTCCGCGTTCGCCACGTCCAGCATCGACGCGACCACGCTGCAGCCGACGCTGCCGCGCGCCCTCTTCAGCCAGCACTGGACGCAGCGTCCGGCCACGGCCACCGTCCCCGCCGCCACGCCAGCGGCCAGCGCGACCGCCTCCGTGCCGGCCGATGCCGCCAATGCCTCCGCCTGGATCGACGAGGAATTCCAGGCCGACTGGGGCCTGGAGGTCATCAATGCGCACCACGCGTATGCGCGCGGCCTCACCGGCGCCGGCGTGCGACTGGGCCTGCTCGACTCCGGCACCGCGTTCGACCACCCGGAATTCGCGGGCAAGGACCACCGCGGCCTGACCATGGCGCAGGTGCTGGCCGACGGTTCGCTGTGCAGCGATGGCACCATCCTCGGCGGCCCCGACGCCTGCTTCTACTCGGTCGGCGACCAGTCCTCGATCGATGGCGAGTACTGGGACCCCGAGCTGGCAGCGCTGTTTCCCAACCCGGCCAACGACTACCTGTGGGGCAACACGTTCTACAGCTTCAGCAACCATGGCACCCACGTGGCCGGCACCATCGCGGCCAACCGCGACGGCAGCGGCATGCATGGCGTGGCGTTCGGTGCGGACCTGAGCTCGGCGCGCCTGTTCAACGACAGCCTCGCCATCGTCGACATCGCCTGCATTCTGTTCAACGAGTGCAGCACGATCGGCACCTCGGCCGATGCCAGCGCCTTCGTCGGCATGTACGACCAGGCCATCGCCCAGGGCGTCAAGGCGATGAACCACAGCTGGGGCTACACCTACTACGCCTACACGCCGGAGATGGCCGAGCTCTACCACGAGGCGCTGATGGACACCCCGCGGATCGCGGGCATCCTGACCACCATGGCGGAGGCCTCGCGCCAGTCCGGCATGATCCAGGTGCTGTCGGCAGGCAATACCAATGTCGTCATCGCCACGCCCGAACAGAGCCCGGAACCGACCGCCCCGGCGACCCTGCCGTCGATCTTCCCCGACATCGAGCAGTACTGGGTCAGCGTGGTCAACCTCAACGACCAGCTGGAGCTGAGCAACCGCTCGATGAAGTGCGGCATCAGCGCGCAGTGGTGCATCGCCGCGCCCGGCAGCGTGATCACCTCCACCGTGCTCGACGGCGGCGACGAACTGGTCGGCGGCTGGGTGTTCGACGATGCCGGCAACCTGCGCTACGAGTTCGAGGACCGCACCGGCATCCCGGCCTACGCCGACATGTCCGGCACCTCGATGGCCGCCCCGCACGTCACCGGCGCGCTCGGTCTGCTGTTCGAGCGCTTTCCGTACCTGACCGGGGCCCAGGTCCGCGACGTGATGCTGACCACCGCCACCGACCTCGGCGAAGAAGGCGTCGACGAGATCTATGGCTGGGGCCTGCTCGACCTGGAGAAGGCGATCGAGGGCTACGGCCAGCTGCGCGTGGACACCACCGTCGACATGTCGGTCGCCGCCGGGGGCCGCAAGGTGTGGGAAGGCAATGCCTGGGACGACTGGACCAACGACATCGGCGGCCCCGGCCGGCTGACCAAGTCCGGTGCGGGCTGGCTGCGCCTGTCCGGCGACAACAGCTTCGCCGGCGCCACCGTGGCGCAGGGCCTGCTCGAGTTCGACGGCGACAACGCGCTGACCGGCGACGTGCGCGTCGATGGCGGCACCCTGCTGGTCAACGGCCGCCTCGATGGCAGCGCGCTGACCGTCGCCGGCGGCCTGGCGGTGATCAACGGCACCGTCGCCGGCGCGGGCACCCGCGTCGAGGCCGGCGGCACCCTCGGCGGCAGCGGCACTCTGGGCGACACCTGGGTGGCCGGCACCATCGCCCCGGGTAATTCGATCGGCACGCTGACCATCGACGGCGACTACACCCAGGCCGCCAGCGCGCGCCTGGTCGCCGAGATCCTGCCGCCCGACCAGGCCGACCTGCTGCGCGTGACCGGCAGCGCCAACCTGCTCGGCGGCACCCTGGTGGCCAGCAGCCTGGGCGATGGCTACACCATCGGCCAGCAGTACCGGATCCTGTCGGCCGAAGGCGGCATCACCGGCGCGTTCGCCGCGATCGACAGCAGCGGGCTCTCGCCGTTCGTGGCGCTGTCGCTGCTGCAGTCGGCCAACGCGATCGACGTCGACGTGATCCGCGGCGCGGCGCTGGCCAGCGCCGCGACCAGCGGCAACCAGTTCGCCACCGCGGCGGCGCTGGATGCGCTGCCGCTGTCGCAGGGGCTGCTGCAGCCGCTGACCCGGCTCGACGCCGCCCAGGCGCGGGGTGCGTTCGACCAGCTGTCCGGCGAGGCGCACGCCAGCGCCCGCCAGGTGCTGCTGGAAGGCAGCCGCCTGGTCCGCGATGCCGCGCTGTCGCGTGCCTCGGCCGGGCACGGCGGCTTCCTCGCCCAGCACGACGCGGATGCGGCGACCGGCGCGTGGGTGCAGGTCCAGCACCAGGGCGGCAGCATCGCCGGCGACGGCAACGCCACGCGCGTGCAGTACAGCGGCAACGGCGCCCTGGTCGGTGTCGACCACCAGTTCGAGGGTGGCTGGCGCGTGGGTGCCTACGGCGGCACCGGCGAGACCGACTTCAACCTGCGCGGCCGCGCCTCCAAGGGCGAAACCAGCAGCCGCCACGCCGGCGTCTACGTGGGCCAGGCCTGGGGCGGCTTCGGCGTCCGCGCCGGCTACGCGCACAGCTGGAACCGGGTCGATGTCGACCGCACGCTCGCCTTCCCCGGCTTCGCCGACACGGTGGGCACGCGTTACGACGCCGACAGCAAGCAGGCCTTCATCGATGCGGGCTACCGCTTCGGCAACGCGGCCTGGGAGCTGGAACCCTACCTGCAGTACGCCCACGTCGAGCTCGACAGCGACGGCTTCCGCGAACAGGGCGGCATCGCGGCCCTGCAGGGCCGCGCCGGCGAGGCACGCGCGGAGCTGGCGACCGCCGGCCTGCGCTTCGGCGCCAACCTGCGTGGCAGCGGGCAGGAGCAGACCTGGCTGAGCCTGCGCGGCAACCTCGGTTACCGCCATGCCGGCGGCGACCAGCGCCGGACCGCCCAGCTCTCGCTGGACGGCAGCACCTGGTTCGGCGTCTCCAGCCCGGTGATCGGCTCGAGCGCACTGCTGGCCGAGATCGGCGTGGCCGCACGCACGTCGACCAACAGCCTGCTGGAGCTGGGCTACAGCGCGGTCGATGCCGACGAGGCACGCGACCATGGCGTCAACGCACGTTTCTCGGTCCGCTTCTAAGGTCCGCTGAAACACCGAAGGGCGCGGCATCCGCCGCGCCCTTCCTGCATGCCGGGCCCATCGCAGGGGCGATGGGCCATGGCAATGCACCGGTCGACGCCGCTCAGGCGGCGGCGCCCGCTCCGCTCACCCGGGCCACCGCATCGTGCGGATGCAGGCTCTCGTAATGCGACACCACGGCCTCGTAGCGCAGCACGCGCGGATCGACGGCCAGCACCGAGGCGACCCGGCGCGCGGCGTCCTCGCAGAACATCAGGTTGGCCGCATTGAGCATCGCGAAGGCCTGCTCGTCCTCGCGCTTGACCGCGGTCTGCACCGGCGTGGCCAGTACCGCTTCCAGCGCATCGATCAGTTCGACCAGCGGCAGGGCCGCGCTGCCGTCGTGCAGGGTGACCTTCACCCGGGCCAGGCTGCGCTGCGCATGCGGCGTCGCGGCCACGCCACGCTCCGAACGCAGCCAGTCATGGACCTCGGCCGCACCCACGTCGCCGGCGCCGAAATCGGTCGCGAAACGCTCCGCATTGGCCTGGCGCGACAGCGCCGCGGATGCCGGACAGGTGCTGGAGTACTCCACGCCAAGGCCGAGCGTGAGCTGCAGCCCGTCCGGGCCGAGCACCGCCTCGATCTCGACCGGATAGCGCTTCCAGCCGGCGTTGTCGCTGCGCAGCGCGGCACGCAGCAGCAGCGCCTCGTAGCGCAGGCGCAGACGGGCGCTGGTGGAGATGCCGGACTGCGAGTCGATGCTGCTCTGCAGGATCTGGCGCAGGCCGGCCGGCGTCACTTCGTTCCGGGCCAGCTCCTGCTGCAGGCGCAGGTACAGCCGCGACATGTGGATGCCGCGCTCGCCGGCCTTGACCAGGTCCACCGACAGATCGACCTGGGCGGCGACCTGGACATAGGCGCCAGCACCGTCGGGGACGCGCACCGGCAGGGCGATGCCCTCCATGCCGACCCAGTCCAGCGGGCGCGCCAGCTGCACCTGCTGGTGGGCGACGTCCGGCAATGACGCGACGGGTTGGGCGATCGTGGGGATGGCGGACATGGAATGGGGAGTCAAATCAGGACCGAACGAGGACGAAGTGTAACGGCCGGCCGGGAACGGCCACCGAATGGCGCTGGAACGGACTGTCGCAGGCCAACGCGATCGATGCGCTCAATCGCGCGCGGCGCGCCAGGCGACCCACAGGATGCGCAGGGGCTGCTGCGCGCTCCGCGGCAGATGACCGCCGGCAAACGCTTCCAGGCGCCTGCGCGCCAGCGCGGCCCAGATCCGGCGCGGACGGCCACCGCCACCGCGGCGCGGCCAGGTCTTCAGCAGCCAGCCGGCCCAGTCGCGCTGGGCCCGTTCCTGGGCGGCGGTACCGGCAGCAGCCACGAAGACGTCCGGCACCGCGCCGATGCCGGCTTCGGCCAGCCGCGTGGCCAGCACCTGCGCCGACACGACCTCGGACGCCAGCGGGCGCCCGTCGGGAAACAGCGCGGCATCGGCCGCGGCGACCGCGGCCGCATAGGCGTGCAGCGCCAGCTGCGCCGCTTCGCCGTTGGCCGGCCGCGCACGCGCGGCGACCAGGCCGTTCAGTGCGGCCGACAACGGCGCCCAGGGTGCCTGCACCGGCTCCAGCAGGCGGCCGAGCGGGTGCCGCGAACGATGTCCGGCCCAGTCACGCAGTTCGTTGACCCACCAGCCGAGCTTGGCGTCGGCCGGCAGCGGGTCGCCGGCCACGTTGAGGATGTCGTCGAATTCCTGCAGCAGCGAGAACCAGGCCACGGTGCGTTCGCGCTGCTCGAGCGGCACGAACACCTCGGCCACGCTCCATTCGGGCCAGCGCGTGCGCCATTTGTCGAGGAAACTGTCGAGGGCGGTGGTGTCGGTCATCGGGAAAAAACAGGACTGCGGTGCGGGAAGTCGGCGCTGCACGGCGGCAGCGCCGGGAAATGCATCAGCGCGGCCAGAAGGCCGGATCGAGCAGTTCGCTCGCATCGGCGGCGATGCGCTGGGCCTGCCAGGTTTCAGGGTCGTCGCCGTCGAGCCGGTAGCCCCACAACGCGGCGATCGCCGGCATCCCCGCCGCGCGCGCGGATGCGATGTCGCGTTCGTCATCGCCGACGTAGGCGCAGTCGGCCGGGGCGACGCCCAGCCGCGCCGCGGCGGTGAGCAGCGGCAGCGGATGCGGCTTGCGTTCGGGCAGCGTGTCGCCACCGATCAGCAGCGCGCAGCGGTCCTGCCAGCCCAGGTCGGCGACCACGTCGCGGGCCAGGCCTTCGGGCTTGTTGGTGACGATGCCCCAGCGCGCGCCGTCGCGCTCCAGCGCCTCCAGCAGCGCGGTCACGCCGTCGAACAGCACGCTGTGCCGGCCCAGTTCCTCGGCGTAGACGGACAGGAACTCCGGCACCAGCGCATCGCGCGCGGCCGGGTCCAGCTCCGGGAAGCTGGCGCCGATCATCGCGCGCGAGCCCTTCGATACATGCGGGCGCAGCACCGCCAGTGTGGTCGGCGCGCGGCCACGCGCGGCCAGCATCCGGTTGGCGGTGGCCAGCATGTCCGGCGCGCTGTCCAGCAGCGTGCCGTCGAGGTCGAACAGCGCCACGCGCGGGAAACGCGCGGCAGTGGCGGCAACGCCCACCTCAGCCCTGCCCGTCCGGCTTCACCGCACAGGCCAGGTAATTGACGTCGGTGCGCCTGGACAACGACGCGCGCTTGCGCAGCGGATCGTAGGCCAGGCCGCTGACGTCCTCGGCCTGCAGGCCGGACGCCCGCAGCCAGGCGGCCAGCTCGGACGGTTTGATGAAATCCTTGTAGTGGTGCGTGCCGCGCGGCAGCAGCCGGGCCACGTATTCGGCACCGACGATGGCCAGCGCGAACGCGGCCGGGGTGCGGTTGAGCGTGGACAGGAACAGGCGCCCGCCCGGGCGCAGCAGCCTGGCGCAGGCGGCGATGATCGCGCCCGGGTCCGGCACGTGCTCCAGCATCTCCATGCAGGTGATCGCGTCGAAGCTGCCGGGGCGCTCGGCCGCCAGCGCTTCGACCGCGATGACCTGATAGTCGACCTGCACGCCGGATTCCAGCATGTGCAGCTTCGCCATCTTCACCAGCTCGGGCGACAGGTCGATGGCGGTGGTGCGTGCGCCGGCGCGGGCCAGCGCCTCGCTCAGCAGGCCGCCACCGCAGCCGACGTCGAGCACCGCGGCGCCGTCGAGCCCGATGCGCTGGCGCACGTAGTCCAGCCGCACCGGATTGAGCACGTGCAGCGCCTGCTGCGGGCCGTCCGGATCCCACCAGCGGCTGGCCAGCGCGCCGAACTTGTCCAGTTCGTCCTGACGGTAGTTGGGGGCGTGACCGGTGCCGGTCGGAACGGGCAGGCTCATCGTGCTCTCCTGGTGCATGCGCGGGCTCAGCGGCCCAGCGCGGCGATGCGGTCGCGCCACTGGCGGGCATTGGCCAGCAGCGCGTCGATGTCGATGTCGACCAGCACGCGCCGGTCGAGCTTGCGGCGGCCGGCGATCCACACGTCGCTGACCTGCTGGCGGCCGGTCGCATAGACCAGCTGCGACAGCACGTGGTGCAGCGGCTGGGTCTCCAGCGCGGACATGTCGATGCAGACCAGGTCGGCCTCCTTGCCCGGCTCCAGCGAGCCGATCCGGTCGCCCAGGCCCAGCGCGCGCGCGCCGCCCAGGGTGGCCGCACGCAGCGTGGTCGCCGCGTCGAGGGCGGTGGCGTCGTTGGCCACCGCCTTGGCCAGGATCGCGGCGGTGCGCAGTTCGCCGAACATGTCCAGGTCGTTGTTGCTGGCGCAGCCGTCGGTGCCGATCGCCAGGTTCACGCCCGCCCGCTGCAGCGCGCAGGCCGGGCAGAAGCCCGAGGCCAGCTTGAGGTTGGACTCGGCGCAGTGCACCACCGACACGCCGCGCTCGGCGCACAGGTGGATCTCGGCCTCGGTCAGCTGGGTCATGTGCACCGCGATCAGGCGGTCGTTGACCAGGCCGAGCCGGTCCAGCCGGGCCAGCGGACGCTGTCCGTACTCCTTCAGCGAGTCGGCCACTTCCTGCGCGGTTTCGTGGGTGTGCAGATGGACCTGCATGTCGAGCTGGTCGGCCAGCATGCGCACGCGCTCGAAGTTCGCGTCGCTGACCGTGTACGGCGCATGCGGGGCGAACGCGGTGCCGATCAGCGCGTCGTCGCGCCAGGCATCGTGCACCTCGCCGGCCTTGTCGAAATACTCGTCGTCCGACTTCGCCCAGGCGGTCGGGAAGTTGATCACCGGCAGGCCGACCAGCGCGCGGAAGCCGTGGCGCTTGTAGACAGCGGCCTGCACGTCGGGGAAGAAGTAGTTCTCGTTGGCGCAGGTGGTGCCGCCGCGCAGCATCTCGGCCACCGACAGCGTGGTGCCGTCGGCGACGAAGTCCGGCCCGATCACCGCGGCCTCCACCGGCCAGATGTGGTCCTGCAGCCAGGTCATCAGCGGCAGGTCGTCGGCGATGCCGCGCAGCAGGGTCATCGGGTTGTGCGTATGGGCGTTGACCAGGCCCGGCATCAGCACGCCATCCGGGCGCGACACGGTCTCCCTGGCGGTGAAGCGCGCACGCGCCTGGTCGATCGGCAGCACCGCGACGATCACCCCGTCGCGCACCGCGACCGCATGCCGTTCGAGCACGACCGCATGCGGCTCGATCGGGACCACGTGGCCCGCTTCGATCAGCAGGTCGACGGATTCCAGCACTGCTTCAGTCATGCATCACCACGGGTTGGAAGACCAGAAGAACAGATTATCGAACGGATCGGTGGCATAGGCGCTGCCGTCGTAGCGCAGCACGCGGCGCACCCGGCGCTGGCTGGTGTCCACATCGCCGTCGACAGTCTCCGTCTCGCGCGTGATGGACGCGGTCAGCGCCAGGTCGGCGAAGCCATGGCTGGCCGTGCGCTCGATCCCGAGCGTGACCTGCGCGCGCTCGAAAACGGAGTGCTGCGCCGCCCAGGCACAGGGCGAGCCTTCGACGATTTCCCAGGTATCGAGCCAGGTGGTGAACACCGGCCGCAGCGCCTGCCCGTCGCGGACCAGCAGGCTCAACTCGCGGTCGAAGCCGCGGTCGGGGCAGCTGGGGCCACGCGCCGCGTTCGCCAGCACCACGCCGAACGCGCGCACGCCGGGGGCCAGGTCGTAGCGGGCGGTATCCAGGCGGATGCCACCGCTCGTCAAGGCGAACGCCGCATCCTGGCCGATTCCGCGCTCGTGCCGGGCCAGCACCCGGCCAGCGGCCGGGTCAAGCATCGCCGTGACCAGCAGCAGCGGATCGTGCTCCGATCCATCCGCGCCCTCGTCCGGCCAGGCCGCGGCGACCAGACGGATCGCCGGGTCGTACGGCCAGTCGCGGCAGGCCGCAGCCACCGGCACGGCATGGGTGCCGGCGCCGAGCAGGGCCAGGCTGGCCGCGTCGCACGCCTGGTCCGGCGCATCCGCGCGGGCCGGGCCCGCGGGCACCAGCAGCAGGCCGAGCAGCAGCGCGGATACGACCGCGCCCCGCCACCCGCCTTCCTCGAGGAACGCGGGCCGCAGGGCGCTGGAAGCAGGCGACATCGACTTACTTGACGCGGCTGACGTATTCGCCCGAACGCGTATCGACCTTGATGATCTCTTCCTGGTTGACGAACAGCGGCACGCGGACCACCGCGCCGGTCTCCAGGATCGCCGGCTTGCCACCGCCGCCGGAGGTGTCGCCACGGACGCCCGGATCGGTCTCGGTGATCTTGAGTTCGACGAAGTTCGGCGGGGTGACCTGGATCGGGCTGCCGTTGAACAGCGTGACCACGCAGCCTTCCTCGCCCTTCAGCCACTTGGCCGCATCGCCCACGCCGTTCTTGTCGGCCTGGACCTGCTCGAAGGTCTCCTGCTGCATGAAGTGCCAGTACTCGCCATCCGAGTACAGGTACTGCATGTCGGTATCGACGACGTCCGCGGCCTCGACCGAATCGGTCGACTTCATGGTGATTTCCTGCACGCGGCCGGTGCGGATCTGGCGGTACTTCACGCGGGTGAAGGCCTGGCCCTTGCCCGGCTTGACGTACTCGGTGTCGATGATGATCGAGGGCTCGTTGTTGATCAGGATCTTCATCCCGTTCTTGACGTCGTTCATGCCGTAGGAGGCCATGGAAATTCCTTGAGTGTGGCTGGGCCGCCGCGGAAGACGGCGGCCGGACAGTTAGAATGGGCAACCCCGCCGCGCGGCGCCGGGACTTGTCTTCCAGACCGCACATGATACCCGCAGCCCCCCTGACGATGCAGCCGGACCCGGCCCTGCCGATCCCGCCGGCCCCGACTTCCCTTCCCGCCGCGCCGGTCCGCTGGCAGCGGCTGTGGCGCGAGGCGGTGCGCGACCCGCGCGACCTGCTGGCCCTGCTCGGCCTGGACGCGGCCGCCGCCGGCATCTCGGACGCCGCCGCGGACGGCTTCGCCCTGCGCGTGCCGCGCGGGTTCGTCGCCCGCATGCGCCCGGGCGACCTGCACGACCCGCTGCTGCGCCAGGTGTTGCCGGTCACCGACGAAATGCGGGTGGTCGCCGGTTTCGGCCTGGATGCGGTCGGCGACGGTGCGGCGAAGAAGGCCACCGGCGTCATCCAGAAGTACCGCGGCCGCGCCCTGCTGGTCGCCACCGGCAGCTGCGCGATCAACTGCCGCTACTGCTTCCGCCGCCACTTTCCGTACGCCGAGGAGACCGCGGCCCGCGACAGCTGGCAGGAGGCCGTGGCCGCGATCGCCGCCGACCCGGCTATCGACGAGGTCATCCTCTCCGGCGGCGACCCGCTGTCGCTGAGCACGGCCAAGCTGGCCGAATTGAGCGCACGGCTGGCCGCGATCCCGCACCTGCGCCGGCTGCGCATCCACAGCCGCCTGCCGGTGGTGCTGCCGGAGCGCATCGACGACGAATTCGTGCAGTGGCTGCGCGCCCTGCCCTGGCCGGTGGCCTTCGTGATCCACGCCAACCATGCCAATGAATTCGACGCCGGCGTGGACGCGGCGATGGCGCGCCTGCGGGGCGCCGGCGCCCAGTTGCTGAACCAGTCGGTGCTGCTGCGCGGGGTCAACGACAGCGTCGAGGCGCTGGCCGCGCTGAGCGAGCGCAGCTTCGACGCCGGCGTGCTGCCCTACTACCTGCACCAGATCGACCGCGTCGCCGGCGTCGCCCATTTCGAGGTGCCGGACGAGGAAGCCCGCGCCCTGCACGCCGGCCTGGCCGCGCGCCTGTCCGGCTACCTGGTGCCGAAGCTGGTCCGCGAGATCCAGGGCGATACCGGCAAGCGGCCGCTCTGAAAGCCGCGAGGAGCGGGCAGCGGGCAACGCGCGGTTTGCCGTAAGGGACATCGGAGCAGCGGGGCAGAGCCCCGCTCTACGACAGCGCATCCGCCGGTGCTGGCAGTCGATCGCCCCGCGCATCACGCCGGCGCGATCACCCCCCGTAGAGTGGGGCTCTGCCCCACTGGCGCCATCTCCGTCGGTGCCATCCCCACCGGTGCCATCACCGACACGCGCGAACAACGCGTCCGCGGCGCGAGCTCCAGGCCGGATACGCAGCTCGCTGTGAAGCAACGGGGACGCACGGTTCGCCGGAAGCGGCGGCGGAGCAGCGGGGCAGAGCCCCGCTCTACGACAGCGCATCCGCCGGTGCGGGTAATCGACCGCTTCGCGCATCACGCCGGCGCGACCATCCCCGTAGAGTGGGGCTCTGCCCCACTGGCGCCATCTCCATCGGTGCCATCCCCACCGGCGCCATCACCGACACGCGCAAACAACGCGTCCGCGGTGCGAACTCCAGGCCGGATACGCAGCTCGCTGTGAAGCAACGGGGATGCGCGGTTCGCCGGAAGCGGCGGCTGCGCAGCGGGGCAGCACCCCGCTCCACGACGCGGCACATCGAGCGAGACCGGGCACGCCCGGCACGCGGACGCGTGCTCAGCGCTCGAACAGCGCGATGCTCTCCACGTGCGCGGTGTGCGGGAACATGTCCATCACCCCGGCCGAGACCAGCGTGTAGCCACGCTCGTTGACCAGGTAGCCGGCGTCGCGCGCCAGCGAACCCGGGTGGCAGCTGACGTAGACGATCCGGTCGATGCCGTTCAGCGGCAGCTGGCGAAGGACCTGGTCGGCGCCCGAGCGCGGCGGGTCCAGCAGCAGCTTGTCGAAGCCCTGGCGCATCCACGGCGTACCGCGCTGGTCCAGGGTCAGGTCGGCGCTGTGGAACTGGGCATTGGCCAGCCCATTGCGCTCGGCATTGGCGCGGGCGCGGGCGACCAGGCCGGCGTCGCCTTCCACGCCCACCACCTCGCGGACCTGCCGGGCCAGCGGCAGGGTGAAGTTGCCCAGCCCGCAGAACAGGTCGAGCACGCGCTCGTCCGGGCCGGCGCCGAGCAGCTCCAGCGCACGCGCGATCATCTTGTCGTTCAGGCGCGCGTTGACCTGGATGAAGTCCAGCGGCTGGAACGCCAGTTCCACATCCCATGCCGGCAGGCGGAACACCATCTGCGGCGCATCGCCTTCCAGCGGATGCACGGTATCGAGGCCCTTGGGCTGCAGGTAGATGCTGAAGCCGTGCTCGCGACCGAACGCGGCCAGCGCGGCCTTGTCCTGGTCGGACAGCGGCACCAGGTTCCGCACCGTCAGGGCGATGGCGTTGTCGCCGGCGATGAATTCGATCTGCGGGATGCTCTCGCGCGCCTGCAGGCTGTCCACCAGCGCCGACAGCGCGGCCACCTTGGTGCCGATTTCCGGGATCACCGTGTGGCAGACCTGCAGGTCGGCGACGAAGCGCGGGTCCAGCTCGCGGAAGCCGACCAGGGTCTTGTCCTTCTTGTTGACCCGGCGCACCGAGAACCGGCCCTTGCGCCGGTAGCCCCAGCTGGCATCGGTCAGCGGCGGCAGCACCGTGCCCGCGGCGACCTTGCCGATCCGCTCCAGGTTGTCCAGCAGCACGCGCTGCTTGGCCAGGATCTGCCGGTCCTCGGCCAGGTGCTGCAGCACGCAGCCGCTGCAGGTGCCGAAGTGGGGGCAGCGCGGCTCGACCCGCTCGGGTGAGGCCTGCAGCACTTCCAGGGTGCGGGCCTCGTCGAAACTGCGGCTGCGGGCGGTCTGTTCGGCCACCACGGTCTCGCCCGGGAGCGCGCCGGAAATGAACACGGCCTTGCCGTCTTCACGGCGGGCGACGCCACGTCCATCGTGGCTGAGGTCGGTGATCTGGATCTGGAAGGGAGTACGGTCGAGTCGGGCCACGTGGCGCAGGCTGCGGGGCGAAGGGCCGACCATTGTCTCAGATCGGCTGGCCGAAACCGGAACCCAGGTCGCTTGTCCGGGCGGGCGCCGGGGGTAAGATGCCCGGCAATGCCGACAAGGAGTCAGCCGAGATGGGTCAACAGCACCCGATCCACATGCCCCGCCTGCTGCTGGTCGAAGACGACGCGATCAGCCAGTCCTATTTCCGTGCCGTCCTCGAATCCCTGCCTGCCCGGGTCGATGCGGTCGCATCGCAGGCCGGCGCCCTGGCCGCCGCCGCGCGCCACGAGTACGACCTCTGGTTGATCGACCTGTCCCTGCCCGATGGCCAGGGCGAGGACCTGCTGCGGCAGCTGCGCCGGCAACGGCCGCTGGTGCGGGCGCTGGCGCACACCGCCGATACCGACCCCGCCCTGCGCGCGCCCCTGCTGGACGCCGGCTTCCGCGACCTGCTGATCAAGCCGATCCAGGCCTCGGCGCTGGCCGGTGCGGTGCGCGCCGCGCTGGACCCCAGCGAGCCGCAGGACTGGGACAACGCGGCCGCGGCGACCGCGCTCAACCACAACCTGGCCAACGTGAGCGCACTGCGCGGCCTGTTCCTGGACGAACTGCCGGGCGCCCGCGCCGAGGTCCTGTCCTGCGCCCGCGCGCAGGACAGCGCCGGCCTGCGCACGCGGCTGCATCGGCTGCAGGCCAGCTGCGGCCTGGTCGGCGCCTCGCGCCTGGCCGCGGCGGTGGAATCGCTGCGACGCAGTCCCGAATCGCCGGTGGCGCTGGACCACTTCGACAGCGCCGCACGCGCCCTGCTGGGCTGACACACGCTCGGCGGCCGGCACCGCTGCGTGCGCAGGCATCCGCCGCGCACGCCGGATCCGGGCGCCGCGGACCGGGCACGGCAGGCCGGCCGATGCAGGGCGTACCGCGCGATGGGCGGCACCGCCTACACTGCACGCATGAACTATCGCCACGCCTTCCATGCCGGCAACCACGCCGACGTGCTCAAGCACGTCACCCTGCTGGCCCTGATCGACGTCCTCCTGCAGAAGGAGGCGCCGTTCTTCGTCCTCGACACCCATGCCGGACGCGGCCGCTACCTGCTGCAGTCGCAGGCCGCCAGCAGGACCGGCGAAGCCGCCGCCGGCGTGCTGCAGCTGGGCGCGCTGGCCAGTCCACCGCCGGCGATCGCCCGCTACCTCGCCGCGGTGGCCGCGGCCAATCCGGTCGACGCCCTGGTCGCGTATCCGGGATCGCCGCTGCTGACCGCACAGGCGATGCGCACCCAGGACCGCCTCGCCGCCTGCGAACTGCAGCCGGAGGAAGCGGCCGCCCTGAAATCGCTGTTCGCCGGTGATCAGCGGGTCGCAGTGCATGCGCGCGACGGCTACGACGCGGTGCGGGCGCTGCTGCCGCCACGGATCGATGGCGTGCGCTACGCCCGCGGCCTGGTCCTGATCGACCCGCCATACGAAGCCCAGGATGCCGAGTATCCGCGCATCGTCCAGGCCGTCGCCGAATGCCTGGCGCGCTGGCCGCAGGCGACCATCGCGATCTGGTACCCGATCAAGCAGCGCCGCACGCTGCTGCCGTTCTTCCGCAGCCTGGAAGCCAAGCCCTCGCGCGGCCTGCTGCTGGCCGAGCTGCTGGTGCGGCCGGACGACTCGCCGCTGCGCCTGAACGGCAGTGGCATGGCGGTGTTGAATCCCCCCTGGAAACTCGACCAGTCGCTGTCGGCCGCGCTGCCGGTGCTGAAGCAGGCGCTCGGCGAAGCCGGTGCCGGCACGCGCCTGGAATGGCTGCGCCGCGAAGACCGCTGAGCGGCGCACGACGTGCACTGCACGCCAAACATGGGAACATCGGACACATGCCCCGCAATCGGCTTCCCCCCTGGCACGAAGAATTCGTCCTGCCCAACCGGCGGACGATCCTGATCCGTCCGATCCGGCCCGAGGACGCCGAGCCGCTGCTCGGCGTGTTTCCGCTGTTCGAACCGGCGGAACTGCGCGCGCGCTTCGACCGGCCCGACAAGGCCTTCGATGCCGCCGCGGCCGCACAGCTGGCGCGGCCGGACCCGAAGAACGAACTGGTCCTGGTCGGCGCCGAGCCGCTGCCGCCGGGCGAGGCGATGATCGCCGGCCTGGCGCGTGCGCGCGTCGTCCCCGGCACCCGCGAGGCCGAGTTCACGATCCTGCTCAGCGGCTTCATCGTCGGCCTGGGCCTGGGCCGGCACCTGATGCAGAAGCTGGTCAAGTGGTCGCGCGGACGCTATCTGGACCGCCTGTACGGCGACACGCCCGAGCGCAACACGCCGATGCTGGAGCTGGCCGCGTCGATGGGCTTCAAGCCCGACCCCGCCGCGCGCCCTGCCGCCGGCTTCGTCCGCCTGGTGCTCGATCTTGGCGACGGCTGAGCCGCAGGGCACCGGCAGCGGCTGCGTGGCGCCGCACGCACCGTCGCCCCTCCTTCTTCCTGCCCATGTCCGCATGACGCGCCATCGCCCGCGGACAGCGCTGCGCCTACAATAGGCCGTTCCATGCCGTCGCCCGCCTCCCCCCCGATCCCGCCGCTGCCCAGACGCGGCCAGTCCCGCGCCTGGTGGCGCGCCCCCGTCTCGCCGTCCGCACTGGCCTGGCACCTGGCCGCCGCCGCGCGTGCGCACGATGGGCCGTTGCTGGTGGTCGCCCGCGACAACCAGGGCGCGCACCAGATCGAAGCCGACCTGCTGACCCTGCTGGGGCAGGATCCGACCCTGCCGGTGGTGCCGTTCCCGGACTGGGAAACGCTGCCGTACGACCAGTTCAGCCCGCACCCGGACATCATCAGCCAGCGCCTCTCGGCATTGCAGCGCCTGCCCACGCTCGCGCACGGCCTGGTCGTGGTGCCGGTGCAGTCGCTGATGCAGCGCCTGCCGCCGCTGCGCTACATCGCCGGTGGCAGTTTCGACCTGAAGACGGGCCAGCGCCTGGACCTGGACGTGGAGAAGCGCCGGCTGGAGTCGGCCGGCTACCGCAACGTGCCGCAGGTGCTGGACCCGGGCGACTTCGCGGTGCGCGGCGGCCTGCTCGACGTCTATCCGATGGGCGCCAGCGCTCCGCTGCGGGTGGAGATGCTGGACGACGAGATCGACACCATCCGCCAGTTCGATCCCGAATCGCAGCGCTCGCTGGAGCGGATCGACGCGGTGCACATGCTGCCGGGCCGCGAACTGCCGATGGACGAGGCCAGCATCGGCCGCGTGCTCGAGCTGCTGCGCGACCGTTTCGACGTCGACACCCGGCGCAGCGCGCTGTACCAGGACCTGAAGGCCGGCATCGCACCGGCCGGCATCGAGTATTACCTGCCGCTGTTCTTCGAGCAGCCGCAGCGCGCCGGCCGCGACGAGCCGAGCACCGCCACGCTGTTCGACTACCTCGGCGACCGCGCACTGCCGGTCCTGGCCGATGGCGCGCATGCCGCCGCCGATGCGTTCTGGGAACAGACCCGCAGCCGCCACGAACAACGCCGCCACGATGTCGAACGGCCGGTGCTGGCGCCGGATGCGCTGTACCTGTCGCCGGATGCGCTGCGCGAGCGGCTCAACCAGGGCGCGCGCGTGGAGCTGTGCGGGCCCGACCACGCCCGCCGCGAGGAATCCACGCCGCTCGGCGACCAGCCGGCCCCGAGCCTGCCGCTGGCGGTGCGCGACCACGCCCCGGGCGAAGCGCTGAAGACCTTCCTCGGCAGCTATCCGGGCCGGGTCCTGATCGCCGCCGATTCGCCCGGCCGCCGCGAGGCGCTGATCGAGGTGCTGGCCCCGGCCGGGATCCAGCCGCAGGTGCTGGCCGACGCACCGGCCTTCTTCGCCGGCGACGTCCGCCTGGCGATCGCGGTCGCGCCGCTGGAAGACGGCTTCGCCCTGGACGCGCCGCCGCTGGCGGTGCTGACCGAACGCCAGCTGTTCCCCGAGCGCGCCACCCAGCCACGGCGCACGCGCCGCGCCGGACGCGAGCCCGAAGCGATCATCCGCGACCTGGGCGAGCTGTCCGAAGGCGCGCCGATCGTGCACGAGGACCATGGCGTCGGCCGGTATCGCGGCCTGATCGCGATGGACATCGGCGGCATGCCCGGCGAGTTCCTCGACATCGAATACGCCAAAGGCGACCGCCTGTACGTGCCGGTGTCGCAGCTGCACCTGGTCAGCCGCTATTCGGGCGCCTCGCCGGAGACCGCGCCGCTGCATTCGCTCGGCGGCGAACAGTGGAGCAAGGCCAAGCGCAAGGCGCAGGAGAAGGTCCGCGACGTCGCCGCCGAGCTGCTGGAGATCCAGGCCCGCCGCCAGGCCCGCGCCGGCCTGGCACTGGACGTGGACCGGGCGATGTACGAACCGTTCGCGGCCGGCTTCCCGTTCGAGGAGACGCCCGACCAGCACGCCGCGATCGAGGCGGTGCTGCGCGACCTGCAGTCCAGCCAGCCGATGGACCGCGTGGTCTGCGGCGATGTGGGCTTCGGCAAGACCGAAGTGGCCGTGCGCGCCGCGTTCGCCGCGGCCAGCGGCGGCCGCCAGGTCGCGGTGCTGGTGCCGACCACGCTGCTGGCCGAGCAGCACTACCGCAACTTCCGCGACCGCTTCGCCGACTGGCCGCTGCGGGTCGAGGTGCTGTCGCGCTTCAAGACCAAGAAGGAAATCGAGGCCGAGCTGCAGAAGGTGACCGAGGGCGGCATCGACGTGATCGTCGGCACCCACCGCCTGCTGCAGCCGGACGTGAAGTTCAAGGACCTGGGCCTGGTCATCGTCGACGAGGAGCAGCGCTTCGGCGTGCGCCAGAAGGAGGCCCTGAAGGCGCTGCGCGCCAACGTGCACCTGCTCACGCTCACGGCCACCCCGATCCCGCGCACGCTGAACATGGCGATGGCGGGGCTGCGCGACCTGTCGATCATCGCCACCCCGCCGCCGAACCGGCTCGCCGTGCAGACCTTCGTCGTGCCCTGGGACGACGCGCAGCTGCGCGAGGCCTTCCAGCGCGAACTGGCGCGCGGCGGCCAGCTGTACTTCCTGCACAACGACGTCGAGAGCATCGGCCGCATGCAGCGCCAGCTGCAGGAGCTGGTGCCCGAGGCGCGCATCGGCATCGCCCACGGGCAGATGCCCGAGCGCGAGCTGGAGCGGGTGATGCTGGATTTCCAGAAGCAGCGCTTCAACGTGCTGCTGTCGACCACGATCATCGAATCGGGCATCGACATCCCCAACGCCAACACCATCGTCATCAACCGCGCCGACCGCTTCGGCCTGGCCCAGCTGCACCAGCTGCGCGGCCGCGTCGGCCGCTCGCACCACCGCGCCTACGCCTACCTGGTGGTGCCGGACCGGCGCGCGATCACGCCCGATGCCGAGAAGCGGCTGGAGGCGATCGCCTCGATGGATGAACTGGGCGCCGGCTTCACCCTGGCCACGCACGACCTGGAGATCCGCGGCGCCGGCGAACTGCTCGGCGAAGACCAGAGCGGGCAGATGGCCGAGGTCGGCTTCAGCCTGTACACCGAGCTGCTGGAGCGCGCGGTGCGCTCGATCCGCCAGGGCAAGCTGCCGGACCTGGACGCGGGCGAGGAAGCGCGCGGTGCCGAGGTCGAGCTGCACGTGCCCTCGCTGATCCCGGACGACTACCTGCCCGACGTGCACACCCGCCTGACCCTGTACAAGCGCATTTCCAGCGCCCGCGACAGCGATGCGCTGCGCGAGCTGCAGGTGGAGATGATCGACCGCTTCGGCCTGCTGCCGGATCCGGTCAAGTACCTGTTCGCGATCGCCGAGCTGAAGCTGCAGGCCAGCGAGCTGGGCATCCGCAAGCTGGAGCTGGGCGAGAACGGCGGCCGCATCGTGTTCGAGGCCAAGCCGAAGGTGGACCCGATGTCGGTGATCCGGATGATCCAGCAGCAGCCGAAGCTGTACATGATGGATGGCCCGGACAAGCTGCGCATCCGCCACCCGCTGCCCGACGCCGCCGACCGCTTCAATGCGGCACGTGCGCTGCTGACGACGCTGGGGCCGGGCTGATGGAACGGGGCCACGCGCCGGCGGCTCGTCCCTGCCGCGCACGCCGCGTCCTGTCGGGCCGCCGCGCATGAGCTTCGACGCCGCACCGGATTTCGGCGAGGTCGCCTGTTCGCTGGAATCGCTGGCCCTGGCCATCGAGGTCCGCGACCGCTATACGCGCGGCCACTGCGACCGCACCGGACGGATCGCGGTCGCGCTCGGACGCCGCTTCGACCTGGATGCCGACGCGCTGGAGCAGCTGGAACTGGGCGCGTACTTCCACGATGTCGGCAAGATCGGCGTGCCCGATCACGTGCTGCTGCAGCCTGGCCAGATTCCCGACGAGGAGTGGAGCGCGATGCAGGCCCATTCGGAAATCGGCGAGCGCATCTTCCTGGCCAGCCGCCACCGGCATGCGATCGCCGTCGGACGGATCATCCGGCACCACCACGAGGCGATGGACGGCAGCGGCTACCCCGACGGCCTGGTCGGCGAACAGATTCCGCTCGCCGCGCGGATCCTGCGCGTGGCCGACAGCTACGACGCGATGACCACCCGCCGCCCGTACAGCCCGGAGCGCAGCCATCACGACGCCATGCGCATCCTGCACGGCGAACAGCAAGGCAGGATCGATCCCCAGGTCTACGCCGAGTTCGAGATGCTGATGCGCGATTGGGCACTGCGCGAGCGCTGAGCGTTCCTGCGGGGTCCGGGCAGCAGCTCTGGTGAGCCTGCCCGCGCCCCGTTCCGCCGTGCGGTGCGGGACCGACGCTGCGGACGACCCGCGCCCTGGACAACCGTCACTGCCGGCGCCCATCGACGCGTCGCGGCAACGCCCGCGGGGCGGTCGCTCCCGGATCCAGTCACGCTGTCCGCCGCGGGTACCCTCCGAACGACTGCGGACACCGCTGGCGGCGTCGATCCTCGCGGCGCATCGCGTCGGCTCCGCGGTTCCGCTGCGCTGCGTCCCCTGCAACGACACGCAGCGCAGCGGACAGGTCCTTGGCCTGGCCCGATACGGCGCGTACAGCAGCGCGATGCCGCCCGGAGGCACGGGGGGCGCGGATACAGGCATCGGGACGTCGAACGTCGAACGTCGAATGCCGCGCCATCGTGCGGTGTCCTCCAGCCTGTCCACGCAATGGCTTGAAGACAACGCGCGGCTGTCGGCGAGAAAGACGCGAAGTCTTTGAACATCTGTCCATATTTTCACAGGATCTTTAAAAATCGCCCGGAACGCGTCGTTACACGAAAGCGTGGACGCGAACCCGCGCTTCCACGGTGACGAGGACAGCGCAGCGCATGAATGGCCCGGCAAGGACACGCGGCACCGGTGAAGAGCCGCACCTGGAGATCGCCCTCTCCGGTGCGATGACCATCGAACACGCCGCCGATCACAGGCAACGCCTGCTCGTCGCCGATGCGCATCCGGGCCCGGTCGCCCTGGATCTGGGCGACGTGACCACCATCGACATCACCGGCATCCAGCTGCTGCTGGCGATCGCGCGCAGCCTGGAATCGAGGTCCTGCCCGCTGCTGCTGCACGCCGTGCCGCCTGCGGTGGAGAACGCGCTCGCGCTGCTCGGACTGGAACTGGGCGAGCCGCGCATGCCCGCCATGGCGACCATCGGCACGGGCGCCCTGCCATGAACATGGAACAGCTGCTGCAGACCTTTCTCGGCGAAAGCCGCGACCTGCTCGAGGACATGGAACGGCACCTGCTGGACATCCGTGCAGGCCACTGCGGAGACGATGCTGTCAACGCGATTTTCCGCGCCGCCCACACCATCAAGGGCTCGGGCAGCCTGTTCGACCTGACCGAGCTGGTCCAGTTCACCCATGTGGTGGAAAGCGTGCTCGACCTGGTCCGCGACGGCTCGCTGGCGCTGGATCACGATCTGGTCCCGCTGCTTCTGGCGTGCTGCGACCACATCCACCACCTCGTGGAAGCGGCCGCAGGCGCGCCCGCACCGGAGGCGGGCCAGGCCGCGCCGCTGCTGGCGGCACTGGAGGTCCATCTGCAGTCCGCGAATGCGGGCCCGCCGGTGCCGGCCACGCCCGCTTCGGAACGGTCCGCGAGCGGCCTGTGGCGCATTTCCTACCACCCGCACGCGAACGCGCTGCGTTTCGGCAACTCGCCGCTGCGCGTGCTGCGCAGCCTGAACAGCGTCGGCACGCTGGAACAGGTGGAGACGCGATCCAGCGCGCTGCCCGCGCTGGATCTGCTGGAACCGGAAGCCTGCTACCTGGGTTTCGAGATCCTGCTGCGCTCGGACGCCGAGCGCCCCGGCATCGAGGAGGTGTTCGACTTCGTCCGCGACGACTGCGACCTGCACATCGCCCCGGTCGTCGACGACGACGCCGAGGCCTTGCTGCCGCTTTCGGCGCTTGCCGATCCCGCCGATCCGCCGCTCGATGACGGCGCGGCCGCGGACGTCAGCGGACAGCCGGCGACAGGCGGCAACGGCACCTCGCCCATCCGCGGCGCCCGCGCGCAGGAAAACCGGTCGATCCGGGTCGATGCGGACCGGCTCGATCGCATGATCGACCTGATCGGCGAGCTGATCATCGCGGTGGCCGGCAGCAACGCCAACGCGCAGCGATGCGCCGATCCGATCCTGCAGGAATCGACCTCGATGGTCGCCGAGCTGGTCGAACAGCTGCGCGAAAGCGCGCTGCAGCTGCGGATGGTGAAGATCGGCGGCACCTTCAGCCGCTTCCACCGGGTGGTCCACGACGTGGCCCGCGAACTCGGCAAGGACATCGCGCTGGTGGTCAGCGGCGAAGACACCGAGCTGGACAAGTCGGTCGTGGAGAAGATCGCCGACCCGCTCACCCACCTGGTGCGCAACGCGATGGACCATGGCATCGAGCCGGCGGCGGTGCGGCGTGCGAACGGCAAGCCCGAGCGCGGCACGGTGCGCCTGAACGCGTTCCACGATTCCGGCAGCATCGTGATCGAGATCAGCGACGACGGCGGCGGGCTGGATCGCGAGCGGATCCTCGCCAAGGCGGTGGAGCGCGGACTGGTCGATCCCGCGCGCACGCTCAGCGACGGCGAGGTCTTCGCCCTGGTGTTCGAGCCGGGCTTCTCCACCGCGGAGAAGGTCACCAACCTGTCCGGCCGCGGCGTCGGCATGGATGTGGTCCGGCGCAACATCACCGCGCTGCGCGGCAGCGTGGACATCGCCAGCCGGCCCGGCGTCGGCACCACGATCTCGGTGCGGCTGCCGCTGACCCTGGCGATCATCAACGGCTTCCAGGTCGGGGTCGGGAAATCGGTGTTCGTCCTGCCGCTGGACGTGGTCGAGGAATGCATCGAATTCTCGTCCGACTACCTGGCCGAATACACCGACCTGCGTGGCGGCGTCCTGCCCTACCTGCGCCTGCGCAAGGTGTTCGGCATCGACGGGACGCCACCGCCGCGCGAGAGCATCGTCGTCGTCCGCCAGGGCGCGCAGCGATGCGGCATCGTGGTCGACCAGCTGCTTGGCGAATGGCAGACCGTCATCAAGCCGCTTTCCAAGGTTTTCTCGGGCGTCAAGGGCATCAGCGGCTCCAGCATCCTCGGAAGCGGCGATGTGGCCCTGATCCTCGACGTCGCCAGCCTGCTGCGTACCGACGAGCTCGACACGTCGGCAGCCGCCTGACCCCTCTTCCGAAACACGACATCACCAGGTAGACCCCATGATCAAGAATCTCCGCGTCGCATACAGGCTGGGCCTGGGTTTCGGACTGCTCAGCGCCCTGCTGGTCGTCATGGCCGTCGTGTCCACCCTCAACATGAGGAAGATGGACGCGGCGACCGCCGACATCACCGAGGACAGGTTCCCGAAGACCGAGGCGCTCAACGCCATGACCGTGGGCACGCTGGACATCGCCCGGCTCATGCGCGACCTGATGCTGACCGAGCAGGACAGGCACCAGGCCATCATCGCCAGCATCCAGAAGAACCGGGAAGGCAATGCCGAGCGCCTGGCCTACCTGGAGAAGGTGGTCAACACGACCGAGGGCGCGCGCATGGTGAACCAGATCACCTCGCGGCGCGATGTGCTCGCCCCGCTCTACGAAGAGTACTTCCGCTACGTGGAGCGCAACGACGAGGAAAGCCGCGTGCTCGCCCGTGCGCTCCTCAGCAACAGCTTCAAGCCGGCCAACGATGCCTACATCGAAAGCCTCCGCGAGCTTTCCAGGTTCCAGCAGACCCTGATGGCGCGCAGCGTCGAGGGCTCGAAGGACGCGTTCGCGCAGGCCAGCCGGCTCATGGCCATCATCGGCGCCGCGTCGCTGGCCATCGCCATCCTGCTGAGCATCTTCATCACCCGCAGCCTGACCCGCCAGCTCGGCGGCGAACCGGCCTACGCGATGGACATCGCCCAGCGCGTGGCCGACGGCGATCTCAGTGTGTCGATCGTGACGCGCGACGGCGACAGGAGCAGCCTGCTGGCCGCGTTCAAGGCCATGGTCGAGCGGCTGGCGCAGGTCGTGGGCGAAGTGAACAGCAGCGCGGAGTCGCTGGCGGGCGCCTCGGAAGAGGTGAGCGCGACGGCGCAGGCGCTGAGCCAGGCCGCCAGCGAGCAGGCCGCCGGCGTCGAGGAGACCAGCGCCTCGCTGGAGCAGATGACCTCGTCGATCGCGCAGAACACCGAGAACTCGAAGATCACCGACGGCATGGCGTCCAAGGCCTCGCGCGAGGCGTCCGAGGGCGGCGAAGCAGTGCGCTCGACGGTGGTGGCGATGAAGCAGATCGCGCAGAAGATCGGCATCATCGACGACATCGCCTACCAGACCAACCTGCTGGCCCTGAACGCGGCGATCGAAGCGGCGCGTGCCGGCGAGCACGGCAAGGGCTTCGCCGTGGTCGCGGCCGAAGTGCGCAAGCTGGCCGAACGCAGCCAGGTGGCCGCGCAGGAGATCGGCGACGTCGCCAGCTCCAGCGTGGAACTGGCGGAAAACGCCGGCAAGCTGCTCGACGAGATGGTGCCCTCGATCCGCCGCACCTCGGACCTGGTGCAGGAAATCACCGCCGCCTCGGACGAACAGGCGTCGGGTGTCAGCCAGATCAATTCGGCGGTCAGCCAGCTCAACCAGACCACGCAGCAGGCCGCCTCGCACTCGGAAGAGCTGGCCGCCACCGCCGAGGAGATGAGCGCCCAGGCCGAGACGCTGCAGCAGTTGATGGCGTTCTTCAAGCTGGGCCAGTCCGACCAGGGCATGCGCGGCGCGTCCAGGCTCCGCAGCAGCCCCCCGACGGTCGCGCCAGCGCGGAAGCCGTCGCGGCCACTGCGCGCCGCCGCATCCGGCAGGGGCCATGCGCTGTCCGAGAGCGTCGACGAAAGTCAGTTCAGCCAGTTCTGACCGGAGTCCAGACATGAACGAGCGTGCAGCGTCCGCCGTCGAGGCGGCGGACACACCAGAGCAGTTCCTCACGTTTCTGCTCGGCAAGGAGATGTTCGGTGTCGACATCCTGCCGATCATGGAAATCATCGAGTACCGCGTACCGACCGACGTCCCGATGATGCCGCCGGCGCTGCGCGGGGTGATCAACCTGCGCGGCGCCGTCGTCCCGGTGGTCGACCTGGCCCAGCGCTTCGGCCGCGGCCCCAGCGAGATCAGCAAGCGCAGCTGCATCGTGATCCTGGAGGTGAACCAGGGCGAGGAACGCCACGTCCTCGGCCTGCTGGTCGATGCGGTCAGCGAAGTCCTGGAGATCCATGCCTCCGACATCGCCCCGCCCCCCAGCTTCGGTGCCGGCATCCGCCGCGATTTCATGCATGGCATGGGCAAGGTCGGCGAACGCTTCGTCATCCTGCTCGACACCGATGCGGTGCTCGCCGCCGACGAGCTGGCCGCGCTGTCGGGCGCGGCGGCGTGGGACGCTGCCGAGGGCGCGGGCTGAGCCCCCGGCACGGATCTTTCGATGAGCGACGCACTCGGCACACCGATCACCGAACTGGAGTTCAGCAGGTTCCAGCGCTTCATCGCCGAGCGCGCCGGCATCGCGCTGTCGGAAGGCAAGAAGGCCATGCTGTGCGGCCGCCTGGGCAAGCGCCTGCGGGCCAATCGCATGACCAGCTACAGCCAGTACCTGCGCCTGCTGGAGGATGACGGCGACACGCCGGAGATCCAGATCGCGATCGACCTGCTGACCACCAACGAGACCTACTTCTTCCGCGAACCCAAGCACTTCGACCTGCTGGCCCGGCTGGCGCGCGAGTCCCGCGCAGTCGCGCCGTTCCGCTGCTGGAGCGCGGCCTCCTCCAGCGGCGAGGAAGCCTTCAGCATGGCGATGGTGCTGGAGGACGTGCTGGGCGGGAAGCCGTACGAGGTGGTGGGCAGCGACATCAGTTCGCGCGTGCTGGACCAGGCGCGCTCCGGGCTCTATGCCATGCAGCGCCTGGACCACATGCCGCCGGGCTACCTCAAGCGCTTCTGCCGCAAGGGCAATGGCCGCTACGAGGGGTACATGCTGGTCGATCGCAGCCTGCGCGAGCACGTCAGGTTCCTGCAGCTCAACCTCAACGCGCCGCTGCCGGGAACGGCGCTGGGCATGTTCGACATCGTCTTCCTGCGCAATGTCATGATCTACTTCGACGGACCGACCAAGTTCGCCCTGATCAAGCGCCTGCTGTCCCAGCTGAAACCGGGCGGGCACCTGTGCGTGGGGCATTCGGAAAGTCTCAACGAGTTCGATCTGGACCTGGTCCAGATCGCCCCCGCCGTCTACCGGAAACCGTAGCGACCGCGTCGCCCGGACGGCATCCAGCATGGGTAGTGCATGAACAAGATCAAGGCGCTGGTGGTGGACGACTCGGCCGTCGTGCGCCAGGTGCTGGTGGGGATCCTCGATGCCGCGCCGGGCATCGAGGTGATCGCGGCGGCCGCCGATCCGCTGCTGGCGATCGAGAAGATGCGCCAGCAGTGGCCGGACGTGATCGTGCTCGATGTGGAAATGCCGCGGATGGACGGCATCACCTTCCTGCGCCGGATCATGGCCGAGCGGCCGACGCCGGTGGTGATCTGCTCGACCCTGACCGAAAAGGGAGCGCAGGTGACCATCGATGCGCTGGCCGCCGGCGCGGTCGCGGTGGTCACCAAGCCCCGGCTCGGCCTGAAGCAGTTCCTGACCGAATCGGCCGACGAGCTGGTCGCCACCGTGCGCACCGCCGCGCGCGCCAACGTCAGGAAGCCGGTCGCGCGCGCGCCACTGCCCGCGGTGGAGGCCCGCCACTCGGCCGATGTCATCCTGCCGCCGCAGGGCGCCCGCGCCCTGGACCGGACCACCGAGCGCGTCGTGGCGATCGGCACCTCCACCGGCGGCACCCAGGCGCTGGAACAGGTGCTCACCGAACTGCCGCGCGTCTGCGCCGGCATCGTGATCGTCCAGCACATGCCGGAGAAATTCACCGCGGCCTTCGCCGCGCGCCTGGACAAGCTGTGCAGGATCGCGGTGAAGGAAGCGGCGCACGGCGACCGCGTGGTGCCCGGACGCGCCCTGATCGCACCGGGCGGCAGGCACATGCTGCTGCGCCGCAGCGGCGCCCAGTACTTCGTCGAGGTCGTCAGCGGCCCGCCGGTCAACCGCCACTGCCCGTCCGTGGACGTGCTGTTCCGCTCGGTCGCCGGCGCCGCGGGCGGCAATGCGCTGGGCATCATCCTGACCGGCATGGGTGACGACGGCGCCGCCGGCCTGCTGGAAATGCACGAGAACGGCGCACGTACCATCGCCCAGGACGAGCAGAGCAGCGTGGTGTTCGGCATGCCGCGGGAGGCGATCAAGCGCGGCGGCGTCGACCGCGTGCTGCCGCTGGGGGTGATGGCCCGTGAGATCGCCGCCTACCACTGACCGGCCGGGCGGCGCGCGACACCGCTACAGCTGCGACTCGATCGGCAGCCAGCCGATCGTCCACGCCGCCCCGCGCTGCCACAGGCTGGCATCGGGTTCGTGGCGCCAGACCTTCGCCGGATCCTGCGCGTCGTCGTGCCAGCGCAACGCGCCGTCGACCAGCTCCAGCCGGTAGCTGATCCTGGCGGAGGTCTTGGCCGCGTACAGCGCCTCGAGCTCGGCCGCCGCATCCGGGCATTCGAACAGCAACCCCATCTCGGTATTGAGGTTCATCGAGCGCGGGTCGAGGTTGAACGAGCCGATGAAGCCATGCCGGCCATCGAACACGAAGGCCTTGGTGTGCAGGCTGGCGCCGCTGGAGCCGAACAGGCTGCCGTCGGTGCGCCCCTGCGGCTTGAGCTCGTGCAGCACCACCCCGCTCTCCAGCAGCGGCACCCGGTAGCCCGCGTATCCGCCATGCACCGCCAGCACATCGTTGGCCGCCAGCGAGTTGGTGAGGATGCTCACCTCGATACCGCGCCGGCGCATGCCGGCGATCCACTCCACGCCATCGGTGCCCGGCACGAAGTACGGGGAGATCAGCTTCACGTCGCGCTCGACCCGCGAGATCCGCTCGACCAGCAGCGGTGTCATCCAGTCGGGCCCGGGCTCGGCGCCCTCGGCCTTTTCCGGCGGATCGGAGACCAGGTCGGCATCGGCGGTCCAGTGCACCTGGCGCCGGCCTTCGAGCAGGTCGCGCACGCGCGGCGACGCCTCCAGCCGCTGCACGTACGGATGCGCGCGCTCGGATGCCAGGCCCGCATCGATGCTGCCGCGCAGCGTGTCCAGCGCCCCCGCGTCGGCCTGCACCAGGGCCGACAGCGGGATCGCCGAGGCGCTGTTCCAGTACGCGTCGAAGATGACCTCCGCCTGCGCCACCGCCGGGCCGACCACGGCGACGTCGGTATCCATGAAGTTCACGTCGGTGGCGGCGTCGAAGTACTCGTCGCCGATGTTGCGCCCACCGACCACCGCGATGCGCCCGTCCGCGATCCAGGTCTTGTTGTGCATGCGCCGGTTGAGGCTGAAGAAACGCAGCAGCAGCTCCATCCCGCGTGCGACGGTGCCCTCGCGCGCGCGGGTCGGATTGAACAGGCGCACCTCGATCAGCGGGTGCTGGTCCATCGCGGCCAGCACCGAATGGCTGCCGTGCACGTTCATGTCGTCCAGCAGCAGGCGCACGCGCACGCCACGGTCGGCCGCGCGCAGCGCCTCGTTGTGCAGCAGGTTGCCGGTGAAGTCCGCGTGCCAGATGTAGTACTGCAGGTCCAGGCTGCGCCCCGCCGCACGCGCCGTCATCGCGCGCACGGCGAAGGCATCGACGTTGTCGGCCAGGATGACCATGCCGCTTTCCCCTGGCCTGGCCCCGGTCAGCGGCGCCACCGCGCGGTCGATCGGCGTGTCCATCGCCAGCGGCAGCGCCTGCACCTCCGGCCCGCGCGCGCCTTCGGCGAAGCGGCCATAGGCGTACAGCGACAGCAGCGAGGCCGCCACGAACACGACCAGCGCGATGCAGGCCCACTTCAACGCCTTCTTCTTCATCCAGGCCCCCGGTGACGATCGCGTCGATTGTAGGGCTGCGGCTGCGACGGAGGCGTCATGCCGGCCCGGAGCTGCGGCGCTGCGCCCCGGATGACCGCGTTCGACAGCGTCTCCACCGCGCGTTGATCGGATGCCGACAGGGGCGGATGCAGGCTGGGGCTTCATCCAAGCGATGCGGGGCGACCATGCGACAGGACCGAGGCGATCCGGCCACCATTCAACATCAGCGCATGAGCGGGCAGCCGTCCACACCCGACGAGCACGTCGCCGACGACCAGCGCAAGGCGCACACGCCGGACACGCTGCGCAACGACAAGGCCAGATGGAAGGAACACGACATGCCGGAAGACAAGGAAACCGCGCATCCCGAGGATTACGAGCGGCCGCCCGCCGATCGCTGATGCGGATGTTCCAGGCGATCATCCGCGCGCACGCGACAGCGTTCGTCGCGTGCGTGGAGGGGTCGTGCGGTGTCGCCCACGCTGGTCGCGTCCCGCGCCATCGTCGACGTCCGCGGCGCCAGGCCGAAGCCTACCGCACGCGCGGTGCCGCGCTTGCACAGGATCAGCCGGTGGGCGACTCGTCCTCGATCACACCGGCCTCGACCAGCATCCGGTTGAGGCGATCGATGATATAGCCGGCCTGTTCGCCGGCATGCTGGTTGAGCGACTGGGTTTCGACGGCGAACGCCTTCAGGACCTGATCCCTTGGCAATTCGCGCACCAGCGCCTGGAGGCGGCGTTCCACGCGCTCCAGTTCGATGTCGATGTCAGGCGTGTTGGTCATGGGCGCGAGCTTGCGCCGCGCCATGTCACGACGGCGTGCAGCACGCCAGCGCGCAACCGCCGGGGTTCCGGCCCGCCGGGGGCACGCGGCGCCACGGCCTGGCGACCACCTTGCGCGCCGGAACAGCTCTGGCCCACCGCCGGACTGGGGCGATGCAGGCCAGCCGGAAGCGCGGCACACCAGGCTGCGGCGCCCCTCCGCAGCGGCATCTCCCCTCCCGGCCGGTACACCGCACCGCAGGCGATGTGGCAGCGCCCTTCGAAGCTGCGACGCGGGACGCCGGAAACCGTGTGAACGACCGGTCGAGCGCGGCGGCACCCAGCCCCCAGGCGGCGGATCCGCGACGGCAGGCGGGCATCGCCAGGCAACCCCCTTTCAGCCTCCGGACGTGCCATGCTGCCGGCGCCACGACAACGATGAGGGCATGGCGATGGCCAAGGGCCTGGACAAGAAGAAAGAGCAGAAGAAGAAACCCGCCAAGACGATGAAGGAAAAGCGCACCGAGAAGAACGAGAAGAAGGCCACGCGCGGTTTCATGCCGACCTGACCTGCGTTCTTCCGTCGATGCGGCCCGCGCTGGCGGGCATGCGGGCTTCCCGCGCCAACACGAAAACACCCGGCCTGTGCCGGGTGTTTTTGCTTGCGGCACGCGCTGCGCCGGCGGCCTAGCGTCGTGCCCTGCCCGCCCTCACCCAGGGCGCCAGCACGGTCAGCCACCGCGCGCGCCAGGCCAGGGTGAACGCCACGAGCGCGGCGGCACCGGCCAGCGACATCACCCACACCAGCACCGCCATCGAGGCATGGTCGGCCGCCAGGCACAGTGCCAGGGCGGCGGCCAGGCCAAGCGCTCCGAGGACGCGCAGGAGCCGGGCCGTTGCCGGCGAAGCCGCCGCGCCCCACGCCTGCTGCCCATGCGCCGGCATGGCCAGCGCCAGCCAGCCCATGCCGAGCGCGCTGGACAGCAGGGCGGCCAGCAGCAGCCAGGCCGCGGAGATGCCGTCATGCATGCGCGATCTCCCTGTCCTGCGACGCAAGCGGCGCGGCAAGGGCGGCACGACGGCGCAAGGTGAGGGCCGTGACGCTCGCGACCGCGGCACAGGCCAGCAGCGCCAGGTCGACACCGGCCACCGGCCAGTAGCCGGCGCCGAGCGTGCGCAGCAGGTGGTCGCCGGTGGTGATCCAGTTCAGCCCGACCGCCGCCAGCGCCATCGCCGCGACCGCCCAGCACTGCTCGCGCCACGCGGGATTGGACAGGCCGCGCGCGACCGGCGCACTGCGCAGGCCGGCGTGCACCAGCGCGAGCGCCCAGACGCCCCAGAACGCGTAGCGCTCCCAGTCGCCACGCGCCGGCAGGTCGCCCGGCAGCAGCCGGTTGGCGACCAGGATGCCCAGTGCGGCCAGGACCATGCCGGTGACGGTGGTGACCGCCAGCGCATCGACGATGCGCGCGCCCTGGCTGCCCTGCCGGGCATGCTGGCGCTTGCGCTTCTCGACGAAGAACACGAAGCCGGTGGCGATGCACACCGCGCCCAGCAAACCGCCCAGCACGTACAGCCAGCGCAGCAGCCAGTGGCGGAAGTGCTGCAGGTGCAGGCCGGTGAGGAATTCGGCCAGCTTGCCGACCGGCGTGGCCACCGGATCCTCGCGGATCAGCTCGCCGGTGGCGGCCTTGAAGTGGATGCCCTGCCCGACCAGCGCGATGCGGTCGGTGCCGGCGCGGTACACGCTGACATAGCCGTTGGCATCGCCCACGTGCTGCAGCACCAGGAAGCCGACATCGCCGGCCATGCCGCGCGCCTCCCAGCGCCGCTGCGCCTCGACCACCATCGCGTCGACATTGGCCAGCCCGGCCGGTACGCCGGCACGCTTGTGCGGCAGGCCGGCCTCGCGCGCCTCCACTTCGGCGTGCAGGTCGTGCAGGTCGTGCAGCTGGGTGTGGCCGACCGGGAAGAAATAGGCGGCCGAGAAGATCACCAGGCCGGTGAACGCGAAGAAGAAATGGAACGGCAGCGCGACCACGCCGGTGAGATTGTGCAGGTCCAGCACGCTGCGCAGCCCGCCCTTGCCCGGGCGGAAGGTGAAGATCTCGCGGAAGATCTTGCGGTGCATGACCACGCCGCTGACCAGCGCGGCCAGCATCACCAGGGCGGACAGACCGACGATCCAGATCCCCAGGTTCTTCCAGTCCAGGGTCAGGCTGTAGTGCATCGGGTAGAAGAAGCCGCTGCCGACCTTGAGCCGGTCGTCCGGCAACGGCGTGCCGTCGCGTGGATCGATGGTCGCGTCGGCCCAGATGGCCTCGTCCGGATCCTTGGCGTTGGGCACCTGGTAGCCGGCGAACAGGGCCAGCACCGGGTCGCGGTGGGTGGTGTAGGCGCTCCAGCTGACCACCGTGTCGAACTGCTCGGGCATGGCGCCGTTCACCCGCGGGCGCATCGCATCGACCGCCTGCCGGGTCGGCTGCATGCGCTCGAAGGCGGGGCGCAGGATCTGCTCGTACGAGGGCATCGGCTGCGGCTCGAAGCGCGTGGACGGGATCGCCCAGCGGTCGAATTCGCGGTCGAACACCGACAGCGCGCCGAAGAAGAAGGCGGCCATCAGCACGAAGCCGAGCACCAAGCCGAACCACGTGTGCAGCCAGGCCATCGCCTGGCGGAAGCTCTGGGTCATGACGGTTCCTGCGTTGCTGGCCATGGTCAGACGATGCTCGCCTGGACCAGCGAGGCGACCGCGGCCATCAGTGCGCCGCCGCCTGCCAGCAGCAGCCACGCCAGCCACACGCGGCGCGCGGCGAAGGTCCACAGGAACACCACCAGGAACGCCAGCAGGCCCAGCGCGCTGGCCAGGAACTCGGCATCGTGGAAATCCATGCCCGCCTTGAACAGCAGGGCCGCACCGGCGGCGATGAAGCCCCAGGTGAAGGCATAGCCGCCGAACAAGGCGGCGCCCACGCGTGCGAGCAGGCGCGGGGCACGGGATGGAACGGGAATGGCGGCGGTTCTGGACATGGCGATGGCTGTGTCTGTGCGTGCTGGCGGTCGTCCGGTCAGAACCGGGATTCCAGGCTCGGCGACCCGTGGCACACCGCGCCGTGGCAACCGGCCTGGCACAGCGTGTCGAGGCAGGTCTCGTCGGTCGGGTGTCCCACATCGGCGCGGGCGACGGCCGGGGCCGAGGAATGACGGGAAGACATGGCGGTTGAGCCTGGTCGATGGGGCGGAAGCGATGCCAGGAGGCGGACGCTTGCGAATGAGAACAGATCTCATTCTACAGGAGGTATGGGCGCTGCCAAGGCCCGCTGGCGCGCCAACCGGATCGGCAGAAAACAGCCGCTGCCCCGGGATCGCCTGTTCCCCCGTCGCGGCTGCCATGTCACGCCCGGACTGACCCGGGCATCCGGAGTCCCCGGGCCGGCACGCGGTTCCGATGCCTGCCGGGCTCGACGCCGATCCACCGTCCAGCCCGGGGCGCCGTCCGCCCACTCGCGGATCGATCGATCAGGTCCGCCCGGTTCGGCCATCGACCGGGAAGCGAAGGGCTGGCCGTCGCGCAAAAAAAACACCCGGCCTGGGCCGGGTGTCGGTCTCGCTCGCGGGCGGTGGCGGCTTACTTCGCCTTGCCCTGGTTGGCGACCGCTTCGGCGGCCCGCTTCGCCGCTTCCGGATCGCCCAGGTAGCGATGCGAGATCACGTTGAGCGCGTCGTCCAGCTCGAACAGCAGCGGGATGCCGGTCGGGATGTTGAGCTCGAGGATCTCTTCCTTCGAGACGTTGTTGAGGTACTTGTACAGCGCGCGCAGCGAATTGCCGTGCGCGGCCACCAGCACCGTCTTGCCGGCCTTCAGTTCCGGGGCGATCGCGTCGTGCCAGTACGGCAGCACGCGGTCCAGCGTGGTGGCCAGCGATTCGGTCGACGGCAGCGCATTGCGGTCCAGGCCGCCGTAGCGCGGGTCGTTGGCCGGGTGGCCGGCATCGTCCAGCGGCATCGGCGGCGGCGGGATGTCGTAGGAACGACGCCACACCTTGACCTGTTCCTCGCCGTGCTTGGCCGCGGTCTCGGCCTTGTCCAGGCCCTGCAGCGCACCGTAGTGGCGCTCGTTGAGGCGCCAGCTCTTGTGCACCGGCAGCCAGTCCTGGTCCAGTTCGCCCAGCGCCAGGTTCAGGGTGCGGATCGCGCGCTTGAGCGTGGAGGTGAAGGCGACATCGAAGCGCAGGCCTTCCTCGCGCATCTGGCGGCCACCGGCGGCGGCTTCGGCGCGGCCCTGCTCGGTCAGGTCGACGTCGACCCAGCCGGTGAAACGGTTCTCGAGGTTCCACTGGCTCTGGCCGTGGCGCAGCAGGACAAGCTTGCGGGTCACTGGATGGGTCTCCGGTACGTGCGAAAACGGGAGCCCGATTGTAGCGGCAAGCGTCGCGTACCGACGGGCGGTTGCAGGCGTTACCGCCCGTCCCGAACGACAGCGCCCTCGCCGCGCGTTCACCGCAGCCGACCATAATCGGCGCATGCCCGATCCCGCGCGCCCACACGATCCGTTTCCCGGCTGGGATGGCAGCATCGCCGGCGCCCGCGCCCTGCAGGCCGCACTGGCGGCGCAGGTGTCGCTGCACGACGCATTGCCCATGCCGTTGCGCACCGTGGCCGGCTTCGACGTCGGGTTCGAGGACGAGGGCGCCACCACGCGCGCCGCGGTGGTCCTGCTGGATGCGGACAGCCTGCAGCCACTGGAGTCGCACGTGGCGCGGGTGCCGACCTCGATGCCCTACGTGCCCGGCCTGCTCAGCTTCCGCGAACTGCCCGCGCTGCTGCTGGCGCTGGACATGCTGGCGCGGCGGCCGGATCTGGCGATGGTCGACGGCCAGGGCATCGCCCACCCGCGCAGGCTCGGCATCGCGGCGCACTTCGGCGTCGCCACCGGCCTGCCGGCGGTCGGCGTGGCCAAGACGCCGCTGGCAGGCCGGTTCGATCCGGTCGGCGCCGAACCCGGCGACCGCAGCCCCATCGTCCACCGCGGCCAGGTCGTCGGCCACGCGCTGCGCAGCAAGCGCCGCTGCAATCCGCTGATCGTCTCGCCTGGCCACAAGGTGTCGCTCGACACGGCCCTGGCACTGACCGAACGCTTCCTGGCCGGCTACCGCCTGCCCGAACCCACCCGCCTGGCCGACCGGCTGGCCTCGCGCCGCGACAGGAATGCCGAGGCTCCTGCGCAGCTGTTCTAGCGCGTACCCCTCGCCCACGCCCGCACGCAGCGCGTCGCGATGGCCGGACACGCCGCGCGCGGGCGCAGCCATCGGACACCCCATCCCTGCAACGATCCATCGCAGGCATGCCTGCCGGTGGCACGTGCCCGGCGTGCGATCCTCTGCGTCCACGCCCAGGAGCCAGGCCATGACCACCATCATCGAACCGCGCACCCACGATCTTGGCGATGGCTTCGTCGTACGTCGCGCGGTGCCGTCCATTCAGGCGCGCAGCGTCGGCCCGTTCGTGTTCGTCGACCACATGGGCCCGGTGGTGTTCGAGGGTGGGCGCGGCATGGACGTGCGTCCGCATCCGCATATCGGCCTGGCCACCGTGACCTTCCTGTGGGAGGGCGCGATCCATCACCGCGATTCGCTGGGCTCGGACCAGGTGATCCGCCCCGGCGACGTGAACTGGATGACGGCCGGCCGCGGCATCTCGCATTCCGAGCGGACGCCGGTGATCGAACGTGCCAGCGGCAGCACCGCGCACGGCATGCAGACCTGGGTCGCCCTGCCGAAGCAGCACGAGGAAACCGCACCGGCCTTCTTCCACCACACCGCGGCGAGCCTGCCGCAGCAGCAGCGCGACGGCGTGTGGCTGCGGGTGATCGCCGGCCGCGCCTATGGCGAGGAATCGCCGGTGCAGGTGTTCGCCGATACCTTCAACGTCGCCGTGGACCTGCAGCCCGACGCCGAACTGGCGCTCGACAACGGCCATGTCGAGCGCGCGATCTACATCCTGGAAGGCGACGCGCAGCTGGACGGGGTCGACATCCCGGCCCGCCACCTGATCGTGCCCGAGCGCGGCACCCGCCCGGTGCTGCGTGCGAAGACCCCGCTGAAGGCCATGTTCCTGGGCGGCGAACCGCTGGATGGCCATCGCCACCTGTGGTGGAACTTCGTGTCCAGTTCGAAGGAGCGGATCGAGCAGGCCAAGCAGGACTGGCTGGACGGCCGCTTCGGCCGGATCGAAGGCGACGACGAGTTCATTCCCCTGCCCCAGCGCTGAGCGCGGGCACCCGGCTGCGCGGGCAGCGGCCGGACGGGCCTGGACAGCCCGGACCACCGGGGCGCGTCGTGATGTTCAGTGAAACGACGTGAGCCTTGGTGCGATTAACGTTTCCGATACACCTGCCGGCGGGCGCAGGATTATCGTCGCGCCGTCAGGCCCGCAACGGGCCATTCGGGGACGCACGATGAATCTGTCAAAACGTATGGCGGCCGAGTTCCTCGGCACGCTGTGGCTGGTGCTGGGTGGCTGCGGCAGCGCGGTGCTGGCGGCCAATTTCGGGGGTGACGGCAATCCGCTGGGCATCGGCTTCCTCGGCGTGGCGCTGGCCTTCGGCCTGACCGTGCTGACCGCGGCCTACGCGCTGGGCCACATTTCCGGCGGGCACTTCAATCCGGCGGTCAGCCTCGGCCTGTGGGCCGGCGGCCGCTTCCCCGCGCGCGACCTGCTGCCGTACATCGCGGCCCAGGTGCTGGGCGCGATCGCGGGCGGCTTCATCCTGTTCCAGATCGCCAGCGGCGGTGGCGGCTTCGCGATCGACCCGTCGCAACCCGGCGCCTTCGCCAGCAACGGCTACGGCGTGCTGTCGCCCGGCGGCTACACGATCGGCGCGGCGTTCCTGACCGAAGTGGTCCTGACCGCGTTCTTCCTGGTGGTGATCCTGGGCGCGACCCACGGCAAGGCGCCGGCGGGCTTCGCCCCGATCGCGATCGGCCTGGCCCTGACCCTGATCCACCTGATCAGCATTCCGGTGACCAACACCTCGGTCAATCCTGCCCGCTCCACCGGCGTGGCCCTGTTCGCGGGCGGCGCGGCACTGGGCCAGCTGTGGCTGTTCTGGCTGGCGCCGCTGGTCGGCGGCGCGCTGGGCGGCGTGCTGTTCGGCTGGTTGCGGCGCAGCGACGCGTGACCGCCGCGGGGCTGCGCGCCGGCCACCACCGGCGCCAGTCTCATGGCCGTTGCGACGCTCGGTTGCCGGTGACACGATTCCGGTAAGATGCTGCGATGCAACAGCCGCCTGACCGCAAACACGGACACACCATGCTGTATCAGCTGCATGAACTGAACCGCGCGATGATGGCCCCTTGGGTCCATCTGGCCGAAGCCAACGCGCGGATCTTCTCCGATCCGTCGAGCTGGGCGTCGTCATTGCCCGGCGCCGAACGCGTCGCCGCCGGCAACGAACTGGTCCACCGGATCGGCAAGGATTACGAAAAGCCGCCCTGGAACATCCACGAGGTCGAGGTCGAAGGCCGCAAGGTGCCGGTGCTCGAGCAGGAAGTGACGCGCAAGCCGTTCTGCCGCCTGCTGCGCTTCAAGCGCTACAGCGACGATTCGGCGACCATCGCCGCGCTGAAGGACGACCCGGCCGTGCTGGTGGTCGCACCGCTGTCCGGCCACCACGCGACGCTGCTGCGCGATACCCTGCGCACCCTGCTGCGCGACCACAAGGTCTACGTGACCGACTGGGTCGATGCGCGCATGGTGCCGCTCGAGGACGGCAGCTTCGGCTTGGACGACTACGTCGCCTACGTGCAGGACTTCATCCGCAGGATCGGCGCCTCGGAGCTCCACGTGATGAGCGTGTGCCAGCCGACCGTGCCGGTGCTGGCCGCGGTCTCGCTGATGGCCGCCGAGGGCGAACCGACCCCGCGCTCGCTGGTGATGATGGGCGGCCCGATCGACGCGCGGCGCAGCCCGACCGCGGTCAACAACCTGGCCACGCGCAATCCGCTGTCGTGGTTCGAGAACAACGTGATCCACACCGTGCCGCAGCCCTACCCGGGCGAGGGCCGCGCGGTGTATCCGGGCTTCCTGCAGCACGCCGGCTTCATCGCGATGAATCCCAGCCGCCACTTCATGTCGCACTGGGATTTCTATTCGGACCTGGTCAAGGGCGACATGCAGGACGCCGATTCGCACCGCAAGTTCTACGACGAGTACAACGCGGTGCTGGACATGCCGGCCGACTACTACCTCGACACCATTCGCACCGTCTTCCAGGAGTTCCTGCTGCCGCGCGGCAAATGGAAGATCGACGGCAAGACGGTCAAGCCGGCGGCGATCAAGACCACCGCGCTGATGACCATCGAAGGCGAGCTGGACGACATCTCCGGCCTGGGCCAGACGCAGGCCGCGCACGACCTGTGCACCGGCATTCCCAAGGCCAAGCACGAACACCTGACCGTCGAGGGCGCCGGCCACTACGGCATCTTCAGCGGCCGCCGCTGGCGCGACAGCGTGTACCCGCAGGTGCGTGCGTTCTTCGCCCGGCACGACGGCTGAACTCGCCGCTCAACGCAGAAAAGCCCCGCATTGCGGGGCTTTCTGTTTCCGGAGCACGCGTGCGGCGTCGGCGTCAGACCACCGGCTCGCGCACCAGCAGGTGCTTGGCCAGCCAGCCGTGCACGCGACCGAGGCCGCGGGCCAGGTGCAGGCTCGTGAACAGCAGCAGCACCCCGCCCACAAAGATCGCCGGCAGCATCCAGAACGGCGCCGAGGTACCGACGATGCCGTCGTGCACGCTCAGGATCAGCCAGCCATCCACCGAGATCGCCGAGTCCGCCAGGCCGGTCCAGACCAGCAGCGGTGCGGTGATGAACGACAGCGACAGCGACAACGCGGTGAAGAAGACCGTGAAGTAGACGATGCCCAGCGGCAGCATCAGCAGCAGGTACAGCATCGTGCTCCAAGTGCGCAGGTCGGTGAACATCTCGCCGATCCGGCTCAGCCACGGCTTGTCGCGCTGGGTGTACAGCGGCCGGCGCGGCATGCGCACGCCAAGCAGGGTTTCGACCATCCGCCCTTCCACCAGCGACAGCACCCGCACCGACAGCAGGAACACCAGCAGCAGCGGCACGCCGATGATCAGGATCAGCAGGCTTGCCGACAGCGCCGCGCCGGTCACCACCCAGGTGAAGTAGAAGATGCCGGTGGCCAGCGACAGCAGCATGTAGAACAGCGAGCCGTAGGTGTAGGGGTCGGCCACCACGCCGAAGAAGCGACCGGCCAGCGAGCGCTGCTTCGGCGGCTGCGGCGGGCGCAGCGCACGGCTTACGGTGACCTCGGTCTCGCGATAGATCTCGGCGACCTCTTCCGGGGCGCCGTAGCTGCCGGCGACCGAGGCGATCACCTCGGCCTCGCTCCTGCCGGCCTGTTCGGCCAGTTCCGAGCGCAGGTACTCCTCGGCGTCGTACAGGGCGTCGCGCACCATCGCCGGGTCGGCATCGGACAGGGCCGTGCGCAGCTGGTCCAGATAGTCGGGGATGGTGGTCGGCAGCGGCCGGCCGGCGTGTTCGATGTTCATGCGGGTACCCCCTCCAGGACGGAATCGACGGAATCGCGGGTGGCGCGCCAGGCGGCCATCCAGTGACGCAGGGTCTGTCGCCCCACGTCGGTGATGCGGTAGTAGCGGCGCGGCGGCCCGGCGACGGACGGCTCGATGTGGCTGTCGAGCAGGCCGGCCCCTTCCAGGTTGCGCAGCACCGGGTAGAGCGCGCTCTGCTTGCCGCTGAGCACGCCGTCGCCGACCTGCTCCAGGCGCTTGGCGATCAGGTACCCGTACAGCGGCTCGGTCGCCTGGGCCAGCACCGCCAGCAGGGCCAGCGACACGGTTCCGGCGCTGAGCTCCTTCTGGAACTTTCTGAGCTGGATGTCCGATGTCTCCGAAGCGTCCATGTCCACCTCCGCTAGGCTGGAGATCAGACTAGTGCGAAGTTGGGTATAGCGAATGTGCCGGTAGTCATGAGATCGACTGCCATGGGGCGTACTGCCCCATTGGCGGATGCCCGGCGCGCGGCGAGAATCGCAGGCTCGCCTCCGAGGACTGTCCATGCGCCCGACCGCCCCGCCCTTCGTGATCGCCCTCGCCGCCGCCCTCGCCTGCGGGCTGTCCGCCACGGCCGGCGCGGCCGACGCGCCCTACCGCAGCCCGCAGCAGATCCTCGACGCCTCGCCGGCGGCCGCCTGGCGCACGCTGGATCCGGCCAGCACGCTGTACCTGGAACTGGAGGCCGGCCGGGTGGTGATCGAACTGGCGCCCGGCTTCGCGCCCGAGCATGTCGCCAACATCCGCACGCTCGCGCGCGAGGGGTTCTGGGACGGCACCAGCATCTACCGTTCGCAGGACAATTTCGTGGTCCAGTTCGGCGATGCCGATGCGGACGATGCGGCCAGGGCGAAGGATCTCGGCGCGGCGAAACGCAAGTTGCCGGCCGAATTCGAGCGCAACGCCGCCGGTCTGGCGTTCGATCGCCTGCCCGATGTCGACGGCTGGGCGCCCGAGGTCGGTTTCGCCGATGGTTTCCCCGCCGGCCGCGACCCGGCCGCCGGCAAGGCCTGGCTGGCGCACTGTTACGGCACGCTCGGCGCCGGCCGCAACGAGGCCGCCGACAGCAGCATCGGCGCCGAGCTGTACGTGGTCACCGGCCAGTCGCCGCGCCAGCTGGACCGCAACATCACCACCGTCGGCCGCGTGATCCAGGGCATGGAGCTGCTGAGCACCATCCGTCGCGGACCCGAGCCGATGGGCTTCTACGAGGATGCCGCCCTGCGCACGCCGATCCGCGCGATCCGCCTGGCGAGCGAGGTACCGGCGGCCGAACGTACCGCGCTGGAACTGCTGCGCACCGACACCGCGACCTTCGCCGAGATCGTCGAAGCACGCCGCAACCGCCGCGACAGCTTCTACAAGCGCCCGGCCGGCCACATCGACCTGTGCAACGTGCCGTTGCCCGTGCGCGCGAAGAAGAGCTGAAAACAGGATCGAAGCGCCCACCGCGTGCCGAACGGAAAATGAAACCGCTGACGCAGCGTTCCGCGTCGGCACTCCCCTCGACTGCTGGTTTCACGTCATCGCCTGGAAGTACCCGTAATGGTGGATTGGTTCCCGATCGTCTTCATCGTGTTCAAGGTGCTCGTACTGGGCATCGGCATGTTCTTCGCCATCAAGTGGCATTACGACCAGGGCAAAAAGAAGAAGAAGGAAGAGAAGGAGTAACGACGCCGGCACGCGCGGCCGTCCGTCGCGGCACCCTTCGATGATCGACAGCCGCGACCGGCGGGTCGCGGTTGCCGGGTACAGGCTCCGGCGCCTCGAGTCATCGAAGCCGCGGCGATGTCAGGCCGAAGCACGGGACATCCACTCCCGCAAGACACGGGCACCCCCGGGGGGCGCCCGCCTGGCGACTACGGCGCGGCCGTGGCGGGATAGGCGTTGTTTCCGCGCTTCAACGAAAAGCCGCTCGCCTTTTCGCCGCCTGCCTGCTGGAACTCGACCGTCATGTCCCGTGCTGTCAGGAAGAACCGGGTCTTCGACTCGGCGAACAGCTGCATCGGCCGGTTGCCGAACAGGTCGCTCTGCAGATACAGGCGGTCGCCTTCGGCGATGACCTGCGCAGGCTTGCCCGCAAGGATGTAGTGGCCCGCAAGCATCGCATTGGCCGTGGGATCGGATTCCAGCGCGACCTTCTCGGTGGTCTGGAACTCCGGCCAGCCGTACTCGGCCGCTACGCTGACAAGAATTTCGTCGATCAGCGCCGCGCCGCTGTCGCTGTTCGTCATCACCACCACGCCCTGCCCGGTGTGGGTGTAGCCATACAGCTGCGAGCGGAATCCTTCCGTGCCTCCCGAGTGCGCAAAGCTGGTGCCGCCGCCCATCTCTTCGACGTACCACCCCAGGCCGTACTCACCCAACCCTCGGCTCAGCATCATGGCGGCCATGGCACTGGACAGCACCTTGCCGGGCTTGCCGGACTGCATCTGCTGAATGTCGACGACCACCCTGGCGAGGTCGGTCGGCGTGGTCCAGAGCGCGGCCGCAGCCGATTCCGGATAGACGTGCCAGCCGCCGGCGACGGGCCTGCCATCGCTGCGATGCGCGATAGCGGCCCGTGCCTCCCACGCCGGGGGCAGCGTCAGGTCGAACGTGCTGTCCTTCATGTCCAGCGGGCCGAGAACCAGAGCCTGCATCGACTCGGGGAACGGCTTCCCGGCCGCTTCCGTCATCATCAGCTGGACAACGCTGTAGCCACCGCCGGAATACCTCCATTCGGTGCCGGGCGTGGCCTCCACGCGGACGGGTTCGGAGTCGGCTGGCGCCATGCCGTCCAGTACCTGCAGCAGGGATGGCACCGGCTCGCCCCGTGCGTAGCCGTGGAACCCATGAACGTTCATGCCGGCACTGTGGTTGAGCAGACCACGCAGCGTGACCGGGCTCTGCCGGGTGAAGCGGTTATCCGGAATCTTCCAGCTGCTGAGCTGCCCGTTCGCCGGCACGTCCAGCGACAGCCTGCCCTGCTCGACCAGGTGCAGCGCGCCCAGCGCGCTGATCGACTTGCTCACCGAACCAGCCTGGAACAGGCTCGCGGGCGTGGCAGGCCTCTGGCTGGCGGTATCAAGCATGCCGTAGGCGCGAGCCCACTCGATGCGCCCATCGTTGATGAGCGCGATGCTGACCGCGGGAACATCATGGAAGGCCATACGCGTGGCCAGCGACATCTTCTGATCGGGTCCGCCCTTGACGACCACACGGGTGGAAAGACCCTGCTCCACCCTGGAAATCCGCGACTGGATCTCAGCGGACAGCTCCTGAGCAGAGGCCGTGGCCGCTGCCGCCAGCATCAGCACGGTAGATGCAACGACGCGGCGAACGGGGAGCAGACCGGGAGACCAGTGTCCATGTGCTGTTTGGTTGACGCGGGGCATCACTGAGCCTTCTGCAGGGATGGGGACATGGGGACCGGAACAACGCGTTCGCCCGATTTCTTCCCGAACGACCGAATGCGGAGTGTACGGAAAGCAAGGCCGCTTCCGCCCGGAAACTGTCGGAGCCGGCCAATGCAGCGCAACTGGCTGGCGGACGGTCCTGGAACGCCCATGGATCACACGCGCCTCTTTCCCGAACACGCGCCACGTCGATGTCTCGAGGACCGGATTGGCGGCCGCAGGCCCGGAAAAAACGGCATGCCCTGCAGCCCGCAGTCATCCAGCGGACCATGCAGGCCGGCTACAGGATCGGAGTACCGTCTTCGATCCGGCACTCCGATCCTGCGATCGATGCCGGTCGCGGGGGACCCCAGAAAGGCGATCAGATCGGCGACTTCCTGCCGCCTGGCGGGTCGACCGACCGGAATTCCTCCCAGCCAGTCCGTGACGATCCTCCTGCCGCCTTCGTAGTCCGTTCCGGCCTCGCGGCAGCCATCCGCTCCGCGAACTCCACAGAAGCCTCAGTCTCGATCCAGCCCGGTGCCACGCTCAGTACCCGGACGCCCTTCGATGTCACCCCTCTCGCAAGCGCCTTGCTGCAAGGTCGTGAGCGCGCCCTTCGCTGGCAACGATGGGCCGCAGATCATCCACCAGCCGCTTCCTGCTGCTCCGGTGGTACTCCGCTGGCGAGAAGGGCATCGCCGAGTCAGCGTAATCGTCGATCAGCCTCAGCAGCATGTCGCTGGAACACTCGCCCGGGGAGGCGTTGCTTCCATTTGCAGTGACCTCCACCAGTTTCTCCTGCAGCATCTCCTTGCGCACGATGCCGGCCCCGGTGGATGGGTCTGAAACGCACAGCCCGAACGTGCCGTTGAAGAAAAACGGCAGATATCCCTGGATCCTTGTTTCGACGGCGTCCTTCGTGCCGCAGTGGCTCTGCAAGGCGCTCCTCAGTTCTTCCTCCAGTTCCGCCAGCACGGCCGCACGCTCCGCCCCGGGCGCAGCCTTGTCGGCCACGATCGCCCAGCGCACGCATTCCGGCCTGAAATACTCTCCGCTCAACGCTTCGGTGATCGGGATAGCGCCGAACACGGCAGAGCGGATGGACACCCCGTCGCAGGTGTAGGTGGGGCAAGGAATGGCGTGGATGCCGATCAGCTCATCGAGGCGATCAACCGAGATGCCCGCCCGCACTGCGAACATGGCCTTGTCGACAAAGTGCGTCTGCAGGTAGGTCGCGAGCAGCATTCGTTCCTCCACTGGTGCTCCCATGCCATCCGGCGCCCTGCTGGTACGACAGTATTGTCGTTCAAGAACGCGCAATGAGCGATGCACGTCGCGCAGCGGCCTGCGTCCAAGTGGCGCTGGCGGTGGTGTCCCGTTCGCCCGCGGCGGTCCTGGGCGATCTTGGCCGCGGGCACCCGACCACCCGGCGTTCGGTACGCACGGACGCGCGCGCGGCCGGAAGCAGACGTCACCCTCAATCAGGCGCGCAGCACATCCCTCACCTGCTGGCGGCGCGCCCACGTGTTCGATCACCGCCTTGCGTGGTCGCGCGGCTCTGCGCGAATTCCGGGAAGGTGTCTTCCAGCGCGTCGCTGTCCGGCAGGACGTAGAACACGCCGCCGCGCTCGAACGTCGCATGGACGATCCGTTCGTAGAATGCGGGCGAGACGTTGATGCAGCCGTGGGTGACGCGGTTGTCGTCCGGCGACGGCGACGCGAGCCGTTCGGCACGCTTCTCGGCCGGGGTACCGGGCGGCATCGGATGGATCGAGACGGCGGACTCGTAGTCCACCCACAACACGCGCCCGGCGTCGATGGAAGGGCCATAACCGCCGATGAAGCGGCCTGCCGGCGTCGTGCGATCCCGCCCGGGAATCTCGCGGAGCGCAAGGCCGGCCACGCCGGGCGCGGTGTGGTCGCCGATCGCCGAGCCGAACAACGCGGGCGCCGCGCCACGCAGCCGGCCATCGCCGCCGAACACCAGGATCTGCGCAGCGGCCTTGTCCATGATCGCGAACGGATAGCCCTGTGCGTCCTCGCTGGCGACAACCCAGCCCGCCAGTTCGATGACCATGTCGGACACGTCCTGACCCTGCGGAAGCTCATCGACGGCGGCGACCGGCTGCGTGGTCCGGTCCCTGGCGCTGGCGACGTCGATACCCGCAACCGCCAGTGCGATGGCCAGCGCGCCACACAGGGTGCCGATTGCGGAACATGTGTACGTACGGATGATCGGTTCCTCGAAAAAACGACGGCGTGTTGCCGGCAACCAATGACCTGGAATGGTCACTGGTTGCCGGGTCACATCAACCGCGCGGCGTCCGGCGCGGCGCCTGTTCAAGCTGCTGGACGCGGCCTTCGATCTGGTCCAGGCGCTGGTTGGCCTGGCGCGCGGACTGGTTGGCGGATTCGGCGCTCTGGGCCGCACCCTGCACCCGCGTATCGAGCGTATCGAGGCGCGAGTTGATCGTTGCGAATTCTTCCTTGTAGGTGTTGCATGCGCTCAGGCTTGCGGTCACGACAACCGCCACGCCAAGCATGCGTGCCGCCTTCAGATGTTGTTTGGTCAGGAGCATGTGGGCTCTTCCTTCGGCTGGGGAGACTGGAATATAGCGGCCTTTTCAGCTGCGTCATCCACGCACTTTCAGCTGAAGTTGGAAGAGGTGGAGATGGCGTGAAGATGCGGGAATCGACGTGCCATGGCTGCTCTGCACGGCAGCCGAACGCCGCGTTGCAGGACCAGCGATCGACCATCACGCGGACATCGTCTCCAGCGGGCGGCACCGCCACGTGGAACGCAGGCCCTGGCTGGGGGTGTCGTCCAGGACCGGATCAGCAGCGCAGGTGCATGGCGCTGCGGGCAAGACAAATGCAGCGGAGCGCCGGGACCAGCCAGACACTTCGCGACCAGACGCGAAGCCTGCCCTCATCCGCCTCGCTTGACACTGCCTCGGCATTTTTATATTTAGCAATTACGTTAATTATCTAAGTGCTGCAGCCATGGCCGTAGACCGCATCTTCGACGCCCTCGCCTCGCGGCCCCGCCGCGAGATCCTGGCCTACCTGTCGGCGCAGGAGCTGACCGCCGGCGAGATCGCCGCGCGGTTCGAGATGAGCGCACCGGCGATCTCGCGCCATCTGTCCGTGCTCGAAGCGGCCGGCCTGGTCGCCAGCGACAAGCGCGGCCAGTACGTGTTCTACCGGCTGGTGCCGGACAACCTGGTCAACACCCTGACCGGCTTCGCGTTCGAGGTCTGCCCGACCGCCGGGCCGCTCAAGCGCGAAGCCAGGGCCCGTGCCCGGCAGACCGGCGCACGCGCGCCGTCGCCCCCGAAGACCCGCTGATCGCAGGAGTTGCGCCATGCCCCGCCATGCCGACGTCGTTGCAGGATTTCCCAGCGCCCGCATCCGCTCGTATTCGGGCGGCCTGCCGGTCGAGGTGGTGCTGATCGCGCAGCTCGGCCATGGCGCCGGCGATCGCATGCATCGCGATGCCGGCGCACGCCAGGCCAGCCATGGCGGCTTCGTCGACGAACTCGACGAGCCGTCGGTCCGGATCGCCGCGCCGGATTTCGACGCCGGCGAGCGCAGCGCGCTGTTCACCTTCGGCGTCGGCCCCGCCGGCCATCCGTTCCATCGCCATGCCGGCCACCGCGTGTTCACCGCGGTCAGCGGCAGCGGCGGCGCGCGGCTGCGGTTCTCCACCGCGTCCGACGCACAGCTGGCGCGCGACCCGGCCCATTTCGCCGCGGCGCTGCATCACGTCGAGATCCCGCCGGACTGCATGTTCAGCGTGCGCTTCGGTGGCGGTACCTGGCACCAGTTCGCACCGCTGCAGGCCGGCACGCCGCATCCGGTGCTGTTCGCGCTGTCCTGCCACACCGACGAACTCGGCGGGCTCGCATCCGGCGCGCTGCAGCGGCAGGTGCTCGACGGCGAGGCCAGCATCGCCAGCCTGACCGAGACGCTGCCGGATGCCGTGCAGGACTGGATCGCACGGCATCCGCTGGAGCGGTGTGCGGTGCCGACCGTGCGGCTGGCGCTGCATGCGCCGCCAGGCAGCTGGCGGCAGCGGCTGTGCGCGGCGGTGCGTGGCCCGGCCGGGCGCCTGCGGGCGCGCTTCGCGCCGGGCGACGGCTTCGTCGAGGGCCGCACGCAGCGCGTCCGTGCATTGCCCGCTCCCCCACCGGAGTCGCTGCTGCTGGCACAACTGCCGGGCTTCCATCACCAGGACACGTTCGCCCTGCGCCTGCACGGCGACATCGCCGACGGCCTGCACGCACAGGCGCTGCTGGCCGAGGTGCTGGACGGCTTCCTGCAGCATCGTCCCGAGGGCGTCACCCGCCTGATGCAGCTGCGCAACCTGCTGGTGCGGCCGCTGCGGCTGAGGACCTCGCCGCTGGGGTGTCCGGTGTCCTCGCTGCTGTCGCCGGACCGCGACCGGTTGTTCGCCGGACGCCATCCGGTGCTGGACCAGCGGATCGATGCCGACGGACGTGGCGCGCAGGTGCTGCTGGGCGCGGACGACCGCCACCTGGTGTTCCGCACCTGCGTCGGCGTGCGGATCAGCCGCGATGGCGTCGAGGTCACGCTCGGCACGCGCGTGCGCTGCCGCAACGCGTTCGGCCGGTTCTACATGGCCGCGATCAGCGGCGTGCACCGGCGCTATGTCGCGCCGGCGATGCTGCGCCTGGCGGTGGAGGGGGTCGCGCACCGCCATGCGCCGTTGTCGATGACGCAGGGCCTGTTCGCCTGAGCCGGCTGCGGCAAACCTGCCGCAGCCTCAGCGGGCGCGCTGGCTGAAGGCCACGCTGCCCAGGATCAGCGCCGCAGCCAGGGCCATCGTCCAGGTCAGCGCTTCGTCCAGGATCGCCCAGGCCAGCAACGCGCCGAACACCGGCACCAGATAGGTCACGGTCGAGGCGCGTGCCGGGCCTATGCGCTGGATCAGCCGGTAGTACATCAGGAAGGCCAGGCCTGTGCAGAGCACGCCCAGCGTGGCCGCGCAGGCCCAGGCCTGCACCGGCACCGGCGCGGCCGGCCAGTGGAACCAGGCCAGCGGCGCCAGCAGCAGCGCGCTGCTGCCCAGGGTGGCGGCGGCCGAGGCCGCGGGCGGCAGGTCGCCCATGTGCCGCTTCACCAGGTTGTAGCCGATCCCGTACAGCAGCGAAGCGGTGGCGCCGGCCAGCGCTGCGGGGCCGACGCTGAGGCCGCCGGCCTTGCCTGCCGCCAGCACCAGCACGCCGATGAAGCCGACCAGCAGCGCCAGCGCACGCCGGCTGCCGATCTTCTCGCCGAAGAACAGGAACGCGATCAGCGCGGTGAACAGCACCGTCATCGCGTTGCAGATCGCCCCGATCGCCGCCGGCGCGCGTGCTGCCGCCCAGGCGAACAGCAGGAACGGCAGCGCGGAATTGAGCACGCCGATGGCGACGAGCATCGGCCAGCGCCGCAGCGGGAAATGCCGGCGCGCCAGCCACAGGAACGGCAGCAGCACTGCCGCACCCAGCGCCAGCCGCATCTCGACCAGGGCCACCGGGCCGAACGCCGGCGCGGCCACGCGCATGAACAGGAACGAGCAGCCCCACACCACGCCAAGGAACAGCAGTTCCAGCGGTGTGCGCAGATCGCGGCTGGCGCCGCCGCCGAACGCGATGACATCCGCCTGCGGTGCGCTCATGCCATCGCTCCCGCATGCGCGCGCGTCGGGCTGGCGAACGGATCGGCGTGGTTCGTGGGGGCGTGCATCGCGGGCATCCTGGTGGCGGGATGCGAGCATCCGCCTGCAGCGCATGCACGACAAGCGCGTAGAATCGCGGCAAGCCACAAATCTGGTTCATGCCTCGCGATGAAGCTGCGCCCCGCCCTCCTGCCTGCGCTCGGCGTGTTCGTGGCGGCCGCCCGGCACCAGAACTTCGCGCATGCCGCCGACGAGCTGCACCTGACCGCCAGCGCGGTCAGCCACCACATCCGCAAGCTCGAGGCGCTGCTCGGCACCACGCTGTTCCAGCGCCACGCCCGTGGGGTCAAGCTCACCGCCGAAGGCCGCCAGCTGGCCGATGCGGCCGGTGCGGCGCTGGACGACATCGCCGCGGTCGCCGGCAACCTGCATCCGGACCCGGACGCCGCACCGCTGCGGATCACCACCCTGCGCTCGCTGTCGTACTGCTGGCTGCTGCCGCGGCTGCCGCGCTTCTGCGACGCGCATCCGCACATCCGCCTGGAGATCCAGACCGACAGCGCGTTCTCGCGCTTCGAGGAAGGCGGCCCCGATCTCGGCGTGCGCTACGGCGAGGGGCACTGGCCCGGCCTGCACGCGCATCACCTGATGGACGAAGCGCTGTTCCCGGTGGCCTCGCCGGCGCTGCCGGCGCTCGAACAGGTGCGTACCGCGCAGGACATCGCCGCCCTGCCCCTGCTCACCGACCTGTCGCCGCAGAGCTGGCGCGACTGGTTCCGCGCCGCCGGCGCCCGCGGCATCGACCTGCCGCCGATGCACACCTTCAACGACAGCACCGACGTGATGCGCGCGGCGGTGTACGGGATCGGCGCCGCACTGGCGCGCAGGCACATCGCCGAACCCTACCTGCAGCGCTACGAACTGGTGCGCCTGCCCGGGCCGGCGCTGAAGGCGCGCTACGCCTATTACATCGTCTACCCGACGCATCGCGCACCGAGCCCGGCCGCGGCGCTGTTCATCGACTGGCTCAAGCGCGAGGCGCTCGACGAGCGCACGCCGATGCCGGCGCTGCCGGCCGAGCTGGTCGGCATGCCGGCAGCGGCGGATCCGCCCGCAACGCGCCGGCGACGCCCGCGCGGCGACTGACGCGCGCACGGGCGGACGCGTCGCGGCAGTGCGCCGATGAGTGGCCAGGCTGCGCAGCGGGACCAGGCGCGCCCCGCATGCGGACGCCGGCGTACGAACAGCGCGACGCAGGCGCCTGCCTGCATTGGCCAGCAAGGCGTTCCCGGTGTGGCGTCATCTGGCGACATCGTCGCGGTCCCCGCCCGGGCCACCGCATCCATGCGCGATCCATCGCCTGCGCCGCAGCCGTGCGATCGCGCCGATGCGACAGGGACCGCGCAGGAACGCGCGGCCACGGCAACGCCCGATGCCGCAGGCGCTGCACCGGGCGTTTCCGTCGGAGAGAAGGGGGCGACGCGGCTGCGTCGCCAAGTGATGTGGCCGCGGCGGGAGCGGGCCCCGTCCGCTCTCCGCCGCGACCACGTCAACGCGAAGTCATTTCCTGAACACCAGCACCGGGATGTTCGAGTGGGTCAGCACCTTGAGGGTCTCGCTGCCCAGCACCAGCGCGCTCAATCCACGCCGGCCGTGCGAGGCCATCGCGATCAGGTCGGCGCCGCGCTCGCGCGCGGTTTCGATGATCGCCTCGTACGGCAGTTCGTGTTCGACCATCGCCGTATCGCACGGCACTCCCATCGCACGGGCGACCACCTCGGCCGCCGCGACGCACCGCGCACCCTGCTCGCGGATCTGGCGTTCGTACTGGCTGCGCGTATCGGCAATCAGTTCGGGCGTCATCGCGAAGGCGTGGAACGGGTTGAGCACGGTCAGCACCGTCGTGGTGGCCTGCATGCTCCTGGCCAGGGTCAGCGCCTGCTCCACCGCATGCGCCGACAACGACGAACCGTCGGTCGGAATCAGGATGTGGTGGTACATGGGGCGGACCCTCGTGTCCGGGAGTGGGCGTATCGTGCCCGTCCCGTGCGCGGCCGTCCTTGATCCGGATCAATCGGCGGCGCATCGCGGCCCGCCATGCGCGAAGCGTGCGCTGCGTCGCAGCCGCAGGCCCGCCCGCGGCCTACTCGCCTTAGCCTGCGTGGCGGGCGCGGCTCAGGCCCCGATCGCGAGCGCCGGTCCGGCGTGCTGCGCCAGCATCTGCGGCTGCGCCTCGGCCAGCGCACGACCGACCAGGACGATGCCCGGACTGCCGGTCGCGGTGCCGTCCGCTTCGGCCACCAGCCGGTCCAGCCGCGTCAGCAGGCGCTGCTCGCCGGCCTGGCTGGCGGCCTGCACGATCGCGGCCGGAGTGTCGCCGGGCAAGGCGCGCAGCAGCCCCTCGGTCAGCGATGCCAGCCGGCCCATGCCCATGTAGATCGCCAGGGTGGTACCGCCACGCGCCAGCGCGGCCCAGTCCGGCTCGCCGTGGTCGGCGGTGTGCGCGGTGATGAAGGTGACGCCATGGCAGTGCTCGCGGTGGGTCAGCGACACGCCGAGCGCGGCCGCGGCGGCGAAGGCCGCGCTGATCCCGTTGACGATGCGCACCGGCACGCCGGCGGCGCGCAGGAAGGCGATCTCCTCGCCGGCACGCCCGAACATCAGCGCATCGCCGCCCTTCACCCGCACCACGCGCAGGCCCTGCAGCGCGTAGCGCCGCATCAGCCGGCAGATGAAGGCCTGCGGGGTCGAGCGGCAGCCGCCGCGCTTGCCGACCCGGATCACCCGCGCCTGCGGCGCCAGGTCGACGATGTCCGGATCGACCAGTTCATCCAGCAGCAGCACCTCGGCCGCCTGCAGCGCGCGCACCGCCTTCAGCGTCAGCAGGTCGAGGTCGCCAGGGCCGGCGGACAGCAGCACGACCTCGGACGGGATGCGGCGTCGATCGGAAGCGGAGGAAGTCTGCATGGCCGTCGTCTCGGGCAGGTGGGCGGGATCGAGGTGGAGATGGCCGCACGGCGGCGGCGCGCTGTGGTCGCGGCTCATGCGCTGGTGGCCTCGCGCGCCATGCGCGCCAGCTGCGGCAGGCAGGAGCCGCAGACCGTGCCGCAGCCCAGGCGCGCCTTCAGCGCAGGCAGATCGGCGCCCGCGTCGAGCACGGAGCGGATCGCCGACGCGGTGACCTGGCGGCAGCTGCAGACGACCGGGTCGCGGGTCACGGCCGGCAGCGACGAGAACGCGGCCAGGCGCGGCCCCTGCCACGGCGCGCCGGCAAGCGCGGTCTGCAGCAGTGCCTGGCCGCCCGCTTCGGCGCCGGTCCACAGCAGGCCGTCGATGAAGCCGCCGCCCTGCCCGGCCCGCCAGGCCACGCGCTTGAGCAGGCCGCGGCGGGCATCGCGGTACTCCAGCGTGTCCGGGCCGGTGTGCAGCTGCAGGGCCTCATCCAGCGCGGCCAGCCACCCGGCCGGCATGGCCGTGTCCGAGGCCGCGCGCAGCACCACCCAGGCGTCGTGGCTGCCGGGGTCCGTGCCGGCATGCAGCGACACCCCGGCGTAGCCGCAGTCTTTCAGCAGGGGCTGCAGGGCGGCCTGCAGCGCCAGCGCATCGCCGCGCCGCGCGGCCAGCAGATGCCAGCCGAAGACGGCCTTTTCCACCCGCACCGCGGCGTGCTTGAGTTCGGGCTGGCGCGAGCGCGCATCGACCGCCGGCTGGCTGATCTCGTTGATGCCGCCGCTGGACAGGTACTGCGCGCTCCAGTGCATGGCCGCGAACACCGTGCCGGAAGCGAGTTCGTCCGACGCCTCCAGCGGCAGCACCAGCGCGCCGCGCTTGCTGGCCACGCGCACCAGATCGCCCGCACGCAGGCCGCGCCGCGTCGCATCTTCCGGATGCATCTGCAACGCCGGTTCCGGACTGTGCGCGAACAGCGCCGGCACCCGGCCGCTGCGCGACATCCCGTGCCACTGGTCGCGCAGGCGCCCGGTCAGCAGGCGCAGCGGGAAGCGCGCCGAGGTCGCCTCGGCCACCGGCGTGTATGGGGTGACGTGGAAGCGTGCGCGGCCATCGCCGGTGGCGAACATCCCGTCGCCGTAGCGGCGCGCCTGGCCCTGCGCGCTGCCGGCCGGGAACGGCCACTGCTGCGGCCCCGCCTCTTCCAGCCGCGCGTAGTCCAGGCCGCCGATATCCAGGTCGCGGCCGACGGTCAGCGCGCGGTGCTCGTCGAAGATCGCTTCCGGCGTCTGCGCCTGGAACAACGGCGCCGCGCCGGGCGCGGCCAGGCGTGCCTCGATCCTGCGCGCGACCTCGCGTGCGATCCACCAGTCCGCGCGCGCTTCGCCGGGCGCCGGCACCGCGGCACGCACGCGCGAGATGCGGCGCTCGGAGTTGGTCACCGTGCCCTCCTTCTCGCCCCAGCTGCTGGCCGGCAGCAGCGCATCGGCGAACGGCACGGTATCGGTGCCGGCGAAGGCGTCCTGCACGACCACGTACTCGGCGCGCTGCAGCGCTTCGCGCACGCGGGCGATGTCGGGCATCGAGTGCACGGGGTTGGTGCAGGCGATCCAGACCGCCTTGACCTTGCCGCTGCGCAGGCCTTCGAACAGCTCCACCGCCGCCAGCCCCGGGCGCGGCGACAGGCTGCCCGGCGCCAGCTGCCACAGCGCCTCCACGTCGGCGCGGTGCGCGTCGTCGCCGATCTCGCGATGCGCGGCCAGCATCGTGGCCATGCCGCCGACCTCGCGCCCGCCCATCGCGTTGGGCTGGCCGGTCAGCGAGAACGGGCCGGCGCCGGGCCGGCCGATCTGGCGCGTGGCCAGGTGCAGGTGGATCAGGGCGAGGTTCTTGTCGGTGCCGTGCGCGGACTGGTTCAGGCCCATGCAGTACAGCGACAGTGCGGCCGGGCTGCGCCCGAACCATTCGGCCGCGGCGACCAGATCGGCCGCCGGGATGCCGCAGATCTCGGCCGACATGCGCGGGGTGTAGTCGCGCAGCAGGCGCTTGAGTTCGTCGAAGCCGCTGGTGTGCGCGGCGATGAAGTCGCGGTCCAGCAGCCCTTCCCAGACCAGGTGGTGGAGCATGCCGTTGAACAGCGCCACGTCGGTACCCGGCTGGATCTGCAGGTGCAGGTCGGCCATCGCCGCGGTGTCGGTGCGGCGCGGGTCGACCACGATCCAGCGCACCTGCGGATCGCGCGCCTTCGCCTCTTCCAGCCGGCGGAACAGCACCGGATGCGCCCAGGCCGCGTTGCTGCCTGCGAACAGCACGGTCTTCGCGTGCTCCAGATCGTCGTAGCAGGTGGGCGGGCCGTCCGCGCCGAGCGCGAGCTTGTAGCCGGTGACCGCGCTGGACATGCACAGGCGCGAATTGGTGTCGATGTTGTTGGTGCCCAGCAGGCCCTTGGCCAGCTTGTTGAAGACGTAGTAATCCTCGGTCAGCAGCTGGCCGGACAGGTAGAAGGCGACCGCATCCGGGCCATGGCGCTCGATGATGCCGGCCAGGCGATCGGCCACCGTGTCCAGCGCCCGGGCCCAGTCCACCGGCCGCCGCGCATCCTGCCGCCGCGCGCGCAGCTCCGGCTGCAGCACGCGGCCCTGCGTGCTGCGTGCGCTTTCGGCCAGGGCCAGCCCCTTGCTGCACAGCCGGCCACGGTTGGCCGGATGCTGCGGGTCGCCCTCCACACCGACGATGCGCGCGCCCTGCGCGTCGTGCTCGCTGTGGATCAGCACACCGCAGCCGACCCCGCAGTAGCAGCAGGTCGAGCGCGTGGTGCGCCGCTGCGCCGTCGAAGCCGGGCCGCCGCCGTCCATCAGGCCAGCGCCCCGGCCGCGACCGGCTGCCCGACCGGCTCGGGCGCGCCCGGCGCCAGCCAGACCTCGCCCCCGCGCAGCTGCACCGCGAAGCGGCGCGCGCAGCCCACGTCGGGCGCGCAGGCCTGGCCGCTGTCGAGCTGGATGTTCCAGCCATGCAGCGGACAGGTCACGGTGTCGCCGGACACGATGCCCTGCGACAGCGGCCCCCCCTTGTGCGGGCAGCGGTCGGCCAGCGCGAACACGCGGTCCGGCGCCGGGCGGAACACCGCGATGTCCTCGGCATCGTCGCGGCGCAGCACGCGTGCGCCGAGCAGCGGGATGTCGTCGATCATGCAGATCCGGATCCAGCCGCTCATGCCTGGTCCTCCAGCAGCACCGGGATCTGCCGTTCCAGCTTCAACGGTGCGTATTCGCGCTGCTGCGCACCGGCGATGCGCGCCGCCCACGGATCGGGCAGCCCTTCCAGCGCGAACAGCAGGCGCTCGTACAGCGCGCGGCGGTTGTCGGCATCCTCGACCACCTGCTGCCTGATGTAGTCCAGGCCGACCCGTTCGATGTAGTGCACGGTGCGGTCCAGGTAGTAGGCCTCCTCGCGGTACAGCTGCAGGAAGGCGCCGGTGTACTCCTTCACCTCATCGGCGGTCCTGACCTTGACCAGGAAGCGCGCGACCTCGGTCTTGATCCCGCCGTTGCCGCCGACATGCAGTTCCCAGCCCGAATCGACCGCGATGATGCCGACGTCCTTGATCCCCGATTCGGCGCAGTTGCGCGGACAGCCGGACACCGCCAGCTTCACCTTGTGCGGGCTCCACATGTTGGCCAGCATGGTTTCCAGGTCGATGCCCATCTGTGTGCTGTTCTGGGTGCCGAAGCGGCAGAACTCGCTGCCCACGCAGGTCTTCACCGTGCGGATCGACTTGCCGTAGGCGTGGCCGGACTTCATGCCCAGCTCACGCCAGACGTCGACCAGGTCTTCCTTGCGCACGCCGAGCAGGTCGATGCGCTGGCCGCCGGTGACCTTGACCATCGGCACCGCGTACTTGTCGGCCACGTCCGCGATCCGGCGCAGCTCGCTCGCGTTGGTCACCCCGCCCTTCATCTGCGGGATCACCGAGAACGTGCCGTCCTTCTGGATGTTGGCGTGCGCGCGCTCGTTGATGAAGCGGCTCTGCGGATCGTCCACCGCCTCGCGCGGCCAGCTCGACAGCATGTAGTAGTTCACCGCCGGCCGGCAGGTCGCGCAGCCGTTGGGCGTGCGCCACTCCATGAAGGCGTAGGCCTGCGCGTGGCTGACCAGGTGGTGGTCGCGGACCGCCTGGCGGACCTCGCCATGGGTCAGGCTGGTGCAGCCGCACACCGCCTTGGTCTTCGGCGTTTCCTGGAAATTCGAGCCCAGGCAGTTCATCAGGATCTGTTCGACCAGGCCGGTGCACGAGCCGCAGGAGCTGGCGGCCTTGGTGTGCTTCTTGACCTCGTCGACGGTGAACAGGCCCTGCTCGCGCACCGCCTTGACGATGGTGCCCTTGCACACGCCGTTGCAGCCGCAGACCTCGTCGCTGTCGGCCATCGCCGTGGCGCGGTCCTGGCCGGCGGTGCCGGCATCGCCGAGCGCGGTCTCGCCGAACACCAGCGTGTCGCGGCGCGCGTCGATCGGCGTGCCGTCCTTGATCTGCCGGAAGTACCAGCCGCCGTCGCCGGTATCGCCGTAGAGGCAGGCGCCGACCAGCTTGTCGTCGCGGATCACCAGTTTCTTGTAGAGGCCGCCGGCCGGATCCGACAGCACGATCTCCTCGGTGCCCTCGCCGCCCATGAAATCGCCGGCCGAGAACAGGTCGATGCCGGTGACCTTCAGCTTGGTCGAGGCCACCGAGCCCTTGTAGATGCCGATGCCGTAGGTGGCCAGGTGGTTGGCGCAGATCCTGGCCTGTTCGAACAGCGGCGCGACCAGGCCGTAGGCGATGCCGCGATGGCTGGCGCACTCGCCCACCGCGTACACGCGCGGGTCGTAGGTCTGCAGGGTGTCGTTGACCACCACGCCGCGGTTGCAGTGGATGCCGGCGGCCTGCGCCAGCGTCGTGTTCGGACGGATGCCGGCGGCCATCACCACCAGGTCGGCGGGCACCTCGCTGCCATCGGAGAAGCGCACCGCGGCGACCTCGCCGGCGTCGTTGCCGACGATCTCGGTGGTGGAGGTGTCCAGGCGGAAATCCAGGCCGCGCTCGGCCAGCGACTTCTCCAGCAGCGCGCCGGCGACCGGATCGAGCTGGCGTTCCAGCAGCCAGCCGGCCAGGTGCACCACGGTGACCTGCATGCCACGCAGTTTCAGCCCATTGGCCGCCTCCAGCCCGAGCAGCCCGCCGCCGATCACCACCGCATGGCGCTTGACCTTCGCGGTGTCGATCATCGTCTGCGTGTCGTGGATGTCGCGGTAGCCGATGACGCCCTTCAGGTCCTTGCCGGGCACCGGCAGGATGAAGGGCACCGAGCCGGTCGCCAGCAGAAGGCGGTCGTAGCCGGCTTCGGTGCCGTCGGCGGCGATCACGCAGCGACGCACGCGGTCGATCCGCGTCACTTCCTTTCCCAGGTGCAGGGTGATGCCGTTGTCGGCGTACCAGGACAACGGATTGAGCACGATCTCCTCGAACGTCTGCTCGCCGGCCAGCACCGGCGAAAGCAGGATGCGGTTGTAGTTTGGATGCGGCTCGGCACCGAACACGGTGATCTCGTACATGTCCGGCACCAGCTTCAGCAGCTCCTCGAGCGTGCGGATGCCGGCCATGCCGTTGCCGACCACCACCAGGCGTGGCTTCTTCATCGTCGTCGTTCCCGTGTTCAGACGCGTGCGGCGCCGAGCGCCGTCCACTGGTTGCGCCACTGCTGCTTCACGCCCGACAGCAGCCCCCAGGCCAGCAGCGCGACGCCGGCGAACACCCACAGGCCGATGCCGTAGCTGCCGCTGTGCTGCTTGACCACGCCCAGCCCGGCCGCGAGCAGGAAGCCACCGACACCGCCGGCCATGCCGATCAGGCCGGTCATCAGCCCGATGTCGCGGCCGAAGCGCTGCGGCACCAGCTGGAACACCGCGCCATTGCCGGCACCCAAGCACAGCAGGGTCAGCACGAACAGGGTCACCACGCCGGCCGCGCCGCCGATGCCCAGGCCCGCCGCGGCCACCAGCAGCGCCACCGACAGGTACACCGCCAGCAGCGTGCGGGTGCCGCCGATGCGGTCGGCGATGACGCCGCCGACCGGACGCATGACCGAGCCGGCCAGCACGCAGGCGGCGGTGGCCCAGCCGGCGATCTTCGGATCGAAGCCGAACTGGTCGTGGAAGTAGCCCGGCAAGGCGCTGGCGAACCCGGCGAAGCCGCCGAAGGTGATCGCGTAGAAGAACATGAACCACCACGAATCGCGGTTGCCGACCAGCACCTGCGCGTAGTCGCCCAGGGTCTTGCGCGCGACCGGCACCGGCGCGTCCTTCGCGCAGCTGGCGAACACCACCAGCACCAGCACCAGCGGAATGCAGGCCAGGCCGAACACGTTCTGGAAGCCGAACGCGGCCGCCAGCAGCGGTGCGAACAGTGCGGCGAACACGGTGCCGGAGTTGCCCGCGCCGGCGATGCCCATCGCCGTACCCTGGTGCTCCGGCGGATACCAGCGCGAGGCCAGCGGCAGCGCCACCGCGAACGAGGCGCCGGCCACGCCCAGCATCAGGCCCAGCAGCAGCACCTGGCCGAAGCTGTGCACGCCGACGCGCCAGGCCACGGCGAGCGCGACGATCACCAGCACCTGCGCGATCACGCCGGCCCGCTTGGCGCCGATGCGGTCGGCCAGCAGGCCCAGGAACAGCCGCAGCACCGCGCCGCACAGGATCGGGATGGCCACCATCAAGGCGCGCTGCTGGGTATCCAGCGCCAGTGCCTGCGCGATCTGTACCTGCATCGGGCCCAGCAGGTACCAGACCATGAAGCTCAGGTCGAAGTAGAGGAACGCCGACAGCAGCGTGGGCGTGTGCCCGGCCCGCCAGAAGGAACGGTTCATCCGCAGATCTCCGCGTGGGGGCCGCAATGCGATGCACGGTTCCAGTGGCATGCAGCGGCGGCTGGAGGAAAGGGTCTGGAAAACAAAAACGGCGCCCACCGGTGTTGACCGGAGGACGCCGTTGTCCGGGTACCGCGCACCGCCGTTGGCGCGCCGTACCGCATTCGAGTTGTCGCGGACGCGCCGTTGCGTCCACGCATGGGCTATCGCAAACGCCGTGCCAGCTTTTCAGCGGCGGCCGCAAGGCCCGTCACGCCTGGTTCCGCGCGCCGTTGTAGGCCGCGCCGCGCCCGCTGCCGCGCGGCCCCGAAGGCGTCACGCACCGAATCCGTGCGCGTCTTCGCACCGCTTTCGTGCACTGCAGCATCGCGCCCCAGGATGGTGCCGGGCTGCGCCTGGGGTGTACCAGCGCTTCCAGGACCGATCCGCGGCGACGCTGACGCATTCGGGGAACCGCCGCTGCGTACCCCTGCGGCCGCGGCGCGGTGCCGGTCACTGCCAGCGCGTGAACGGCCGGCATCGATCGACGCGGGCGGCTCGCACCATCCCGGCGTCCCACGCATCCAGGCGTCTCTGGAACGGGCCGCCACCGCCTGCACCGCTCACGGCCGTGGCGGATGCGGACACCGGCGCCGCTTCGACGCGCTACTGGTCGAACAGGCGGATGGCCCTGACATCCTGCTCCGGCGCACGCACGCCGACGCGTGCCGCCGCGGCGCGGAAGGTATCGAGCCGATGCAGGTTGCGCAGCCGGCGCTCGTCCTCGCCGGCATCGGCGGCCTCCAGCCAGCCCCAGCGCCGGAACTGCTGCAGGAACCACTGCCCGTCCGACAGCCACGGCAGGTTGACCCGGCCCTCGTCGTGGAAGCGCAGCCGCTGTTCCGTCGGCACCGAGGCGTCGGGCAGCAGGCAGGCGGCGATGCGCGGTGCGGGCAGGCCGATCACCTCGGGGCGCGCCAGCCAGGCGACCGCCTCGCGCCGGTTGCCCGGCTCGTCCAGCCAGCGGCAGGCCTCGAGCAGGGTCGCGGTCAGCGCGGTCGCCAGTTCCGGCTCCAGCGCCGCGACATCGCGGCGGCAGGCCAGCACCTTCTCCGGATGCCCGGGCCAGATCGCGCCGCTGCGGATCACCCGGCGGCCGATGTCCAGCGCCTCGGCATGCGCGGCCCAGGGTTCGCCGGCGCAGTAGCCGTCCAGCTCGGCGCAGGCCAGCGCTTCGGGCATCTGCGGCGGCGGCAGCGTCACCGAGACGATGTCGCGCATGGGATCCACGCCCTGCGCCGCCAGCCAGTAGTACAGCCACAGCGCATGCGTGCCGGTCGGGAAGGTCTGCGCGAACACCGGCGTGCGCGGCAGCCATCCCAGCAGGTCCGGCAGCGGCGTGCCGGAAGCGAGCGCGTCGGCCAGCGCCGGGGCCAGGGTGATCGCCTGCCCGTTCTGGTTCAGCGTCATCAGGATCGCCAGGTCGGCCTGCGGCCCGGCGATGCCGGCATCGATGCCGTAGACCATGCCCGCCAGCGCGTGCACGGCATCCAGTTGGCCGCTGAGCAGGCGGTCGCGCACGGCCGCCCACGAGGCCTGCCGATGCAGGCGCAGGGCCAGGCCGTGGCGGCGGCCCAGGTCCAGTTCTGCGGCCACCACCAGCGGCGCGCAGTCGATCAGCGGCATGAAGCCCAGGTCCAGCGTGCGCAGCGTGGTCGCGGTCATGGCGTTCCCCGGTCGAGCAGATCGGCCATGGCGATGATCTGGCGGGCGACATCGGCCAGCCGCCGGCCCTGCTTCATCGCCTGCTGGCGCAGGGCGGCGTAGGCCTCGGCCTCGCTCATGCCACGTTTGTCCATCAGTACGCCCTTTGCGCGGTCGAGCAGCTTGCGCTCGACCAGTTGCAGCTGGACCGCGTCCAGCTGGCGCTGCACGTCGTTCTGGCGCTCGAAGCGCGCCAGCGCGACCTGGATGATCGGTGCCAGCCGCGCCGGCACCATGCCGTCGACCACGTAGGCGGTGACGCCCGCGCCGACCGCCGAGCGGATCAGCTGGTCGTCGCCGTCGCCGGAGAACATCACCACCGGACGCGGCGCATGCTGGTGGATGAGGGCGAGCTGTTCGAGCGTGTCGCGCGACGGCGAATCGACGTCGACGATGACCACGTCCGGCTGTTCGGTCTGCACCGCGCGCAGCAGGTCGCGCGCGGCCACGACTTCGTCCAGCACCTCGTGCCCGGCGGCGCACAGCGCCTCGCGCAGCTGCCCGATCGGCTTGTCGGTGTCGTTGACCAGCAGGATGCGCGGCACGGCGGGGCGGTATCGGCGATGGCGGAGGCTGCCCCGATGTTGCCACGCAACATCGCGCGCGGCGAGCGCCGATGCAGGCGTCGACGCGGGCCGGGCACGCGCTGCCCTCACTCGTCGTTGATCGGCCAGCGGCCAGTCTGGAGGCCGGCTCCCGAACGAGACAGCACCATGCCCCAGCTCCGTATCCGCATCACCGGCAGCGACGACGACCTGCGCGCGGTGGCCGACCTGCTGCAGAGCGTGGAAGGCATCGAGCACGTCGAGGAAGTGGCCGACCTGATGCCGCGCATGGACGACGACGATTCCAGTTCCGCCGGCCTGTCCGACGACATCGGCCCGGGCACGCACGAACTGGAAGTGGACGCACCGAACGACTACACCGCCGGCCGCGTGCGTGCCGCGGTCGAGGAGCTGGCGATCCGGCTCGGCCTGGTCGTGGAATTCGAGGCCGACGACGCGTAGCGCACGTCCGGCGCCGGACCGACCACCGGCCGGCGCCGCACCTTCAGGGACGGGGCGGCTTCGGCCGCTGGCGCAGGCGCCGGAAGATCCACAGCGCCACCGAGAGCAGCGCGGCCAGCGGCAGCAGGAACGCGAACGCGCGGATCGTCCAGCCGGTGCCGGTCGCGACCGTCCCGACGAAGTCGTCGAGCGCCCGGCCGATCTCGCCGCCACCCACGCCGCCGGTCGCCTGGAACCGCAGCGTCAGCCGCTGCGTGTCGATGCGCCGCCGCTGCTGCGCCGCCACCTGCGCCGCACCCTGCAGCTGCGCTTCGACCTGGGCCATCTGCTGCGACAAGGCGATCATGTCGGCGACCGACAGGTCGCGGCGCTGCTGGAATTCCTGCAGCCTGGCCTGCTCGCCTTCCAGCCGCGCCTGCAGCTGCGCGTTGTCGCGCACCGCCTCGGCCAGATCCTCGGCGCGCGTGTTGCGGCTGCCGATCCGGGCATCCCGGCCGGCCACGGCGATCAGCGGCTCCACGCCTTCGGGCACGATCCGGACCGTGAGCCGTGCCGATGGCGACCTGCCACCGGTCTGGTCCACCTCCAACACCTCGCAGGTGCCGAGGCGCTGTTCCTCGCAGGCCTGCCGCGCCTCCGCCAGCCGGCCCGCCAGTTCCTTCCCGCCCAGTTCGACCCGCACGTCGTGCTCGTACGCCAGAAACGCGCCGCGCGACGCGCCCGCCGATGTCGGCGCTCCGCTGTTGCCCGGCGCACAGGCCGCCAGCAGCGCCGGCAGGAGTGCCGACAACCACCACGCCCGGCCGAGGCCGCGCCCGTGTGCCTGCTGGGCGACGCTCCGTGTCTTCTGCTGCACCATGTCGGTTCGATCCGCTTCCTGTGGGCGGCACAGGGTACGCGTTCGCTGCCGCCAGGACAGTCCTCGAAGGCGTCGATCCTCGGATCGGCGTTCCGATGAGCGGGCGCGTCCCGGCACGCTCAGGCCTGCGCGACGACGCTCCTGCGACGACGCTCCAGCCACCAGCTGGCCGCCATGGCCAGCAGCCAGGCCAGCGCCCACGGCCACGAGGCGCCGGCAACGGTGACCTGCGCGCCGGCCGCGTCCGACGCCGCGCTGGTGGAGGCCAGGGCGTGCGTGGCCTGCTGGCGTCCGGCCAGGGCCAGCAGCGGCGCATCGTCGATGTCGCGCACGAAGAACGGGCGCGCACGGCCCTCGGCATCGGCCACGCGATGCCAGCCGGCGCTGGTCGGCCAGTAGCCGGCGCAACGCCGCGCGCCGGCCTCCGGATCGACGATCAGCGGCACCGCCGTGCCGGCGGCGTCCAGCACCTGCGCGCCGGCGTCGACGCCGCAGAAGCGCAGGCGCTCGCCGACGCGCGGGTCGGTGGACGCCAGCACCGGCAACGGGGCGTCGGCGGGTGCGCGCGCCACCTGGTCGAAGATCCCGGCCCACAACGCGCCATGCACGTCGGCATGCCCGGTGAGCACCAGGCGGAAGCTGTCCGCCGGCAGCCACAGGCCGATCCGGCCCAGCCCGCGGGCCTGCCACCAGCCCAGCGGCGCGCCATCGGCATCGCGTGCCAGCACCACGGCGTCGCCAGCATCGACACGCACGCCGATGCGGCCCAGCGTGGGCAGCGCGGCGGGTGCCACGGCCGCCGCGGGCGTCCCACCGTTCTCCTCCGTCCGGGCCACGCGCGGGACCGGCGGCAGCACGATGCTGGCCGGTGCGGCGTTGCCCTCCAGTGCGAACCCCAGCGCACGCCATTGGGTGCGCACCGCGGCGGATGGCGGCGACGACACCCGCAGCAGCAGGCCCATGCCCTGCTCGACCGCGTCCAGCACGGCCTGGCGCTGGCCGGCGCTCCAGCCGCTCCAGCTGCGTTCGTCGGCGACCAGCAGGTCGAATTCGGCCAGCCGCGTCGTGTCCAGCGGCGCCACCGCATCGCCGAACTGCAGGCCGGCACCGGTGGCGATCTGCGCCTGCATGCGCAGGCCCGCATCCTCGGCCCAGCGCCGCAGGTACTTCACTTCGGGCGAAGGTGCGCCGGCGCGCAGCGATACCCGCAGCGGCGCACTTTCCTCGACCCACAGCGGCAGCGGCACGCTGTCGCGCACGGCGCCGTCGGCATCCTCCAGACGCAGTGCGAACACCGCCTCCCCGGGCAGGCGCAGGCTGCCGGACAGGGTGAACCGCCCTTGGTCATCCAGCGGCCGCGCGTCCTGCGCCTGGCCGGCCGGATCGAGCAGCACCGCGCGCCCGCCGTCCAGACCGTGGGCGCGGCCGGCCACACGCAGCGGCCCACCGGCCACCAGCGCATCCGGCAGCTGCAGGTCGACCAGGCCCGACGGCAATGCGGCCGGCTCGAAGGCCAGCGCCTGCCCGTGCAGCGCGTCGCGGTCGCGCGCGTTCAGGCCATGGCCGAGCACCCGCAGCGCATCCGCCTGCGGGTGCCGGCGCAGCGCGGTGCCGAGGTCGGGCACGCGCTCGACGCGTTCCGGCACCTCGCCCGCTTCGGGCAGGGCGACGATCGGCGCGCCTGCGCTCTGGTCCAGCGCGGCGGGATCGGCACCGGCGGTCAGCACGGTCAGCGTGCCGCCCGGGACCGCCACCCGCGGCGGCGACAGGGTCAGCAGCAGCAGCGCGGCCGCCAGCGGCTGCACCGCCAGCAGCAGGAACAGGCGCCAGGCCGGCAGGCGCGCGCCGGGCGCAGCCCGCCACTGGCGCAGGACCAGCCGCAGCAGCGCCACCAGGGCCGCGGCGGCGAGCAGGCCGACCAGCCAGGCGTCCAGGTGCCAGGTCGGCGACGTCATCGTGCGTTCTCCTGCAGCGCACGCAGATAGCGCGCGCCCTGCGCATCGACCGGTGCGCGCGGCGAGGTGCCCACCGGCGGACGCTGCAGCACGCTCCACAGGCGCGCGCGCAGGTCGGCCCTGCATGGCAGGCAGTCCGGCTGCAGGCGCACGCTGTCCAGCGCGGCCAGCAGGTCCAGCGGCGCGTCGACCTGCTCGCGATGGCGGTCGATCCAGCGCTGCAGCGCGTCCGGGTCGAGCGCGTCGCGCGGCGCGTCGGCGGCCAGCGCCTGCCAGGCCTCGCGCAGGGGTGCGGTCTCGGCGCCGTCGAACGCGGGCACGCGCCAGGCGCTGCGCATGATGCCCTCGCGCTTGCCGCCCAGGCGTCGGCTCTCGTCGATCGGCGGCAGTTCGGGACCCAGCCGGGCCAGGTAGACGCGCTCGGCCTGCTGGACCTGCTTGATGAATTCGAGCGCACGCTGCGCGAACGGCAGCGCCGCATCCGGGCGCCCCTGGCGCAGCTGCAGTTCGGACTGCCACATCTGGTCCAGCGCCTTCTTCAGCGTCGCCCGCGTTTCCGGATCCAGCAGAGTCGCTGCCTCGGCATGGTCGTGGGTGTGGCCGTACTCGGCGAGCACGTCGCTCTCGGCGCCGAAGCCGGCGGCGGCAGTGCCGCTGTCCTCGCCATGGTCGTGGTCGTGCGTCTCCGCCGCCGTTGCGCCGGCATGCGTGTGACCGTCGTCGTCGGCATGGCCTTCGTGCGTCGCCTGCGCCTCCGCCTGCTTGCCATCGCCATCGCCATCGGCCGGGCGCGGCGGCGGCTTCGGCGCGCCTTCGGCTTCTTCGCCGAGGAACTGGCCGTAGCGCAGGCGCAGGATGCGCTGGTCGACGCCGATCGCGTCGGAACGGGCGACGAAGCGTTCGGCGTCGAGCTGCGGCTTGCGCTTCTGCAGCTCCTCGGCGTCGATGATGATCTGGCGCTGGCTGCGGAAGTACGCCGGCAGCACGCTGCGCTGGAGCAGTTCCAGGCCTTCGGCCGCGGCGTCCAGCTGCGCCGGCCAGCGCAGGATCACGCTGGCGCTGCGTCCGCTCTGCGGCTGCGGGCTGCGGTTGTCGCGGACCGTCAGCTGCACCACCAGATCGTCGCCGGCGCCCATGTTCAGCGCCGCCAGGTCGAGGTCGGCGCGGTAGCGGCGGCGTGTCGCATCGCCCTGCCCGGCCAGTTCCAGGCTGCGCTCGTGGAACGTCACGTTCTCGCCACTGCCCTGGGCCAGGGTGATGCGCAGCTGCGCGTTGCCGACCAGGCCGTAGTCGTCGCTGGCCTCGAACACCGGCGCCCAGCGCCGTTGCCCGGCCTCGACCAGGGCCGGGCTGCGCTCGGGCTCGATCACCTGGACCTGCGGCGGCGCATCGGCGATGGCCTCCAGCCGGTGCGGTGCGGCGGCCGGATCGGCGATGGCGCCGTCGATCTCCAGCCGGTACAGCGACGAGGCACGCAGCACCTGTCCGGCATGCCAGCCGTCGTCGCCACGCTCCAGTGCGAGCCGGCTGCCATCGACGAACACCAGCGCCGCGGACGCAGGCTCGGGCGAAAACCGGAACGACCAGTCCAGCCGCGTGTCCTGCGGCAGGCGCGCGTCGAGGCTGTCCTGTTCGCCGGCGGCCACGCCCGTGTAGGCCGGGGCGCGCCAGGCCAGGCGCTGTGCGCTGACGCCGGGCGCACGCACGGCCTCGGCAGGCGCCACGGCCGGCGGCGGGACCGCATGCGAGGCCGGCGGCAGCGGCGGCCACCGCAGCGCGAGGGCCGCCAATGCCAGCGCCGCGGCGGCCGACAGCAGCAGCCAGCGCCATGGCAGGGCCGGCAACAGGCCGCCGGCAGGCTGCGCCTGCAGCCGCGCGCGCAGGCGGCCCTGCTGCAGCTGCTGCAGCGGTCCGAGCCCTACCGCGGCGTGCAGCAGCAGGCCGCTGCTGTCCTCCAGGTCGGGCCGGGCGGCATCGAGATGGCGCACCGCCCATGCAGGATCGAAGCGGCGTGCGCGCCAGGCGCCTGCACCCAGCAACGCCACGCAGCCGGTGGCGGCCAACAGCAGCGCCGCGCCCGTGCCCGCCAGGCGCCAGGCCAGTGCGGCGGCCGCGAGCAGCCAGGGCACGCCGGCCAGCAGCAGATGCGTCCACGTGCGCCTGCGCGCCTGCGCGGCGAGCCGATGCAGCGGCGTGCTCATGCCACGCCTCCCCGCCTGCGCACGCTCGCCATCCAGCGTTCGAGCAGGAACACGAGCGCGATCGCCAGCGCCCACCACGGGCGCAGGTCGCGTGGCGGCGGCACGAACGCCGCGGCGCCCGTGCTCGGCCGGTAGGCGGCGGCATCGACGCGCATCGGCGCGGCGGCGGCGGGCGCCAGCAGGTCGCGCAGGCGCTGCGCGAAGGCGGCGTCGAGCAGCGCCGGCATCGCCTCGGGCGACAGCGTGCGGGTGAAGCGCAGCAGATGCCCCCGGCCCGATGGCTGGGCTTCGAGCAGCGGCTGGCCGTCGGCGGCGCGCCACGGCACCTGGCGCGGGGTGTCGGCCTGCGGAAGTTCGACCGTCGCGCCGAGCAGCGCGGTGCCGCCCTGGGCGACCCAGGCCAGCAGGTCTTCGGGCACGGCGCCCTGCCCGAGCCAGGCGCGCACGTCGGCCTGCTCCGGCCAGGCACCGGCATCGCCCGCGTCGACGCGGGCCGCCTCGTCGTCCGACGGGGACCAGGCGGCCGCGGCGGCGCGCAGGTAGCGGGCGCCGCTGGTCTGTCCATCGTCGCGGACGACGAGCCGCGGCGCGGCGGGCGTGGCCGATGGCCTGCCTGCGTCATCGCCTGCCGCAGCAGGAGCACGGACGGCCCGCCATGCGACCTCGCGCGAGAGCCGCAGCAGGCCGCCATCGGCTGCGGTGAACGGGTCGGACACGAACACGGTCAGGGTGTCGCCGGGCGGCAGTTCGGCGTCGAGCTGGCGCAGCAGGCTGGACGTCGATGCGCGCGCGTCCGCTGTCGGCGGCGCCTGCTCCAGCGGTGGGAATCCGGGCGCCAGCCAGCGTCGCTGTTCGTCCTCGCCCGCAGGCAGCATCGGCGTGGGATCCACACCCGGCACCAGCACGCTCCAGCGCTGCGGCGTTCCACCTGCAGTCGTGGCCGGGCGCGCCAGCCACAGCGCCAGCAAGGCGAGCAGCAGCAGGCGCAGCAGCAGCAGCGGCCATTCCTCCATGCGCAGGCGGAAGCGCGGGCGCGGCTGCTGGCGCAGCCAGCGCAAGGCGGCGAAGCTCACCGGACGGCGCTCGTCGCGGCGACGCAGGTGCAGCAGCAGCGGCACCAGCAGTGCGCCCAGCGCGGCCAGTCCGGCCGGTGCGAGCAGCAGCAGGCTCATCGGCCGTTCCCGGCGCGGCGCGGATCGAACAGCTGGCGCAATGCGCGCTCGGGCGGTTCGTCCAGGCAGCTGGTGAGGTTGCGCACGCCGGCGGCGGTGAGGCGTGCGCGCAGCGCCTGCTGTGCGGCGGCGAAGCGGGCCAGGTATTCGCCGCGCATCGCCGCGCCGTCGCCGAGCAGCGTGTCGCCGCTTTCCGGATCGCGGAACTCGTGCCCGCCGGCGAACGGAAAATCGCGTTCGGCCACGGTCAGCAGCTGCAGGGTCAGCACGTCGCGGCCGGCGCGTGCGAGCCGCTCGACCAGGTCCACGGCCTGCGGATCGAAGCAGTCGCTGATCAGCAGGACCATGTCGCGCTGCCCGATCCGCTCCCACAGCGGCGCCAGGCGGGCGGGCGACGGGAACGTGCCGTCGGCACGCAGCGCACCGAGCGCCAGCCGCAGCCGATCGCGCTGGCGCGGGCCCTGCGCCGGCGCGATCAGGCGCAGGCCCTCTTCGTGCAGCACGGCCAGGCCGAAGCGGTCGCCCTGGCGCAGCGCGCACTCGGCCATCGCCGCCGCGATGGTGCGTGCGGCGTCGAGCCGGCTCCAGTCCGGGACGCCCGCGTCGGCCTCGCCCATCGAGGCGCTGGCATCGACCAGCAGCCACAGCGTGGCCGGACTTTCGCGCTCGGATTCGCGCACGAAGTAGCGGTCGCTGCGCGCATACAGCCGCCAGTCGATCCGGCGCGGCTCGTCGCCCTGCTCGTACGCGCGGTACTGCGAGAATTCCAGGCCCGCGCCACGGCTGCGGCTGGCGTGCTGGCCGACCCCGAGCCCGCCGGCTTCGCGGCGCGGGGTCAGGCGCAGGTCGCGCAGCCGCGCCACAAGCCCGGCCACACGCGGATCGGCGGACAGGTCCATGCTGCTCAGGCGGCGTGCGGCAGGGCGCGCAGCAGCGCCTCGATCACGTCGTCGGCGCTCTTCTGGTCGGCCTCGGCGGCGAAGGACAGCAGCAGCCGATGGCGCATCACCGGCGCGGCCAGCGCCAGCACATCCTCGCGGGTCGCGGCGAGGCGGCCGTGCAGCAGCGCACGCGCCTTGGACGCGAGCACCAGCGACTGGCCGGCGCGCGGGCCGGCGCCCCAGCGCACGTACTGGCGCACCACCTCGGGCGCCTCCGGCCCGGGCCGGCTGGCGCGCACCAGGCGCGTGATCCAGGTCAGCAGGTCCTCGCCCAGGTGCACGTCGCGCACCAGCGCCTGCAGCGCCAGCAGATCCTCGCCCTGCATCACCGCCGGCACCTTGCCTTCGCCACGGCCGGTGGTCTGGACCAGGATCGCGCGCTCTTCGGCCTCGTCGGGGTAATCCACGCGCACGTGCAGCAGGAAGCGGTCCAGCTGCGCTTCCGGCAGCGGATAGGTGCCGGCCTGCTCGACCGGATTCTGCGTGGCCAGCACGAAGAACGGCGCCGGCAGCGGATAGGTGGTGCCGGCGTAGCTGACCGTGCGTTCCTGCATCGCTTCCAGCAAGGCGGCCTGGGTCTTGGGGGGGGTGCGGTTGAGTTCGTCGGCCAGCAGCAGGCTGGTGAACACCGGGCCGGGCTGGAAACGGAAATGACGCCGCCCGGTGCCGTGGTCTTCCTCGAGCAGCTCGGTGCCGAGGATGTCGCTGGGCATCAGGTCGGGGGTGAACTGCACGCGCCGGAACGGCAGTTCCAGCGCCTGGCCGAGCGAGCGCACCAGCAGGGTCTTGCCCAGACCGGGCGCGCCTTCCAGCAGGCAGTGGCCGCCGGCCAGCAGGGCGACCAGCAGCTGTTCGACCACGGCCGCCTGGCCGACGACGGCCTGGCCGATGGCCTCGCGCAGGGCGGTAAGACGCGCGATGCGCGCCTGGATCTCGCTTTCGGTGATGGTGTTCATGCGTGGGGGACGAATGACCTGGGAAGGGGGTTGGAAAGGCCGGCGCGGGCTAGCCGTTGAGCGCGTACATCACGATGTTGACGCCGAACTTCGTGTTGTCTTCGGCCAGGAAGCGCTTGTTGCGCCAGTCGTAGTCCCACTCGCAGCCGTAGTCCTTGTTGCTGTAGAGCACGCCGAGGCGGCCATCGATCTCGATGCCCTTGAGGTAGTCGTGGACCAGATCGTCGCCCCAGCCGTTGAGCTCGAAGCTGGTCGCCGGCGGCCCGTCGGGAAACCGGAAGAAACTGCTGTACAGCGCATGCGTGTTCGGCAGTTTCTTCAACGCGCTGCGACCGAAGATCGACGCCATCTGCGCCTCGAAGGACTTGGCGAACAGCCCGTCGATGTCGTGGTTGCAGTCGTCGACGAAGACGAAGCCGCCATTGCGCACGTAGCGCTCGAAGTTGCGGCGCTCATCGGGCGAGAACTCGACCAGCTTGTGCCCGGACAGATAGCAGAACGGCGCATGCAGGATCGCCGGATCGGCTAGGTCGACCACGTGCTCCTTCGGATCGACCCGCAGGTTGGTGTAGTCGATCAGCGAAGTGATCAGGTTGGACGGCATCCGCGCGTCCACGTCCCAGTTGCCGGAGCCGTAGCGGATCCGGGTGAACCAGAAGTCGTAGCCGGGCGCGGCGCGCAGCGCGGCCGGCAGCAGCGCCGCGGCGCTGGCGCCCAATCCGAGTTGCAGGAATCCACGGCGGTTCATCGCGGGCGACTCATGCGCCGCGCGGTGCGGCGCTCGATGCAGCGGGAGGAACGATACGCCGCGACGAGGATGCGACGCACCGTCCCTCCCCTGCGGTCAGACCGCGTCCGACAGCGAGGTGAAGGTGAAGTCCCGCAGACGCATCGGCGGAATCATCATCACCAGGCTGGACTCGTCGCCGGCCACACGCTCCGGCTTGCCGAGCTCGTCGATGTTGTTGAGCATGATCACCGGCGATTCGTTGAAGCGGAAATTCTTCACCGGGTACTTGATCTGGCCGTTCTCGATGTAGAACGTGCCGTCGCGGGTCAGGCCGGTCAGCAGCACGGTCTGCGGATCGACCATGCGGATGTACCAGGTGCGGGTGACCAGGATGCCGCGCTGGGTGCCGCGCACCAGCTCGGCGGTGGACTTGTCGCCGCCGGACATCAGCAGGTTGCCCGGGCGGCCGATCGCGCGCTTGCCGTTCTTCTGCGCCCAGAAGCGCGAGTAGTCCAGGTTGGCGACCTTGCCGTTCTCGACCACGGCGATCTTCTCGCGCGGCAGGCCCTCGCCATCCCACGGCAGCACGGCCGCGTCGGGATGCCACGGATCGGAGACGATGTTCACGCGCGGGTCGTAGACCTGCTCGCCGAGCTTGTTGCCGCCGCCCTTCTTCGACAGGAAGCTGCGGCCCTCGTCGGCGGTGCGCGCGTCGAACATGCGCATCATGAAGGAGATCAGGCCCGCGGCCGCGGCCGGCTCCAGGATCACCGTGTACTTGCCCGGCTCGAGCGCGCGCGCTTCGGCCGAATCACTGGCCTTCTGGATCGCGGTGCGGATGTCGCTGCCGGCCTTGAAGTCCTTCGCGTGCTGCAGGCTGCGGCCGACCCAGCCCGAACCGCGGCCGTCCTCGGTGCGCACGGTGCAGGTGTAGTTGAAGTTGGTCGCCTGCTGGTAGGCGAAGTTGCCGTTGCTGTTGGCCATCGCGACGAAGCTCTGGCCATCGCGCAGGAAGCCGGCGGCGATCAGCTTGCCTTCGCGGCACGGCAGGATCGAATCGGCCGCGACCTGTGCGCGGTAGTCCGGGTCGATCGCGGCGGTCGAGTCGCTGAAGGTCGGGCTCGCGGTGTATTCCTGCCTGCCGATGGCCGGCACGAACTCCGGGTTTTCCGGGGCCAGCTTGGCCAGCTCCTCGGCGCGCCGCACCACGCGCTCCAGCGCGGCGTCGTCGAACTCGTTGGTGGTGGCCGTGCCGACCCGCTTGCCGAACGCGACCTGCACGCCCAGCTCGGTGTTCTCGACGATGCCGCTGGTGGACACGTTGTTCAGCGCGAACCGGATGTTGCCGTCGATGGCGCCGTTGAGCGTGGCGGTGCATTCGTCGGCGGTCGACAGGGCGATGACCTTGTCGAGGATGGCCTTGGCCTGCGCTTCGGTGAAGATGCTCATGTGGATGGTGTCTCCGGATCAGCCGAGCGAACGGGCGGTGTTGATGACGTTGATGCCGTCGAAACGGGCGGTGGCCGAACCGTGCGACACGGCCGAGACCTGGCTGGGCTGGCCCTTGCCGTCGAAGAACGAACCGCCCAGGCGGTAGTCGCTTTCGTCGCAGACCGCCGAGCAGGCGTTCCAGAATTCGGGCGTGCGGATCTGGTAGGCCACGTCCTCGATCTGGTGGGTGATCCTGCCGTTCTTGATCTCGTAGAACAGCTGGCCGCCGAACTGCGCGTTGTAGCGCTGCTGGTCGATCGAGAACGAGCCGTCGCCGATGATGTAGATGCCGTTCTCCACGCCGGAGATCAGCTGCTCGACCGACAGCGGGGTCTTGCCCGCGGCCAGCGACACGTTCGGCATGCGCTGGAACTGCACCTTGGACCACGAATCGGCGTAGCAGCAGCCGTCCGATTCGGTCTTGCCCAGGATGTGGGCCTGGTCGCGGATGGTCTGGTAGTCGACCAGCTTGCCGTCGCTGATCAGGTCCCAGCGCTTGGTCCTGACGCCTTCGTCGTCGTAGCCGACCGCGCCGAGGCTGCCTGGCTGGGTCTTGTCGGCGAACACCTGGACCTTGTCGCTGCCGTACTGGAAGCGCTCCTGGCGCTTGTCCAGCGTGGCGAAGCTGGTGCCGGCGAAGTTGGCCTCGTAGCCGAGCACGCGGTCCAGTTCCAGCGGATGGCCGATCGATTCGTGGATGGTCAGCCAGGTATGCGAGGGATCGAGCACCAGGTCGTACTTGCCCGGGCGCACCGACGGCGCCGACAGCTTGGCGCGCGCCTGCTTCGCGGCGGCGATGGCGTCCTCGCGCATGTCGTAGGACAGGCCGTAATTGACCACCCCGTTCGGGCTGACGAACTTCTGCCGGCTGTCGCCGTCCAGGTACTCGTAGCCCAGGCCCATCGGTGCGGACAGGCCGTCGCGGGTGCGGAACTTGCCGCTGGCCTTGTCGATCGCGGTGACCGTCATCGGCGCCCAGATCCTGTGCACGTCCTGGTCGATGTAGGAGCCGTCGGTGCTGGCGAAGTACTTCTGCTCGTTGACCAGGAACAGCGTGGAGTTGACGAAATCGGCACCGGCTTCGAGCGCCGCGGCATTGACGCCCAGCAGCAGGTCGACCTTGTCCTTGATCGGCACGGCCATGCCGTTGGTCCGGATCGGCGTCTTCCAGCTGATCTCGCCGACGCCGGTGACCGGCGCCAGGCGCACCGGCTCGGTCTGGATCTTCGCGTTGGCGCGCGCGATCGCCGCGGCCTGCTGCGCGGCCTTGGCCACGCTGGCCTCGCTGAGCTGGTTGGTGGCGGCAAAGCCCCAGGCGCCGTTGACGATCACGCGGATGCCGACGCCGGTGGATTCGGCGTTGACCACGTTCTGCACCTTGTCTTCGCGGGTCATCACGAACTGGCGCAGGTAGCGGCCCACGCGCACGTCGCAGTAGCTCGCGCCGGCGGCGGTGGCCGCATTCATCGCGGTGTCGGCCAGGCGCTTCTTGAAGGCCACGTCGATCACCGACTGCAGCTGTTCGGCCGCGATCGCGCGCCCGAGGAAGGACGGCAGCACGGCACCGCCGAGGCCCAGGCCTCCGAGGATCAGGAAGTCGCGTCTATGCAAGGCAGTTCTCCAGATGCGGCGCCGCAGCAGGCTGCGGTCCGTGGCTGCGGATCGGATGGGACGTGGCGGGCGTTCGCGCTGCGTGGACGCAGGCAATCACCCGATTCTTGCTGTCCGTGCGCATGAGCGTCAAATGACTTTCGGCATGGTTGGAAGAATAAAAACCGGCGCGGCTGGCGCTGCCCCATTCCGACATCATGCCGGCACCGATCCGGTGCATCGCCAGGCCGTCGCTCATCCCAGGCTGCGCGCGGTGTTGATGATGTTGATGCCGTCGAAACGCGTCGTGGCCGACCCGTGCGAGACCGCCGACACCTGGCTGGGCTGGCCCTTGCCGTCGAAGAACGAACCGCCGAGACGGAAGTCGCTTTCGTCGCAGATCGCGCTGCACGCGTTCCAGAATTCCGGCGTGCGGATCTGGTAGGCCACGTCTTCGATCTGCCGCGTGATCCTGCCGTTCTTGATCTCGAAGTAGAGCTGGCCGCCGAACTGCGCGTTGTAGCGCTGCTGGTCGATCGAGTACGAACCGCGGCCGTGGATGTAGATGCCGTTGTCGACGCCGGCGATCATCTGCTCGACGCTCAATGCCGCCTTGCCTGGCGCCAGCGACACGTTCGGCATCCGCTGGAACTGCACGCTGTCCCAGGAATCGGCGTAGCAGCAGCCGTCCGATTCGGCCTTGCCCAGGATGTGGGCCTGGTCGCGGATGGTCTGGTAGTCGACCAGGATGCCGTTCTCGACCAGGTTCCACTCCCTGGTCCTGACGCCCTCGTCGTCGTAACCGACCGCGCCGAGGCTGCCCGGACGGGTGCGCTCGGCGACGAAGTTGACGATGTCGCTGCCCCAGCGGTAGCCGCTTTCGCGCTTGTCCAGCGTGGCGAAGCTGGTGCCGGCGTAGTTGGCCTCGTAGCCGAGCACGCGGTCCAGTTCCAGCGGATGGCCGACGTTCTCGTGGATGGTCAGGAACAGGTTGGAGGGATCCAGCACCAGGTCGTACTTGCCTGGCGTCACCGACGGCGCGGCGAGCTTGGCGCGCGCCTGCTTCGCCGCGGCCACGATGTCTTCGCGCATGTCGTAGGAGCTGCCGTAGGCGACCACGCCGCCCGGCAGTTCGTAGCGGCCGGCGCGATCGCCGCCCAGGTATTCGTAGCCCATGCCCATCGGCGAGGACAGGCCGTCGCGGGTGCGGAACTTGCCGCTGCTCTTGTCGATCGCGGTGACCGTGAACGGCGCCCAGATCCGGTGCACGTCCTGGTCGATGTACGAGCCGTCGGTGCTGGCGAAGTACTTCTGTTCGTTGACCAGGAACAGGTTGGAGGCGGCGAAGTCGGCGCCGGCCTGCAGCGCCGCGGCATTGACGCCCAGCAGCAGGTCGATCTTCTCCTTGACCGGCACGGCCATGCCGTTGGTCCGGATCGGCGTCTTCCAGCTCACCTCACCCACGCCGCGCACCGGCGCCAGCTGCACCGGGGTTTCCTGCAGGCGCGCGTTGGCGCGCGCGATCGCCGCGGCCTGGCGCGCGGCACGGACCACGCCGGCCTCGTTCAGCTGGTTGGTGGCGGCGAAGCCCCAGGCACCGGCCACGATCACGCGGATGCCCACACCGGTGGACTCGGCGTTGACCACGTTCTGCACCTTGTCCTCGCGCGTGTTGATGAACTGGCGCAGGTAGCGGCCGATGCGCACATCGCAGTACGAGGCCCCCGCGCCGGTCGCCGCGGCGAGCGCCGCATCGGCCAGGCGCTTCTTGAAGGACACCTCGAGGGTCGACTGCAGCTGTTCGGCGGCGATTGCCCGGCCGAACCACGACGGCAGCAGCAGGCCACCGGCGGCCACGCCGCCCAGGGCAAGGAAATCACGTCTGTGCACGGCTCTCTCCGGATCCGTCGGGGCCACGCGGACAGGCCGCGGGCGGAAGCGGGAACAAGGGGTGCGATGACGCACCGATCAGGCTGCATTCATGACAGCGGCACGCGGCGAGGTCAAATGACTTCCGGCACGTGCGCGATCGGCGCGCACGGAAAAAGCGCGACGCACCGCACGCCCGCGGATGCGGCAACGTGGCTTCGGCCCTATCCTGCGTGACTGTTCCCACGCCTCCGGATACCGCATGCGCCGCACCCTGCTCGCCCTGTCCCTCGCCGCCGGCCTGGCCGCGTGCCAGCCCTCCGCACCGCCTGCGGCAACCGCCCCCGATACCGCCCAGGCCGGCGATGCGGCGGCCGACGCGGCGTTCTCCGCCCTGTCCGGGCGCGCGGTCGACACCTGGATCCAGCTCTCCCCGATCTGGGCGACCGGGATCGGCGACCACCGTTTCGATGGCGAACTGGACGATCTCAGCGCCGAAGGCCGGCAGCGCGCGCTCGATGCACGGCGCGGCCTGCTGGCCGAACTGCAGGCGATCGACGTGGCCGCGCTGTCGCGCGAGAACCAGGTCGATGCCTCCATCCTGCGCAACAAGCTGGAGGCCGACATCTGGTCGGCCGAGGTGCTGCAGTCCTGGGCCTGGGATCCGCTGTCCTACAACAGCATGGCCGGCGGCTCGCTCTACGACCTGGTGTCGCGCGATTTCGCGCCGCTGCCCGAGCGCCTGGCCTCGGCCACCGCGCGCATGGAGAAGCTGCCGGCGCTGCTGGCCCAGGCCCGCGCCAACCTGGATCCGGCGCGGGTGCCGAAGATCCATGCCGAGACCGTCGCCAGGCAGAACCGCGGCATCCTCAGCATCGTCGACAGCTTCATCGTGCCGCACATCGGCGAACTGCCGGCCGACGGCCAGCAGCGCCTGCAGGCGGCGATCGACGGCCTGAAGACCGCGGTCGACGCGCACCAGCAGTGGCTGGACGGCACCCTGGTGCCGAACGCGCAGGGCGATTTCCGCATCGGCGCGCAGCTGTACGACCAGAAGCTGCAGTTCGCGCTGAATTCCTCGCTGTCGCGCGCCGAAATCGGCGAGCGCGCCCGTGCCGAACTGGCACGCGTGCGCGACGAGATGTACGGCATCGCCCGCACCGTACTGAAGGACCGGGCCGATGCGCCGGCCCTGCCCGACGCGCCCAGCGACGACCAGCGCCAGGCCGCGATCGAGGCCGCACTGGAACTGGCCTACGCCGAGCGGCCGGCGCGCGACAAGGTCGTCGACGACGCCAGGGTCGCGCTCGACCACGCCACCGCGTTCGTGCGCCAGCACGACCTGATGACCCTGCCCGACACCCAGGTCGAGATCATCCTGATGCCGGAGTTCCAGCGCGGCGTCGCGGTCGCCTACTGCGACTCGCCCGGCCCGCTGGACAAGCACCTGAAGACCTTCTACGCGGTTTCGCCGATCCCGGAGGACTGGAACCAGCAGCAGGTCGATTCGTTCCTGCGCGAATACAACTCGCGGATGATCCACCTGCTGAGCATCCACGAAGGCACCCCGGGCCACTACCTGGAAGGCTGGCACTCGGGCAAGTTCCCGTCGACGCTGCGCGCGGTGCTGCGCTCGGGCATGTTCGCCGAGGGCTGGGCGGTGTACACCGAGAAGATGATGGCCGACGCCGGCTACCTCGACAACGACCCGCTGTTCCGCCTGGTCCAGCTGAAGTTCTACCTGCGCAGCGTGGCCAACGCGATCCTCGACCAGGGCGTGCACGTGGACGGCTGGAGCCGCGACCAGGCCATGCGGCTGATGACCCACGACACCTTCCAGCAGGAGAGCGAGGCCGCCGGCAAGTGGATCCGCGCCCAGCTCAGCTCGGCGCAGCTGCCGACCTACTTCGTCGGCGTGCAGGAGCACTTCGACATGCGCAAGGCGGTCGAACAGCAGCGCGGCGCGGACTTCGACCTGAAGACCTACCACGACCAGGTCCTGTCCTACGGCGCGCCGCCGGTGCGCTTCGTGCGCCAGCTGATGCTCGACCAGCCGATCGAGTGACGCCACGGCGGGGCCGTCGGTGCGGCGGCCCCGCAGGTGCGTCGACTGCAGGAGACTCTGTAGGAGGCCGCTGGAGGCCGACTGCCAGCTGCGAACGTCACGACCAATGCGTCGCCCGGCATGGCGGTCGCGGCTGGGGCCGCTCCTACGCGATGGCCGGCGGGTGCGTCGACTCCACGAGGCTGCTGCAGGAGATCGATGTAGACCGTATCTGTAGGAGGCCGCTTGAGGCCGACCGCCATCCGCACGTCGCGGCCAATGCGGCATCGGGCATGGCGGTCGCGGCTGGGGCCGCTCCTACTGCGGCTTGAGCACCAGATCGTGGAAATCGAAGCTGAAATCGGTCAGTTCCGATGCGGCCTCCATCCGCGCCTCGCGCACCTTGCCGTCGGGGGTCAGGGCGAAGCTGACGAAGGCGTCGCCGTTGAGCGTGCGATCGTTCCATTTCACCAGGAAGGTGTCGTGCTGCCAGTGCTGCAGTTCACCGACCAGCAACGGCGTGCGCACGAAGCGCATGACCAGCTTGCCGCCCTGCTCGCGCACTTCGACATCGCCGTACCAGGCGTCGCGATAGGTCGCCGCATAGCCGCCCAGCGGCAGCGACGGACGCCCCCCGCGCCGACGCGCCTCGAGCCGCGTGCGCCAGGCGTCGGCCGCACGCGCCTGGGCGCGGTCGGCCGACTCGGCGTAGGCGGCGACCCAGTCGGTGCGGTCGGCCGGCTGCAGGTAGGCATCGAGCACCTGCATCGTCACCGCATTGAACGCCGCGCCCGACTCCTGGTTGGTCAGCACGATCACGCCCAGGTTGCGCCCGGGCACCATCGTCACGCGCGAGACCATGCCCGGCCAGCCGCCGGTGTGCCAGACCAGCTTCTCGCCGCGGTACGAGGACACGATCCAGCCCTCGCCGTAGCCCTGGAAATCCGGACGCGCCGCGGCCAGCGCCGGCACCGGCGGCTCGGCGATGTTCATCGGCGACAGCAGCGACCACATCTCCTTCTGCCGCGGCGGCGAGAACAGCCGCTGCAGCGTGCCGCCGGCATCGGTGTAGGCGCCCCTGGCCAGCTGCGCGTTCACCCAGCGGCCCATGTCGTGCACGCTGGAGTAGAGGCCACCGGCGCCGGACGCGTTGTGCCAGGTCAGCGGGAAGGTCGGCTGCAGCGTGGTGAAGTCCGCCCTGGCGTGGCCGGTGGCGACCCTGTCGCCCGGCTGCAGCGCATCGGCATTGGCGCGGGTGCCGTCCATGCCCAGCGGATCGAGGATGCGCTGCTGCACGAACTGCGCATAGGACTGGCCCGACACCTGCTCGATCACCAGCGTGGCCGCCGCGTACAGGATGTTGTCGTAGGCGTAGCTGTCGCGGAAGCCGCGTGCCAGCGGAACGTCCTTCAGCCGCTGCACGACCTCGGTGGTGCTGTAGTCGCTGCCCGGCCAGAACAGCAGGTCGCCCGCGCCCAGGCCCAGCCCGCTGCGATGGGTCAGCAGGTCGCGGATGCGCATTTCGCGGGTCACGTAGGCATCGGACATGCGGAACCACGGCAGGTGGTCGATCACGCGGTCGTCCATCCGCAGCTTGCCGTCGTCGGCCAGCATCGACAGCGCCGCGGCGGTGAAGGCCTTGGTGTTCGAGGCGATCGCGAACAGCGTGTGCGCGTCGACCGGCTCGGGCTTGCCAAGTTCGCGCACGCCCCAGCCGCGCTCCAGCACCACCTGCCCGTCCTTGACGATGGCCACGGCGATGCCCGGCACCTCGAAGCGCGCGCGCACGCGCTCGACATGCGCGTCCAGCGCAGCCAGTTCGGGCGAGGTCGACGTGGATGCGGATGCGGGCGAGGCCGCGCTGCCCGGATCGGCCAGTGCGGGCAGCGGCGCCAGCAGGCACAGCGCGAGCACGCCGAGGCAGCGGAGGGAAAGCATCGACGGACGTGGCGGCATGCGGCGTGACCCGGGCTTGGGGAAAACCCGATTCTAGGGCGCGCGACGGCCACCGCGACCAGTGTCGAAGGCCATGCGCCGGTGCCCCGCTCGCGTCGGCATGACCCCGCCGCCGGTATCATCGGCGCCCGTCACGCCAGAGGAGCCGCCCCGTGCAGGACCTGTTCGCCGCCGCGCCGCCCACGCACGCAGGCGCCTGCCCGATCCGGGTCGGCATCGGCGGCTGGACCTACGCGCCCTGGCGCGGCAGTTTCTATCCGGCCGGCCTGGTCCAGCGCCGCGAACTGGAATACGCCAGCCGCCAGCTGACCGCGATCGAGATCAACGGCACCTACTACGGCACGCAGGCGCCGGCCACCTACGCCAAGTGGCGCGACGAGACGCCCGAGGACTTCGTCTTCAGCGCCAAGGCGCCGAAACGGATCGTCACCGCCCGCACCCTGGCGGGCACCGGCCACCAGGTCGAAGACTTCGTCGGCGGCATCGCCGAACTCGGCGACCGCCTGGCGGTGCTGTCCTGGCAGTTCGATCGCGGCCGCCGGCTGGAACTGGGCGAACTGGACGACTTCCTGGCCCTGCTCCCGCGGCAGGTGCGCGGGCGCCGGCTGCGCCATGCGCTGGAGATCCGCGATCCCGACGTGGTCGGTGAAGGCCTGCTCGCCCTCGCCCGCCGCCACGGCGTGGCCACGGTGTTCACCGACTCGCACGAACACCCCGCCTTCGCCGACCTCACCACGGACTTCGTCTACGCGCGGCTGATGCGCTCGCAGGCGGAGCTGGCGAGCGGCTACCCGCCACAGGCGCTGGACCGCTGGGCCGGCATCGCGCGGGAATGGGCGCGCGGCGGGGACCCGGCCGGGCTCCCGCACGCCGGCCAGGCCGGCGCGCTGCCGGCGCCGGAGCGCGAGGTCTTCGTGTTCTTCATCTCCGCCGCCAAGGAGCGCAATCCGGCCGCGGCCATGGCCCTGATCGAGCGGCTCGGCAGCGGCGGCTGAGCCGGCGCCGGGCGCGCTGCGCAAGGACGCGGGCCAGCGCTATCGGACAGGCCGTGGCGCCGGCGATAATCCGCGCCATGGCCATGACCCCGAGCGCGAAGGCGCACCTGCAAATCCACTTCTGCGTGCTGCTCTGGGGCATCACCGCGATCCTCGGCAAGCTGATCACCCTGCAGGCGCTGCCGCTGGTCTGGTGGCGGATGCTGATGGTGGTCGCGGCGCTGGCCCTGGTGCCCACGGTGTGGCGCGGGCTGCGCCAGCTGCCGCCGCGGCTGGCCGCCGCCTACGCCGGCATCGGCGTGATCGTGGCGCTGCACTGGCTGACCTTCTACGGCGCGATCAAGCTGGCCAATGCCTCGGTCGCCGCGACCTGCATCGCGCTGGCGCCGGTGTTCACCGCGCTGATCGAACCCTGGGTGGCCAGGCGCCCGTTCCGGCCGCGCGAACTGGCGTTCGGCCTGGCGGTGCTGCCGGGCGTGGCCCTGGTCGTCGGCGGGGTGCCCGACGGCATGCGCCTGGGCGTGGCGGTCGGTGCGCTGTCGGCGCTGCTGGTGGCGATCTTCGGCTCGTTCAACAAGCGCATGGTCGAACACGCCGATCCGCTGACCGTGACCGCGGTGGAACTCGGCGCCGGCACCCTGGCGCTGACCGCGCTGGCGCCGCTGATGCCGCTGCTGCTGCCGGCCTTCGGCAGCGACGTGTTCGTCCTGCCCGACCTGCGCGATGGCGCCTTGCTGCTCACGCTGGCGCTGGCCTGCACCCTGCTGCCGTTCGCCCTGTCGCTGATCGCGCTGCGCCACCTCAGCGCCTATACCGTGCAGTTGGCGACCAACCTGGAGCCGGTCTACGCGATCGTGCTGGCGATCGTGCTGCTCGGCGAGCAGCGCGAACTGACGCCGCAGTTCTACCTGGGCGTGGCCATCATCCTGGCCGCGGTCTGCCTGGACCCGCTGCTGCGGCGGCGCCCGGCCGCGCCGGTGCAGCACCCGGAAGTGCTGGGCACGGCCGAGGCCAAGCAGCTGGTGGACTGAGCGGCCGGCGCTTCCGTCCACGTCGCCGCGTGCGGCGCGCGGTGCAACCGGATCGACCGCAGCGGTCCGTCACCGGCACGCCGCGCGGGGCGGCGCGACGGCGGGCCATCGGCCTTGCCGGACGCAGGCGATGTCGCGCTGCGACGCCGGGCTGCCCCGGTCACGCGCGACCGGCGCTTACCAGTCCTCGCGCCCCGGCAGCAGGCCGCGCAGTTCGGCGTCGCTGAGGTTGCGCCACTGCCCGGGCTTGAGCGCGCCGAGCTTGACGTTGTCGATGCGCACGCGGCGCAGCTGGGTCACGCGGTAATCGAAGGCCGCGGCCATCATCCGGATCTGCCGGTTCAGGCCCTGCTCCAGCACGATCCGGAAGCCGAGCTTGGCGATGCGCGAGGTCCGGCACGGCAGCGTCATCTGGTTGTGGATGCGCACGCCGCGGGCCATGCCGCGCAGGAATTCGTCGGTGACCGGCTTGTTCACCGCCACCAGGTATTCCTTCTGGTGCCGGTTCTCCGCACGCAGGATCGCGTTGACGATGTCGCCGTTGCTGGTCATCAGGATCAGCCCCTCGGACTCCTTGTCCAGGCGCCCGATCGGGAAGATCCGCTGTTCGTGGCCGACGAAGTCGACGATGTTGCCCTTGACCGAGCTCTCGGTGGTGCAGGTCACGCCGACCGGCTTGTTCAGCGCGATGTAGACATGGCGGCGCGTGCCGGGCTTCTTCGCGATGCGGGCGCGCAGCGACTGGCCGTCGACCAGCACGGTGTCGTCCTCGCCGACCACCGCGCCGGTTCCGGCGATCACGCCATTGACGGTGACCCGGCGCTCGCCGATCAGTCGGTCGGCCTCGCGGCGGGAGCAGAAGCCGGTTTCGGCGATGTGTTTGTTCAGGCGGGTCGTCATGCCGGCGATTATCCGCGATCGGCGGGCCCGCAGGCGATGCGCCGCGCGATCAGCCCGGCAGGGCGGGCTCGCGTGGCGCAGCCGCATCCACCACGCGGTCGCGTCCGGCCTGCTTGGCGCGGTACATGGCCTCATCGGCGCGGCGCAGCAGCGCGGCGCTGTCCTCGTCCTCGGCGCGCAGCGTCGCCAGGCCGATGCTGGCGGTGACCTCCAGGCCGGCCACGCCGAGGCGGAAGCCGGTCTCGCCCACGCGCTGCCGCATCGCTTCCAGGCGGGCCTGCGCGGTGGCGCCACCGGTGCCCGGCAGCAGCACCAGGAATTCCTCGCCGCCCATCCGGATCACGTCGCCACGCTCGCGCACCGAGGCACTGAGCGCCTCGGCCACGGCCACCAGCACGCGGTCGCCGACCGCATGCCCGTGGACGTCGTTGATCCGCTTGAACAGGTCGATGTCGACGAAGCCGATCGCCAGGTCGCGCTGCTCGGCCCGCGCCTCGCGCAGCAGGCGCTCGAGCCGGGCCAGGCCGGCGCGCCGGTTGGGCAGGCCGGTCAGGGAATCGGTATCGGCCAGCACCCGCATCGCGTCGCGCTGCTCGCGCAGCTGGCCGTAGCGGCGCTTGAGCGCGTACGCCATCACGATCAGGAACCAGGTGATCGAGAGCTGGATCGCCTCGACCCGGTATTCGAGCAGCACATGGCTGTCGACCAGGTCGCCGACCGTCATCGCCAGGAACGGGATCAGCGCCAGCACCACGCGCAGCGCGCCGGAATCGCGGTGCCACAGCGCCACGCTCGCGACCGCCAGCACCACCACGCAGGCGATGGCGAAGCCCAGGTCCAGCAGCGACGCCACCAACGGCAGGTAGGCGTACGGGACGAGCGGGGTCAGCAGCGCCAGCGCCAGCAGCACCCGCGTGATCCAGCGCGACACGTGGCGCAGCCTGGGCCACAGCTGGACGCCGCCGGACAGGGCCCACAGGCCGTACAGCACCGCGGCGGTGCCGGTGAAGGACAGGCCCAGCAGCCACCAGGCTTCAGCAGCGCCGACCGGCAGCCAGGGCTCGGGATAGCCGGACAGGCCACTGAGCACCGCCTGCCACAGCAGCAGCAGCAGGCAGATCGCGGTGTGGTTGAGGAAGGCGCGGTCGCGGGCGCCGACGAATCCCATCAGCGCCGAAAACGCCAGCGCCAGCGCGATCGCCATGCAGGCGGTGCGCACGATCAGGCGGAAGGTATCGGCCTGCTGCACCGGGCTCGGCCCGCCGAGCCGGATGGTCGGGATCCAGCGCTCGCGCAGCGGGGTACGCCAGGCCACGCGGATCGGCTCGTGGCTGCCCGCCTCCGGCACCACCACCAGGCCGATGCCGGCGCGGAAGCGCGAATCGCGGGTGCGTGCATCGTGCATGCGGCCGCAGACCTGGCGGTCGCCCTGGCCGATCATCACTTCGCCGGCGAAGACGTTGAACACGTCCACCGCCTGCGGCGCGCCGGGCCAGCCCTGCGCCGGTGCCGGGATCTCGACGTGCTGGTCGAGGCCGGCCAGCATCGCCGGCTCGCAGCGCCGCGCCGGCGTCTGCTCGCTGGTCGCCTCGCCGGTCACCAGGTAGGCGTGGTCGCGTCCGTCATGGTGCGCCGACACGCCACCGACCAGGCCGATCAGGCCCAGCAGCAACGCACCTCCCCACGCTTTCCAGCCCGGCCGAATCACGATCGCACACCCCGTTACGGAGACACCGGCGCGTCCGCCTGCGGGACGCGCCATCCTGACGGAATGCAAGCAACGTGCCAGTGACCGGGATCACGGACCCCGCAACGCTCCGCTGACGGAACGGGCGGGGCCTGCCGCATTCAGCGCGGCGGTCCCTTGCGATGCGGCGGCTTGCCCGGGCCACGCCCACCGGGGCTGAAGCCACCCGGACGCGGTGGCCGCGGCGGACGCGGACCGGTGCTGGACGGCGCCGGCTCGGTGCCGTCCCAGCGGGTGATCCGCAGCTGCTGGCCGACCACCCAGGCCTTCTGCAGGTGCGACATGATTTCCGGCGGCATCCCTTCGGGCAGGTCCAGCACCGAATGGTCGTCGTGGATGTCGATGCGGCCGATGAAACGGCTCTCCAGCCCGGCCTCGTTGGCGATCGCACCGACGATGTTGCCCGGCTTCACGCCATGCATGTGGCCGACCTCCACCCGGTAGGTCTCCATCCCGGTATCCGGCGCCGAGCGCGGCGGCTTCGGTGCGCGCGGCGGACGCGGCGCGAAGGTCTCGTTGTGCTCGCGCGGCGGGCGCGGGCCACGGCGCTCGTCGCGCTCGCGGCCGCCCTCGCGCGGTTCACGCGCCTCGCGCTCGAAGCGCGGCGCACGCGGCGGCGGATCGTTGGCTTCCAGGAACAGCGGCGTATCGCCCTGCATCAGCTTGGCCAGCGCGGCGGCGACCTCCGATTCGGGCAGGCCGCGCTCGCCGGCGTAGCGGGCGACCAGGTCGCGGTACGGCTCCAGGCCGCCGGCTTCCAGCGCGCCGGAGATCTTCTCGAAGAAGCGCGTGACGCGACGGTCGTTGACCGCCTCGACCGACGGCAGGCGCATTTCCTCGATCGGCTGCCGGGTGGCGCGCTCGATCGCGCGCAGCATGCCCTTCTCGCGCGGGGTGACGAACAGGATCGCCTCGCCGCTGCGGCCGGCACGGCCGGTGCGGCCGATGCGGTGCACGTAGCTTTCGGTGTCGTACGGGATGTCGTAGTTCAGCACGTGGCTGATCCGCTCCACGTCCAGGCCGCGCGCGGCCACGTCGGTGGCCACCAGCACGTCCAGCTTGCCGTCCTTCAGCTGCTGGATGGTGCGCTCACGCTGCTGCTGCTGGATGTCGCCGTTGATCGCCGCGGCCGCCTGGCCACGCGCCTGCAGCTTCTGCGCCAGCTCCTCGGTGCCGGCCTTGGTGCGCGCGAACACGATCATCGCGTCGAACGGCTCGGCCTCGATGATCCGGGTCAGCGCGTCCAGCTTGTGCATGCCGCTGACGAACCAGTAACGCTGGCGGATGTTGGCCGAGGTCGTGGTCTTGGCCGCGATGGTCACTTCGGCCGGGTCGTTCAGGTAGGTCTGGGCGATGCGCCGGATCGGCGCCGGCATCGTCGCCGAGAACAGCGCCACCTGGCGCTTCTCCGGCAGCTTCTTGAGCACGGCTTCGACGTCGTCGATGAAGCCCATGCGCAGCATTTCATCGGCTTCGTCCAGGACCAGGCAGTCCAGCTCGGACAGGTCCAGGGTGCCGCGGTTGAGATGGTCGATCACGCGGCCGGGGGTACCGACCACGACGTGCACGCCGCGGCGCAGGGCCGCCAGCTGCGGGCCGTAGCCCTGGCCGCCGTAGATCGGCAGCACGTGGAAGCCGGGGAGATTGGTCGCATACCGCTGGAACGCCTCGGCGACCTGGATGGCCAGTTCGCGCGTGGGCGCCAGCACCAGCGCCTGCGGCTTGGTCCTGCTCAGGTCCAGTCGCGCGAGGACCGGCAGCGCGAACGCGGCCGTCTTGCCGGTGCCGGTCTGGGCGGTGCCCAGCACGTCGCGCCCGGACAGCAGCGCCGGGATGGTGGCCGCCTGGATCGGCGACGGGGATTCGTAACCGACCGCGCTCAGGGCGGCAAGCAACGGTTCGGGCAGGCCGAGATCGCCGAAACGCGGCGCGGCGGGGGAAGTTTGATCTGGGGCGGACATCCGGTGCTCCGGCGGCGCGCGCCAGGACGGCGCGGCGGAAGAATCGCGTATTGTGCGCTGTCGCGGCCCACTTGTCGCGCTCTTGCCGACGGCCGGGGCACGCACGATTCAGGCATGGCACCCGCCAGGCGCCTGGCCACGTGGCGCAGGCCGCGCTTTTCACCGGCGTCGCGGCGACCCGCCACCGCCTCCCGATCGCCACGTAGCGCGGGCCCGCGCCGCATGCCGACGCGCGCGGCCTGCGGGCCTGCCCCGCGGCGCCCTCAGTGGTCCAGCAGCGCCGCCAGCGCCTGCGCGCACGGTTGCGCGACCTTCAGCGCCAGCAGATCGTCGGCCCGGGTCCGCCCGAGATTGACCGCCGCCACCGGCAGGCCGGCACGGGCGGCCTCGCGCACGAAACGGTAACCGGACCAGACCATCAGCGAGGATCCCACCACCAGCATCGCGTCCGCGGCGGCCAGGCGGTCGAACGCCCGCTGCACGCGCTCACGCGGCACGCTCTCGCCGAAGAACACCACGTCCGGCTTCAGCATCCCGCCGCAGCGCAGGCAGTCGGGAACGACGAAGCCGGCGAAGTCCACGCCCTCCAGGTCGGCATCGCCATCGGGTGCGGTGCCGGCATCCAGGTCCGACCAGCCGGGATTGGCCGCCAGCAGCCGCTCCTGCAGGACGCTGCGTGCGCTGTCCTCGCCACAGGCCAGGCAGCGCACCCGGTCGAGCCGGCCGTGCAGGTCGATCACCTGGTGGCTGCCGGCCGCCTGGTGCAGGCGGTCCACGTTCTGGGTCAGCAGCAGCTCCACCCGCCCCTGCGCTTCCAGCGCCGCCAGTGCGCGGTGGACCTGGTTGGGCCGGGCACGGGCGAAGCGTGGCCAGCCGACCAGGCTGCGCGCCCAGTAGCGGCGCCGCACCAGCGCATCGCCGGTGAAGGCCTGCCAGGTGACCGGCTGCGGGCGCTTCCACGCACCGGCATCGTCGCGGTAGTCGGGAATGCCGGAGCCGGTGCTGCACCCGGCCCCGGTCAGCACGAACAGGCGCCGGTGCGCGGCGACGAAGGCGCGCAATGCGGCGATCTCCGCCAGCGCCGCGTCGCGCGCGGCGGCGGACGGGGATGCCGCTGCCGGCTCAGCCACCATCGCCGGTGCGGCGCGCGCGTTCGCCGTCCTGTGCGAGCGCCGCGTCGCCGGGTGCAGGCGCGCGCCCGGCATCGCCGGTCGCACCGCTGTCCTGGTCGGCACCGCCCTCTTCCCGCGACTCCGGCGCCCTGGCCACGGCCAGGGCGTTGAACTCGGACAGCGGGCTTTCGACCGGGCAGGCCTCGTCCGGGAAACCGAAGGTCTGGCGCAGCTCCAGCCCGCAGGTGTTGAGCGCGGCGACCTCGCGGCCCGGCGCGCGGCAGCGGTCGTCGAACGCGCGCACGTAGGCGTCGCGGCGGCGCATGAAGTCGTCGCCGCACTTGTCCAGCAGGCGCACCCGGTCCAGGTCGTCCTGGGCAGGGTTGGCGCCGTCGAGCCCGTACTGGCGCAGTTCGTCGTGGGTCAGCAGGCGCAGGCTGCGGTTGGGCACCGACTTCATCAGGTCGGCCAGCACGGTGGAGACGCCGTTGCGCTCCAGGTACTCGCGTACGCGGGCATAGACCGCGGTCAGTTCCGCATTGAGTTCGGCCCGCGTGGTCGCGGTGGAGCTGAGCCGGATGATGCGGTGGATGCCGACCCGGCCGCCGACCACGCGCGCATCGCCCGAACCGAGCACGAACACGCAGGCGCTGTGGCAGATCGAGTCCTCGCGCACCCAGATGGTCCAGTGCGATCCGCCGATCCAGTCGCCGACGCGGATGGCGTCCTCGACCTGGCCGCCGCTGGAATCGATGTCGAGCACGCGGCTGTCGATGCCCAGCGCGTCGGCGGCGCGGGTGACGCGTTCCACCAGGGCGACCAGGTCGGCATTGACCTTGCCGCGGTAGCGCAGCCGGACCACGTCGTTGGCGACGCAGGCGTCCAGCGCCGCGCGCAGCTGCTCACGGTCCAGCCCGGTCAACTGCAGGCCATCGCCAGCAGCGTAGTCCAGTTCGCAGCTGATCCAGGCATGGCCGGGCGCCAGTTCCAGCGGCGACCAGTCGGGGGCCGCGGGGGCCGGCGCCGGCGTGGCGGGCGGCGCGCCGGGCAGCGGCTGCACCGGGGCGGTACTGACCGCACCGCCCTCTTCGGGACTGGAGACCTCCTGGGTCTCGATCACGGTCGGCGCGACCGCGGCATCGCGTTGGCAACCGGCGGCGGACAGGGCGGCCAGGCAGAGCGGAATCAGCAATAGGCGGGACATCGACATCCGGGGCGGTCGGCGATCTGAACGGGGCGCACTCGAGGTACGCGCCAGTCTAGGGCCTGCGCGCACGGCAGGATCAATGCCGAATGAACATGCCGCGATGCGGCCGCGCGCCGCGCCTCAGAACAGGGCGCGCACCACCAGCGCACCGCCGACCATCGCCACCACCCAGACGAGCGAGCGCAGGTACGGGATGCCGGCGATGTACAGCGGCACGTAGACCAGCCGCGCCCACACGTAGAGCTGGACGCCGAGCGCGCTGAGGCCATCGCCGCGACCGGTGGCGACCACGGCCAGCACCGCCGCGGCGAAGAACGGGAAGGTCTCCAGGAAATTGCGGAAGGCCCGGTCGGCACGTCCGGCCGCACCCGTCAGCGGCGCCGGATCGCCATCGCGTGCACTGGCGTTCCAGGCCATGCCGCGCTGCCGGGTCATCAGCAGGTCGGCCAGCAGCAACTGCGCGAAGCCGAGCACGATGGCCCAGGCCAGATACTGGATCTCGATCGCCATGCCCCGCCCCTCTCCGTGTGGCCGCGAAGCGTAGCAGTTCGCCCGTGCCCGGCGAGCGACGGAACGTGAAGGCAGGCGGTGCCGCCGCCACTACCATGGCGCGATGACCCAGTCGCTGCCGCCCGCCCCGGCCCCACCGCCTCCGTCCTCGCTCCGGCAGCTGCTGGGCGAGATCCGCCGCGTCCGCGCCGCGCCGCCGTTGCGCTGGGCATTCGCGCTGCGCGCGGCGGCGGCGATGGGCGTGCCGGTGCTGGCCGGCTGGCTGGCCGGCGACATCGCCGCGGGCATGATGGCCACCATCGGTGGCTTCACCGCGCTGTACTGCGCGGGCCGCCCCTATTCCTCGCGCGGCCTGGCGCTGGCCGCGATCGCCCTGGCCTTCGCCGCGGCGGTGCTGTTCGGGCTCTGGCTGGAACACTGGCCGTGGCTGGTGGTGCCGCTGCTGGCGGTGGTCGCGATGACCGCCACCTGGCTGTGCAATGCCTGCCGCCTCGGCCCGCCCGGGGCGTATCTGTTCGTGCTCGCCTGCGCGGCCGGTACCGCGATGCCGGCGCAGCACCTGGCGCCCTGGCATGCCGGCCTGCTGGTGCTGGCCGGCGGCGCGTTCGCCTGGTCGCTGCACATGGCCGGCGCGCTGGTCCGCCCGCGCGGCCCGGAGCGCCGTGCGGTGGCCGACGCCGGCCGCGCGGTGAGCGCCTGCATCGATGCCGCCGGCGGTGCCACGGCCGATACCGCGCGGCGCCATGCGGCGCAGGCGCTGCACGACAGCTGGCAGATGCTGGTGGGGTTCCAGCCGATCCCGGCGCGGCGCAACGGCGAGCTGTCGCGGCTGCGTGCGGTGAACCGGCAGCTGCACCTGCTGTTCGCCTCGACGATCGATACCGACCCGCCTCCCGCCCTGCGCACACGCTGGCGCGAACAGGCGACGGACCTGATCGCCGCCGCCGCGCAGCCGCCGATCCAGCGCCCGGCGGACCTGCCGGCCGGCACCGTCCCGCAGGGTTATCCACGCTCGTGGACGCGCCTGCGCGAGGGGCTGGCACCGGGCTCCAATGCCCTGCGGATCGTGCTGCGGGTCGGCCTGGCGACACTGCTGGCAGGCCTGCTTGCCGGCCTGCTCGACCTGCATCGCGCCTACTGGGCGATGGCCGCGGCCCTGTTGATGCTGCACCAGGGCTTCGACTGGACGCGCACCCTGCAGCGCAGCCTGGAGCGCACGCTCGGCACCTGGCTTGGGCTGCTGCTGGCCGGCGCGATCCTGTGGCTGCATCCGGGCGGCCTGTGGCTGGCGTTGACGATCATGGCGCTGCAGTTCGTGATCGAGATCGCGGTGGTCCGCAACTACGCGATCGCCGTGGTGTTCATCACCGGCATTGCCCTGACCATCGCCAGCGGTGGGCATCCGGTGGCCGACGTGGGCGGCCTGCTGCTGGAACGCGGCATCGACACCCTGCTCGGCTGCGCCTGCGCCCTGCTCGCGTTCCGGCTGCTGCCGCCACGCAACGACGCGCGCACCCTGGCCAGCGGTATCGGCCACTGCCTGCTGGCGATCCGCCAGGCCTGCCTGATGCTGGCCGACGGCGACGTCACCCGGCAGGCCGCGCGGCAGGCGCGCCGCGACCTGCAGCATCGCAGCTTCCAGCTGGCCCAGTCGGTGGACGATGCGGTCGCCGGCACCGCGGCCGAACGCCACGACGCGGCCACCTGGTGGCCGGCCGTGGCGACCTGCCAGCGGCTGGCCTATCGCGTGCTTGCCGCCTGCTGGGATGCCGAGCGCGACACCGGCGGCCGCGCGGATGCGGTGCCGCGCGCCCCGGCACTGCACCCGGGCGACGCCGCCAGGTTCGCACCGGCCCTGCGCGGCCTCGCGCTGGCGTGGCTGCAGCACAGGCCGCCGCAGCCGTTGCAGGGCGAGCTGCCCGAGCTGCTGCACGCCGACGTTGCGGACCTGCACACCTTCCTCGACGAGCGCACGCGCTGAACCCGGCGCTCGCGCGGCAGACGCGCGCCGCCTCCGCGTGGCACGGCTGCCGCCAGCACGGACCTGCCGGCACCGGCGACGGCGCGTTCCATGCTGCGCTGCAGGGCATGGCCGACGCGCGCCACTGGCATCATCGGCGCATGAACACATCCGCCCGTGCCCTGCTGCTTGCCGCTGCCGCCTGTCTTGCAGGCGATGCCGTGGCCGTCGACGCCGCTCTCGCCCCGACCGGCACGCGCGTGCTGGTCTTCAGCAAGACCGCCAAATTCCGCCACGACTCGATCCCGGTGGCGGTCGACACGCTGCTGCGCATCGCCGGCGAACAGGGCCTGCAGGCCGATGCCACCGAGGACGCCTCGGCCTTCAGCCGCGACGGCCTGGCGCGCTATCGCGTCATCGTGTTCGTCAACACGACCGGCGACGTCCTCGACGAAACGCAGCAGCAGGCGCTGCAGGGATTCATGCGCGGCGGCGGCGGATTCGTCGGCGTGCATTCGGCCGCCGACACCGAGCATGGCTGGCCGTGGTACGGCGAGCTGGTCGGCGCCTGGTTCCACAAGCATCCACCCGGCCTGCAGCGCACCCGGGTCCGCCCCGAGCGCGACGGCCGACTGGACGGCGCGCCCTGGCCGGTCCACGACGAGATCTACAACTACAAGCGCAATCCGCGCGGCCACGTCCAGGTGACCGCCACCGTCGATCCCGCCATGTACGAAGGCGGCACGATGGGCGAGGACCATCCGATCGCCTGGTGCCGTGCATTCGATGGCGGACGCGCCTGGTACACCGGAATCGGCCACGACGCGTCGGTCTACGCGGACCCGCATTTCCGCGCCCAGCTCGCGCAGGGCCTGCGCTACGCCAGCGGCGCGTCGCCGGACTGCTGAGCGCATCGCCCGATCGCGCTGCGCCGCATCCGCGGTGCGGCGCAGGATCAGCGCGCTGCCGCCACCCGCCGCACGCGCGTCGCCGACAGCAGCCGGCGCGCCTGGAACACCGCATACAGGGCGAACAGCACGAAGGTCGCCCCGACCAGGGCGAACAGCACGGGGTCCTCCGGCCCGCTCAGCAGCGGACGTCCCGCCGGCACCCGGGTCAGGGTTTCGGTGAAGCCGGGAATGAAGTGGAAGAACACCGTGGTCGTATAGGCCAGGCCGGCCACGCAGCGGCGTACGCCATGCGCGGCCGCGCCGCGGTCGGCCCACCACGCCAGCGCCAGGACCAGCAGGGTCGCGATCCCCAGTGCATGCGCCTGGCTGAAGCCGCCGTGGCGCACGATGAAGAACCCGGTGACGCAGGACGCGATGGTGCCCCAGACGTAGGTCCTGCCGTTGCGGCTGGCGTAGCGGATCCCGCCATGGCGCCAGAGGCCGTACAGGCCGGCGAACAGCGACACCAGGCTGATCGCGGTGTGGAACAGGCCGAAGGGTGTGATGCCGAACATGTGCTCACCTCGCGTGCGGGAATGTGGCGGGAACCAGCGGTGCGGCGACGGACCGGTCCTGGCCGCGCCGCTGCATGAACGCCTGCTCGGCGAGCAGCCACGCCAGGTCCGCGGCCAGGACCAGATCGCTGACCAGGCCGGCGTGGCGGTGGCGCATGCGTCCCTGCGCGTCGAACACCACCAGCGCCGGGGTGGCGTCCATGCCGAGCCTGGCCAGGCTGATCGGACGCCGCATCGGATCCAGCCGGTCGATGCCGACCGGGAAGCGGTATCCGGCGCGGGAAAGGAAGCGTTGCAGCGCCTCCGGACCCATCTCGTCGTGGCGCTCGTGCACCGCGTGCAGGGCCACGACCGACAGGCCGTCGTGCGCGAACCGCGCGTGGATGCGTTCCAGTTGCGGCAGGCTGCAGCACACCGCGTCGCGGCACAGCATCTGGAACAGCAGCACGACCAGCGCGCCCTGCGCCGCATCGCCGCCCGCCGGCGGCGCACCGACCCAGCGTTCGATCTCGAGCCCGTCGCAGGCGGCGACGGGCATGGGCGCGGAACGGTCCATCAGCGGTCCGGCTTGCCGGGCAGGCTCAGGTCGCCGGAGGCGACCTTGAAGACATCGGCCACGCACAGCAGCGGGGCGTGCACGCTGGCGTTGACCCGCAGCCCGGCGGTGACGCCATCGAAACTGCCGGCGGTGACCACGCCGATGTCCTCGAACGGCACCTTCACCTCGACCGTGTCGGCGTTGAGGGTCGGGCTCCAGCCGGGGCTGTCGAGCAGGATCGGGAAACCGGGCCAGGTCCTGGGCAGGCGCGGCTTGCTGCCCTCGGGAATGTCGACCACGGCCAGCGCGCCGGGGCCGCAGGCGGCGTTGGGCTGCAGCACCACCCAGTGGCTGTGCCAGAGGTCGCCATCGTTGTCCAGGCGGCCATCGCCGTTC